>Ga0208542_1000084_pt1 | contig 36153 bp, 59 predicted proteins | sample DEB08_DNA_3_FD_185495 | JGI IMG/M metagenome (GOLD analysis project Ga0208542, IMG submission 185495) | Aqueous microbial communities from the Delaware River and Bay under freshwater to marine salinity gradient to study organic matter... | ecosystem: Environmental > Aquatic > Marine > Coastal ... | reverse complement strand
GAACGTTCATCAGTGAATTGGAGATAGCTTCACCCGACCCTGTAGAGGGCACAGCGGTGCAATCTTAGCACCTAACCAATAGAGAGGGATTAGAAATGCCATTGCCAAGATTAAAACGAAAGGCCGTTGACCTACGGGACAAAGCGTCTAGCATATTTTCCGGCCTGTGCACCATTGCGGCGCTTGGGCTTTGTTTCGCGCTGCTAGGGCTGGAATATGGTTTAGACTGGCGGGAATACGCTATGTGGGCCATTTGGGCTTTCCTTGGCAGCGGCGCGGGGCTTGGGATTACCCTCCTATGATCTTGCCGGGCCGAACAGGATATTCGCCGCACTGTATTCTTCGGTCGGCCACCAATGCCACTGACCGTAATCGTTTAACTTGTATTCGCCGATCACGACCGGCTCCGCGCCGGGGATATTGCGCAAGAGCGTTTTCACCTTCGACGTATGCGCTAGTTTCTGACCAACCCAAGGGCCACAAACGCATTCTCCTGAAAACGTCTGCACGTTCCGCTCCTATGTCCGTTTTCCCAAATGCCGATACGCGGATTGCCGAGACCACCCTGGCATTTGCTGCAACGCTTCCTCGGCGGTCGCCGCCGTGCGCCATATCTTGCGTGCCTCGGCCTTATTCATGCGCTTGGCCTGATGTCGCTTCGCTGCAATCTTGCCGCCCTTAGCGCCCCTACGGGCCATTTCAGCCCTACTCCCGGCGCTTGCTTCGCCGTGAAGCTGGCGGTGCGCGTCGTGGTAGAGCGGTATCCCGTCGTCCCAAGTTTCCCGGCCCGTGGTTGTTTCGCGGACACCAGCGCCCTTGGCTTTGAGCGCGTCGAACGCAGCGCGAATATCTCTAAGGCTCCCGAATACCCGAAGCGCGACAACCTCAAGCGCCTCACCCTTGCGTGTGGCGCGGATCGCGGCGTCAAGCGTTTCTGCCCCTCGCCCTTCAACGTATATCCCGCGCGCAGGAACACCGCTTTCAAGGTGATGCTCGATCTGCTTTTCGACCGGCCAACGCCGGAAAGGGCAAACGTAAGCGTATCTCACTAGCGGCTCATGCTACGTTACAAGTCACAGTGTACCAAGGCTTTTGACACAAGTCAAGCCTTGTGCTATGTTGGGTTTGAAATTGAGCGGCGGGATTGCCCCGCCAGAAGATAAAAGGCCGAGCAGATGCGCTTTTGGAAAACACATAGAATACCTGACACATTCGGGTGCCATACAACCCGCTATCAGCTGCAAGCGCGGTGGGAGCATTTCGGTGACGCGAAAGGCCCGGGTGATATTTTCGTCACTTGGGATTTGCCTGCCGACATGCGTTGGCCAACCGATCAGGAACAAAGAAAGCTGTCTGAGTTCTGTTCGATGGTTGAGGGCAATTACGAAACCGCCGCAGACGCAAACGCCGCATGGCAACGCGCAATCGCGGCAACATCATAAAAGGCCCGTTATGGACACACTCACAGACAATGTTGAGAAATGGTAAACGAGGAACAAAACAATGAAGAAAGAACCACTTTGGCAAACCATCATAGCCGCCATAAGCCTTTCAGTTGTGATCGGAACAATCCTACTGGCGATGGCGATATGAAGCTAATAGAGGTGAAATATGCGACCCGCTGCCGATGCGGCGGGGAACTGCGGCGAGGCGACACCGCCCGCTGCGATGGGCGGGAATTTTATGACTGTTACAGATGCAGGGAGCGAGAAAATGGTAAAACCAGCTATTAAAGGGTTGTCTGAATCAGAATGGCGAGAGCGACGGTCTAACTACGAAAAGAAATACCGCGAGGCGCGGCGGCGAGAAGAGGAAGAATTAGACCGTCTGTTGACGTCCAAGATCGCACGCAAGGCGAGCGCGATTCATACAATCAAAGCTTTCTTGACCAACAATCCCGAATCGGTCGCGCTCTTGCTTTACAATCGTAATCGAGGCATGAGCCGAGCGCGGGCTGTTGAAATTTGGGGCCGCGATTTCGTTAACGCGGTTATCCCGCAAGGCGCGGCGAGGTTTGTCAAATGATTGCACCAAAACACGGCTCCCCGCGTGACCGAGGGCAGGCGGATTATTATTATTGGCGCGACCGCGACCCGCACTATTGGCCGCAAGGAACCGGGAAGGGCCAAAGGATAACCGATTTAACGCCGGAGGAGATCGAAGAATATCTCGCTGGCTATGATGAAGCGGAAGAATGGGGGGTGCGCAAAGAATGGTGAATTTTTACGTTATAAAATCTTTTGCTGACAATTCCTGCGTGGGCAGCGGCGCAAACGATTACGAAGAAGCCAAGGCGACGGCGCTGGAATGTAGAAAACAGGCGGCCAAAGATTTGTGCTGTAAGATTTTCGTTGTTAAGGTTGTCGCGGAAGCTACTTGCGAAACTGTTTACAAAATAGAGGGGAGATGAGGTGAGGGCAGAACAGCTTCTTGAAACCGTAAAAGAAATCTTAAAACTGCGCGGTGAGCGCTATGGTGATCCATATACCAATTTCAACCGAATCGTTAAACGGTGGGAAAAGCATATTGATGGCGAAATATCCGTAGAGCAACACTGTCTTATGATGATCGAATTGAAAATGGCGCGGTTGGAACAAACGCCATCCGATACCGATAGCATCATCGATATTATCGGATATGCCTCGATTCTGTACGAGCTAATTACAGAAGATTAAAAAGTCGGAGGGCGGCGGCTGGCAGCAATATCAATGAGACTGCCATAACCCCACTAGCTGCCGTTCTCCGGCACCCAAACGCCCTTTGTTTTTTCGCGAATTTTACCTTCCTTGACAAGCTCACGGAGCGTAGTCGCAACACGCCGTGAGATCGAAACGGCATTGGCCCCGGTCATATTCTCAGCGCAGGAATTTCTTATTTCGTGCGTCGAGGAAATTCCGTTTTTGAGTATAAGAGCAAGAGCGATTTCCTTGTATTTTGACCGCCTACCTGTAGTCGGGGCGGCATTACCGCTTTGCTCCATATATTCGGCGCATAAACTCTCTACGGTTTCTCCGTATTCGTCCTGGCCTAAATCAACTTTCTCCAAATTAAAATATAGGTTTTCCAACCGCTCGCCGTCTTTTTGCTTAGACACGTTTAGCCGCGCAGTCATGCTTTGCGGGTCGGGCTTGTGAACCGACAGTAGGTAATCAAGATTTGCCGTCAATGCTGAGGATCCACGCGGGCGTTCCGTCGCATTGTGTCCGGTATGGTGAATTATAAGCGTCGTAGTCTCAAAAGCTGCGCGCACTTTGCTATTGATAGAGCGCAGATAATTGGAAATATCGCTGGCAGAGTTTTCGTCGCCAGCGAATGTCTGGGAGAGCGTGTCGATTACAACAAGCTCCATCTTATCGGCATCTCTCGTCTTTTCCTTAATCGCTGCCGCAAGCATATCTATTTCAGCCGGATCAGAAAGCTGAAGCGGAACCGTGCATATGTAAAAATTAGGAGGGAAATCAACAATCCCGTGTTGTTCGTGCCACGCCTTTATTCTTCTGTATATGCCAGCCCCGCCTTCTGAAGCGACATAGGCAACGGCCCCTTTCCTCGTCGCCTTACCCATAAAATCAAACCCATGCGCGACATGGAGCGCAAGATCAAGTGCAAGAAATGATTTGAAAGTGCCGGACGCGCCAAACATCATCCCGGTGCTGTCGGCGGGAATGAAATTACGAACGAGCCATCTAACCGAAGCCATAGCTTCGCCCACAGTTTTTATGTCGCGAAGCAAATCGCTGGTGCTATTGATCGTTTCATTTACTCGCGGTGACGCAAACTTTTCCGTTGCGCCCTGGACCATACGAACGAGTTCGCTCCCGAAACGCTGCTGCCAGCGTTCAAGCTCTTCGGAATCATCGTCCGGCTTAGACGCGAGCATCAAAGAGCGAATGTGATTAATGACCGAGCCGGGGTGCATACCGGCTGCGATTAATTTTGAGGAAAGGCGAAGAAGCGGCTCGTGATAAGAACGCTCCTTCAAGTTAGGATTAATGATTGCCTTAATAAATTCGCTCGCGTCAATTTGTTCTGATTCGTTAGCCTTGATGCGTTCGCGCGGTGTTTCCTTGTTCTCGAAAAAGTTAGTTTCTTTGATACGATCAAGGTCAATGCCAAATGAAGCGCAAGCGTCGTTTAGAGTATAAACAATACCAGGTTCGTAAATTTTCACTTTAACTGGGAAGACTTGCGAATATTTGGTATTCGCTCCGACAGGCAATCTAACATATCTAATTAAATTGTTGCCGCTTCTGTCGTTTTGCACAAAGTTCTTGTGCGCGAGAACTTTCATCAGAGTTTCGATGAGAGCAGCATCTTTTGTATCGGGGTCGTCGGGATCGAGAAAGACGCCCGCTTGATATTTCCGGTGAGACGATTCAATCAAATAAGAGATAGGTCCGTAAACCAAGGACGGATCAAGATCATCAATTGCAAGGACGGCGAGACGATGAAAGTATCGTTTTTGCCTCAACCGCTTCTCGCCTGGAGGGGCGTAAAGCGTAGAAGTACAAAAATAATTATTATCATCGACGCGCTTGTCGATAAGATATTCCTGCGTTTCGGTCGCGGTCCACGGCGAGCCATGCCATTGGGCGCTCGCGCTTGCCGGCGATGCGGCAAAAGATGTGGTCCATCCATATTCATTGACGAGCGGGCCGTACACAGCCCGCAAAAATTCGCTGTTTTTCACGCGAAAACCCCGACTATTTAAGAAGGTCTTCTGGCGTTAGTTTTATGTTTTTCTCGCGTGCATACTCGAAGAGACGATCCCAATATTTCAGCGGAATCTGCCCCTTCGTTCCGTCAGGCGACATCCACCTGGAGACTGCCGATTGGCTGATATTTAATATCTCTGCCGTCTTCTTTACGCCGCCGAGAATAGTAACGATATAATAAGCAGGTTTCTCTCGCCCCTTTATCCAGCCCATCTTTTTATCCCTCTTTGGTGATTTTCCGTTTGTAGTCCCCCTTTTATGAAAAAGCAACTTGACTTTTGCTCAATAGGGGTAGAAAAGAAACGGGCATTTAAGAGGGAAACAAAAAATGCCAAACCTGGAAAGCCTTTCCGAACAATGGCTTATTGCCAAAAGTGAGGAAAAGGCTGCAAACGAACGCAGAATTGCAATTGAAGACGAAATCATCGCATTGGCCCATAATTCCGTAAAGGAAGAAGGGACTGTAAGCATCCCGCTCCAGAACGGGATGACCATAAAGGTCACTGGCAAACTGACCTACAAAGCCGATGCAAATAAACTTTCAGCCGCTACGCTCAGTTGGCCTGAAACCATGAGGCCCGTTGAAACTGTTCTGAAACAGAGCGACGCGATGCTCAAGCTCATTCGAAGCACACGGTCTGACCTCTGGCGGCAGCTTTCCCACTGCGTAACTGTGAAACCGGCCAAGACTGCTATTAAGGTTGAGGAGGGTGACAATGGCATTTGATCTCAAAAGCATTAAGCGTAACACCAGCATCAGCGCACCGCGCATTATGGTGTACGGAGTAGAAGGGATCGGCAAATCTACCTTTGCCAGCACCGCGCCTAACCCAATCTTCATTACGACCGAAGACGGGTTGGGCAGTTTGCAGGTGGATCACTTCCCGCTTGCAACTTCGACCGAAGAAGTTCTTGACGCGATTGCGACTCTTTATAAAGAGAAGCATGAATTTCAAACGGTTGTCATTGACAGTCTCGATTGGCTAGAGGCGATCATCCAGCGCGAAATTGAAACGCGGTACGAAGCGAAAGAATTAGCTTACGGCAAAGGCACGATTATCGCTGCCGAAAAATGGCGGGAGATCCTCGACGGATTGAATGGCTTGCGTAATGATAAGTCGATGGTCGTTATTCTGTTGGCACATTGCATGATAAAACGTTTCGATAGCCCAGAAGTCGAACCGTATGACCGCTACCAGCCTAAACTGCAAGAGCGCAGCAATGCCGTCATTCGCGAGTGGTGCGATGCGGTTCTGTTCGCGAACTATAAGACTATCGTTAAGAAGGATGATGTCGGCTTCAACAAGACGACGAACAGAGGGATAAGCACGGGGGAGAGGTTGTTATTTACATCAGAACGCCCGGCTTATATGGCGAAAAATCGCTACAATTTGCCGGAATCTATTGCGATGGATTTTGACAGCTTTTCTAACAACATCAATTGAGGAAAACAAAAAATGCCTACTATTGACTTTGACTTGAACGACTACGAATTGAAAACCAACTCTTTTGAGCCGCTGCCGAAAGGCGTCTACACCGCTGCTGTCGTTGATAGCGGCATGTGCGTCACCAAGGCTGGCAACGGCGAGTATATCAAGCTCGAAATGAACATTCTTGAAGGCGATCACACTGGCCGTAAGATTTGGGAAAATCTGAACGTCTACAATGCCAATCCGAAGGCTGAAGAAATTGCTCGAGGCAATCTTCGCGCGTTGTTTCGGGCTTGTAACAAGCCTAATGAGCGGGCAACCGAAAACATCCACGACGTTCCCTTCAAACTTATCCTTGACATCGATCGTCGTGATCCGACTCGAAACAAGGTCATCGGGTACGCTCCGATAGCCGGGACTGTAAAGACTGTTTACGAAGACAAAGTTGAGAAGCCGCAATCTTCAGCCCGCAAGCCTTGGGAGAAATAAAATGGTCATGGTGCCCGATCCAAGAGAGACGACAACCAGTAAAATTTTTGGCTGGTACGAGGGACAAAAAGAATCTCACCGGAAGCATCTAGGGGCGTCCGTGATCGGGCATCATTGCGATCGCTACATCTGGCTTTCATTCAGATGGGTAAAAACCCCATCGTTTGAGGGCCGGATGCGGCGGTTGTTTGAGACAGGAAATCGCGAAGAGCTTCGCGTTTTACAAAACCTCCGCGACATTGGGATCGAAATTTATTGCGAAGAGGACGGGCATCAGATCAGGGCCACGGACGAAAGCGGCCATTTCGCAGGGAGCCTTGACGGCATTGGCCGTGGCTTTCCCGAAGCCCCAAAAAGCTGGGCTGTCATCGAGTGCAAAACCTCCAACACGAAAGCCTTCAAAGAGATAAAGCAGAAAGGGGTCAAGTCGTTCAAACCGCAGCATTACGCCCAGATGAACGTATACATGGGCTGGATGAAAATTGACCGCGCCATATATATCTGCGTCTGCAAAGAAAACGACGATATCTACACTGAATGGGTGCATTTTGACGAGGCGGAGTTCAGAGAGAAGTCTGAAAAGGCAAGGCGCCTTGTTCAGTCTTCCCAACCTCCCGTTAAACTCAGCGAAGACCCAGCCAACTGGCAATGTAAAATGTGCGACAATTATATAAATTGTCACGAAGGGGTGGCGGCAGAGATCAACTGCCGAACTTGCTGCAATGCCACCCCGGTGGAGGGCGGCAAATGGCGTTGCGAATTGGATGGAAACGAAATAGACTATGAAAAACAATTAGTTGGCTGCGATAGCCATATTTTTATTCCGGCCTTGGTGCCGAATTTAGAGCCGTTTGATGGCGGTGAAAACTTTGTCGAATACTTTGTTAATGGCGAAGAAACGATCATTAATAAAGCTGGCACTAGCAAACTGGTAGCGAAGAAAAACAATAATAAAATTGGTGGTGAGTTAGAGGGAGACTTGAACGACGAAATACCTTTTTGAAGATGTAAAAAATGGCTGCTAAAAATTTTACTTTAGACGAACACAAAGAAACGCTTGCGATTTACGCGGCAAACAACTGGAACGTAACAAAAGCTGCGGATGCGCTTGGTATACCTAGAACTACGTTTTCCGAAAGAATAAAAAACGCTCGTCGCACGTTGGAGAAACACGGCAAAACGCAATTTGAAGTCACACGGCCGCCGGACGAAAAGATGCCGACTGAGGAACTTGTCGAGTGGCGAAAGAAACAGTTTGACCGGAAAGCCAGGAATAAAGAAAGTGCAAAGCTCTTAGACGTGAAGGTAAAAGTAGATGGTCCTATCGGAATTGCTCACTTTGGCGATCCGCACGTTGACGATGATGGAACCGATATTGGGCTTCTCGAACACCATATGAAAGTATGTCGTGAGACACCGGGATTCTTTGCTGCCAATCTTGGCGATTTACAAAACAATTGGGTTGGCCGTCTAGCTCGTTTGTGGGCGCAACAAAGCACTAGTCACGCTCAAGCGTGGCAATTAGTCGAGTGGATGCTGAAGGGTTGTGATTGGCTCTATTTAGTTGGTGGTAATCACGACGCATGGTCAGGAGAGGGCGACCCACTAAAGTGGATTATGAAGAACGCGAACACGGCCTTCCAGTATCACGGCGCTCGCCTTGCTTTGCGGTTTCCGAATAAGAAAGAGGTCAGGATTAACGCCCGACACGATTTCAAGGGCCATTCTATGTGGAATCCAGCGCACGGCCCAATGAAAGCGGCACAAGGCGGCTGGCGAGATCACATCCTTACTTGCGGCCACAAGCACACTTCATTTGTCGCCGGTCCTCTCAAAGACCCCGCCAACGGACTTTTGTCCTGGGCAATACGGTGCGCCGGTTACAAGACTTACGACCGCTACGCTGAAGAACTTGGGTTGGCAGACCAGAACGCCTTCCCGACTGCCGTTACAATTATAGACCCGCAGTTTGAAGACGACGATCCAAGGCTGGTTACTGTTATAACTGATGTTGATGAAGGTGCTGAGTTTCTAACATGGAAGCGAAAGAAGGCAGGGGTCTAACTTATGACAACTGTAGCATACAAAGCTGGGTTCATGGCTTCCGATTCCAGCTGCACAGACGACAGCGGCGTCTATGTAGGTCGTATTCAGAAGATCCACCGCCTTGCAAATGGGGCTTTGCTTGGAACCGCAGGTGACGCTGACGCCCGCTGCGTGATCGAACTCCTCAATAAAAGCACTGCGAAGAAACTGCCGGCGAGGAAAGAGCTTGCGGCGCTAGAAGTAGACTTTCGAGGGATTCTGGCTTTTCAGAACGGAGCCGTGTTCTACGTCGATATATACGTTTGGGAAATCGGGGAAGCTAGTTGTCAGTGGGGTGCCCAAGTATACGAGGTCGAAGAGGGTGTAGCCGCAATAGGGAGCGGAGAGCAGTTCGCGCTTGGTGCAATGCGGGCGGGGAAGAGCGCAAAAGACGCTTTGTCAGTTGCTTGCCATTTCGACTCCTTTTCTAGTCCACCAATTAAAGTAGTAAAAGTGAAAATTTGATATGACGGAATTACCTAATAGAAGACACGCCGTGAATTTTTCTACCGGGCCATTTGTAATAACAGTTGGTTTCAACCCTAAAACGGGGGCTGCTTGCGAGTTATTTATAACCTCTCGCGGCAAGAGCGGTACGGAATTGGACTCTTGGCTTTATGAACTTGGGGTTACTGCGTCCAAGATCATGCAGGGAGAAGAAGGGGGGTGAATATTGACCGGCAAGATGGCAAGAAACAAAGGCGCTAACGGGGAAAGGGAGCTTGCTGCTATTCTCAGCGACGAACTTGGCTTTGTCGTAAAGAGAAAGCTAGGACAGGCTCGCGAAGGCGGCGACGACATTCAAATTTTGGATTGGAGGATTGAAGTAAAGCGCCGCGAGACATTGGCTATTATGCAGTGGGTAAGACAGATAGAAAGTTGCCTTCAAGAAAACCAAAAGCCAATCGTCGCATTTCGCCAGAACAAAGAAGAATGGCGTGTTGTGCTTCGGTTGTCTGATTTCATTCCTTTGCTAAGAGAGTATGTTGCTTCAGATAATGGTGAGCTATGAGCGGTAAAGAGAAGCTAATTGCGCACCTTGCAGAAATCATCGCTCGCGAATCGGTGCTTGTTTTCTTTTCTGTAGAAGATACAGGTGAGATCGTCATGCGGGTTGACGGAAGTAAAGCGGCGAAAGCAATCATAGAAAGCGCGGAGGCACGGGGTGACTGGAGTTTCCAAGTGTAGAGAAAATTATCTCTAGTCACGAAAGTTCAAAGTGAACAGCGTCTATGAACGGACGCTTACCTTGAGACCTTCTTAAATCAATATATTCATTCATGGCGCAAGACATATCGTCTTGATATTCGCATATGTCATTTATGTGCCAAGCGCCACCCCATCGAATACGGACATCAGAATTGATTGCCGCAATTTTCATGGCAAAAGCAATGTCGTCGTAAAGATCGACTTCCCATGATGGAGTGGACCCGACATAGGCCATGAGATCGACGGCATCTCCAGTAAGGTGCTTGCTTTTCATAGTTTGAGTCTTACCGGCTGCAAGATATTTTCTCTGCGTTTCAATACTTCTAACGCCTTCAATGACGCCGAAATCAACAGCAGTAATTGATATTGCAGATTTCACGACTTCAACAAGTTTCGGCTTTACGCCATCTAACTTGGAAAGTGACCTTTTGGATAGTTTAAACGTCACGATATGCCATTCATTTTTTCAACTGTTCTAAGACCGCCAAGGCCAAGCAAACCTCCTAGAACAGTAAGGAGTGCCGCCATGTCTAGTTCCGGCAATGGCTCAATATTTACTTCAAAAACATTCAGACCAAAAATCATAAACGGCTGCAAGACAAAATGATAGGCAAATGCGGTGCCGCAAACCCATCCTATGAATGGGCGCCACCCGGCCCTGAAATTAGATGCAGACTGCGCTTCTGTTTTATTTACTTCTATCTGCGCCAGGGCGATCTCATGCGCTTGTCGCTCCGCAAGAGTGGCGATTTCATGGCTAAGACGTAAGCGTTCGTCCTTATCGACAATAACCTTGTCCAGTATTGTCGCTATTGGATTAATAAGAGAGTCCAAGATCATTTAGATAACAAATTCTGGCCTGAGAACAAAACTACTGCGGCTACAGCAATAACGCCTATGAGCCATATAACCTTTCCCACAACCGAACGGCCTATCTGCGTGTACACGCGCTCGATCGCCTTTTCGGCTGCGCGTTCAGCTATAAGCTCTATTTCAGCTTCTGAAAGGTTATTAGGCATTATTTGAGATTCACTAATTTGTAGATTGTGGTGGAATAGACTTCCATCAAACCATCAATAAGGTTCTCAATCATGCTGTTCTGCTTGCTGATTTTTTCTCTGTTTTGCATGATCCAAACAAGCTCAGACTTAATCTGATTGACAATTTCTCCGCGATTTAGATCAATTCTACGGATATCGCCAACTAAGCCAAATGTTCCCTGGTAGGACTCAACAATATCGTCAATGCGGTCTATGATCTGATCGTAGAAATCACCAAGCGCCATATGCTGAGAGAATGACTTCGTAGAAAAATGCGCTTTATGAGCGGCATCTCTGATAGCAAAAACGTGTCCAATTAACTCTTCCATTTTATTATCCTTTACGTCCATTCAAATCTAACAGTTCCGTCACCGCCGTTACCGCCTGTAGATGTAGTGCCGCTTCCGCCGTTCCCGCCGTAAGTCCCAGCCCCACTTGGAACGCTACCCGTCAAGTTAGAGACGTTACCCCCGGTAGCACCCCCACCAGAACCGTTAGTTCCAGGAGAACCATCTTCACCACCGCCTCCCCCAGTGCCGCCGCTACCTGTCATTGTGGATACCGACGTAACCAGTGTACCTTGGGTTACAGAACTATCCGTACCGTCATCACCATCACTAAGTGGAGCGCCACCAGCCCCACCACTACCTACGGCATAAGTAAGAGCTTTGTTCCAATCTCCGAAGGCTATGGAGTAAGTGCTTTTAGCCTCCCCACCCCCTCCTCCTAAGCCTCCGCTCCCCCCCGTCTCACCACCACCCCCGCCACCACCTGCGCCACCAACGTAAATAGTGACTGAGGAAGCACCTACTGGGACAGTCTCATTCCCAGAGCCGGAAGTGTAGGTATTGGTAACGGGGGTAAAATCTATACCACCGGCAAGAGCCATGTAATAAGCGTCAAGCGCACCAGCCATTATGTAATGCCCGCCCCGACTAATCGCCAAGTTGTAGAGTCAACTTTCTTGATAGCTGCGCTGCCATTAGCAGCGATAGTTCTTGTCCCAGTGCTTGAGTTCCACCTTAGCGTGTCAGTATTGATGGAAAGAGTGATGTTGCCAGCGCCGCTCTCGTTCTCTATGCAGATAATAGTTCCAATTGGATATGCGACTGAACCATTTGCGGGGATGGCGTAACTGTGAGCCGTGGCGCTTGTGTGATATATTGTCTTCCCAGCGTCAGACATAATAAATGTATAGGCTGTATTTTGAGTATTCAGCGGAGTACCAAGATAACCTACTGACGTTGTTGATGGAGTTGCGGCTGGAGTAATGTCTGCGCCGACAGATAGAGTCTGAATACCAGACCAAGTGTTGGCCCCATCCAAGAAGCCAAGGACGGCTCCGCTTGTTCCCGTTGGGACGCCAAGGTTAGTCCTGGCGTCTGATTCAGTAGCGGCGTTCGTCCCACCATTGGCGATTGAAATCGGTGTTGATATCGATCCAGCAATATCGACTTGGAATTGAGCGCCATCGTAGACAATCGTGTAGACTTTGCCGGATGAAATATCACCGGCATCGAGTGCAGTAGCGCCGTTCTTTGTTATCGACACCGCGCCTATGCCGTTAATATTGATCGTCGCAGCGCCGGTATTAGTGCCAGCAGCAACGAAGTTAAACATATTCCCGGCAGTGTAAGAGGAAATGCTTGGAACCGCCGTCCCGGTGATCGTGTCGGTCCCACTTACAGATGTAAGGTAGATTGTCGATCCGTCTTGAACTTGAGACAAGCGGGCGGCGTCCGAAAGAAGCGTTCCAGCCTTTAGGTTCGTTATCTTGTTATTGCCGAAGGATATGTCAGCAGTAGGAGTTGACTGACCATCTTTGCAAATAGCGTTCGTAAGTCCATTTGCAAGATCAGTCGTTAGCGTATTAAACGCCGTCGCGGTTATGGTAGTACCTGCTACAACAGGCTGACCCGCTGTATTGATTAAGAATGTACCCGACCCGTTGTAGCTCATTACTAATCTCCGATAAACGCATTAGTCACGGCAGTAGCACCACCAAGACCAGCAATGCCAAGAAACCAATTACGCATTACCCTTCGTTTTTCCATTGCACTCGTGGCTCTGTTAACGTCTTGAATAACTCTTGCGTATTCTTCGGAACCTTCCGGGTAATATTTTTCATAATATTGTTGAATTTTTGTAAGTGATTTATCAATTGGCAAGTTTTCAATTTCAGTTTGCAATTGCCTTAACTCAGGCACTTGACTCTCAATTCCTTGAGCAATTCTTCCTGAGACCTCAGACCTTCTTGCTCCGCGCTGCAAATCATTAATTGCAGTAGTAACCGCTGTTTTAACATCAGCAAGATTTGGGTTATTTAAGGTTTCAAATAAAATATTTCCTGGCTGAAGCATTTTTTCAGCTTCCCTTAAACTGCTTGTTTGTATTTTGTTCAAAAAGAAATCAAGAGCTGCATTTCTTACCACTTCTGGATTTCCAGTTTGCTGGATAAGCCTATCTATGTTTTCGCTTCCCCTGCCTATTTCCCTATAAGCCTCAGCGCCCAAAACATCCTCAGATGTTAGACGGCGGCCAGTTCTTGTATCCAGTTCATTAAGCTGATTGGTATATTTTTTCCAATTTGTTTGTAGTTCCGGCTGCGCAGACCCAACGTATTGATTTTGGACTTCATCAATAAGTCTATAAAAATCTTGCTTTACATTATTTGGTATAGCTTTGAAACCTTCTGCATTTTGTGCAAAAGCCTGTCCAAAGTAACGACGAAGTTCATCAATAGCATCAAAAGATGTCCGGAAAGTGCGGTAGAATTTTTCACCGCTTCTTTCCACATCCTGCGCGCCAGCATTTATTGCGGCGCGAGCCTCATCTGGGTCTAATTCAATCTTTCGAGTCCTGATAGCATCATTTAACCTTTTATAAAGATTTCTTATTTCCGGAACAACGCTTGGCCTTAATCCAGGTCCGTACACCCTCTCATTAACGTATGGCTGTGTTCGTCTAATGATTTCTTCATAAGCCGGAGTTTGGTCAATAAATACTCCGTTAGCTTCGTTTTGTCTTACAATTTCATTTCTTGTTTGGCGCAAAGCCTCATCAGTCTCCGAACGCGCTCTTTCAATATCAGCTACATTGCCTCTTGCGGCGGCTTGGAGTTCGGTTCCAACCTCCGTAGGAGTTCTAGTGGAATAAAATGTTGGCTGCGCTTCGGCGGCTTGCTGCTTACGAAGTACCTCTGCTAACCGCAAACGGTCTTCACTTGCCCTTGGGGCAATGTCTTCTAAAGCACCCCTTCTTAATCCTTCAGCAAGATTACGGCCTTTGCCTCGATATAAATTAGAAGTAACCCTAGAAACAACTGGTGCTGCAATATCAACTGTTTTTGCAACCGCTGCCCCTGGAGCAAAAACTTGCCCAAATTGCGACATGGGATCAAAAGACCTAGTATCGGTTAAATATTCGGGCAATTGCTGATTTATTGATTCTTGAATTCCCGCTGATGTTATAGGCTCAAGAGGGTTTCCCATTGCTCCAAGTGTTAGAATATTTCCGCCAAGGGTAACAAGGTCTGCAGGTAGCCCTAACGCACCAGAAACCAAGCCAGAAGCAACACCACCGGCAGCAGCAATATTTTCTCTGAGAGCTTGTTCGTTAGTAAGAGAAGGAAGGCCTACACGGGCGCGGCGTTCTTCAGGGGTAATAAATCTTTGGCCGTATTGTCCGGCAGCATATCTTTCTTGGCGTAAACGCTCGCCTTCTTCTTGAGCATATTGCTGGCGCTGCTCTTCTGTATTCTGCGCTCGCTGCTCAATGAGACGCGGCGGCGAAGATGATTGTTCGGCTTGTTTAGCTTCTTCATAAGCCCTAGCAACTATCTGAAAATCAGGAGTACCAGCTTTATCCTGATTTTGAATAATCCATCTTGCATATTCATCCGCTGTAGCCACTATCGATTCCTTTTAATAATTTCATCAGCCTGATTCTGAACTGATTGATTTTCTGACGGTTGCGGTAAAGCGCCCACTAAATCATCAGGAGCAAGAGGAGCTGGTACCTCATATCCATAAGTAGGAGCATTTCTTTCCACTTCTTGACGCAGCAAATTACTTCTAAGTTGTTTGTCCTGATAAAGTTGACGAAGTAGCGGTTCAACAACTTGGGGATTTGTTAGTGCGCCGATATTACCGCCCAAGGCATTTATAACCCTTTGAGCGTCGTATTCAGTCATAACACCAGGACCAACAATTTCTGTCCTAAATAGTCCAAGCAATCCCTGAAGCTGCCCTTGAGCAACCTGCCTAGAAATTTCCTCCGGCGTGTATTCTCCGGTATCAAAGAGTGTTTTAATGCTGCCAGAAACTTGATCTGCAAGATTTTTAAAACCAATATTTATGTCACCAATTGTATTAAGATATTCATTCATGCGATTAAGGGCTTGTTCTTCCATTAAATATTCCATTCGAAGATCAAGGAATTGTTTTGGATTAAGGGTTCCACCAGCACCCGCTGTTGTCGGCCTCGAATCAGACGGTATGGCTACATATTGGCCATCTTCATTTTGATATTCATATTGACCCGAACCTGGGTTAAATCTTGCTTGCACAACGCTTCCGTCTGGCAATCTAACGGGATCAGTTTGCTGATATCTTATTGGTCCACCGCCAGATGAAGACGCGGGAGCATAATTATAATCTGTCTTCCCTGTAAGCAGGCTGATTTGCCCAGACCTTGCTCCCGGCGGCAATTCTTCAGGAGTTAATTGACGATATCTTTCGGGGGGTTCTCTGTATAACGCTTCAACGCCCTCTCTATACAAAATGTCTTCACGCGCCCTCTGACGATCTTGCTCAGACATCATTTCTTGCAATTGCATATTCTGTATAAACGGAGCCGCCATTGCCTGTGCGTCTTCAGACAATGAAGGAAGCTCGTAAACCAAGCTCTCTGAAATTGACATATTATCAGGAGATGGCGCTACTGGGTAAGCAGACCCTTCATAAGTATCCATGTCTTGCTGAGTTATGCCATGAGCGGCAAGTGTGCGAATACTGAACGGTTCTTTAGAAATTCTCCTTCTAATCGCATCCTGAACTTCTTCGCGAACAGCTTCCTCCCTCTCAGAAATATCTGCTTCTTTCTCTCTAGCTTTCGATTCCAAGTAAGCGCCGCCGACAGTCGGAATTGCCCTTTTCAGAATCTCTCCCCATAAAGGTGTATATGCCGGACCCATTGGACCCTCAAAAGTGCGAGTAGGCTGATCCGCTTGAGCGGCTAAAGCCTGTGCGTACTGAATACGCCTAGCAGCTTCTTCGCGTTCCCGCCTATAAGGGTCAACAGGAGCAAACAAACTAGCAATTTCGTAAGGTCCATCGGCCATTTTTATTTCTCTTTAATTAACTTCAACCACCAAAACCAAAATCAAACATTCCTAGCGCAGAACCAGCTATTTGGCCCAACATAGCATTTTGAGCATTTGCTTGTGCAACCTGCTGACCATAAAGGTCCATTGCGTATTGGCCTTGTGCCTGACCCGCTTCAAAAGTAGGCGCAGCAGCGATTTGACCGCCGCCCGAGTATTGTTGAAATTGCGGAAGTTGCACTTGAGCGCCTGACATGAGAGCGGCAATCTCATTAAGCGGGACATTGCGAATAGCAAGTTCTTGCTGAAGCTGGTTTGCAGCGGCTTGATTTCCAAACTGTGCTTCTTGGAGCAATTGCCCAAATCTCTGTTGCTGTGTGGCAATATCAAGGTTGAGACCTTCAACAGCCGCCTGACGTATCGCATCAGATCGCTGCATATTAAGCCCAGACATTTCAGCGTTCCACGCTTCGCTGCCGGGTGTTATGCCTTGGTTAGCAAGCCTCTGACGAAGAAGGTCTTCCTGTCTGGCAAACGCCGGTTCAACACGGGAAAGAATGGCCTCTTGCCCCGTCATTCCGGCCCCTACGGGAAGCTCTGGGACGCCTTCAAGAGAAGTCTGTATGCCTGGGCCAGTGTATTCATACGGCGTTCCAAGAATATCTTGCGCCGTGCCAATACCCATAAGTCCAAGATTGGCAAGATCGCGGGAGACAAGCTGTTGCGACCTGACAGTCTCCTCTGCCGTTGGCGTAAGAGTCTGCGTAAGTGTAGGAATGTCGCCTTCGTAAGTGACCGTCTGAGTTCCGAATGGCGTAATGATATTCGGATTGTTGAGCATGGCAGTAGCGCGAGCAGCGGCCAGGTTCTGCTGATACTGCTGATTTGCCAATCCCATGTAATCTGGAGCGGGAGGTGGAGTTGGTGCGCTTTTACCCATGTTATACCTCTAAAAACCTACAATCTTCTCTAACCAAGCTATAAATTAGTATGTCACCGTTTGGGTGGGCATCTTTTATAGTTGCTTCTTTTTTGTAACCCATCTTCTCTACAAACTTTATGCTCTTCTCGTTGTCACTCGATACTGGCGCTATAGACTTGTTTACTTTGCAGACGTTAAAAGCGTAGTCACATATACTTCTCAAAAAAGTCCGGTTTACACGACCTTCTATAACAATATGATTGATAAGAGACTTGCCGTTCCAATTTTCATAAATAACTCCGGCAACTAACTTACCGTCCCTTACAAAACCAATAGCGTTAGACCTTTCTGCAAAATAACCAGCCTTTAATTTCTCAGCAGTCCAATGGCCCACTTCTGGGCCGCTTACTATATTCCAGCCCATCCAGCTTGGAAAACTACGTCAGTAGCCGCCCACTCCATGCTTGTCCCCCTGCTAACACTCTTAAACTGAACTGATCCGCAATACCCAATGCCGCTAACGCCTAGCCAGTTATTTGTTATAACGGACGAATCTGACCAGTTTGCATCATCCCATGTCGCGGTATCCCATACCGCACCAGTTGCGGGTATGAATGTTATTGGCGTTGTGTTGTCTGAAAGATTGAAATCTACGTTTACGCCGACAGAAACGCCTGGGTTCCCGTCAGTAAAGATAGACGCTCTTGCGCGGGTGAAATACTTCTTTACGCCGCGGGAGCCAAAGTAATTAAATGCCTGTAGTGCCGATGTCTCTATATTTGAGCCATTGTCAGAATAGCCATCATCCCATGCTTTGTAGACGGCACCACTAGCACCGAAGTAAGGGTTATTGTTGTATATCTCCCAACAATTAGCGTCCCAACCAGTGAACTTGCACCATGATTTAGTGATGCTGTTCATTACAAACTGTTCTTGCTTGCCGCTGGAAACAGGAACATTTACCCATAAGCCACTATGTTTGGGGGAATAAACTATATCCCAACCAAAGTTGTTTCCGTATAGATTTGCATACTCACTAATAGCGCCTTCAATTTTGTTTGAGAGGGCTACTCGCGGATCGAGCCTTGAACTCTGAAGTGCTGAAGCAAGAGGGAACAAACCATCATTAGTTAATATCAGAAGGTCGCCGCCGTATTTATAAAGACACCTTTTGCCAATTGGAGTTCCTAGCTTCCATACACCTATAAGGTTCCATGTAGACGCACTAGCTGGGTCCGTACCTGCGTAAACTATTACTTCGCCCTGAGAAGTTACGAATACAAGATTGTCGTCAGCACCATACCCCGCGTCTATAGTCCAAGTGTCTACATCGACAATATAGCCGCCGTACTTTGCGACGGCTCTTAAATCTATATAGTTTGCCGCGCCACCTACTGAATAAGTCGGAAGATACCAGGCTACAAGCGTGTCTTTTTCTATGAACCATACGCGGTTTTTAAATAGAGTTATGTTTGACAGATCGTTTGTCGTTACACCTGTAATTGCTGGGCTAGAAGCACCCGTTATAGATGTCCATGTTGTGCCATCATAAAGAAGCGGCGAATCAATCCCATTAACGGCATAAAGAAAATTACCTCCTGGGGTTGAAACATTGATATGTTCCCATCTCGCGCTACTTAGTCCTGATACTTCTGCGGAACCAACCGCACCAGAAGAAGTAACATCATAGATCGAAAGACCTGTTGCATCTATGGCAAACATTTCTTCTGTAGCGCCGCCCGCATAGACCATTAAAGTCTCTACAGGGCCGCTCATGCCCGTAGCGTGTTCAGAGTACCCGCCGCGCAATACTACATTTGACGTACTTGGAAAAAGATTGACAAGGCTAACAGCGTCATATGGCTCCATGCCAGCCAAAGAGTCTCTAGCGTTCCAGCCTCCAACCGGCGACGGAAGAGAGTCTACGTTAGCCGCAGCTTTCTGAACAAGACTGTTTACAAGATACGCCATTATTCGCCGTATCCGCTATCCGGTATGTTGTCGTATCCAATCAAAATGGAATTTAGCTTGGGAGCAAAAGAAAGGTTTGGCGAAGAGGCGTCTTGAGCAATATCAGTCTCAAGTTCCGTCAAGAAGTTTCTGTACATTGCTGTAGTATCGAAGCCTTTTGCTTCAAAATACTTTAGCTTTGTCATAAGAACAATAAGACGGTCAGGGTAGATGCAGGTATCCGTATCAACATTAAAACTATTCTTTGGCGTACCGCTTGAAGACTCTGCCCAAGCCTTTGACCTATATTCAAAACCAAGCAATTCATTATTGCTAAATCCCGGCCAAATCTGAAAATAGCCTGATAATAATCTCCATCTAACTCTTGGGCCAGTGCTTATGTAACCGCTTAATATCCACTCCCATTGTTGAGGACTTTCCGGTCCAAGCATCTCCCAATGTTTAGATTTATCCCATTGTGTTCTTGGCACGATAGAATCGTAATCGCTTGGAAGATCGTATTTTACTTTTTGGAAATAGATAGTTCCGTTACTTACGGTTTCGTTAGGATATTGCGTTGCCGTAACTTGCGTACCGGAATCAACACTTTCAATGAAAGTGGCGTTAGGGAAGCCGGAACCTACAATCATATACTTCGTATCAAGACCGCTGGTTGAGGGAATACCAGTAATGGTTCTTGATGAAGGACTGTAGGTTCCGGTTGTCGTCTTGTAATCTGTAAAGAAAGAATATGTTTTCGTAAGATGCTGCCAATCGGATTTACGCAAAAGTTCGTATCCGCTGGCGTTCATAAGTGCCAGGATTTGCACAATGTCTTGGTTGGTATTACCCGCTACAGATGTAGGAGCCGGGATACCTAATTCATTCGCCACCTGCGTGACTAGTTCCAACATCGTACTTGACATTTACTTCCTCTTTCCTCGGCCTTCCGACCTTTTTCTGAGAAATCAGTTCTTTCATCTGGCTTTTTAGCTGCTCGATCTCGTCTTTTGCAGACTGAAGCTCTTTGGAGTTCTGAGAATTATTCACGTTGTTTACATAGTTGCGAGCTTTCTCGCGAAGTCCCATTGCGCCCATGCCTATCTTTTGGATTTGAGCATCAGAAGCCATTGCAACTTGTTCAACTGTTCTAAAGTTCAAGATTTGCAATTCAGAAACTTGAAAACTTGAAATATCTTCGGGCTTATTTTCCAGCCATTTACTTAGCGGGATTCCTATTTCTTCAGCAGAAGAGTTGCTCATCTGAAAATTGAGCCATTCTCTAGGAAATCTTTTTTTATCAATTTCTCTAACTGGCTGATCGTGAACTAGGCTTTGATCTGCTGGGATGAATATTCTTACAAATGGGACGCCCTTGAGTTTTCCTTCTTGTTCGTTTTCGTAAAACTCAACCGTCAGTTTTGAATCAGCATTATTAATATCGCTATCCATTTTCCCTCTCCTTTTAAGGGTATTGGGGGAGGTTTCCCTCCCCCTCAACCTATTTTATTAGAACGGCGAAGTCGTCAAACGGACCCAGCCGTAGTCACCGGAAGAAAAAGCCGTATCGGCAGTATAACTTCCAGCGGCGTCAGTCAGGTTAAACGAAGAGTCAACGCTACAAGTACCAGTAGCGACAGCCTCCGTAGCCTTAACGTAGACCCAAGTGTCGTTGGCATTGCCAATATTTGCAGTACCAACAGCCAACTCTGGGGTAGTCGTGCGAGCCGCAAAAGCCGGTCCCGCGTAGTTCAAAATACCAAAAGTGCTAGCCATGATAATTCTCCAAATTAAGCAATAAGGACGCCCTGGAATTGCGAACCGGAACAGGTCATGTTGCCGGCCCAGCCAATCAGCTTGACGATCGCATCCTGATTGACTGCCTGACGCTCTCCACCAATCGGAACGAAATTCCGGTTAGCGTGAGGACGGAAGCGCAGATACTTGGTGTTGAGGAACCACATATGGTTCGCGGTAGCATCAGCACCGATACCGCCGTCAAGAACAACGTCTGAAGACATACCTGCGCCATAATATTTGAGGGACGCAAAGCCAGCGCCAGCCATCGACGAACCGGAGTCCGTAACGCGCTGGATCGCCTGAAGGCTCTGAAGGTACAGCTTATAGTAGTTGTTATCAGCAACGATAAGGTCGGGCTTGTCCGTGCCACGGATCAACTGAACCGCAACCGCGTCCATGTAGCCCGTGATATTGGACGAGCTAACAGCCGCGCCACCATCCGAAGAACCCGAATAAGAAACGGGACGCCAGAAACTCCAAGTTGCGCGATTGATGCCGCCATAAGTTCCCGAAGAAGGCGAGTCCGGAACAGCCGCCGCAAGACCCGTGATGTTCTTGCCAGCGTTGCCCGTGCCGTCTAGGTAGATGTCGCCACCAATGCGGTTGGCAAGCTGCGCTTCAGCGACGGCCATACGGCCATCGAGAAGTTCAATGATTGCCTCTTTACCACTGTTCTGAAGCTGTTCCAGACCAGAGATTGACACCGCAGACGCATACTGCGTGATGGAGAACTGCGCCGCACTAATTGGCGAGTTCTGAGACACGTTCAGCACTTCGTAGCCCGAATAGCTGTTCGTGTTGTTCGTCGAAGAGTCATTATACATGATTTCTTCGAGGATTACGTTACCGCCCGAAAACGTCTTAATGTTTCCGCGCTCTTTAAGGCGACGAAGCAACGCATTGTTGTTCGTCACGTTGTCAGCGAGTTCACCCGTGCGGCTCTGGATATTAGTCGCAATGATGTCGCTGATGTCACTATTTGCAAAAGCCATTTTCTGCTCCTAGATTAATCAGTTAATCAGAAGCGTCCTCCTCCCAGTTCATCGAACTGTTCCCTCAAAAGATCGCGCCTATCTTGCGCTTTGGCCTTGGGCCTAGCTCCGGGTGCGGAGGTCTTAACACTCAATGCCGCTGCTTTGGCTGTTTTCGCAGCCTTGTCAGCCAACTCCCTTTTCTTACTTTCCGATTCGGCTTGTTGGCGCGATTGGATTTTATTAAAAAGATCGTTGTCTAAACGTGTAGCCTTTTCATAGGCTTCTTCTAACGTGCCAGCCATCCCGCTCTGTAGGAGTTGAATCATTGCTGGTCTTGCCTCTTCAAAAAACTCAGTCTTTGAAGAAAAACTATTTATTTCCGACAGGATTTCCTGGTCTTTAACCCGTTCCTGCTCTTGTTTCCAACTCGCAACTTCGCCCTTAATTGATTGCAACTCATTTTTAAGTGCATAAAAATTAGGGTCTCTATTTTGAGACTGTTCTTGGAAATTATTATCATTAGTTTGGCCGGAAAGGTCAATACCATACGCTCTGGCAAGCTGCATAAGGTAATTCCGCTTGCCCTGTGGGTCGCTGTTTCTAAGCGTATAATCGGCGTTCATAAGCCCTTGAATGGCCGTAGCGGGGTCTATACCAAGGCCGCGAATGGTCGGTAGGTAAGGCTCAATGACTTGATTAATATGATCTGCAAACTGAGCCTTTTCCTTCAAAGGCTCTATCCCACGGCGCATCTCTTCTTCACGCTGCCAGGCATACTCTTGAATCTTAGGGTCTGCCCCAATCCATGCTTCGTGATATTCTTTTTTCCAGCTATTTGGCGGCTTTTTCCATACAGGCTCTTCTTCAAGAAGCTCTTCTTCGGTCTTATTAATTTCTTGATTTGCCTGTTTAAACCTACCATTTTCATCTCTTTCTTGAGATGAGTTTTCAGCATAATCAAACTGTTTTGCCAATAAATCCTTGCGATCTATTGGACTTTCTTCGTTTTCTACTTCCAAATCTTCGTCTAAATCTTCAGACATATTAACCCCTCAGTTGTTTTAATATTTTGTTTGCCTGTCGATCACTCATGTCGCCAAGCTGTTTATGGAGTAATTCCCGTCTGTTATCTTTATACGCAGGAATCTTTGTCTCCATTTTCTCGTTTCCGACCTCAATGCAATTATGCTTTCTGAGGTGTTCTCTGTGCTTAGACCTACTGTCGATCATCTCTCCAGTAATCATACTTTTATACGGGTCTATATCCCTAATAACATTAAATGATTTACTTGGTGAATCTAGATTATTTCTAGACCAAATTAAATAATCATCCTCAAATTCAGCAAGTTTTCCTTTGGAATCATAGATTATTCTTGTTGTACTCATAATAAAATCAAGACCTCCTCGTCGTCCATCATTATATATAAGTTCCAAAGTCTTTCTGCTTTGTCTAAATCATTAATAAGTTTATCAAAATCTATGTTTTTCTTTTCAAAAACATAGTTTTTTACTTTATCTTTAATGACAAATTCTTTGACTATACTTTCCACTTCTTCATTTTTATTTTCTATTAACTTTTCGTATGCTTGCAATATTTTCTTTTTTCTTTGTTCTTTGTCTTTTATTTCTTTCTTGAAAAGACGCCTTTTTTTATCGCCATCGTGAGTATCTTCAATAATAACAACGGGTTGCGTTATAGTAGCGGTTGAAGACAAAGAGGCGTTTTCAAGCGTTATATTTAAATTTGCGTTAATGTTTGCAAAAGAAATTGTAGCCGTTGAAGATAGCGTTGCCTCTCCAAGCGTTGCCGACAAATCTGCTGAAATATCAAGATTAGCTGTTGAAGATAGTGTTGCATCCCCAAGTGTTGCCGACAAATCTGCTGAAATAGGAAGATTGGCCGCTGAAGATAGTGTTGCCTCTCCAAGCGTTACACTCAAACTGGCATTAATATTAGCGCTAGAAGGAAAGTAAGTAACTACAATGATGCCTTGCCCGCCTGTGCCGCCCGATCCCGATGTGCCGGAACCAGACTGTCCGCCGCCGCCGCCGCCGCCGCCATAGGTGGCTCCTGCGCCGCCATCTCCGGACGTTGCTGACGCTCCACCACCGCCGCCGCCGCCGCCACCACCGCCCGCCCCGTGAGAAGCGTCAAATGCTGTGTCGATTGCTCCAGTGCCGCCATGAGTAGGCCCGGACGCCCCGGCTGACCCGCCACCGCCCCCGCCTGCGCCTGTGCCTGCCGTAGCGTTCCCACCAACAGTTTCGTTACCCCCACCAATGCCCGCGCCGGTACCGCCAGTTCCTTGGCCGCCGTCCCCGCCTACGTTTACGGACGGACTGGTATTGCCAGCAGTTGAACTGCCGCCGTTGCTACCGCCACCGCCACCAGCGCCGCGATTGGAGACGGAAGCCGCGCCAGCTTTCCCCGCGCCTGTCGGCCCAGCAGAACCGCCGCCCCCAGCGCCGCCACGAGCCGCGTCTATGGACTGCCCTGCGCCGCCCGCGCCGCCATCGTAGTTCCCACCAGCACCCGTTCCGCCAGTGCCGCCCGCGCCGCCGGAAGAGCCCGACGCGTTCGCGCCATTCTTGGCTTCAAGTATGATTGTCCCACCCCCGCCAGCGCCGTTCTTTAGCCAAGCGCCATCGGCTGCCGATCCCGCACCACCCGCCGGTATGTTAATATCGACCGTGCTGGACGCAGTTAGTGTGACATTCGTTGCTTTACGATATTCTCCGCCGCCGCCGCCACCGCCGACCAATGAATTGGTAACGGCTGACGCGCCAGTGCCGCCCGCGCCGATCGCCTCAATTGAATTGTTTGACGAATTCCAATCTGACGGAACAGCCCAAGTCGTGCCGGAGGACAAAATAACGATAGTGGGGGCGTCCCCGAGTTCCGCCGCAGAAGAAAGTGTGGCGTCGGCGAGAGTTACATTAAGAGCGGCCTCGCGATCTGCAGCTTGCGGAGTATATTCAATTACAAGGAGGCCCTGACCACCCGCGCCACCCGTCCCAACAGATGATGAAAAAGAGCCACCGCCACCGCCGCCGCCGTAAGTGCCTCCCGCGCCACCGTCGCGATTGCCCGTACCGGCGCTACCCGACGCCGAACCGCCACCGCCACCGCCCCCAGAAGGGCCATACGCGCTATCCCATTCGTAATAAACCGCGCCCGCACCGCCAGTGGCTACTGTGCCGCCAGTCGCGTTATTCGCGCCCCCGCCGCCACCCCCCGTTCCAGCGGTTCCAGCACCGCCGGGGGTCCCGCCTGATCCGCCGCCCGTCCCGTCTGGTCCGTCGCCGCCATCTCCGCCTGAACTCGTTGTGGAGTCTTGCCCCGCTGTGCTGGACGACCCGCCCGCGCCACCTCCGCCGCCACCGCCGCGATTTGTCGAGCTTTGTGCGCTACCACCTACCTCGCCCGCGCCGTTTGGACCGCCCGACGACCCACCACCCGCACCCGCGCCCGCACTACTATTTGTGTTAGTGTTCGCGCCGCCAGCCCCGCCGTCAAACGCAATGTAGCTGCCGGTTCCGCCCGTGCCGCCAGAGCCTTCAGTTCTGCTCGCGCCGTTTCCGCCGTTCTTAGCTTCTAAAACGATAGTGCTGGCGTTGTTTTTTAGCCAAGTGCCATCTGCGCCCGACCCAGCACCTCCAGCAGCGATGTTAATATCAACCGTTGAAGACGGGGTAAGAGATACGTTCTGAACAGCGCGGAACTCCCCGCCGCCACCCCCAACACCGCCGTAAGAATTGTCTACAGCGTCTTCGCCGTTACCGCCCGCGCCGATAGCGTAGATTGTGTTGTTGGAACTGTTCCAGTCGCTTGGAACATTCCACGTCGTGCCGGAGGTGAGGACTATCCGCGTGACCATATTAGATCACCGCGTCGTTTGTATAAGGCTCTTCGATGTCTGGAGAAGTTATTACTATGGTTTCGCGCTCTATTCTGAGGCGCTCTTGTTCTGCGTCATAGTCATCAGCCCTCTTATTCAGGACCAGGGCGTTTTCTGGAGAGACTCGCAGAACAGCTAGTTTACAAAGCGCGTACCACTGACCGCCAGCGTTATTATACTCTTCGCCCGTGAAAACCACTTGAAAGCAATCACTAGGGTGAAAAGCCGGATCGCTCAGATTGTGAGCGCCAGATACGACCATATGTATTTTCGCGTCTGTTTTATCGAAGCAGACAATGTAAGACATCACTATCTCAATTAAGCGTTGCCATCGGTCAATGTAAAAGTTACGACTGTAAAAGACTGACCGGCAGTAAAAGAAGTACTGTCAACAGTCATGTCTCCTCCGCCGCCCGTTGCCGTTACCGTGCCTTGCATATGGCAAGTCGTTACACCGCTGTCGTAAATTCTAAAGTGTCCAGCCGTTCCGGTAGCATCGGCAGAAGTATCTTCCCAAGTTCCAGATTTGGAGGCAGAACCACCAGAGGCAGCAGACATCCAAGTTGACGGCAAAGAGCAAGTCGCAAGAGTAGTTCCGCTGTCAGCAGCAGCACAATTAGCGGGAACAGAACCACTCCATATTTTCAATACAGCGGAAGCGCCTACTGTGGTCTGTATCTGATCTAAACGATCATCTCTTACATCAGTAGAAAATTGAACACTCATTGAATTGCTCCTTTATTTATAACCGGCTCCGCTCCGATAGCCCTTCCATCCGGCCCGCGAATAATTCTTTTTGGCGCTGTTATGACCTGCATAAACCCTGCCAATTGATTCATAATTTGATCGTGTTTGATTTCTGATTGTTTTTGAATTTCAGCCATCTGAGCGACAGCTTCTTGTATTTTTGATATTTCAAGACCTATTGCATCAGCCGCATATTTTGCTTGTTCAACAATCGGCAGATCAATGCCTGGGTTTGCTTGTATACGCGCGACCATGATTTCTTTTTCTGCATCAAGTTTTGCTTCTTGTTGCATTTTCTGAATGTCAAGTTGCGTTTCTAATTTTTTCATTTCACTTTCTAATTGGAACTCAAGCTGCTTCAGTTGAGTTTCGGCTTGCGTTTCAGCCTGGAACTTTTGTTGTTCCATTTGCATTTGAATTTGAGCCGGATCAGGCTGCGGGTTTTGCTGAGACTGAATAGCTTTTTGTTTTAGTTGCTCAAGAGCAGTATCAATTGTTCCTTCAACAGTTTTTGCTTGTTTAAAGCCTGAGACTGCGTACTTGATTAATTGCATAAGGGTTGGCGTAATTTCAGGAACAGCCTGACCAGCAGGGACAGCTTCACGCATAAAGTTTGCAAATGCGTTCATAAATTCTATTCTGTCTGCTTTGTTTTGCTGCTCGTCGATCTGAACCATACTGTCAGCAGCAATATCAATTCTGAAACCGCGCAGCGGGTTGTCTCTTAGAAGCGCCAGCGCATCTGGTATCAGCATCTGGTCTTCTTGGCTTAACTGGTCAGCAGCGGAATACATCAAGATTGTTTGGTCTTGATATTTAGAGCAAATAATCTGAGCCTTGATTCTTAAAAGTTCTGTTGCAAACATTGAGACTTTTTCTTGCATAGAACGAAGTCTCAGACCGGCATACTGGCCTTTGATTTGCTGCGCCGTTGCAGTTTCAGATGCAAATGTGCTGCCTCTAATAATGTCAGAAATTCCGGTAATCTCGTAAACTTGGTTCTTGATGTCGGATCTTGCCTGGTAACATTGCAAAAGAGCAGCAGCCAAAGTATCAATTGGAAGAAGGTCTATAGCTCCCCTTAAGCCGCCTTTTTCTGAGAACGCCATCCATTTATCGACGGGGATTAGCGAATTGTTTTCACCCTCAGTAAGAAGCCGCTGCAAAGCTGGCTGGCTTGCATCGTAAACACCCCTGACGCGAAGCGCCTTAACAAGCCCGTCAATCCTGTCCGACAAAATGTCAAGTTCGTTTGCCTGATCTTGGTAAAGAGTGAAATCAGGTACAGGAATAAGATTGTCTGTTGTCGTGGTAGCATACAAAGGCTTTGAGCATGGGAAAAACCCTTCTAGTTCAAGAGGGTCTTCACATTCTTCAATTATGTCTTGCATACCTTTGGCAAACCAATAGACTTTATTGCTTTGCTTGCACCAAAGTTCGCAGATTTTAGCCCTGTCTTGCGTTTTGTTTTGTTGGCCGTATTTGTTAAGAGGATCGGGAGAAGAGTCAAAAGGAATCTTTCGTGCAATCTTTTTCCCAAATCTTTCTACAACGGCCTCTTTGGTCATGTAGACCCAGCGCCATACTTCAGTTACTTCTTCCCAAGTCCTAGCTGGCGTATGACCAAAGTCTTTCCAGTGAACATAGTCTACTGGCGAACATTCGTAATCAATTTCTTCTTGCATCTCCATAGGTGGAGTAGTGAAGTCTTGAATGTCACCACTTTGGCCTTCTTTGTACTCTTCTCTGCCGTCCTCATAACCCTCATAGACGCTTACATCCTCGGTTATCTGTATTGGCTCATAAGATTCAGGCTGAATCCTTAAGTGCGGGTCATAACGAACCCAAGACACGCCTCTGCCGCCAAGAAACCTGTCTTCGACAGAGTTATAAAGAGATGAGCGATAATCAGAGTAATGCTCGATCTCATAGTCGAGGCTACGCTCAAGAAGTAGCGATGCGACCCTGCCGATTGGATCGCTATCGCCGAACCGGCGGCTTACTTCTGCTTTTGGCAGACGTGAGTACACCGCCGGAATAAGTGTTTGGACATTTGACCAAAGAATATTAAACTTTGCGGTTTCGTAACTTGAATTAGATCGGTTATCGTCCCGGTATTTTTTAATAATCTTTGTTACTCTACCTTCCCATTTCTTAAAATCGTTTTCGTAACAAGAAACAATCTCAAGATATTTGGATAGCGTAGAGTTTTGTTCTTGAACCGGCATATTAACCCCTTACAGGCATAATATTCCTATTAACCATCGGCATTGCAGGTGCCGCAACAGGGCGCTGCATTACATTTGGGCTAGCCATTACAGGAGCTTGAGCAGTAGGAGCGGCCCTCATTTGCTGTTGCGTCATAGGTCCCTGAGGCATCATTTTCTGTCTGGACGCCGTTTGCGTCATAGGTGCCTGGGGCATCCCAGGCTGCATAGCAGCATTTTCTGGGCGCATACGTTGCATAACACTTGCTAACTGAGAGGGGCTGTATCCGTAAGGCATAATTAATTCCTTAAATGAGGGTTAAGAAAAGATTCCGATTGCAAGAACTTCCACGCCGGCGGCAGTTGTCACCTTCCAGGCTCCGTTTTTAGAAGAAGCTCCAATTTCTATAACGTAGACACGGATTCCACCGCCCACGTTTGCAGGTAGAACAACGTGAGACTGTGTATCGTCTAGCAAAGTGACAGTGGAGGTAGCAGCAGTAGAAACTGTGCAAACAAGGCGCTGCAAATAATCCCCCGTACCGCCAGTAGTGCCAAGGACTTGCGCCGTTTGGCTTGCGGCAACGTGTTCATAATTCATGCTATAAGGGGTATCTATGCTCATATTCTTTGCCTTCTCCGTTGGCGTCTTTGGCTCTCCCACATATCGTTAAGAGTAGCCGTGTTACCCGGACCAACTATCAATGGTTTATTCGGGTCAATTACTACACTAGACGGAGGACTTTTCCAAGAGACGGAAAGCATACGAAAAGCATCTGCACCGTGAGAACACCAATTATGCTTTGGATTTTGCTTAAAACTCTTTGAATCTTCGCTATATTCTCTTTCATATTGCCTTAAAGCCTCTATGCCATCCCGGCACTTGTCTTCGTCAAACCAGCATTTAGGCAAGGTCATTCTGACCGCTTGGATGCCGTCTTGAACGGAAAGGTGGGGGGCTATAGATAGGCTAGAAATGCCAAGGTGATCGCCTAATTGTTCAATAATCGAGCGCCCCTGGCTTGCCAAAGTCTTGGCCCTGGCGTCGTGGGGCAAGATGTGCTTTCCATAATGATATGGCTTGCTTCTAATAACGTCTGCCAGGGCGGAAATGGACAGCCCAGAGCCGGAAAAGTAGTCTATTAAGTGAATTTCGTTCCTTGCTACCTGATACCACCAGATCGCCGTGTCGTCTGTGTAGCCCAAGTCCCAAGCCGTAAACGTTTCCATTTCAGGCTGATATTTTACCTTTGTAATCCGCTTTTGTTCTGCCGCCTGGCGCATCTCAACGCCGTAATAAGCGCCCAAAATGGCAGCTTCAAAACTACATTCATACTCTTGTAGATACTGATCTGGCGTAATTTGCGCCTTAACGGCGTCCAGTTCTTCGGGGCTAAGTATGCCGCTGTCCGTAGCCGTCAGTCTGAGCAGATACCACTCGTCTTTTGACCTTTTGGCAGTTTCGTATATCTCCCAAAACTGGTTTTTGCCCTTTGGCGTCCCCCCAAAGACCGCCCAGCCCTGTTTGTCGGATAGCGCGGGGCGTATGACATTACCCCAGACAGACGGCCTAAAATCGCCGTATTCGTCCATATAGATGCCATCAAACCCCAAGCCGCGCATTGCGTCGGCGTTGTCGGCACCGAAAAGCCGAATCTTGGCCCCATTAATCAGTTCTACTAATAAATCGGCTTCATTTACGTTTTTAGTGATCGGAGCCGCGTATTGCTTGATGTAGTCCCAGGCCACAGACTTTGCTTGGCTGCGAAAAGGCGCAATATAGCCAAAAAGCGGGTTCGGGCTCTTGGACATGACTGCGGCGCGGATTAGGTCATTGACCGCCGCTACCGTCTTGCCAGCCCTTCGGTGAGCCACAAGGCAAGCCCACCGCTCTTTCCTATTATGAAATGTCTTAAATGCTTTTCTTGGCTGATAACTTAACGTTATTTCTCTTGTTGCCATTTAATAACAAGCTCAACCGGCCCCTCTTCGTTCCCGACAAGCTGCGTCCTGTTCAATTTCGGGACATGATACTCAATCAGATCGAGAAAGCACTGAAACGCAGCCCGTGGCCCGTCACGATCATGCACTTCATCAAGCCATTCTTGAAGCCTGTCAGCGTTGCCATCGACAAACCTACCAATAGCCTCCCTGGCGTTCTTAGTAGACTTGTTCGGCCCGCGGGTCCTTTTAGGCTCAAAGACTAACTTTTCAACTTCGTCCGACATTATCCATATCTTTCAATACTCTAGCCGTTCTCTTTGCTTTGTCGGCTTGATTGTACTCTTTGGCAACACTCTGCGGTATGCCCGCTTTTTTTGCAAACGCTTTATTATGCGCTGCAGCGGCCATAAATCTGCGCTGCTTTTCAGAACTGGAAGGCATTACGCTTTGTTCCGCTCAGAAATATTTCTTGCTTTCTGACGGGCGTCCTCTTTGCTACTAGCGCCCCAAGCCCTCAAGGCAAGGGCAAGCCTAGTGGGCTTTCCATCTCTTTCCATAGGACCAGGCATATTACCCATGCGGTCCAGGAAGGACGCGCGGCGCGGATTGTCTCCAGATTTAACAGGCGGCTTTAGATTGCCCCCAGTTTCCCTGTTGTAAGAATCGCGACCAGCTTGGTTAAGACCACCTTTGGGGTTCTGACCAGCCTTGTTATTCCACGTCGCCACTAAATGACTGCCCCGACCGCAAATCCAATTACAGCAGCTCCAAGAACAAACATCCAAGCCCGCTTGACATTGCTGGCCCAGCTAAAGGCTTCGTCAACCTTAGCGCCAGCTTTCTGTGCTTTGCCCATTTACCACCTTTATAAAAAGTAAACATTCCAAATTGTGGTCCCATTTATACAGGGGGGCCATGTAAATATCTAGCCCCCCGCCTCCGGGGTCGATGCCCCCACCCCGCCTGCTGCGGCTAGTTCGCGTCGTGAACGCCTGCGCCGCGCGCGCGGCCGCGGAAGAGCGCGGGGCTTCGCCCGATCGGCGCGTGCCGGAGATGGCCCCTGATGCGCCAGCGCGGGGATAGAGGCCCGCCGGATGGTCGGTATGTCATGCATACACGCCTGGTACGTATATCCCCCTAGGGGGGGATATATACGTACGTACCGGCCATTTTGGGGGTGTAGGTATATTAGAGGCACATTAACGGCATATTAGAGGCACACAAGCGGACATTTCCCAGGGATCGCCCGGGCTTTCCCGAATCCCTTTCGGTACATTAGCGGTATATTAAGGCCCTCCACGCCCTTCAAAAATACACCCTTTCCGTGGTGCGACAGCCTGCCGCATTATTTAACGACACTCAATGTGATTTACACGCTGTACCGGCGAGGGCATGAGGCGCTCGCACCCACGGGCAGGGAGGCCTTAGTAGCGATGAACAATGTATATGACGAAGAGGAGATCACGGAGGCCGAAAGCCATCAGCCTTTCGTTGTCGCGGTGTACCTTGTGGACCGGGCCTATGGCGGGCCGGAGGAAGGCGGTTGGTGGTACGATTGCGGCGAGCGGGTGCGGATCATGGGCGTGTTTAAGAACGAAGCCCGGGCCCGCGATAAGTGCCGCCGGATCAACCGGCTTCTGCACGCGACGCTGAACGATGGGCGGCGTGATATTAATTCTGTTCTATCCGAAGGCATGTACAGCGCCAAAATCCATCGCGGGGACTCGCCGAAGTATTGGCCCGCGCAAAGGCCGCACTACGAATAGTTGAAACGCCTTAGGGCGTCTGCGGGGGTTCGCCTACCCGCACTGATGATACAGGCGCACGACGGGAATTGTCCCGCTGAGATTGGCAGGAGGCAAAGTTGACAGAACAAGCTATCAAAACGCGCAATCTTCAAGATCAGTTCGATTGGCCGATATGGGCGGTTTGGTTTGGTAATGAGTACCATCTCTACAGCACACAATACCACGCCAAGCAGATGGTCCGCGCCCTGCAAATGAACGGGACGCCAGTCTCTGCATTTAATGGCAGAGGCGAACCAATCGCGGTTGCCGGGCTTCCCGGCTTTATAGTTTAACCAATTGGAGGGTATAAAATGAGCAAACCGGCAAAAGACACAATCCGCATCGTTGCGGTTTTCGCATGGTTCGTGGCGTCTTACGCGATCCCTTTCGCCTTACTTCCTGAACCGCACAATGAAATCAACGAAATGGGCGCGGTCATGATTGGCTCACTCATTGCGCCAGTCGGCCTGTTTGCTCTTTTAGACGCGCGGTAATGCCTAACCAATTGGAGGGAAACACTATGACACAAGCAAAACACACGCCGGGGCCGTGGCGCATAATCGAGACGGAAAGCGCCGCCATCGGCCAGCGGGCTATAGTTGATGCGGACGGTTTTACCATTTGCAACCCCTCGCCGCTTGGAGAGGCGAACGCCCGCCTAATAGCGAACGGGCCGGAGTTGCTGGAGGCGCTTAAACGCGCTGCGCCTTGGCTCGGGCGGCTTATTGCAGACGGCGGGCACGCTAATTGCGTGATGCCGAATGATGCCGTGCGGACCCTCGAAATGGTCGAGGCCGCAATCGCCAAAGCTACAGGGAATTGACCATAGCGCATTGCCCCTGCCACGCGCAGGGGCTTGCGGTGCGATTAGCGCCTAACCAATAGAGAGGGAGTATAGAAAATGACGAACCACCAGAACCGTAACGCCAGGAAAATCGCGGTTATCGAAGAATTGAAATCGCTCGTTGGCGCGGTCGAGAACGAACCGTCAGGAACGGCTATAGGCCGCGCCATCCGTGGCGAGAGTGTTTCGACCGCCTACCTTATCGCCGATCTGGAACGCACAGATGGGTGCGGAGACCTGATTCGGAAACTACGGGGCCGCAGCGCGTAATACCCTAGCGCCTTGCCCCTGCCCAAAGCGGGGGCTTTCGGTGCGGTTAGGCACTAAACAGCCGTGAATTGTCCCGCTGATATTGGCAGGAGGTCAGAAAATGAAGCCTCAGTTTCGCAAACACCCATCTGACGGGGACTTGATTGTGCGCGTTTACGAGGACGGCGAAGAGCGCGTCTATTCTCGTAAGGCGCTGGCAAATGCCATTAGCTGGCTCCAAGAGAGAACGCCGCGTGATGCCAGGGATGCCGAGTACACCCGCGCGCGCATCAAAGCCCTAGCGCAAGCTTTGTCCGTTTAACAAAGAAGGAGGAAGAACAGTGAAGCCGAACATTAAGAGGCACCAATTTGAAGTTGGTGACAGAGTGAAGTACTCGCGCAACTTTTTACGGTCAACGGGGCAGTTCACCGGCCCTATTCCGTTTGCGCGGGGCGCAGTTACTAGTCTGGAGCCGTTTGGTGGTGAGGGTAGGGCGCTTGTGACGGTTGAGTGGGACAAAGGCGATGCGCCGAGCCAAGTCCTGAATATGAACCTAGTGTGCGAGAACTACAGAGAGGCTGGGTGAGATGTTAGTTAAATTTTTAGACGGCACTGAGAAGGAGTTCGACACCCTACGGGGATCGGACCTACGGGGAGCGGACCTACGGGGAGCGGACCTACAGGGTGTCGAACTCCTTCTCGCGAACCTACAGGAGGCGAACCTATGGGGAGCGGACCTATGGGAAGCAAACCTACGGGGAGCGAACTTATATGGAGCGGACCTACAGGGAGCGAACCTACAGGGAGCGAACCTACAGGGAGCGAACTTATGGGGAGCGAACCTACAGGGAGCGAACCTAAAGTGGGCGGACCTATGGGAAGCGAACCTACGGGGAGCGGACCTACAGGGGGCGGACCTAACCGGAGCAACTTTTGCACCGGGATGGGTAATTTCTAAGGGCGGTGAGGTTATTAACTAACTATGGCCGACTATTGGCGTGGAGAGCGTGATTTCTGGGAACATCAGTTAAGGATTAATCGAGTATCAACTAACTAAGGCTCAGGAGGCCGGGAAAATGAATAAGCTACAACAGCTTGAGAAAAGACACGCCGAGGAACGCGCAAAGCTAGAGGCCGAGGAAAGAATCCGGGCCTTGCTACCCATTAAGCAAGACGAGGCAACAATCCACAATTTCAAGCGTGGGCCGTGGGTTTGTTACAAAGCGGAACATATACAGGATGCAATCGGCATCCTGAAAGCCTTTGATTGCGTACCTTTCGCCGTCATTAAGGGGACATTCCTACAAATCAAGCCCCGCGAATGGTTCGAAGAAAAGGATATAGAAAACGCCAAGGCTGAAACACAATGCAATGAGGGAGGCGTGATAGAAATTGACGGCGGGAAAAACTACGGCCCCACCGCAAAACTAAAGCGGTGGGCAAGACTTGAGGATGGGACTCTTGTGGAATTGCATGTTGAACTAGGCGCTTACCCATGCGGTAAGGGTTTCCCTCCCAAATGGCATGTCCGATCTGATCTTGAGTTTGATAGGTGGGGCCACTGCATAGTGGCAAAGCATACGCCGCCCAACATTCCAGGTGACTTGCCCATGATTAGGTGGGGAGCTGGATCGCCTGAGTCATATAGGTACTCATGGGTTTATTGCGACGAGGGAACGTTCATCAGTGAATTGGAGATAGCTTCACCCGACCCTGTAGAGGGCGCAGCAGTGCTATCTTAGCACCTAACCAATAGAGAGGGAGTTAAGAAAATGGATTTATGGAACACCAAGACGCCGATTAGCGAAATCGAGGGGCTTGAGATCGAAATCCCGGACTGGATCGACCAGGGCATCAGCCCAAGCGATGTGGCGGCAATTCTCCAAGGCGGATGCACGTCCAAAACTTACATGCCAGCCGTTACCTATTATCAGGCAGTTGAAACGATGTCAGAACATGGCGACGATGTTTTGCAATACATCGAGAATAATACAGGCGAGCTGCCAAGCCCGCCGAAGGATACTAGCTGGAGCGGCCTGGCCGTCTTTTATCTATCCCACGCCGTGGAAGTATGGACCGTTTGTGTTGAGGATAATCTTCAAGAGTTTGTGACCGAGGACGAAGCCTAACACCGTAACCAACACGGGCTAAGGCCCGAAACCAATAGAGGGGATTAGAAATGCCGTCGCCAAGATTAAAACGAAAGGCCGTTGACCTACGGGACAAAGCGGCTAGCATATTTTCCGGCCTGTGCACCATTGCGGCGCTTGGGCTTTGTTTCGCGCTGCTAGGGCTGGAATGTGGGTTAGACTGGCGGGAATACGCTATGTGGGCCATTTGGGCTTTCCTTGGCAGCGGCGCGGGGCTTGGGATTACCCTCCTATGTCCGTTTTCCCAAATGCCGATACGCTGATTGCCGAGACCACCCTGGCATTTGCTGCAACGCTTCCTCGGCGGTCGCCGCCGTGCGCCATATCTTGCGTGCCTCGGCCTTATTCATGCGCTTGGCCTGATGTCGCTTCGCTGCAATCTTGCCGC
>Ga0208542_1000082_pt1 | contig 36345 bp, 35 predicted proteins | sample DEB08_DNA_3_FD_185495 | JGI IMG/M metagenome (GOLD analysis project Ga0208542, IMG submission 185495) | Aqueous microbial communities from the Delaware River and Bay under freshwater to marine salinity gradient to study organic matter... | ecosystem: Environmental > Aquatic > Marine > Coastal ... | reverse complement strand
AGTTGTCGGCGGTATCTCCGATGTTTACAGCCATCATCCCCTCAGTCTGCGACATGATCTCGATGTCGCGCCGCAGCAGAGGTATGTTGCAGTGCGTTCCGAGGTGAGGATCCCCGACAACGGCCAAACCCACCGGACCGGCGATATTTATTTTAACATCAAACCAAGTCTTAGCATCTTCGTTTGCCAGTTTCTTTTCAAATCTGCGGGACAAGTGATCTAGCATATCCTCAATCGCGATATCGTCCTCAGGAAAAACCGGCAGATCAAAGTCTTTAGGGTGTTCTTTCAACGACCAGTTGACCTTACGGTAAGCTCGCTCTGAAGCGGCAAGCCTAGAGCTAGTGCTGCCCGTCGGTATCTCAAGTTCCTCGCAGGCAGCACGCAACGCGCCCTTTTTCCCCTGCACCGAAACTCCGGGTGGGGGATAACCCTGAGCCAACTTACGCTCAACAGTCTCGATAAAGAGACGAGCTTTTTCTTTACCAATAATCGGGGTAGCCATATCTACTTGACAGCCCTGATTTTTTCGCGCAGGTCACCATAGTCTATGATCATGCGGCTGAGGGCTGAACACTCACCAACCGCAATGTCCCGAGCGCAAGGCGGACGCATGAACTCCAGTTCAGCGGCAGCCTGATTTTGTATGGTCGGGCTGTAGTCCACCAGAGGCGGCGTCACTACCACCGCCTCTCCTTTCTCAGAGGACTTATAATCAAAGAACGCGCCAGCCACTGAAGCGCCAGCGCCAACCACGCTAGAAGCGACCGTCACGCAACCGGGCAGCAGTAGAAGGCAAGTCAGAAGTAGCCACCGCATCCATCCGCTGCCGCGCTTCTTCGACAGCCTTCGCTTGCGCACCCTTCTGCAGATTCCGCCCCATCCAGATGGCGCAGCCGACAATCGCGACTCCCCCAGCGCATAAGGCAACAACAATCCAGACACTCACTCGCCGCCCTTTTCCTTCAAGAAGAAGCCGACGATGCCAGCAATGGCGGCAAGCGCGGTGCTGATCTGTTGCATCAGGCCGGGGTCGACGTTGATGCCGACAAGAGCCAGCACGCCAGTCAGCGCGGCGTAGCTGGAAGGCTCTTTGAAACGTGAGATAATAGCGTGCATCTTAATAACTCCATATGGTTGGTCGATTTGGTTCGGTTAGTGTGTCGATGTGGATGAAGTGCGACGAATGCGCGCCCTTCTGGTTGACTCCAATCCCCTTGACGTTTGGGTGCGCTAGTGCAACGCGCAGTAACTCCAGCGCGGCTTCGCCAGAAACCAGGATATCCACAGCCTTGCCGCTGTAGTGCGACCCTGGCTTTCCGCCTCTTTCGATCTTGCGCGCCTCGATGGGGTGAGCAGCGCACCTGTAACCTGACGACACATTCATGACTCGTCCGTACGATGTACGTACATCTTGTAGCGTTTGGAGAAAGTTGTGGTCCATGCCCATTTGCCCACAGCCACAGCGACACTCAAACTCCTCAGGAATAAAATTTAAATCAGCCCAGTCAATCATGTTTAAATCCATCCACAGGCAAGTGCCTTCCGTTGTGCATTTTTTGCAAGGTGTCTACGTCGCGGCGTAGGGTTTCGGTTTGAACTTGCAGGCGCTCCAACGATCGATGCAATCTTTCGCGCTTCTCCGGATCGAGCATCCCTGAAATCACCGAGAGGCGCTGGCTCACCAAATCAGTCGCCGTGTCATTTCTGTCGAGGCGAGCATCTAAGGCGTTAATGCGCTTGCTCGCTTCCTTAATATCATCTTCAAGCTGCGAGACCTTGGACTTAACAACAGCAAACGACGTGACAATGGATGCCGTCATGCCACCCACTGTGACTATCATTTCCGCGCTAATCTCCATCAATTTCTTTTCTCGCTTTTCTGATACGGAGCCACAGCAGATAAGCGCCGCCGAGAGCGACAATCAGGTTGACCGACAGCACCGCGAGAGAGAGTGTGTCTGCAAGCAAGTGCATGGTCATGCCAGCACTTCCGCCTGCTGCAGCGATGGAGCCAATCGCGATGTCGGGATCGCGGCTCATGCGCCGGGATCAGTCGTCGGCACTGCCGCCCAACCTGACGTGAGGTCAATTGCACGCAACGCAGACACGCTGCCAGCTGCGTTGATCGCTGCCATCAACTCAGCCTCTCGGGCGTAAGCTGCTGCAACGTGCGCGAAGACTGCCGTCTTTACCGCGTCCATGTCGCTGTCGGCAAACCTAGCTGCGCTGACGCATGCGGTCGGGACGGTCGATCCGTCTGGTTGCTCGATGTCGAGCGTAACAGTCGCATTGCATTTCCAGCTGATCGTGCCAGTCGCTCGCGCAATCGCCGACTGGCTGTCTCGGTCTGTGCTGTAGAAATTGTCAGCGACGATCACGCCGCCGGTCTCAACGACGTAGCGCGTTGTCGCGATCTCGGCGAGGGCCTGCGCCTTGGCTTGATCCAGCGGCAAGTCAGATGCAGCAACCGTTATTCTCCAGACATCACCGTCTAAGGAACCGCTTTCTGCGCCTTCACTCTGATACGCAAGCAATAAAGGTTTGACGTATTCAACTGCGCGAAGCGTTCCAGAGGATGTTGGATGCGGCAGCGGCGGTTGCTTATTGCCAAGCAAGCCGGTCATTTCTTGGAGGCGGCGCGTCCAAGAACCTTGGAATAAGACTACGCCATCTTGTTCAAGTGCTATCATTTTTACCTTCCGTAAAGTGGGGGAAGTGTGCCGTTGCCGGCGAGGTCTGCCATTGCTAGATATAGATATGTAATTCCGCTTTGATTTACGTTTCCATGCGATGCGCGTAACTTAAATCCGTCGGCTAAAATATCACCGCAAGTCAAAGAATCAGCCGCTTCAGCTTGACTAAGGTTTGGGTGTAACCTACGAGTAGTTGCATTAATAGGATCGCGGGAAGTATCTGTGATCGTCCACGGATTAGCAGCATTAAATGGTTTAACCATGACCCATTTTGGCGAAAATCCTACTGAAACATAAGGACCGTCAGCATTACCATTTCCAATGTAGCTGCCTACTTTACACACACCGGGAACTGATCTAAAACATTGAAATAAATATGTACTGCTAGAAGCATTAACTCCATTATCTGTTCCGATACTAAAAACACTAGATGTAGGGTCAGTATTCTGCCAGTAAGCTGTTCCTACAGATTGAGCAGCATTAGAAAGATTTAAAAATATAGCATTACTATTTCCTAGTGCGGGTATCAAAGCAGACCAGCTAGCTGTAGAATTAAGTTGTTTGACGTTTACAAATTCGGGTGCAGCAGTCAGACCATGCCCGATTGTTGCATTAGCACCTGTGCCAGTGTACGTTCCAATCGAAAGATGACCTGCATTTGCCACGGTAACAGTTGAAGTTATAGAGCCATCTGTGTTTGACGAACCAGTACCGCCCATAAGCCAACCATAAGCCACGTATGTTGCACCACTATCGTTAGCGTTGCTGGCGTTGTTGATTGTGAAGCCGTCGGCATCGTTGATAGTGTCAAAGCCGGTTTCGACTTGTTCGGCGTTAGTGGCATCAAAATAGATTACGTTGTTGACCCCACGAATAACGTCTTGAACTTTCCAGCTTAATGCTGCGGACCGCTTCTTATACACCAGCAAATCACTAGCAAAGCCCATCCCCGTAATCGCCCGGTCATTTGTCGCATCGCCCGTCACCAGAACGGCGTTGAAATAATCTATGCCTTGATAGTCTGATGCAGTAAGATTGGCAGAAACAGGAGCAAAAAATCCAGATGGTACAGCATACTTAAAAAGACCATGCCCATTTGCATCAGTTTCTGTTCCAGCAGTTATGTTGCCAGACATGCTAGGATTGTCACCAAAATTTAAAACACCAATATCTGTAGACCTAGAAGCAGAAATAAAGAACACATAATCTTGCACGGTTGCTTGATAATCATGCCCAGAAGGATTTAAAGTTGTTGATGCAGCTTCTGATCCATTATTCCAAGTACCGTTTACACCAAACCAGATTTTTCCTGTTGATGGTTCATAAGCAAGATTTTGAATATCCCCTACACCAATAAGTGTACTTCCAGTAGTTGCTCCTTGTGAGCCATTGTCATAGATAACACCTCTAAGGTTTGATGGGTTGTTACCCCCTGCTCCAGAAAAAGCGCCAATCCCCACATTAAAATGTGGAACACATAGTCCAACACCAACTCTGCCACCGCTTGCGCCGCCAACAGAACCACTTTCCAAATAATATTCCCAGTAAATAGGCGAATCATCTGGCTGTATAATTTGTGTGGAAATTAAACCTTTGTAGCCCTGGTCAGCACCGCTGTAGACCATACGGCTACTACCTCTGCCCATGGTATAGTTTGCAGCAGTATCTCCGCTAGGAATACCAATATTAGAAACTTTTGGATAATATTTACTAGGTGTATTTATTGTCTGATTAGTACTGCTCATGCTATTAAGAGTGAAATCATTACCATTACCACTAGCATCTGTACCTAAGTTACCAACGGCTGAATCTAAAATAATTTGTTGAAAACCCCAAGCAGAAGTACCAGAAGAATTAGAAATATTAATAAGTTTCCAATATCTATGTGAACCGGGATTATCAGATGTAAGGTCTAGTATACCGCTATTTGCAGTTGTTGTTATTGATACATTACTAAAGGTTGTCCCAGTGTCAGTAAAGTCTGAGCCATTATCAGAAAACTGAACTTTAAAGTTACCAGTTGTTGAACTTCTTCCAGTAATTTTAACAGCTTTAACATCCTTTGCAGAACCTAAATCAAAGGCTACATAATCGTTACTTACACTAGTTGCTGGATCAACAGTGCTTCGCCAGTCAGTTGTAAAATTTCCATCTGTTAAATTAGATAATGATCCACTAAATGTACCAGCATTAGACGTAGGTGTTACACCAGAAGATAAAGCTACACTTGCAGTTGAAAAGTCTAAACAGAAGCTATTTCCTCCTGCTGTAGTTGCAAGAGCAACTATGTCTGCATCAGCCTTTGGAACATACTGAGAACCATTAGTTCCAAATGTAAATGTATCTACAAAGTCTGAAACAGATACATCACCGTTTTGAATAGACTGTCCAACTAAAAGTGTACACTGCGTTTGATATGTGTTTGAAAATCTATCGCTTGCAGCACTTCGTTTGCCAATCGCATGTCTCGCAGCGTTGCCGAATGAATCCATAGTTGATAAAGCGCCAGCAGATGGACCAAATGTAACTGTAACATTATTTTGAACACCATTCACATAAAGTTGTACAGCACTGGCTTGTGCAACATTAAGATCAATTGACAGTATAAAATGATACCAGCCAGTATCTCTAAAGACATTACTAGTGGAATAGATAATTGTTGATCCACCGTTTTGCTCAAGATGAATATCTATTGTATCATCAGCTTGGAAACCAAAACGATCCGCTCTACCGCTTTTGTCTGCCGTAAAAATACTTTGCAATCTGCTAAAATCATTTCTTTGTAACCAACAAGCATAAACAATTCTTGATTGAGCAGAACCTGATGAAAAAGTTTTGTCCATATAGTCGGCAGAACCGTCAAACCAAACAGAATTACCAATCAGCGTTGGGTCAAAACCCGTCGACGCGAGATTGCCACCCAGCAAAGGGATAAGAGCCATTAGGCGATCTCCAAGATTTCTAAAACTTGCGTGCCATCAATGACGGTTGAACGGAAAAGGTGTTTTGCGCTTGCGGAGTTGTTATATGTGCCGCTGACGAGATCGTAGCCAGACGTTGTGATTGTGTAGCCGCCGGTTCCGTCGTTTGTTGCTATTAGAGCGATGACGCTATTGACAGCTTGAGGCGCGAGCGTGAAGCTGCCGTTGATCGTCAGCGTCTTCAGATTTTCCTTTGCGCTGGAAATCTCAAGGGTCTGAGTTCCTGTTCCCGAATTGCCTATCGCCTCAAAGTCAGAACTAAAGCCAGCGGTTAAATTATCCGAAACATCTGCGAATAGAGTATCGGCATTATAAGCCGCCACGTCGGTGCCGATTACAAGGCCGAGGTTCGTTCTGGCGGTCGCGGCGCTCGCGACATCTGACAGATTGTTCGCCGCAGCCAAAAACCCCGCCACTGAAACCGCAGCGACCTGCCACGCGCTGCCGTTGTAAACGCGGAGGTCGTTCGAGCTTGTGTTAAAGTATAGAGCGCCGTTCTGCAAGGCGTTGCCGTCGTTGTCGAGCGCTGGATCCGACGCCTTAGCCCCGAGGTACAGATCAGTGAACTCGTCGAGCGCCGTTTGTGCGGCTTCGGCGTAGGATTGAGCGGATGTGATCTGGTCTGCGGTGGGGCCGTTCTCGAATCCATCCGATGTGGAATTGACCCTTAGCGCGGCACCTGCTGTCAAAGTCAGAGGCAGATTCACGTTTGCCAAAGAAGACGACACGGGGAAGCGGGGGATACGGGCGAACAGCTCGGCTTGGTCTTGTATCTGTTGCGTCAGCTTATCGTATGCGGTTTCCAGAACCTCCGGCTGCACGGCTCCACGGTTAACCAGATCAACCTCTTGGGTACGTGGCACCGATCTGCTAAGCGTCAGGGTTTCCCCGGAGGCCGGCGGTGTAACCATAGTAATCGTGCCCCCGCCGGCATCGCCGACACCCGACACCGTATATTGCGTAACGATAGTCTGGACTGTTTCTACGTCCGAGCTGTCCTTCAGAGTCACGACCAAGTGGCTCTCGTCGATCACCTTAAAATCATATGCAAACTCGGTGGTGGATCCGTTCCCGCTGTACGGGCCAGTCCGTGCATCCTGATTTGATATTGTCATAGAAAGGCTCCGTATTTAATAGAGCGGTTATACACGAAAACAGACATCGTTTCTACTCTCTGCGGGCTGCGCGCTTAGCATCATATCCGCGAACTAAGTCGGTCCAGTTCCAGTCGTCGGCGTCGTCATAGTAAGCGCCGAGGCCGTCGAGGGTGCGGTTTACTTGCACAGCCGGCAGTCCGGTTAGAGAGCCGCCAAGCAGGACAAACGGGGCATATTTCCGGGCCAGCGCCTCATAGTCTGCCTCTCTGGCCACAACTTCCTCTTCGCCCATCTCGTTAATAATCTTCTCCATCCCCTTCAGTGACTTTGACGCGGCCTCGAAGGCGATGGTTCCAGCGCCGCCATTGTAACCGTATCCGCTGGCCCAGCCGGCCGCGACATCGCGGACTACAGGTAAAGTGCCGAGGGCAGTGGCCACGCTCTCCTTAACGATGTACTTCAGCATACCTTCCTCGTCCTCATTCTCCGGCTCCCAATCGGGCAGCTCGCCGCGAACCAGACCGGTGGCCACGGACTGCAGGGCAAGAAGAACGAACAGACGGGTAGCCGCGCGCGTCGTAGCGGCTATCGGTTTGCTGCGGACATTCTCGGAGAACTCGACGCCGGTTCCACGAAGCACTGCGTACAGGGCCGAGAAGAAGCTGTAGAACATGGTCAGCCCCTTAACGATGCCCTTGTGCCGCTGTATGGCAGCGAGATCCTTGAGGCCACCGGCGGACTGACTAAGGCGCACAACGCGGTCGGCGTACTTTACTGCTTTGTCGGTGTCTCCGGGCTCGGCCTTCAAGGCCCTGTTATACGCCGCAGTCCACACCGGAATGTCCACCGTATAGAACTGAACCTGCGCAATAGCCTCCATGGAGAACCTCTGCGCGGCCGACACTTTGCCCTCCTTACCGGAGAGGTTCTTCAGTACCTGAGCCACCTCGCGATCCATACTCTTCCTGCGGGAGCGCATCTCTCCAGACACCTGCATTACAAACTGGACATGCTGCGGCTTGGCAGCGGCGGCCACGCCGGCGGCGATATCCTTCTGCACCGCAGCAATAGACACTGGTCCGTAGTTAGTGTCGGCCAGCAGGCGGTCCTGCCCGTTGATCAGGCCGAGGGTCTGCATAGCCAGAGTGCTGTACGAGAACCCGAGAACGGCCACTGTAGTGTTGTTGTATAGCGACTGCATACCCTTCTGGATTATATCGACCGGGGGGCTGTCGTTCCCGTTCGAGGCAAGGGCGGCGACCCATTTAACGATCTGGTCCGCGTAAGCCGGGCCAATCTTCTGCTCCAGCTCGGCGCGCACGTCTTTGTCGCCCAGTATCTTATTCGCGTTCCTGACCGCTTCGTAATGCGTAATGAAATGGATGGTGTTGTCCATCCCGAGGGCGAGGCGGCTGATATCCAAATCCACCGGCGCGGCGTATCCGGTGCGAGCCTTGGTCATGGAGCTGTTCACCGTAGCCCGTCCGACCTCGGCCTGCATAAGCTCCATGGCCGTCTTCTGACTGAGGTCCGTCGCCACGCCGGCGATTGTCCGGTCGTACATCATCGGGAAATAGCCGCCCTTGATGTCGCCGAATTTAGTCTTGATGGTGCGCGGCTCCACGCGATCCGGGGAGATGCCGTGCTCCCTGCGGTATATCGCCTCGACCGCAGGGTACAGTTTCTCAGCGTGTTGCCAGATGGCCTGCACGAGGTTCCATTCTTCCTGCGTTAGCTGCTCAAGAGCCGTGTCTATAAGCTGCTCGTTGATGTTCCAGCCAGCACCCTTGACCTTGGTCTCGGCGTCCCCTCCCATGCCCCGGATCAGCTTATCGAGGTTGCTCTCGTTGCCGACGTTAAGGGCGAGCATGATAAGGTTGCCCCGGGTCATCTTCATTCCTGGGCGGCCGAGAGCGCCAACGTCCACGCGCTTCCCGAAATTCCTCCTTACCTCTTTCGGCAGCGCCTCGATCAGTTCGCCAATGAGCTGGGACACCTCAGCCTGCAGGTCGTACTTTTGCGCGGCAGCTTGACTGAACGGCTCGTAGATCGCCTGATGCCACACGCCGAGTGGCTTACCGTCAATGGCCTCCATCAGCGCCTCGACCTTCAAGAGCTGCGCGTCCACTTGGGCAATAACGGAGGCAGCCCCGTAGAGAACGCCCTCGGCTGAGACAGCCTTGCCGCGCAACCTATTGACGGCCGCGACATCCCTGCCGGCAAGAGCGGCCAGCAGCTCGGCCTTAACCACAGCGCTCTCTTGGTCCTCCGCCCCAACCCGGATCTTATTGGCAGCGCGGCCCTGCTTTTCGTACCGCTTGATGGTCTCGTGCAACTGCAGGAACCGCAGGTAGCTCATCTCGCGGGCGCTGTTCGCCGTGTTGCCGGTCGTATCGAGCAGCCAAGCGGGGACATCTAGGATGGACCCGTCGGCTTTTTGCCGCTCCTCAATAAAGTCCTGCAGCGCGTTAATCTCGGCTAGGCGGCTCTGCTGCCCGGCGGATCCCTGCCCGAAGTTTACTGCGGCGAGGATGCGCATGATGTTGTCGACATAGTCGGCTTCGATGCCGCCGAACTTCTTGCCCTTCTTCAGGAATCCCCGCATGTAGCGGGTCTTCTTCTCAACATCGGACTGCGCCTTGAGCGCCTCTGCGGCCATGTAGTGGTTAACCAGCCGCTGGAACTGGTGGCGGTAAGCCTCCACCTTGTCGCCGCGTTTGAGGGCCTCTCCGGCTAGCTTGGCGTGGCGGCCCTCGGCAGCCAAGAACCTGAACGGCCTGACCTCTGCGGTGGGGGTATTCAGCAGCCGGTCCCGCGCATAGGCGCGGACAAACTTCTGCTTGAACGCCGGCTCGGAAGTGCGCATCGCCTCCAGCTCGGCCGCGAGAACCCGGCCGGTTTTTTCGCTGTACGCGCTGGCCAATGCCTCGGCTTCGCCGGCGCTTTCGAGGGAGCCGTGCTCTTCCTCCATCAGGGCGTCGATAGCCTCCTCGACGGACTGCTTGTAGGGCTGGCGGCCAACCAAATCCAAGATCATGGCGTCGACATCTTCGTATCCGAACGCGGCAGCCACGACTGCCGGAGAGACGCCGGTGTCCTCGTAGACAACTTTCCCGTCGACTTTCGGCATATCGTCGAGAGAGAAGCCTTCGGCCTCCAGCAGCTCTTTAAGCAGGGCGCGGTCCATCCGGTCGACGCGCTCGTCATCGGCCAGCGTCGACCCGTCGGCCAGCCCTTGGTTAGTCAAAGCGTAGAGCAGCCGGTAGGCGGGCTCGGAGGCTACCTGCTGAGACGCCTCCTCCCGGAATCCTTCACGCGCTTCCTTCCACCACTTCGTGCGTTCCCGCTTTAGCTCCTTGATATGCTTGGATAGCTGGCGGGCTCTGCGCTCGTCCTTCGCTTCGGCAACCTGCTTCTGGTAGGCGGCGAACTGCGTCGGCGTCATGCCGGCCTGCTCGGCCGTTGTGTACATGGCGGCCAGATTGTACTGCCCCTCGATCAGCGATATCTCCTCGTCGGCCGCCAGCATGCGGTCGATGACTGCCGTGACCTCAGGGGAGAACTTAACGTCGAGCTTTGCCCCGGCGAGCTTGGAATACACCGAGGAGACCCACACCCTGAACGCCGAGAATAGGCTCGCCAAAGACAGACTGGGGGCACGCCCGGTGGCGAAGTAGTCTTCGACACCGCGAGCGAACTGCTCGTGCATGGCAACGCTGAGATACCGCTGCATCCCCTCGCCGCGCAAGTTGCCCTCGCGTGCGTAGGCGGCGACCTGCGCCTCACTCATCTTCTGCAGCGCGGCGACGGCGTCCTTGTCCTTTGCCTTCTTGGCGCGACGGACAGCTTCCTCCCGCAGTTCAAGCGGGCGGCTGGCCCACCAGTTCTTGACGACGTTCCAGTCGCGATCAAACTGCCCGCCGACAGCCAGCGCGTCGGCCTTGAGCTGCTCCAGCCAGAAGTGCCCGCTCTCGTGCAGGAAGGTTGTCGGGTCAGCCTTCTCGAATATCTGGAGCAGGTTGACCGGGTTGCCTTCCTGATCCGTGATCAGGTCTGAGGGGGTGAACGCTCCTCGGGCGGCTTGCTGGCCTGCGGCCTGCTGCTCTAGCTCAGGCCGTCCAAGATCTCCTGCACGTCCGGGTCGTAGGGCTTCTTCACCCCGCTCAGCAACAGATAGTTTTCCTGCGTAAGTGGCGTTCCCATCCGCTGCATCGCTCGTATCACCGGGTCGGATGTCAGCCCAGAAGGGGGCACCGACGCCGCCTGCGAGGGTTTCGATTTGGTTTCGCGCTTCGTCTTCGGTGATTGTGCCATCGGTATACTCCTGCCAAACAGCATCTATCTTACTGATGTTTGCTTTGGTTTTAAAGGTGTCTGTAAACAGGGTGCGGACGGCTTCCCATGTGATGGATTGCATCTGGCGGGCTAAGACACCCCGTTCTTCCGCCGCCCTCCGGTACGCCTCGGCGTGTATGGCATAAGTACCTACAGCCCCTAGCGGAGCGGACTTAGGAGGGCCACTCAGGTTCTGTGAAACCGCCAGCGCGGAGCCTCCTAGCGGGCGCAACTGTGCCGCAGCAACCGCGTGGGTATCGATAGTAACGTCGCCGTGCGGATTATTTGGAGCCAGTATATTATTGTAGAAATTGCGTACTTTGTGCTGAGAGCCCAAGGATGCGGAGATATTTTCTGGAGACGGGTCTCTGAGTATCGATACCGCCTTAGATATATCGCGCAGGCCGCCCCACCGCCGGGCTTTTTTACTGCCGTTGGCGTTAGTTGGTGATTCAGTTAGCCCGCCCTCTGGGGTGATTCCGGTGTACCACCGGCTGTTGTTGGTCTCATCGTACACCCGTATCCACGCGGCCTGAAAATAATCACCCTCGGGCGTGCCGTCTCCAAGCTCGGCAAGGGTCTTGCCTTCAATCTGCGCCCGCAGATCGGCGTAGCCTTTGACGTTTCCTTTTTTGTCTAGTACCGGGTCGCCGTTTTTATCCGTGATAACTTCGGGGAAGATACGGTCCATCGTGGCCTGCATCTCGGTATCCCACGAGATATCTTGGCCGTACAAGAACGTATCGATGACCCGCTCGCCAAGGCTTACATTGGTGAACCAATCCATCTGCGGGGATAGTGCCGCCAGCACCCCGGCAATCTGATTGTCCTCAATTCCGTATCGCTGCATCCACGCTTCAGTTATACGGCGGGCACCGTCGTACCACTGCGAGCCTCGCTCTCTGTATTCGTCCCCGTAGGTGTCGTGCAGCCACAAAAGGTTACGCTTTACTTCTTCTATGTACCGCTCGACGCTCTCGCCGTCCGTTTCGTTTTCGTCTGCGCGAAAATTAGGATAGCTATCAATAGCCGCTCGCATTTTTGCCATATACACGACATCATCTCGAATAGTGTCGAGACCAATAGTCGGCTTGTCCTCTCCAGTGTCTTGCGTGGGCTGCCGAGTAGCAATACGGCGCGGGTGGTCGCCACTTTCTTCGAGCAGGCTATCTTGGAATAGACTAACTTGCTGTTCAAGGGGATCCATATATTCAGCAGCCAAGCGGTCATAAGTGCTTTCCAACCTGCGGGCACCCGCCTCAGTAAGACCACCCGTAGGGGCTAGCGGGTTTTCACGCCGGAATAAATATTGCAGCTCAGATCCGATACCCTTACCCTGCATCTCCTCTACGACTGCAAGCTCGGTTCCGTTCTCGCGTCCTTGGATGTAGCCGACAACGTCCTGCTCACCTAGATCGGCGTTGTATGCCGTCGCGTAGTAATCCCCATTGGGGCCTCTGTGTAGAATGACGTCATCCAGCTCGCCGACAACCTCGGCGTCTTTTGGGAGCATTCCATACATATCTCCCATACGAAGATTGGGGCGATCCTCTGCCGGTATCGTGCGACCTTCAGGATCTACGAGCTTTCGGTACGCCTCGAAGCCCCCCTTCTGCTCCAGCGTGCCTGTGGGCTGGACGCTGGCGCGTCCGGCATCCACCGCACCTTGGGACGCCTCGGATATTGCGTCTAGGGCCTCTCCGTTACGCTCCAGCAGCGCCATCCGATCAAGCACATCTTGATCCCAGACAACGAAGTTTCTGGTGCCGTCGTCTTTGCCACGGCTTCTGGCGTCTTTATATCGAAGACCCGGTACGCCTGCTGAGCGCATAGCGTCCACCGCCTCCTGCTCACCGAGCTGCTGGCGCATGCGGAACCAAACGTCACCGCCGGCCATCTTGTCAGGATTATCGGGCATGAAGCCCAATTTCGTGATTGCGTCCTGCACGACCTTCGGCTGCGAGCTGATCGGAGCGTCGTAGTCTAGGAGGTTCGCTGCGTCGGCGTCGGGGAGGTCTAGCTTGTAGAGGGTGCCTGCGCTGACTTTAATGCGGTCTTTATATTTATTGGCAAGGGCCAAAGATCTTTCGTAGCTTCCTTTGAGCAGAGCAGATATTTCATCCGTGCTCTCCGAGAGGCTGTCTAGCTCAGACGTGAGTTTTTTAATAACGCCGTCCAAGCTCAAATCTGCGCCGACGGGTTGATTTCTCAGAGTATCTATGATTTCAGCAAGCTCAGATGCTTCACCTTCTGTGACATTAAAGTCTTGCGCGAGTTTTTCCGGATCAATAGATATCGGCATTTGCTGGCCGTCCAGCTCGTATACGCGCCGATCCCCGCTTACTGCATCCCGATATTGAAGACCCAGAGACTCTGCCTCGGCTGAATAAAAGCCTCGACCATACATCTGAGCGCCTTCACCACTCCCCATTTTATCGAGACGTGGGCGTCCGTGCGGAAACCCCGGCTCGGGGGCAAACCTATAAGGTGTACCGTGAAAGACAGTCTGCTCCAGCGTGCCTGTGGGCTGGACGCGGGCGCGGCCGGTGATCTGCAGGTTGTCCTCGTCGAACAAAGCGCGGGCGTCCACCGGCTGGCCGGTCTCCTCCGTCCTGCGGATAGCCCGTGTCGCGTAACGCTGAGCCGTCAGCATGCCGAACAGACGGCTCTTGTTGGTGTCGTACTTGCCGGTGGCTTCGAGCTGAGCGGCTACCTGATCCTGAATGGACCCCATGTCCGCGGCGAGCTTGCTCAACGATGCGTCGTCCAGACCGGGCGCGAGGCGCGCTCTGGCGCGCTCCTCGATCTGCTGCTCGATCTGGTCCCCGATACCGTCGGCCTCGTACTTAGCCGCCTCATTCGGGGTCATGCCGTTAAGGTCGAACGCTGTGTGCTCGATCAGCGCGTCGAAGCCGTCCTTGCCGAGGATGTGGCGCACAAACGCCGAGGCAGTCACCTCGACAAAGTCGCCCTCGGCTGCGGCCCTCCGCACGTCGGCGCGGTCCAGTCCCAAGGTTTGCGCTACGTTGCCGTCCTGATCGAAGCGTTCCAGCTCGCTCGCCACGATGTAAGCGGTCTCGATGCCCTCGTCGGCCAGCTTCTCGCCGAGCACGCTGGCCGCCGTGTCCAGCTTGACTACATCGATTCCGGCTATCTGGCCCTTCAATTCGGTCACGCCCTGCAGCCACGCGGTGGCCTTGCGGGCGTCATTCCTGCGTTTTATATCTCCAGCACCGGCCACATAAAGGTCAACCCCGACAGAGATCGGGTTCATGCCGAATACGGCTTCGGCAAGTGCCTCCTTCACATTAACCTTGCCTATGGTGACGAGGCCGGCGGCCGCCTCGAACAGGCCATCCATAGTGCCACTGACGAGCGTCCGCTCGGCCATCATGCCGGTCAACGACATCGATTTGATAAACGTGCCGCCGCGAAAGTAGCCAAGAGTAGCTAGCTGCCCCCCAGCAATCACTAAACCGCGTTTTGTTCCGTAATTATTAAACAGGCGCTGGGCGTCGAGATTGTTCAGAAAAGCGGCCTGTCCCTCAGTGGTGTTCAGGTCGATGCCCGTCTTTTCCTTGATAAACTTTGTTCTCTGGTCGTCTACGTTAAACTTTTCTGAAAAGAACGTACCGAGGGTACTGACGGTTATGCCAGCGATTGGCCCGCCAACAGCGGTGGCGGCGGCGCTGGCGGCAAGCACCGGGGCCTGCTCGGCCAGTATCTCAGTGCTGGCAGCGGAGAAGGCCAAGGGGTTTTCGACAATAAGCTGCAGGAAGCCAGGGGCGGCGTCTATAAAATTGTTTGGCAGCTCGTTGTACTTCCGCATAAACCCTTCAGTGACGCGGCTTTGAGGCAGGCGAGCCCGCGCCCGATTTAATCTTTCAAACGCGTCCTTTAGCTGGGCGTACGCCTGCTGCTCCAAGGCCGCCGCAGCTTTCTCGTTGTAGCCGCCTGACCTGTAAACATCCAGAATGGCTGACGCTCCGGCCCCCGCACCTATGAGTAAATCAATAGGGTTAGGTATGAGCGTTATGTCTCGCTGGGCAGTGCCTTCCGCGCCAAAGACTTTTTCGTCAAATACGTCCGAAAAAGTCTGCCACGCGTCTCCTCTGGCGTAGCCGGCCCGCGCCTTTAGCGATTGGGCAAACGAGATCAGCAGCCCGTATTTGAGGGTCGTGATTCCTCGCTCTAATGCGTTGGTGAAGCCGGTGAGAAACCCGCGATTCTGCTGGGCAACAATAGCCTCCGGCGTCCTTGTCTCAGGAGGGGCCATCATGCGCATCATGGTATTAACCGCGCCTTCGGCCGCCAGCATGATCGGTATATCGCCGCGCAGGATGGCGGCTTCCTCTGCGTCCTCGGCCAGTCTTCGGCGGGTCACGCTGTCGAGCTGAAGCGCTCGCAATACGCGTGGCTCTTCGATAATCTTAGACAGTTGATCATCCGACAGATCGTCGACCGGGATAGGCGCTGCGCGGTTCAGGTTGTACGTCGGCCCGTATACCCCCCTCACGATCTTCTTCAGCGCGGCGCTGTTGGCCGATACGTCAGACGTGAGGTCGAAGTTCTGCAGCACCGCCCGGGACGCGGGATGGATGGTGAGGTTCTGCGCGGCCGCCGCAGTGCCCGGTAGTGCGGTGGCTAACGCGCTCCACTGGCGAGGCGGGGGCTGGTTTATAAGAGGACGACCAAGCGGGTCGGTAATCTCGCGGAACGGCTCAGCTACACCCGGAGTTTCAGGAGCGGTGCTCCCAGAAAACGCGTCGAAGTCGAACTCCTTGTTAACAGGAGGAGGGGCTGCAGCGGCGGGGGCTACAGTGGCTTCAATAGGATCCGTCCCAACGGTTGTGTCAGTACTCTGGTCAGGAGCTGGTCGTCCGGAAAAAGCCTCAAAGTCAAAGCTCGCCATTATTGAGAAGCCCACACTTCAAGTAAATTTCTCACAGTGAAACCACCTACCTTACCAGTTTGAAGCTCTTTTATAGCGGCAGCTACATTGTCTTCGTTCAGGCTTTGTTTCTTTCCTTTTACTACAAAATGCTCGATAAAAGCGGGAGGAAACCCGGCGTCGGTTGCAAGATTTTCAATCCTTGTCTGTGTTTCAGCGGCCTTGCGCAGCTCGGGCAATGTCTGCACTCTCAGGTGTTTGGCCAGATTATTGAGGGTGTACTCAGTGCCGGCGTCGGACATCTCCTCGCGCGCCTTAACGATCTGGTCTGGAGTCTTGTCGAATAGCAGTGCAACCGCCCTAGTATTGCCGTCTTTGTCGCTGAGGACGGCAGCGTAGGGGTCAAATCCCTCGTCTAGCTTGGCCTGCTCTATCGCGGCGTTTACCGTATAAATGTCATTAAGTATAACGCGTTCTAGCGTGCGCACTTTGATCAAAGCCTCGACGACTGCCTTGCGGACATCGGCCGGGTCCACCGGCTTTCCGGCTGCAATGGCCGCTTTCTCAACGCGAGAGACAGCCTCGGTAAGCCTGACACCGTACTTGGTGGTTGCGGAGCGCGCCTCGGCAGTCGTGTAACCAAGATAGTTCCGCATAATCGTGGTCGGCGTTGTGGGGTTCTTCGCCTCGCGCTTGCTGATTGCTGCCTCGGCAATGGCCGCCTGCTTGGTCAGGTCTTCGTATGTGCCAACGTCGAAGTACGGCTTGAGCTTGCCGCTGCGGATAAGAGCCAGCGCCTGAGGCTGGTTAGTCTGGAACAGGCTAATCAGTTGTTTTTCCAAACCGGGCAAGTTGGACGCGCCGCCTCCAGCAGAAATATGCGCCTGCTCCTCGGCCGTCTTGGCCTTAGCAGCCGCAGCTGCTCGCTGCGTTGCTCCGGTGGCGAGGCCTCTCGTTAGTGTAGGGTTCACCCTAAGATAGTCGGGTACTTGCGCCAATAACTGCGGTGTAACATTTTGATTAATTATTGCTTGAATAAGAACCTCGCCCTGAGCACGGACCTTCTCGTTCAAGACCGCTGTCTGCGCGCTGCTGTATATCGAGAACTCCGAGGCGAGCCGGGCGCGCTTCGCCGGGTCAGCCTCCTGAGATATCTTGAGCTGCATATCCGCCAAGGTCGGGTCCGTCCCGTCCGGCTTGACCATAGAGTTACGAAGCGCGGAGAAATCTTTCCCCGCCTGTATCTTTTCGCGGAACGGCAAAATCTTCGCCTGCATGGCAGCTAGTGTCTTTGTGCCGGTGCCTGTGGCCGCCGCTTTCTCCACTAGCGTTGAAGCCTGATCGAGCTTGCCCTTGCTCAACAACTCGGTGACGATGCCGTCGACCACCTGCATCTTCGCTTCTTTAACCATAAGGTCCACGCGAGCCTTGACCTTAGGGTCGGTGGACGTTGGGTCGTTGCCGGCCTGTTTAGCGAGTCCTATGTCCGGGTCCAGCACCAGCCGCTCAGCCGAAGCCAATGCTTGGTTATAACCTTTGGCGCGAGCTACCGGATCCTCGTCGGAGGAAGCCGTGACCGCGCTGGTGACGGCGTTGGCCATAGCGGTGGTAGTCGTCTGCTCCATGACGACCTTCTTGGCGGCCGTCTCCTGCCCGGAGACAAACGCTCCAAAGTCGGTTGCGGCATTAGCGGAGAATATCTCGTTAACTTCTGCGCTGCTGCTCAACCGCATGTTATATTTGCCGACAATAGCCGACACGCCGCTCTTAAATTCTTTGGCGGCACCCTGACCAGACGATCCCTTCTGGATATAGTCTAGCTGCTTTTGCCCGGACAGCGCGTTGATCGCGGCCTTCTGGGAGGCAGCGAAAGCATTGATCTCGGCCTCCATCTTCTGCTGGTCGACCTTGTCGTCTGTTTTCGCCTGCGCGGTGAAATCCGCGCTGAGCTGGCCAAGGCCTTGGGCAGCTTGCTGCAGGGCGCGGCCCTGCGCCGCGCCGAACATGTCGGCGCTGGTCTGCAACCTCTGGAAGGGCTGAGCTACGACACGGCTTTGGACAGACCCGACAGCCTGTCCTGGCAGAGCAGGGGTAGGAATCCTCGCCATTAAACCTCTCCAGCCTTCCTTGTCAAAAGCCCTTTACAGAAAATTAGAATCACTGAAAGCCTGCTTTTATCCTGTTGATACTAAACTTATTTGGATCACCACCAATCGGCATCCTTTCCAGCGGATGCCACCTTACCCGCACCGCTTAGTAGAGCGCCGGCGGCAGCGAAACCTGGAGACTGGTTGGATGCCTCCAGCCCAAACAAACTTGACTGGGCTTGAAAATTACTTCCTTGAATCTCAGCAGCTCGGGCCTCTTGTTCATAATTGTCGCGCAGCTTCAGTATATCATACTCTCCTGATTCAGCGATATCCTGGAGGAATAAAGCGGAAGTCGCGTCGACGTCGTCGTCCACCAAAAGACCGCTTGCCGCCAAGCGGGCGGTGGCAGCGCCTTTGGTGAGCCTTAGTCTTTCGCGCTGCTCTTCTTCAGCAACTTCTGCCTGCTGCCGAATTCGCGTGGCATTTTGCTGTGCGATTATAGCGTTGTTCGCGGCAACCTGCTGCTGGAATTTAGCCTGGTTCTTAGCGGCCTGCGCCTGTTGTTGAGCGCTAGCTACACCTACTGCCGTGCTGGCTACGGCAGCTATAGCGGTGATTGTTGTTGCGGAAGACATAACTACTCACCCGTTATAGTAATGAGGTTGCTTCCCTGACCGGATCGCGAAACAAGGAGATCCACCTCGTCAGTTAGCTCTTCCTCTGCCTCGGATATAGTTTTTGCGGATGTACAAAATATCATACTTATGTCCGTATCCATATGGGAAACAAAAGCCTGCTTTCTGCCGGCGCTGGCAGGGACTACACCATAACCTATCAGCTCAGCGTGCCCGTCTCCCAGGTAAACCGTAACGTGTCCGCTGATAATCAATAGGGTGGGGACCTTCACTAAAGTCCCCGTCAAGATGTGCTGCGCAGGCATGCGGATAGTACGTGAATACATACCCCCATGAATAACGTGCCTGGTCTCCAACTCAAACTGAGGGGCCTCCCGGATTATGGCCTCCAGCTTGCGCACGTTATCCACGGCGTGCTGGCTCATAGCAGAGATGCGGGGAGAACTATCTCGTAAGACGTTCACTGCAGCTCCTTAAAGAAAACGGTATTGCTGGGAGCGTAGCCTACACCCACAGCAACAGATTCAAGACGGCTACCTGTGGGCGCGCTCATAAGCATGCCAACAGCGCCGCGCTCTGTTGCTAAGTATTCAGCAGTTTTTAGTAAACGCAGGCCCGCCCCTGTTTTTCTGTGCTTTGGTGAAACAAAGAAACTCTCACTGCTGGCTATAGGCAGAGTGTATTTTGGTAAAATAGTAATCATCAAAGAGAGGAAGCCCAATAGCTGGTCGCCATTATAAGCGGCCAATATATTTATTAGACCGTTGCTCTCCAGCTCTCGGTATGAAGTCTCACAAAAATTGGCCGGCAGACCCCCAAGAGCGCACTCCTGCTCGTACTCCCGCAGCATGTCAGAAAATGACGGGTGGCTGCACAAGTCATCGAGTGTAACGCACCGGATGTCCATCAATCGCCTCCGGGGATTACTTCTGGGATGACCGCTAGCAAGTTCATAGGCAAGGGGTCTCGCTGCTGTACAATGATCTGGCCGTCTTTATTCCAGCTAGGAGACATGGTCAGATCCTTGTCTCCAGTAATCCAGTTGGCGTTCTGACCCCACTGCGCAGGCAAACCATATTTGATTTCGCGTATATGATCTTCGTCGGGGCCGTACCACCCGCCTAAAGAACGCTCAAAGCGCAGAGTAAGTCGGCTGATCTTTTTGTTTCTACCTTGGACCGTATCTGACACATTACCGCCATCAATGCGGAGGGTCTGCACCTCAGCCGTATAGGGCAAACCTACATGAACCCGGCTAGCCTTATTCTGTAGCGTGATAGCACCATTAGAAACGGTAAGGTCGCGCTCAACGTAACCATTACCTAAAGCCACGACAGACTGGCCCTCCAGGTGCCACAATCCTGATATCGAGTTTACCGCTTCTCGAACTTGTCCTCGGCTGTGGTAAACTTTAAAGGACGATCCATCGACGTTTGCCCCATTGTTCTGCAGCTCAAAAGTGGTGCTGGTCACATTGGCCACAGTATACCCAGAACCCTCCAGCTCGGTGTCTAGGACCCACCCTCGTGTGGTGGTGTTATCCACAACCCTAATACCTGTGATGTCTACCGTGTCGCCGTTGGTTAAATTGTGCGGTGATGCGGTTGTGACAACAACTGGGTTAGCGTTAGTGAATCCTGAAATATCCACAGGATTATCCAGGGTCAGACCGCTATCTACAAAGAAACTATCTTGGATATCCGTAAAGTCTCGGGTGGACATCCGCTCAACGTGCTTGAGGGTAGAGCCGTTAAGCGTGCGCTCCACTATAAAGTAGGAGAAGTCGTCATCCCCCTCCCGGATAGAGGCAACCGATTTAAAGTCGCCTTGTGTAGTGTGTCGAGCCCAGCCAAAAACATTTTGCTCCCTGGAGTATGTTAGGGATAAGCAGATGCCGTCGTCGCGAACGCACCATATAAGATTGTGGGGGGCTTGAGCAAAAGACCAATCTAAAACCGTGTTGTAGTCAAATAAATGGCGGGCGAGGATAGATAGATCATTTCCTGTGTAACTATCACTTTCGTACTTGTATCCCAGGTCTCGAACCGATTGTCCCGTCTGCATATAAATTACAATATCGCCCGCCACAATCGGCGTCAGTATGGTAGAGCCGTAGTAAGATTGCGGCTTAATTTGGATTCCACTAGGGGTAATAACACCGTCAACGCCTTGAACCAGCCACTCGCCCCCGGACGTTAATATCACCAAATCAGACAAAGACACAAAGTGCCGGATTTCGTTGACCTGCTGTGAGGCCAGGGTCACTGTAATTGCGTCGTCGTCCTTTTGTGGGCTGGAGAACGACATGTTGCTGATGTTCCCCGTTTGCGACATAAAGAATTTTTGTGTGGCGTTGTTGGTGTTTGCAAATATTCGGCGTTGCTGGTGGTAGCCAACAGTCGACGGGTAGTCGCCTACCGCGTTAAAAGGATTGCGAGCCTTGGGAGGCGTGTCTGCGCTGTTCGGGTCTATATTGTCGTCATTAAACGAAGTGCCCTCTGCGCGGCCCACAAATCCATACAGGCCGTTTTTCTCGCGGTATATGTTGTAAGTTCCAGCTCCGGCAGCCGCGACCCACGTAACCGTGTTATCCCAAGCGGCGTCCTTACTGGTAGAGCTGCTCCCGGTGGCCGGTAAACTCTCCTCAAGCGTCTCCTCGTTCACCGCCGTGACGGCGTATGTAAAGGTAGTGCTGCCCCCGGAAGCGCTTACAGATACCCCGGTAGGGGCTGCCTGGGACGGGGCAAAGGTTATAGTGGATAGCGTCCAGGCGTCGTGATCTGTGCGTGTAAGGTCTCTCGGCTCGTAGGTGGGGTGCGTGATAGTCATCACATCAGCCGACTGCACGTAATCCAAGTCGAAGATATCGGCAGCGACATATGGTGTGGCCAGCTCGAATATTTTATCTGCCGTGCCTCCTGATGTGTACGCAGAATAGCCCGTGCCGTTGGTAGAAGATCCGGCGCTGTTGCTCAGGCTAAAGGTCGTGGAGGTTAGTGAGGTGATATTAAAGGTACGGCCGTTGAGCTGAGTCATACCGGATACGCCAGATATATAGACGCTTTCGTTAGTAGACAGGCCGTGTGGTGTCGAAGTCGTTATTACAACGGGGTTAGCGGTTGTTGCCCCTGTAATAGTCAAGGACACCGAGGTGTCCAACACCTGACCCCCGTCCTTAAAAACCCTAATATACTGGTCGCCGAACTCTAGGATGTATGTCTGGGTTGTATTAAACTCAAAGGGTATCAGACGGGTAATCCCTGTACCTTTTGTCTCAGCAATAAATTTTAAGCCAGACCGATTGGTTAGGCCGCCGTGAACTTGAGGAAAGAAGTTCTCACATTTATAGACCGAGGTTTTATATTTATCGATGTCGACCCGAGCAGCGATGGCATCGGATACCTCGCCGCCGGACATATTGGGCTGGATTACTTTGACCATCAGACGCGCGCCCGGATCCACTCAGCGTCTGGGATAGCCTCCTCTACGCCCTCGTTGCTGTCGGTCTCCCACGCGCTGTTCAACACGGCCTGCGCCTGCTGGTACAAATCAGAGGCAATCGACCGCTCCCCTATCAGAGGCATCACCAGACGGGCAGCCAATACATAGGAAAGTGCCATTACGAACTCAGGGTCATAGTCCGTCGTATCCTCCACCCGCATGGTGTAATAAATTTCAGGGGTTTCGAGATCACACATCAAAACCCGTTTGCTGGAAGCATTACGGGCAACCTCGAATTTCACCTTTGGCTGGTCTTTTCCCAGGGGGTTCACAATACCCAGTATCCGAAGACAATCGGTGGGGTACAAAAACATGTAAGTCCAGTGACCAGGAACGGTGCCAGAAAGCGCAGCTGGATTAGTGTACTTTGTAGCAAAGGCCCAGGGGTGCTGGCGCAGCAAGGCATCTCGCGTGTCGTCAAACAGCAGGTTGACCTGCTCAGCCTCGGGAGTGGCCTCGGTGATATCGCTGATATCGTACCTATCCCCGATATGCTGCAGGGCCAGCTTTGCGATTTGGACCTTGCTTGCCATGGGTTAATCCTCGGTTTGAGCAGCCCTCCCCCGCGTAGATTCTCGCGGAGGTTTATTGTCCCGGAGAGGACGATCATACGCTTTTCCGTCTATTTTAGCGATATCGAATTTCGGAAGCACAACACTGTCGGAAATAGTGTATTCCTCGCCTTTGCGATATCGCTTACTCCCGTCAAAGAAATCTTCTCTAAATACTACCTGCGGCATAGCTTATCTCCTCTGCTGTATACCAATTAAAGGTGAGGGGGGCTCGGCTAAGAGCCCCCCTCCTACGGCTATCAGTTAGCCGCATCCGGGTATGCCTTCCAGCCCTTTGGATCGAGGGTCAGGAACGCATTGATCTTACCGGCAGTAAGAGCGGCGGTGCCGACGTTCTGCTGGATGCCCAGGTACCGCTCGTAAGCGATAGAGCCTTCCAGAGGAACCGCAACGACGATCTCGTAACCGGCAACCAGAGACGCTTTCGGGATGGCGGCGCTGGCATAGTGAAGCGTCTCCGTACCGTTCGCCGCAAGGGTCGCGGTACCATCAGAGACAAGCTGGAACGACACGGTGGCCGAACCCGCCGAAGTGACAGCCGTATCCACCTGGATGACCAGGTAAAGGTGCTGGCCGTTGCCAAGATCCTGCGGCGTAGCGCCGAGGTCAATGACATCGCCGACGGCCGCGAGGCCCGTCCCGGCGGTGCTGAGCGCGGTGGCATCCGCAAACTCAAGTTTCTCGTCCATAATCATGGCGGTAGTTCCTTCCTTCTAAGGTTAGGATACGGTGGCTTCGTTGGTGCGCAGGGCATCGCAACGGCGGATCGGAATACCGCCCCACGAGGTCTGCATCGTGCCGCCAACCATGTCAACAGACAGGGTCGAGTTCTGCACCGCGTTCGAGGTCTGACGACGCAAGAACGACATGACCTGCTTGTCCATGTACCACGCGCAACGACCAGCCGAAGTGCTCGGCAGTTCCGTCCACGCTTGGTGCATCAGATCATTCAGGTCAGCACCCGTCGAGATGTCCGAAGTCAACAGCGAGCGATCAATGTTGGCGATGCGCACGAGGTAGCGCCAGTCGCGAACCGACAGGCCCACATCCCAGCGATAGTGTGTGCGGTACGCCTGCATGCGTCCGTTGTTGCCGTCGGCGTTCTCGATGGTGACTTCACCAAGGTCACGCTGCTGGATACCAGCTTTAGACCCTTTAGGAATAATACCATGACAGGTATTAGGCCCCCAGCAAATCAACCAAATAGAAGCATTGTCAGAGCCTGACCCGCCACCACTGACGATGTTATCGCCGTTCTCAGCCGACAGGCTGTTGTAGCGAGCAGCAAGGCCGGTGAACTCTTCCGGCGCAGTGCTTTCATCACCGTAGAACAAGGTGGAGGCGAACTCCTGATTCATGCCCTCGATGTGCGGACGGTCTTCCTGAAGACGGAAAGCGGCAGGGTTGCCGGCCATATCGACCAGCGCCTTGTCCACTTCCGAGTAGTCTTCCATCATGCCCGTGTTGTCAGTGACTTGCACCGCACGGCTCTTCGTCGGCTGGACGCCGCCGTAGAGTTTGCGCCACGTCGGGGTCGGAAGACCCGAACGGATCGAGGTGCGGTGACCGGTCGTCAGATTGCCCTCAAGGAAGGTCATGTCCATGAGGATTTCGTTCGTGGCGTTGAGGATCTCCACAACATCCGCGATGGACCCGTCGGGATCGGTGACCTTTGCGAGATCAGCGAGCGTCGGGTTAGAGGTGCCGAGGACTGCCATAATTAGCTCCTTTACTCAGCGGGGTTGAACATAGTGGGGTACATTTTCTGTAAACTATCCGCACCTTCGACCTTACTGTCTCCGGTGATTAGAGAGTTTTCAGAGATGGCTTTCCCCACCCTATAAAATAGGCGGATGACTTCGGGATGATTACCGAGACCGAGCCCGTCAGGGTTATCGGCCGACGGGGTATCGATTAGCTTTGCCAACTCTGGGCTGGCAAAGGTATCCATAGCCCGTTTAGCCAAGCCAAGGTTCTCCGGTAGCTTTTCACCACCGAGTTCCTTGTCCACCTTAGTAGCGTCGGCCCAAGACGATACGCGCTCGCCGTAGGCCTCCGACATCGCTTTCTGCGCGTTCAAGGAACGCTCGATGTCGAATTCGATGAGTTTCTGAAACTGCTCCTGGGAAAGGCCAAGGTCGTAGGCGCGCTCGCCGAAGACCTCAAGTTTCTCAGGATCAATCTCTACCCCATCTGGTGGCGTGAACTCATACTCCTCCGGTGCCCCGGTGGATTCGCTCTCGCCTTCTCCGTCACCCTCGTCACCCGACAGCAGGGTCTTGGATTCCTTCTCGCCGCTCTCCTCAGCGGCTGCTGGTTCCTCAGTAGTTTCCTCAACAGGCTCCTCGACCTGGTCCTCAACTACTACGACTTCTTCTTCAGCCATGTTCTCCTCCATTGGCTAGTTCAATATGTAGATGCCGGAAAAACTGGCCGACACTGGGTTGTTGTTGCCGCTGCTAAATGCGCGGCACTCGATGTCCGTCTTTTCCGGTAGCGCGATTGGTATAGTCAGGTCGGTGACGTAAGTGCCGCTTTGCAGCACGTTAATGAACAGCGTCCTGAATACCCCGCCGAACTCTCGCACCCTCAGCTTCGTGGTCAGATAGGTGTTAGCCAGCGATACAGCAGCCGTGAAGTCCACCTGAGAGAGGTAGAAGGTGTAGCCTGCCGGAACGGTCCAAAGCGCCAACTGCGTCTGGTTGTCGGTGCCTAAATTGGCGAGGATGTTTCCGGTCGGGATAAACGAACCGTCTAGCCCGGCACCATTGGCGATATAAGTAGTTCCTGCAGCCGTACCTAAGCTGCCCGCAGTAAGGGCGTAGGACCGGTACACCCTGATGTAAGCGTTGGCCGTAAGGGTCTGCACTCGACCCGTCATCAAAAAGTCTTCGGAGACCTCGTTGTAGTTCGCGTCCAAGCCGAATATGCGTATAGACCGAACGCCCGTACCGCCGGCCGTGTCGTTGACGGAAGTGCTGTTGACATACATTCGAGCGGCAGTGGTGGGGTACACATAGATACCGCCGTTTTCGCACACCGTCTCCTCGGCACCGTTGATGTCGGGGTTAAAGCCAAATTTATAAATAAACTTCGTGCCAGTCACTAATCCGTCAGCAATGGCCGCGTTGGATAGATTATCAGATACCGGGAGGGGAGCCGCCGGGGCAGCGTTGACAAACGTCCCGTCGCGCCGTTCGTGCAGACCGACCCGAGCGTATCGGTTTAGGTTGAACGGTCCCGGCTCCGTGCTGGGCGGATAGATGTGTGTTGGGTTAACCATCGAAGTGGTTTTCCTCCAACATCTTCAGATATGCATTCGGGTTGTTAGCCCTGAGCTGCTCGTGGATCACCCGCCCAATCGATCTAGCGCCTTCGTTAAAAGCCGTCGCGTCAAAACTATTGGGGACATAACTCTGAGAGGCCATGTGACCCGACTCAAAAATCAGGCGGTACAACCAGCGGCGGCCCCTGGGCTGAGAGGTAATGAAGTCCATATCCTTCTCGGCGTCGTTCTCAGCCTTCTGAGCATCGGATATATCTTTGGGGTCACTGGCGTCATACGTCATACAACACTGGCTCCGGTACCCAGAAGGTCAGTGAGTGCATTGGGATTTTGCGTGTCGGTCTCAGATAGCACCTTAGCTGACTGAGCCAGCTTTGCTCCTTCCTCGCGCTGGTGAACAGCCAGTTCAGCTTGTTTTCTCTGCTCCCGAACTTCCGTGACAGCGTCCTGAGACATAATGACATCAGGGCTGGTGCCCAAGATATTGGCGTATTGGCGCAGCGCCTCGTCACTATCGATGCCGTCCACGATGTTCGGGAACACAGCAACGAGGTTGCCGGCAAATCCCATAACCCTTTCAAGGCTAGAAGCCGCAACGGCCTGCTGGGCCTGCGCGAGCAGGGAGATATACTCAACCTCCATGTCCTCACCCTCTAAGGCCTCTGGAGGATCAGGGAGGAGACCCGCCTCTAAGGCATACTCGAAAACGTCATCGAGCAGAGGATCCAAAAGCTCAACATTGATCCTTTGAAGCACAGGACCCAGCAGCACCAGTTTCTCTTCGTGACGTTCGACCACCTCGGTGGCAGTCATCTGCCGGCGGTCGGAGTTAATCATCATGGCGAACAGATCAGCGTAGAAGCCCCGCTGAATCCGGTTCTGCACTTCAGCAATATCCGCCTGCAGTTCGTTGATACGCGGCTGCACCTGATAGGCCGGCACGAATCCCTGCCCGCCCTGCATCGGATCCACATAGGTCGTCTGGCCCGGGAGCACCGTGGACGGCTTGCCCTTCAGGCTGGTGGGCGCAACCATCGGCGGGTTGACCATCTTGTCGATGGCCTGAGCCTTGCGCTTCTGCTGGTGCTGCAACTGCTTGATGTCGCCCAGCGTATCCATGCCCGGACAACGTCCGTACACGTCGCCGCTGAGCACGTCCCAGCGGGGCACATAGGCGGGGAACTTGCGGTAGCCGCTCTCCATGAGCAGCTCGTCGCTCTCAGACGCCAGCTCGAAGTAGCAGCTCTTGAACGGCATGTTCAAGGCGTCCTTCTTGTCGTAGTCCCGGTCACCCATCAGGCGCGGCTCAATTAGGTGCAGGATCTCCACCAACTCGTCGTAATTACTTTGATCCCATAGGCGGCGGGTAGCCTTACTGACCCCCGTCCAGTCCATTTTGCCGGTCGCGTCATCGTGAACGAACTTCTGCACGATCTGCCCGACGGTCATCGTGAAGTGTCGCCCCAGAGTGTCGACAACGCCTTGGTCGTTCTCGGCGATCACATACTCGCCGACGGTGAACGGCCGGAACCGGATCACGTCGTCAAACGACGGCTGCCTGTAGAGCGGAGCGGTGCCGAACGCGCCCAGCTCCGTGTAGACCGTGTAGATCGAGTTGTAGAAGTTGGACTTATGCAGGATGGACCGCTCGATCATCTCGACCTGAGCCAGCCACTGGCGCACCTCGCCGTTATCCATCAAGTCGTCTCGAACCTTGCGCCGGTGCCAGGGTCGAGCCGGAGATGTCATACCAGACATCAAACCGGCCGCCATAACACGCAAGGCCTGGGTGCCTGTACTGTCGATAATCTTGGTGGTCCGTTTGCGGCCGCGACTATTCTGGCCCTCGATCAGGTACCGGCCACGGCGCGGGGCAATGTAGTCGCTGATCTCCATCCAGTGAGACCGGAACGAAGATCTATCGTTCTCCAGTTTCACGTAGCGGCGATAAAGTGCCGACTTCTTACCCTTGAGCGGAATCGTCGTGTGTAGATTATCAACACTAGGCAGAGGCATATCAGGCCCTCATGGTAGGATACATGCGATCAGCGGCAGCGCCCTGCTCGCTGTCATCCTCCATAAACTCCATCTCGATCACTTCAAGTGTGGCACGGGAGCCGTCCTGCCCCTTGGAGATAGACGCAACGCGCACCTTGCAGTGGATTTCGCGAGTGTCGCCGACATCACCAATATCGCCTAGCGCAGCAAGCTGCTCCTCTTCGAGGTACAGCTTCGGTAGGTATTCGTCTTCACCCGCAAACGGATCGCTCATCAGCGAGCCGCCGGCGTCTTTTGAGTTCATGTACGCCATATCAGTTACCTAAGAGGGTCTTGCTGGTTGTAGCCGCAGCATCCGTGACGCCCAGGGCGCTAGTTTTCACGGTGCCACCCATGCCAGCCCGTTGCTTCTGGCGACGTATTTCGTCATCGCGGGCAGCCTGCACAGCGGCGTCTGCCTTCCGGGGAGGAGGCGGTGGCGGTGGCGGTGGCGGGGGCGGTGACGGGGCGGAACCCCCACCGAATCCGGGGATGATGAACAGCCTCTTCATGTAGTTAGCTCCTTAGTCAGGTGTCGGTATAGTTGGTAGGGTGTGAGGGCCCAGCTCCTGATGGCCATAGCCACCTTGACGTAGCCAACGCAATTATTCAGCACCACAGGGGTGTTAGGTGGATCCTCTCCTCGCCGCATGGCAATCACCGTGTAGCCTTTCTCCTCGTAGTACGCAGCCAAATCAAAGTCACAACCTGCCTCAACCTGTATGACCGGGACACCTTGGTGCCAGTTGCAGCTCACCCAGACACCGCGATCCTCGTCGCGCAAAGCGCACCATACGTGCCGGAACGACCGGTTTAAAAGAAACGCTAGAGGGTGACTATTGGCACTGGAAAATATGACAATCCCATCCATACTAAAAATCCTGAATAAACGTATACACTAATTCGCGCGCGCTGAGAAGGGGTCGTAGTCAGCCGTAGTAGCCTGCTGAGTGCCCTGAAACCCCATCCGGGAGGGGTATACGGGGAAGACGTAGGTCAGCGCCAGCGCGTCCGCCAAGTCCGGCGAGGGCAGCCCCCGCTTCTTCGCGTCCTCCTTGCTCTCCAGCTTCAGCTCGTTCCGCAGCGTGTAGCCGTACTCCAGCCCCGTCAGGTCGCTGACCAGATCGGGATTGTCGGGCAGCCGGATGCCGTCCTTGATGGCGTCCCGCAGGTTGCCCCACATCTGGGCGCGGAGGTTGGCATAGCCCGGCTGGGTCGCCTTGCTGCCGAAGTTGACCTCGATCACGTCGAGGCCGAGCTGCCGGCATCGGTCGACGACACCGCCGCCCACGCCGCCGCCGTCGATGAAGATGGCGTCCGGGGCCTTCTGCCGGGCGACCTCGGCGACCTTCGAGGCCAGCGTCATGGTGTCCACCCCTCGGAAGGTGTGGACGCCTTGGCTCTCGGCGTCCCGCCCCTGCCGCAAGTAGATCACGCTCTGATCGCTGCCGAACCGGGCCACGTCGACCCCCATGACCAGCGGGTCGTGGGGCTGCACCGCGACCTCCAGCCCGATGCAGCCGCGAACGTCGGCCGTGGCGATGAACTGCAGCTCGCCGGCCGATGGGAACTGGCCGAGCACGCGGACCTTTACGAAGTCGCTGTCGATGCCGTAGTCGTCGATCCACTGCTCGAAGAGCCGCTTGTTGGTGATCTTGACGTCCCGGCTGTCGATGTGCCGCCGGATGTAGCGGTGCCGGAACCTGCCCTGCATGTTCTCGAAGAACCGGCCCGTGTTCCGCGTCGGGTTTCCGAAGTCAAACGTCATCGACTCGCCGTCGGTCAGGCCGCCCTCGCGGACCTCGAATATCTTGTCGGGCACGGCGGAAGCCTCATCGAAGATGTAGAACGGCGTGGACTGGGCGCTGTGCAGCCCGGCGAACGCCTCGCTGTTCTCCTCCCGGCAGGTCTGGGCGTCGACCCGCCACGTCTCCCGGTGATCGTTGTGGTACATGTTCATCGAGCCGCCGCCGCTGTTCAGGTGGTACCAGTGCTTCGTGATGCCCATGTGGTGCCACTTGGCTAGCTCAGCCCACGTCTTGGTGCGGAGCTGCTCGGCGGTGTTCGCCGTCACGATGCCCTTCGCGTGCGGCCGGGTGTCCATGATCCAGCGGATCAGCCACGCCGTCAGGGCGGACTTGCCGATGCCGTGGCCGCTGGACGTGCTGAACTGGATGGGGTCGACCGCCTTCCTGCCGTCGAAGCCGCGCTGCCTGACCTCGGCCCCTAGATCGGTCAGAAAGTCCCGGGCCCAGTCGTCGGGCCCCTCGAACCCGGCGAGCTGCGCCTCGCCCCACGGGTAGCTGAACAGCACATGACCTAGCGGATCTGCGTAGAATTCGGAGATGGCATCAGCCAGATCAACGTCAGACGACATCGCCGTTAACACTCTCCACTGGCTAGGCAGGGGATCGAGCAGGGAAGCCAACCACATCTAGCTGTCCTGATCGCCTTGCCGGTCTGCTCAGAGAAGACAAACACCGCCCTGGGAGCGCTTTCCCACACCAGGACTCGCATGGAATCGAGCGACCCACTGCCCAAATAATTGGAGAGCCACTGAGCACTGGTGCCAAAGGTGTCGTGGATAAAGTCCTGATCCACCGACATAAGCGGAGAATATAACCAGTTCGCAAACGATGTATCAGGCTCCTCAGATAGGCTCATATTCAGTCTCAGTTAGGGGGTGAGCCACAGGATCGAGGCCGCTGCAGGAATAGTCTGGGTGGTCTACCGTGATACTCGTGGACAGCTCTTTAGCGCCGCATTTGCGGCATATACGCATCCTGCCGGATCCGGGGACAGGGTCTCCCCAGTGATGCGGAACAGGGCGCGATCTAGGGTGGCCGCCTCTGGCGTAGTCGTCCTGGTTCATGCCGCTGACCTCGTACCCTTGCACTTCCACCGCTTGCGCGACAGGCGCAGCGGAGAGTTTGGGTCGCGGGCGGCCTTCGGGTGGTCCTTCATCTGGCCGGCGCTGCGGGCGCAATAGGCATCTCCCTTCGACGTGCCGGGCTTGACCCTTGGCCCGCCGCCCTTGGCCTGCCCGGCTTGTCCGTAGCTAACCTTCTTGCCGCTCGCGGTGATCTTGACGCGGGCCTTGCCTTTCGCCGGCTTAGCCACGACGCACCCGCTTCTTCGCGGTCTTCGCGCTGTCCTTGAAGGCCTGGGCGGTCGGCGCACCGGGCTCTCCCGGCTTGCGCATCTTCTCGCCGCTGCCCTCTTTGATGCGGACCCTTTTGCGCCTGATGTTCTCGTAGAGCCCCGGCTTACTTGCCATACTTCACCCGCCGCTTCTTTGACGCCTCGATGGCGCGGCCCTGCTTCTCGGCCTTGCCCTTGTCGGCGTAAGACTTGCCCGACTTGCCGTACTTGTAGGCGACCTTGCCGCCCTTGGTCGTCTTCATAACAGGCATCTAATCATCTCCTACGACGCGCAGCTTCGCAACCCGAGCGCGGCCAGCCTGCAGCCGTTCGGTCAAAGCGTTCACGTCAATGTTGCGGTTGTCGTTTATGTTCTCGTTCGGCATCACCTTAGCCAGCAACGTGGCAAACGTGCGCGGTTCGTCGTTAGCCAAAGCGTGCAAATAATCCACGCCACCAGCCCTCTCAAAGGCTTCCATAATCGCAGCCTTCATATCTCGCGTCGTCTTGTTAGGCGTGCCCTTCTTGCGCCCGCCAAACTTCTTCCCTGTCGTGTTCGCCATACCAAATCAACCTAGTTTAGGTTCCAGATAATAACCCAGCTCGGCGCATCAAGTCGAGCAAAGTCTGCTCCTCCAACAAGTACAGCCGCCTCGACCTGTCTTGCCTGACGACCAGCAGGTCGGCGCCGTCCTGATCCAGCGCGTCGTACAAGAACTTGTAGCCGCTCTTCTTGCGCTTCGCCTCGACGGTGTAAGGGCCCAGCTTGATGTCGCCCTCCAGATCCTCGCCGGCCGCTTTGAACGCGCCACTCCCAAATACCCGCCGGACCTCAGCACCGGCATCCTGCCAAAACAACACCGTTTCCCACTCCAGTTCGTATCCTCTTTGCTTGTTTCTGTTAGGCATAAGCAAGCCTCCAATGGGGCTTGCATGCCAATAGCATAGCCCCTATAGGGGCGTGCAAGCGTGCAAGCAAGTTTTTCCTAATATTTTCAAGCATTTAAGCCAGCTTGCACGCACTTGCATGCCCAACTTGCACGTGCAAGCAGTTTTTCGCAGTTTTCTGCGGGTTTGAGTGCGTGCAAGTGCCCAGCTTGCACGGTGACTGACGTGCAAGCTGATATCACTTTTGAGAACATCTGAACGTCCACCTCCCGGTCGTCTTTTTGCGCTCGTCGAGCACCAGCTCGACAGTCCCAACGCTAGTGTTAACCGGCTGCTGAAACATGTCGTACAGCCTCTCCATCAGGCCAGACGGCATCCTGTCTGCGCTGCTCGGCCACCCAGCGTCGTCCCTCAAACTGTCATGCACATCAGACGCAGCGTGCTCTCCATATCCGCAGATGCCAATAATCTGCTCCGCCAGATGCAGCGCCAGCACGGCGTCACCGCCGGACACCGACATCGAGTTGAGGGCATCCTCCTTGCTGCTGAGGTGGCACACGCCAATCTCGAACCCCTCCGGAAGCTCACATCCCTGCAGCTCATACACAATGGGCTGCAGCGGGCTGCCCTCGCGTATCTTGCCGGTGTCTAGCACAACCCACCGCCCCAGGTTCTGCTCCAGCGTATTCCTGCGCCACTCCTTGCGGTCATTGCCGCCGGCTGGCATCCAGTTGGCCAGCGTAAAGCCACAGTCCAGAGCGCTATAGATAGCACCGGATCCACGCCACGCGCTGCTGTCCGCCCTGTACCAGTCGGCGTCCTTCGACCGATCCTTTGGCGTGTGGTGGGCGTGCATGACGGCAGCACCTGTCATCGACGTTATCAGCAGGAAGGCCTTGGTCAGCATTGCAGCGCTGTTGGCGCTGTTCTCGTCCATCGCGTCGGACAGTGTGATGTACGGGTCGAGGATCACCAGCCGAGCGCCGGTGCTGCGGACCCAGCCGACGATCTTGGCCACGTTGTCCTCGTCGATCTCAGGCGTGCCCACCTCATTCAATGCAATCAGGCGCATCATGCCCTCGGTCTTGCCGCGCACCGATACGCCAAGGCTGTGAGTCAGCCCCAGGTCGACAGCAGCAGCCTTCAGACGCCTCTTGATGTCGGAGACGTGCTCCTCGTTCGCAATCCACAAAGAGGGCTCTGGGCGCTCAGCCCTGGGCAGACCTATCCGCTCAGTGCAGCCGGCGGCCAGCGTGACAGCGAGAGACGCCAGCCACCGGGTTTTGCCGACGTTCGACGTGCCGCCCAGCGAAGTCAGACCGCCGGCCGGAATCATGCCCTCAATCAGCCAATCGATGGCCGGCAGTGTTTCCAAATGCAAGCCTTCAACCGTAATGGTCTCGATCTCACCGCTGTCCGCCGCAACGCGAGCCTCGATGTCGGCTGCCGTCGTCTCGCGCTGCGGCCCGATAGGGCGCGACGGGGGTACCTCCATTATTGGAGTCTCCGCCAGCAGCGCCTCGATCACGTCGTCGTCCAGATCCGCAGACTGCTTCGCCGTCGCGCTGTCGACGAGCGCCTCGATCTTGCCGCGCCGGTCAAGCCAGTCATAGTGCCGGGGATGCGCCGCATCTGCAGCCTCCGATGCGTCCATCAGCGCGTTGAGCACGGAGACCTGCTCCTCGCGGGACAGCAGCCTGCCGTCCCTGCTCCGCTCTGGCAGCCGCATCGACAGGGTGCGGAGCGCCGGGTACAAATCCTCGGCAGTGCGGATGCGCTCGACCAGCTCGTCGTCGGTCGCAGTGTTCCACGATGTGGCCGTCAGCTCGCCGCTGCCGCCCTTCTTCACCATGATGGCACGCAGCACGTCGAGCGGGAACTTGGACACCGGCACGTCGCCGAAGACCTCGTAACCCGGCGTACCCGGCCAGCAGATGTAGCCTGCGCCGCCGGCCTTGACATCGACGCCCTCCGCGAGCTGAGCCGGGAAGCGGATTCCGTCGGCATGGCGAAAAATAAAATGCAAGCCCTTTGACCGCGTCGAGTGCGAGCGCGTCTCGCGCAGCCAGACTTGGTTTTCGTCGAGCCACTGCTGCACCTGCGGGCCCTTGTGCAAGTCAACATCGATGCACAGCAGGCCGGACATCGCGCCCATCGGCACGGCTATCTCGGCCGCCCTAGGGTGCGAGAACAACTCGACCACCCGATCCGGGTCGGTCGTAGCCACCTTGTAGCCGCCTTGTCCGGGGCCGACGCCAAGCTCGGCGTTAGACCAAGCCGGAACCTTGTCGCTGGTCGGAAAAACAGGCAGCCCTGAAGCTGCAACGTCAAGTGCAGCCTTGATTAGTGGCCGCTCGTTATCGTATAAATCGTAAGTCGGTGCCATATCTGGTCTCCTGTCCCAGGCATGCGATAGACGGGTGTTCCTTACCCGCACATCGAAATCTAACCCGGCCTCGCGCCGGGTTAAATTTCTCTATAAACCACCTCTTCGTTTGACGCAATGTTTTGCCATCAAGCCCCCAATGCAACAAAGATAATAAATATAACCGCGAGGGTCGCCACGAACACTACGCCTTCCAGTATCATTCTTGCCATGTCACTCTCTCCTTGTTTTCCTTGTGCTGATATAGGTGACTGACACACAGATTGCAACACCTAAAAATATTTAGGTGTTAGTTACTTGCAATCGGTCACTGACGAGTATATATTTCAGATCTACACAACAGGAGACGACCATGTTTTACCATTTATATGCCCGCCCCGCCGACGTTCAGGCCGATGATATCAAGATCATCAACACCATTAACGCGCTGGTGGAAGTCGTCCGCCAGCCTCAGAAAAAAGCTGTCGTCAGAAGTATTGCTGACGCAATAGAAGCGGCCGCCAGCGGACTTAATCATTTTCACGCTGAAACCGAGGTGAGAGCCTTCTGCACATCGGTCACCGATGTCACCGACAGAGATGAGCTGTCAGACATAATTGACGACTACATCAAAACCGCCCAACAGATGGTGATGGAGGGAATATGACTTATACGGACATTTTGAAAGACAACATTGCTGCTGGTCGCATGACGTGGCAGCAAGCCTACGACTTCTTGGTTCATCACGGGGTGCGCCCCGACATGGCAGCAACCTTACTTGGAGAGAAAAAATGTGGATAAAAATTGCCGAGAAAAGCAAAGACACAAATCATCGGTGGATAGTAACCGCCGATCACAAAGATATAGAATTGCGCAACATGATGCCTACTTCAAAGACTACTGAATCTGACCTGCCGCGGATTTATAACGAGTCTGCCAGAATGCTTCGCCGCGCCCGCCGCGAAGCTAATGAGGGTTACTTCGTGATGGCTCAACGCAAGCTAGCTCCTTTTCACTTTGAGTTGCTCATCGAAGAAAGCATTTGACCCGTGACTAATACTGACGTAAGAGATGACACATGAAACAACTACTCCCGCACCAGATCGAGGACGCCAAGTTCCTCGCCTCCAAGGCCTTCGCCGGCAACTTCAGCGGAATGGGCAGCGGCAAGACGCTGACCGCCCTTGAGGCCTTCCGGCTGGCACGCAAGCTGGTGACCGATCAGGTCATCGTCGTCGGCCCGCCGATCAGCCTGCGGATGTGGGCCTCCGAGTTCGAGGCTTTCTTCCCCGGCGACAAGGCTCAGCTCGTCAAGACCGGCAAGACCACTCTCGACGGCTCCGCCTCGGCTCTGGTCATGTCTTACGAGATCGCGACCACGCGTGCCGCCGAGCTGTCTCAGCTCAAGGCCCGCGCCCTGATCCTCGACGAGGCGCACGCCTGCAAGTCGGTCAAGGCCAAGCGGACCAAGGCCATCCTCGGCAGCGGCGGCCTAGCCAGCAGCGTTGAGCATTGCTGGTTCCTGACCGGCACGCCGATCACCCGCTGGAACGACGACTTGTACCCGTTCCTGTGCCGGGCTGATCTGGACGGCCTGCGCCGTCGCTGCGGCGGGGATCATATCGACCGTTTCAGCATTCGATACACCGTTGTGCAGAAGCGCCAGTTTCCGGGAGCCCGGTTTCCCACCAAGATGACAGTCGGCAGCCGCAACACCGACGAGTTGAACGATTGGTTGTTTGACGGCGGACTTGCCGTTCGCCGCGAGCTGGCCGAGGTCTGGGCTGCAATGCCTCCGCTCACTATCAACCGCCTCAACATCGGCCTGTC
>Ga0208542_1000080_pt1 | contig 36529 bp, 41 predicted proteins | sample DEB08_DNA_3_FD_185495 | JGI IMG/M metagenome (GOLD analysis project Ga0208542, IMG submission 185495) | Aqueous microbial communities from the Delaware River and Bay under freshwater to marine salinity gradient to study organic matter... | ecosystem: Environmental > Aquatic > Marine > Coastal ... | reverse complement strand
TCATACTGACCCGCGATCATGCCACCAAACTCAAGGTTAAGAGCCGCCGTTGGCATCCCCTTGACGTTACCGCTCTTTTGAACGATTGCATCTGAGCCGCGCAAGATACCCATGAAGATCGTCTCACGATCCCAGATGTAAGCCTCAGAGCTAGCCGCGCCAGGGACAGCGGTGTCTTGAAGCGCAGCACCTACCATGATGTTGGGGATACCGAGCACATCACGAAGTACAGAGAGAACCGCCTCATCTGCCAAGATGCGATTACCTGAAGCAATCCCACTAGAGCTGTCTCCAACATAGCCACGAACCTCAGGGTTACGAGCAAGAGCGCGGAAGACGTCGCGACCTAAGATCATGGTGTCAGGGTTGATCCCATGAGCGTTTTGATAAACGGTATCCTTGAGGCTGTGCAAGGTGGTGAGAGGCTCAGCGCCTGTAGCGTCAAACTTAGTAGCTGGCGCTGAGGTATAGCCTGCAAAGAGCGAGGTACTGAAGAGAAGATCAGCGGCGCGCTTCTCTTTAGCGAGCTTCATCACTCGTGCAACCTTCTTTGCGATGCGTGCTTCTTCGCTCCCTGGATACTGAGAGTCAAAGATGTCTTCCATAGCGATGGAGTCTTGAGCCGCGTAGATCAACGCCTTGAAGGTGGTTGAGCTTCGGTCGAATCCACCGATGTTGGTGCGTGAGCTCCCTGGTGCGCGCTCGAGGTCAAGACCCGCGCCAGCGCCCATGAAGTTCCGAGTCTCCTCAAGCAAGATGGTGCCTGATCGCTCAGGAACCTTGATGCTCTCAAAGACCTTATCAGCGATCAACTGATCATCACTTGGGACAGCCTCAACGACGAGGTTAGATAGGATTTGGTCGACTGGATGCAGATTGCTGTATGAACTAGCCATTAGTCAGCTCCTTAAGATGCAGTTAGAGCAACAGGTCCGGTAAAGACAACAGTGATTTGCTCACCTGCTGAAGCGCCTGTTTGGTTAATGTTGGGGATCATGCGAGCCACGGCATAGTTGCCTGCACCCTCATCAAATGCGACGAGATGCCCTGAGGCGTCGGACATGAGAAGATTCATGGTAGCTGGTGCAATAGCGCCGCCTGCAATAGCGCGGGTCTTTCCGAGTACCACAACCTCAACAGAGTCACCTGCTGAGCATGCACGCTGAGCGATCCCAACACAGTTAGTCTCATCTTCTGAGGCTGTGACTTGGATCTTTCCAGTTGCCAAAACAGAGACAAGAGCAAACTCAGTGATCGCTGAGTTAGCCACGAATGATACGATGTTGTCAGTAGTAGCCATGATTAAACTCCAAAGGCCTTGTTGTAATAGTCAGGATTCTCAGCGCGGAAGAGGTCAAGCGCTTCGCTATATGTGACGCCCTTCTCTTGCTTGAGCTTAAGAACAGCCTCATTAAGAGTCTGCTGTGAGATCTCAGCGCCGCTTGCACCATGACCCACCTCAGTGAGAGGGACAGCTGAAGAGGCTGAGCGCTCGTTGAACATCTGCCAAAACTCAGGAGATGAGTCTTTGAGATCCCACGCCTTGCCAGCCACAGCTTGCTCAGCAGGTGAGATTTTGCCCTCTGAGAGTAGAGCGCTAACAGCCTGATCACGTTTGATAGCGTCACGCTCAGCGGTGAGCTCTGCTACGCTCTCTCGGAGAAGCTGAAGCTCTGAGAGGAGGCTTACATCAGCGGTGAGTGACTCACTCATCTTGTTGTATTCCTTCTTCTCTTCAGACTCGGCCATCTTCTCGGCCTCATCTTCTTTGGGCTTCTCTTCTGCCAACTCAACCTCTTCTTCTGATTCGGTCTGCATGTTGGCTTCAGCGTCAGCCTTCATTTCCTTGATCATCTCTTCGAGCTCCTTGACCATCTCGTCTTTCGCGACAAGAGCAGCCTTGAGCTCATCAGGTGACATAGACTCAATATCCATGTTTGGCCTTTCTGATAGGGTTACTCGGCTGATCTTGTCGTGAGACTGTGCAGGCCGAGGGGTGAGGGTGATAGCGAGGAGTTGAGCCGATCCGACCTTCTCTCCTCCACTACGGTCAAATACATCGCCGGTGATGAACTCAGGAGAAGACCACAAGACGCCGCCCGCCTCCTTGACCACGTTCAAGCCGCGCTCGTTGTAGGCAGGGACAGCGTAAAGACCATCCTCTCTGAGTTCTAAATCAACGATTAAGCCAAGCGCGTTCCCGCTCTCAGGTGGAGCAGGAGGGCCACCGTTAAAAGGTGAGGTGGCATGCTGCCAGTCGATGATGACTGGATCTGAATCCTTGCGCTCTTGATAGACTCTCAGCATCTCGCCGAGCATCTCTAAATCAATCTCTTTGCCGATAGCCTCACCGCTCATCCGAGAGGAGACTTGGCCTAGTGAGAGAGTCTTGAATGGTCGACCGATGGTGAGCCCATCGGGGACGTTATACGATGGCGCCTCTGAGAGTTGGATGGCTTCACCATAAGCTCTCAGCGCTTGTGTCTTCTTGTCTGCTGCGTCCATCTGTTTAACTACCTTTCGAGCCCAAGCGTAACCGGCATCACCTCCCCAACCTTGCCACGCTTGCCAGCCCTTGCCCTGAGTGTTCCACGTGGAACCTTGTTTATCGACCTCATGACGAGTGAAGTAGCTGAGCATACGCTTGACGGTGTCGGGTGATAACTGCTTACCCGCGCTAAGGTCACGAGCGCGCGCGATTCCAACTGGAGTCATCCCACGCTGAGAGGATGGCTTGTTAGCTCGCACCTCTAGCGCTCGCTTGGCCGCCTTCTGTGCGCCTCGTGGTGGGGTGAAATCTATGTGAGAGTATTTATCAGGGATGCTATATTTAACTTTAATCCGCTTAACCATCTCGGCGCCTCCTGATGAGCTGCTCAGCGAGCGCTGAGACTGAGCCACCACCACCCACAGCTGAGACTCTTGAGATGGGTGAGCGCTCAGCTTCATCAGGTAATACACCCGCGCCGAGTCGTTCCCTGATTGCTCGCTCGAGCTCATCATCAGGAGTGAGTAACCCTGCTTGGACTAGACCTGGCAACATGCCGAGTGACTCAGCCAAGTCATCAGTATCGAGGCCGGTGTGGGTGAGGCGAGGTAGCTTAGAAGGATCAACCGCGCCATAGTTCCATCTAATGAGGCGGCCTATAGTGCCAGCGCCTCGGCGATCCACTCCACTTACAGCTGAAGCGACTAGATCGCAAAGGTTGATTGCAGCTCGTCTGAAGACAGAGAGATGAATCTCACCAACTGAGCGCGCTCCTGTCTCGGTGTTCCCGAGGTCGGCAAACTGAGTGAGGAAGGCGGCTGCTATTTGGCTATCACACTTAGTGATGATATTGATGGGACCATCAGCGTAGAGATTCGGAGTGGCTGCGTAGGTGTCGAACTTAACAGCGGCGTTCTCTACTAGATAGCTCTGCTCTGCTGAGATGAAAGCTCTTGCTTGAGCTTCTGCATCATCAATCATCGCGTCAATGTCACCATCAGATAAACCGAGCGCTTCAGCCTGAGAGCGATCCACCACAACCTTTGGAGATGGAACGGCCCATCTATCGAGGCCAACGCACATGAGGTTAGCCACCCTCTGTTTCGTACGCCACCACCACCAAACAGGACGAAGCATCCCGACGCCCTCAAAGTTTGAACCGGTCTTGTTGAGGGTGAGCAAGAGTAGCTTGTTGGCAGGGATGGGCTCAGGAGTGTAGGTGATGCCTACTGTGTTCTGAATCACCCCGTCGAGCTGCTGAGCGTCTCGACTCAGCCACTTCTGATGAGCGCTTGGCTCGCGGTCGGCGTAATGAGATAGCCAGACCTTGACCTCACCTTTTGAGTCAGGGCCTACCTTGTAGATCTCTTCAGCGTATCGATAACCCAAAGGAACGAACTCAAAGAGATAAGCAAGTTGATCTTCCCAACTGATCGACATCTGACCTGAGTATCCATCGAAGCCCCAAGCCTCATTAGCGAATCGGGCGAGCTCCTCAGCGATAGGATCATCTTTAATCCCTGGCTCGAATCGCCAAGCGGCAGAGAGAAGAGTCTGCCTGAGCATATGCCATGAGCGCCTGACAATGGGGTCAGTTCTCAACATCTCCTCAGCCTCTTGCACCCAGTTGAGGCCGGTGAGTTGAGCGTTCTGTTCCTTGCCCGTGATCACCCCACCACTGATCTGAGTACCAGTGATGCCTCGCGTTCTAAACCGAGGTGAGAGCGCTCTAAAATGTCGAGTCTCACGCTCTTCAGTGTGATCGTGCATAGATGCTCCTCTTGGGGTGGTTTCCTCACTTTCTCCAAATGGAGCGCATCAATACTCGACCCAATAATAAACGCTTTACTTTTGTTTGTCTAGCCCACTGTGAGGGAGCCACTCTTCCACCGATGGATGAAGGATGACCGAGTTTTCATCTTTGGTTTTGATGGGGTGATCACCGGCGAAGATAGAGAGCTTATCGATCACTGCCGTCTGCAGCTCATGTATCTGCTCTCTTAATAGTTGCATCTGAATCTGCGCATCTCTGAGGCGAGCGATGAGCGCTTCTCTATCAGCGTTGGCTGAAGATAATTTATCTTTTAGTTCTTCCACCTCTGATGGGTCGCGACCTGAGGCGATAGCCATCATTGAGGAGATTGACCCCGTTATCATCCCCAAGATCCCCACCAACACATCACGGTTTTTTTCGACAATCTCAACATAGGTCAAGAAGAGGATCAGGAAGACGACGAGCATCATGAAGAAGACGCTGAACCACCACCCGCGCCGCGCTTTAATCTCGCTCGTCACCTCTCTCTCACTTTTACTCTTCTCCATAGATGAACCTCACTATCTCTAAGATGATGGGGAGCTGGTGAGTCAACCAAGGCCACATCAGGCAGACGATGTAAATGATATTGATGAAGGCCCATCTAGGCAGCGCCCAGCTCAACCACTCTTTCACCTTGCGATCTCGAGCGCGCGACCTCACCCGCTTAGGCCCTCCAAGTCTCTTGGCCTTCTCACTGCTCGGAGGTGGTTGGAGGGCTTCGATGCGTGAGCCGACAGCATAGAGGACCTGAGGCTCTTTAACACCCTTGAATCGATAGAGGCCAACCATGACATATCTTGTCCCCTTGGGTGTCATGCTGTTTGTATGGCCTCGAATCTCCTTGAACGCCTCCTCTGTGAGTAGCACCTGACCAGGGCCACAAACGCTCATAGTGCGCGCCGCGATATTCTTGGCGATGCCTTCCAGTTCCACAGGCTTAGCACCCACCATCACATCAAGCTCATGCTGTGTTACCTCAGCGATACAGCCGACATGCACACCCACGCGAGTATTGAGGCGGGTTCGTGGTGGTATGGAGAGCTGATAATGAAGCGCAAAGTTTACCGCGTTGATAGGTTCCTCGAAGCTCAGCAGAAATCCATCAGACCTATCTATCTCTCTGCCTGAGAAGCGATACATGAGAGAGCGAGTGAGGCGATCATGATACTGAAGCCACCGCGCCGCCTTGACAGCGCCCACCTTCTGCACGAACTGAGTTGAGCCGATGAGATCGAGGAGGACTATGGCAAGCCTCCTCTCTCTGATCTTCATGGCTCACTCTCCACACTGACAGTTACATCGTTCATTGATGCAACATGAACAATCAACGCCACAGTCGCAGTCTTCGCTCTCACAGTCATGTTCATATTCGATGTCACAAATACATTGAACCAGTCCACAACTGCCGCAGATTGTTTCGTCTTCGTCATCATACATCAATGGTCTACCTCCTCAAAGTCACCGAGCAGAGCGCCCAACGAAACAGGGAAATGCTTCATGAGTATATCACGAGCTGCCACAGCCACAGCTCTCGTCTCAGGTTGACTGTGAGGGTCTAAGCGTAGCCTCAGGAATCGAGCCCAGTTGTTAAGGTTTCCGCTCATCCAGAAGTGGGTGTAGAGCGACTGAGGCAGGATGGCGCGCGCTTGCTCTCGAGCGACACCAGAAGCAATCATCAGCTCATAGAACATCTGGCAGTTCTCGCTGTGCTTGCGCCAACACTCAAGCCAGTGCTCGGATTCCTCAACGACCTCTTCAGATGAACACTGTAGACTTTTCTCGTGCTGACCTCTGAGCGCTGAGGGCACCCAAAACTGCAACCTCTCAGATGTGTAACGCCTCGACACCTCATTATAAGAGAAGGTTCTATGGCGCATAATCTGAGATCTAACGAACAGAGGACAGGTGATTTTGAGGGTAGCGTTGCAGTGCTCAAAGGGTGAGGTGTGGCCATGCCTTGCGAGGTATTTAATCAGCGACACATCACGAGCTGTCACATGTAGGCGGCTGCTAGTGGTCGCATCATAGAAGCTCACCCGCGCCGAGTGAGCTGGCGTTGAGTCGTGACCCATGTGTGATACGTACCGAACCTCACCGATATCATCTGCATAAATCTTCATTAGAAGCCTCTTGTCTTAGCGCCGCCTACCTTGACTCGGCGGTCCTTGGGGGCTGTCGCTCGTGGTTGATAATTGCGCTGATCGACTAGCGAGTCAGACCAGTTCCACGTTATGCAGTCATATCTCAAGGCGTCAAGAGGGTCCTCTCTCCCATCCTTCTTTGGCTGCTCTTTGTTGTCCCATCCATAGCTCATGATCGCCTTCCTGATTGAGTTCCCAAGAGCGCGCTCGCCTGCATCCCACACTTCACGAGTGATCAGATATTGACCTCGAGCAAAGGCCCTCTTCAATCGCTGAATCCCATTTAAGATATCTGTCCTGATGGGGTCAGTGTTCGACCTCAGAGGTAAGCCGAGCCCATGAGGTGGATTCCCTCTCATTGCTCGGAAGGCTGAGCGCCCCGTCTGATCATTTCGCGCTCGCCCCGCCTTGTCAGCTACCCCATTATCTAGCCATATCCTCTCAGCTGGTGCGGAGCTCCTCAACGAGCGCGGCCACGCCACAGCTAAGATGAGGGTGGCTAGTTGAGAGGTGGTCACCTCTTGTGGGTTGATCTCAGCGCAGATCACATCGGCGCCAAGTTCATCATCATGCACGATAATCAACACCGATGGTTTCCTGAATCCCCAGTCAATGGCGATACGCCCACTCATGGTCGGCTTATACTTCCAACCGCTGATAACGTGGCGCGACTCATCGAACTCAGAATAGATGAGCCCTGAGGGTGGCCTTGGCTTGTTCATCACCATAGCCTCACGCTCAGCCTGAGGCAGAAGCTTAGTGGCCTCGAACCATTCCGAGGAGAGGTTGGCTGCGTTCACGTATGAGGTAAACAGGAGAGGTTGACAGCTCGCCTCCTCTGCTAGCTGACACCACCAAGCGCCGGACACCGGCAGACCCACAAGGATCATGATGGGGCTCGGCCCCGCTCTCAATCGACCCATCGCCTTATGAGCCACCTCTGCTGAGAGCGTCTGACACTCATCGATGAGGCAGACACCCGAGGTGATGTTGAGCCCCTCGAGCGGGTTATGGGTGGCGTCTCTCGTCCCTGGCCTATAATACGAGCGACACCACACAGTTGAGCCATTAGGCGCTGACCACTGTCTTAGAGTGTGGTTGTAAGTCCACCCCAGCTTACTCAGCCACTTCTCCATCTCAGGCATCAATACTGAGTTATAGCGTGGGTTCGTGTCGGTGACGAGAAGGCTAGAGGTGCCAGGTCTAAATCGAGAGATGAACAGCAGAGCGAAGACAAGCGCCGAGGTCTTACCTGATCCCCACCCACACCGCGCCGCTATGATTCTCTCACTGCGAGCGATACGAGAGATGATCCCATGCTGGAGCTCGTTGAGCCTAATCATCCAACTTTAGCCCTCTGTCGGTCACGCGCCACCTCTCCTCGATCCTGACCTTATCTTGACCCACCTTAATCACGCTCACCTTAGCACCCACCACCACATCAAGGCTATCGTGGTAGATGGTCAGATGAGGCTCACTGAGGTCTTCACAGCAGATGAGCCGATGCCATCCATGAATCTGATAATCCTCACGCTCATGAGAGGCATAGCGCGACCACGAGCGCTTGAGGTAGATCCTAGTCGTCTGCTTCTTCTCTGTCTGCTGTGTCATCGGTGACCTCCTGATATGGCTTAGCGATCTGCTCGATCATGCTGATGATGATATCATCAGTCTCGTTGGTGGTATTGTTGACATTGACGTCGACCTCTCGTTTAGCGCCCCATCGATCAGGAAAGCGGCGCTCGAGTATCCAAGCAGCTGCGCGCCAGTCTTGTTTAGCCTCGCCCTGATATCTGATGGACTCGAGCAAGACAGCCTCACTGAAGTCTTTGGCAGCCTCCACCTCTTCAGCAAACTCCTCATCCTCTTCTATCCATAGATAGTAAGTGGCGCGACTGATAGAGCTTTGGGTACAAGCGGCTTCAACGCTCATCCCTGTTCTCAGGTTGTCGAGTAGCTTCTCGCGCTTCTCTTTGCGCTTAGCGTCTCGTTTGGTTGACTGCTTTGGCATCCTTCAAAGTCTCCCTGATGTGATCTCTTAGAGTTTTGGCCTCATTATACTTATTGAGGTCATCAGGGTCACTGAGGTCAAGTTGTTCCTCGAGGCGCAACACCAAGAGTCGATCAAGCTCTTTCATGATTCGATGAAAGTCTGCCTCGCGCGCGCGCGTTGTTTGTCTAGTTTGTCTAGTTTCTTTCATTATCTTCCTCAGCAGATGGAGATAAAACACGGTTACGGTGCGCTTCATAATACTCATGAAGATTCATGTGAATCTGCCATGTACCATGAAACATAGCATAGATGGCGACCGGATCTGTTACGGTGATACCGAGCTTAATCTTGTCTTTGTCGCCGTTTAGATGAGCCAGGGACACCGGCATAAAATCTCTGATGAACGGCTTAACAAGAGCCTCAAGGACTTCCAACTCTGACATGTCCATTTTGGCTGAACCACGTTTGTTGACCCAACCGAGCGCCGATCTGATAAGAGCTGTGATGATTGATGAATCTGTGTTGACATAGATCACATTGACATTATCACCGCGCCGAATACCGGTATATACAAAGGGGAACAGGCCACCTCTCTCAGACTGAGCCAAGGACTCATAAGTTGGCCAAGCTTCAGTTTGAGGATTGACGAAGACAACAGAGGCATCTTTAGGGCTTGGTCTTTCATCATGACGATTCGCCGCAGTATCCCCGCCTTTTTTACCACTCTTATTCTGTGGATTACCTGCTTCTGACTTGTCCTTTTTGGCTGATGGTTGTGGTGGGTTCAAACGGTTATTACGTCGCTTGAAAAGATCATCGATGATTGAACCTTCTGTGGCGTTGTCACTGCCTGACTCGTTCAAAATATACAAGTCACCGTAGACATTAATCTGAGAAGCTCGCTCAACCTTTGGAGCCTTAAAGAACTTTCTGAACTGTGAGATCTTTTTTGATTTCTCGACATGCTCTAATGTCTTTTGGACTTCTGTATTGATTAGCTGGCGCAGCTCCTCAGGCATATTGTTGATATACCAATCTTTAACCTCATTAAGCACTACTTCGATTTTTGCCTTTATAATGTTAAGGCGAGGATCAGAGTATAAAAGGTTTTGACGCTCGCTGTCAGGATAGCATCCAATCCCTGTATCTTCATCCATCAGTGGTGGCTCCACCATGATGATCACTCGCTTGTACACCTCAGCATAGTATAGCCCCCAATGTTTGGCCATTGCGTTTGTATCAGTGTAATCAAATATCTCATTTTTGTATTTGATACCGCTGATGAAAGAACGTTTACCATCCATGATACCAGCATCTCTGCTATTTTTTTTTGAAGTCTTCGGTTTCAAATACGTTGTGATCTTAAAGCCTTTGAACTCCTGATTGAAGCTTGGACAACTCAACTCAGATAAGGTGTTAACTTTTTGCCACTTTATCTGAGCCTCTCGATCATTACTAACAGTAGGTATCAACATGCGGATAGGCATATGAGACAACTTCATTCCAAAGAATTTATGAAACTTCGCAGCATCAGTGTCAAAAGTCACCGAGTTTGCATACTCACCCATCAAGACGACGATGGTGTTGGCGCTGCACTTCTTGAAGAGGTGCATCCAATCAACGCCATCAATCGTGAAGCTCTCATGGCCAAACTCATTCTGGACCCACTCAAAATCAACTGAGTAGAGATCCTGCAGATACTCAGCGGCGAAGTCATCAGCATGGTCAGGAGTTGAGCAGAAGTCTCGGCGCATCTCTTCAGAGATGAGAACCTGAGCGCCTGACACACCATCTCTCTGATGTAGCCAGATCATGCCGCCCATCGGCTTCTCTGCTGTCTTAGATACGATGACCAAGCCATAAGGATTGGGGGTTAGCGCTGAGTCTTTCAGGCCAATACCAAAGTTCCCATGATGACCCTCGACTGACTTAGATGAGGAGTTGCGGCCATTGATCAACCTGAGAAGGTCTTGTGGGTTCATCCCATGACCATCATCGCACCAAGCCATCTTGATGCCATTGACTGGTCGAACTCTCACGAAGGTGGCCCCCGCCTCAACTGCGTTGAAGTAGATCTCTCGGCAGTATTGGAGAGGGTGCATGTTTCGATACGAGCGATCCAAAGAAGCGGTTGGATTGTTGTCAATCATGGGTAGTGTTGTGTATTTCATAAAATCTCACTTTCTCTCTGATGAGAGCGCATTAATACTCGTTTGGTGTTTACCGGCGGGTGAACCCTTCACCCCATTGTGATGGTGTGTGCATGTTGTTAGAGGGTGGCTCAGGAGGTAGGAGAGGATCAGGCTCTTTATCGAGCAAGCGCCAAGTTGTGCAGCGCACTTCCCAAAGTGTTTTGTCACCCTGGCCTTTGAAGCTCTTGAGTTGGCCCTCGATGTAGACCTTGGCCCCTTTGCGAATCGAAGAGGCGGCGCGATTGCTCGACTTATCCCAGACCTTGATGGTGTGCCACTCGGTGGACTTCTGCCACTGCCCTCTCGAGTCCTGATAGTTCTCGTGGGTGGCTAGCCGAAAATAGGCGAACGGTTGACCGCTCTGAGTAGTGCGCAGCTCGGCATCCTGTCCGACGTTGCCTATGAGGGTCACCTTATTAATCATTAAGAAGCTCCTTGATAGCTGATGAGGTTGAGTGATCAGAGATGAATCGGAAGATGATCTCCCTGAGCAACTGAGAACGCGACCACCCTAGACTGTCAGCGATCTTGTCTAGCCTGGCGAGCTCCGGCGAGCTCACGCGAGCTGATACGGTCTTGTCAGATGTGCTCATGATTCCTCTTTGGTGATTAATCGAGATATTCAAGAGCGATTGACCACGCAAAAGAGCCATCCGAGTAGTAGAGCGAGCCGTTGAAGATATAGGCATCGAGATCAAGCGGTTGGTGAGCCTTGAACTCTGTCAGCTCAATCATGCAGTAGCCGCCATCGTGGCGCCAGTGTTGGTCGAAGGCGGCCTCAACAAGATCCATATCAGCGGGCTTAGAGTTGTTGAGAGAAGGGGTAGAAGCAGAGGATAAGACAGACATGATGAGAGATCCTTGGGAGTGAGAGTGTGAAGAGTTATGTTTAACGATCAGTGATGTCTAGGTAAGCTTCTCACTGTTGAGGGCGGTCTGTCAAGCTCTTTTGTCTACATTGTATACATTTCTTTAAGTGGTTACTTTTCATAGTGTCTACATTGTGGACATAATGGCTAACCCTAAACACTGCGGTGGAATCAATGAACGACTAGAGACTCTATTGGCAGTGAAAAGGATGGACAGAATATCACCACCATGATAGTGATGTCGATGGTGGCGCTCAAGATTCCTCCTTGATTGCGAGCGCCGCTCGCTAACCTCTTCTCATGGTGAAGCCAACTCGAAAAGAGACACCATGAGGAGGTGTTAGATGAAGCCTTGATCAGCTTTCCCCTTAGCAATTTAGATCACCGAGCTGCTCAGGGCTTCATCTCACACCCCAAGCGCTCATATCGACCTGATCAAGTCGGCGATCTCTCCCCACCATCTCAATCGGTCTTGGGAACATAGCGCCGAGTCGGCTCTTGACCGCTGGATTCTCAGCGAAGATGTTAAGCAGCTGATGAGGATATACATTAGAGGTCATGACCACACTCAGCTCACCGGCGCCCCACTGCTGATAGATCTCTTGGATAAGCTCCACAGTCTGACTGAGCCACCACGGGCTCTTATTGGCTGAGCCACCAACGCCGGCGAACTCATCGATTAAGAGCAGATCGATTCCTGCTAGCCAGTCTTTGAGCGGGCCTTGATTCCGCTTATCATTCCAGCTCGCCTTGATGGTGTTCATGATGCCGATGTGGGAGATGTACTTCACCTTCAAGCCGAGGTAGGCAGCCTCACGAGCGAAGCAATAGAGCAAAGAGGTCTTGCCGTTGCCAGGTTGACCATAGACATAAAGTCCGTGAGGAGCTCCCTGACAACCTCCTCTCAGATACTCGAGCATAGACTCAACCGCCGCCTTCTGCTCGGGTGAGTCTGGCTCATAAGTCGCAAAGCTCATATTAATTGCATCTGATGGAAGTCTCATCTTATCGAGTCGTCTCAACCATCGGCGCGGCTTCTCGCATCGAGGACACATGGAGGCCACCTGAGCGATCCTGTTGGGAAGCCACTCATAGTTCCATCCCTCTTGGCAACGACCACAGAAGGGGACCGGCCTTGGCTTTAGATATCCCGCTTTAAGGTCAATCCAGTTTCTTGCCTCAAGGTTCTGAGGCTTAAGATCCGAGAAGTCGAGATCAGCCTTAGGTGGGTGCTCACTCGCTCTAGCGCGCGCTCCTGCTTTGAGTTCTTCAATGATGTTGGTGTAGTTGCTGAGGTCTAACTTGCTCATCTCGCTCATCGTCGGCCTCCATTGTATCGAGCAACGATGTCTTCATATCTCTCAAACTTCTTGGGTTGAGGTGGTTGAGTCTCTCGTGTTGGTCGAGGAGTTGGCAGCTTCCATCCAAAAGGATTCTCGCGCGTCTCCTGAGTTACAGGTTCCTCTAAAGACTGATTGTTTAACTGATTATTAAGCTGATTATTATTGTACGACTCTGTGACGTAATGATTACGACTCTCTGACGTAATGGTTACGTCACTCTGTCGTATTGCGTCACTCTGTCGTATTGCGTCACTCTGTCGTATTGCGTCACTCTGTCGTAATGCCTCAAAGTTAAGTTCAATGCTCTTTACTCTGTCTGTTCGCTCTGTCTCTGCTCTCTTAATCAGTCCTAGACTTTGCAACTCTGAGAAGCATCTCTGAACAGATCGAAAGCTCATAGCGCCCTCAAGCGCTTGATAAATGTAGCTGGCACTCATCGGCTTGGCTTCCCAAGTCACGAAGTCACTCTTATAGATGATGGTGATCAACACCAACTTAGGGTTAGCTTTGAGCGGCGCCTTGATCGCTAAACCTATGGCTTCATGTTGCTTCATGTCTCCTCCTTGTCGACAATGAAAGAAAGTTGATGAAATAAACTTGACATGATGAAATAAACTTGTCAAGATGTTTTCATCCTTCACTTCCAAGCACAAGGAGATAAGCATGGAGGCACAAAAACATGGTATACTAAGAGCGATTGGTCAGAGGAATATCGCTGTCGCTCTTAATATCTCTGAGTCATATCTCAGCAAAATCATCAAGCATCAATCTAAGGCGCCTAAAATGTTAGCGATTGAGCTGGCTAGGCTGTGCAATGAGTTGGCTGAGCAATACAAGCAGTGTGAAGCTTTTGAGCCTGATGACTTCAATGAGGATCTTGTTGCTCTGCGAGAACTGCCTTATGAAGCGCTGTTTATCATCGAAGATCGCTATTGGGGCTCTGAAGAGTTGACAGTCAGACAGTTGATCAAACTACAGGATGATGACCCTGAGCTGATCCAAAAACTACGAGAGTGCTATCATGGTGACTATGAGAGTTTCATTTGGTACGGCAAAACCATTTATGTAAGCCCTCGAGAGGAGGACAGAGCATGAGCTATCAAGACGAATACCCAACTTGCTATAACCTCAAGCCGGTGACGCTCGAGAAGCCCTCACCCTCAATCACTGATGTAGAGTTGGCAGCGCTTCGCGGCGTTGACCTCGCTGAGCGAGTCGCTGAGCCCGTCAACCGATTCTCTTTAGCGCGCGCCGCTATCAAGCTGAGCGCTCACATCGCTAGGAAGCTGCGCTGATGCCACCTGACAAGCAGATTCTCGATGATGTCTTCGTCGTCATCATCCTCATCCTCATCATCATCATCATCACATTATTCATCTAATCAATAGGCGGCGGGGAGCTGACCAAAACCACCCGCCGCCCATCAACCCTCTTTCACTCCTCTGCATGACGCAGATACATAAGGGATAACACAATGAGCATCTTCACACCAACGAACATTCAGGAACTCCAAGAGATGGCCATGCTGTTGACCGGCCATAATCAGCGCGATGCCATGAGCCTCATCCAAGTGTTTGCCGCCTTCGGTGACTTCTTCGGTGGTGACCTTGGCCGAACTTGGACTCAAGGATACAGTCTTCGCGGTAAGCCGACTCTCAACGCTGATGCTATGGCTGGCATCTGTCGCTCGTCAGGTCTGGTCCGATTCATCAGAACTGTTGAGTGGAGCGCTCACAGTTGCACGATGGAGATGGCGCGAACTGATGAGCCTGGTGATATCGTTCACACCTTCACATATACTTTAGACATGGCTCATGCTCAGGGTCTTACAGGTAACCGAAACTGGAAGACTATGCCCATGCAGATGCTCCGCGCTCGCTGTTTGACTATGGGCCTTCGCGCTGTGTTCCCTGATGCTGTGTCAGGCATTTACTCAGCTGATGAGATCGCAGACAACACCAACATGAGCGACGATGAGCGCACACAGATCACAGCTCAAGCTCTCGGTGAGGAGATGAGCAGCCAAGCGCCTCAGGCTCAGCGAGCGCCTCAACCATCACGAGCGCCTCAACCAGCTCCTCAGCCTCAGCGAGCGCCTGAGCCTTCTCGACCTCCTCAGCCTCAACCTGCTCCTGAGCCTTCTCGACCTCCTCAGCCTCAACCTGCTCCTGAGGTGGTAGGCCGGAAACCAACGCCGGTCAAGGTCTTCGCTTATATGGCTGATCTAGGCCGAGCGCTTGAGCATCATGGTATCAGCAAGAGCGCCGCTGTCGATGTGGCCTCACGCCTTAACATCGACCTCGAGGCGATCACAGCAGATGAGCGCAAGGAGTTCTTCTACAGTTGGCTGATCTCATCGACCATCAGAGACTCACGCCTTCAACCGAACTGGTGGCGCGACAAGGGGAACAGTCGAGCAACGGTCAAGCAGCTGCGTGATGAGTTCCCCACGTTACCCGTTGACGCTGATTCACGAGACATCGGAATCAATCTCGCCAACCCTTACTTCTGGGAAGGGCTCAGCGTATCTGCTCACCTCGAGGATGAGGAGTCCATCGAGGCAGGACGACAGATCATGAGGGAGATCATCAATGGCTCAGAAGATGTGGCGCTTCTGCTTCAGCTGTCTCGTCTGTGAGGAATCGGAGTCCTCGCCTGATAGTTGCGCTGAGCCTCTAGTGTCGCCTCTATGCGAGCGACAGCCGACAGCAAAGCCTCGAGCTTACGTTCAACGCTCTCGAACTTAATATCATACCCACTAGCGCGCGCCTCGAGTGAGCTGACCTGCTGTTTAAGCTTGCCCATCTCTTCAGCGTGCTTGGCCTTATCCTGGGTCATTTTAATGACCATCCCCACCAAAGCGATGAGGGTGGCAATATCGAGAGTGTTCATATCCATAACTGTCTCACGATTGTGATGAGGGTGGCAGCACTAACTAATAGTAAGAGGTGGCCCTCTGTCATGATGACCATCTCTATCATCTTAATACCATGATCGTGGTCGCGATGACAGCCACAGACGAGGTGGCGATAAGCCCCCACTTGAGGTGGCGAGCGCGCTGAGCCTCATCAGCGGTGAGCTTCTCCTGAGCCTCGAGCGAGCGCTTCAAGGATTCAATCAGCTTCTCATCATCTGTCTCACGCTTGCTCACTATCTGCGCCAACTTCTCAGCCTCTTTAACACAGCTCTCAGCTGTGGCATCAATCGCCGCTTTGCAGAGATTGGGGCTGTGGTGGATCGCGTCTTTGAGGCGTAGCCAATCATGGACTGAGATAGTCATGAGGGTTGGCTGATCAAGGACTTGCCACCTCTCAGCGACCACTGGCGCTAGATGATCACCCATGCAGATCATCAGGCCAGGCTCAACGGCAGAATAAACGCCGGTACCACAGAGGAGAGGGAGAGAGAGAATCATCGACCACATAAGCTGGTAGCCTCCTTGATCGCCTCATCAACTCGCTCTCTGCATAGCCCCTCACAGTTAAGGATACAGTCACCGCTCTTTCGAGCTTCACAACCTGCCAGGTCAAGTCCGATGGTGAGAACCTTGTCCTCAGACGTGGCTAGTTTCTTTGTGAGCTCATCGATCTCAGTCTGTAGAGCTCGCTCGACTTCAGCAGCTCCGAGCGAAGCGCCGCCGAGGTAACAACCCAACATCAGGAGAGCGGCGACCACCGCGCCGATGATATACAACACTGACTCTTTTGAGAGTTGAGGTAGGTTTATATTAATCATGTTCTTTCCTCATGGCTCATGGTGTCAATCGCCAAATCAACTGGCGCCCATATCCAGCATAGATGTTTTGAGTGTTTGAGCTATTAATGCTTGAAAAAATAGAAAATCCTCCAATCTTAACGCTGACATCAACAGCCGATGCAGTCGCATCTATCAGCAAACAAGCCACTTCATCTGAACTGGTTAAATTGCTATCCTCATAAATGCTGATGTGCATTAGGCCGATGGTGCCAACACTAGCGCTCGTCGTCTCGTTATACCATTGTGTTTCAATGTACGCTGAAGAACTTGTTGAGCCTGTAAAATAAGCCTGTTGAGCGGCCTCTAAATAATAATAATAGCCCGCATCTAATGTAATGATATCGCTGGATACGCTCGGAGTCCATGACCCCTCTAAGCTCGTGATAGTTGAAAGATTGATCCGGTTCCCTGTCACCAAGCTTTGACCGCTGCTGGAGACTGATGACTCGATCACAACGAGCGCATCAGGAACAGCTATGGCTTCACCCCCTGGAATGTATGTCATGTTATGCCCTCGCTAATCGAATCACGCCAGCTCGGCTATAAAGCTTTTCAAACTTCGGTGTAGTGCCACTGTAGTAGTTGTATTTCACTCTCCACTCAGTGCTATTTCCATGGCTCCACGAGCTATCATCACTGACACTGCGAGCAGCGACACCACCCTGAAAGCACGAGGCCCATGTGTACTGAGGTTCAGAAGCAGCACCAACTGAAAAGCTGACTAATACATTATTAGTTACATCGCCGCTGAGCGCGCACCATACATATCCTCTTCCAGAGAATGAAAGGCCCGTGCTGCCGATGTTAGTATTAAGCCACGTTTGAGATGTTGTGTTCCATCTCGTGGACGGTGTCAAAGTGCCAAATGTCAACCATGCTAGGCTAAACGGACTAGCTCTATTTCCACTCACGTATGTCATGCGACCCTCCACAACCATAATCGGCTATTATTTGTGACTGTTGGCGCAGAAGCTTCAAAGGCTGTCACTCTGACCTTTAACTCGCCGGAAGTGGTCAGGGTAAACGCATGCTCTGAATAATCACCACGTAAATTATTATACCATCCGGTAATCCCCATCCGATCACCATCTGAGCCATCGACTTCAACCACAAACTGAATGTTCTGATTGCTGGTTGAGCGCGTGATGCTCAGCGTACAGCGCGCCATATAGAACCCAGAAGGGAGGGTGATGGTGGTGGTGCCTGATCCAGAATAGCTGGAGCTGTAGTTATCTCCCCCTGCGGTGAGAGTGTAATAGCTGCCGACGCCAGGAGAGCCGCTTGGGATGAGCTCTAACATCTCTAGCTTCTGATCTAGTCTGTTGCGGTAAGTCATTTACAGCCCCCGTTTAAATGATGAAGTAGTTGCTGCCATCTGAAACAAGAGTAACAGCGTCGTATTGCACATCGAGCACAAACGAAGCTGCGGCATCAATCGTGCCGCTGCTCGGCGACACTGTAACCGAAGCAGTGCCTAGGCGCTTGACGTTATACTTGTACCCTGCGCCCACTGTGGTCGCTGTTGGAATAGTGATTGTAACAGCGACGGCGCCATTATTGATCAGGTGGATTTCTTCAATGCCGGTATGCGAGCTGATGGTGGTGTTCGTCTGACTTGAATCGGTTGTGATGTTTGGCGCGCTTGATCCACCCGAAGCTGGCTCAGCACCCCATGAGCTCGTGCCATTATCATAAGTCAGAACGTAGTTATCAATACCTGCTCCTGCAGTGAAGCTCACGTCTGACAAGTCGTTGAGGCTCTCTCCGCTGATATCACTGATAAATGCTGAGGTCGTATTGTTTGCCTGACTCAGATCAATGCTTGAGATGTTACTAGGAACCAACGCCTTATCCGTCGCTGTCCCTGTCGCTGTCTCTGCATTAGTCGCGATCTCGATGACACCCGCCACTGTCTCTGAAGCGGCGCTTGCTGTTGGAGCTGCTTCAGCACCCCATGAGCTCGTGCCATTATCATAAGTCAGAACGTAGTTATCAATCCCTGCTCCTGCGGTGAAGCTCACGTCTGATAGATCGTTTAAGCTCTCTCCGCTGATATCGCTGATGAACCCTGCATTATTGTTGAGCTGAGATGTGCCAACTGATGAGAGGTTGGAAGGAACCAACGCTTTATCCGTCGCTGTTCCTGCTGTCGCCTCAGCGTTGGTTGCAATCTCGATGACACCCGCCACTGTCTCTGAAGCGGCGCTTGCTGTTGGAGCTGCCTCAGCACCCCATGAGCTCGTGCCATTATCATAAGTCAGAACGTAGTTATCAATCCCTGCTCCTGCGGTGAAGCTCACGTCTGATAGATCGTTTAAGCTCTCTCCGCTGATATCGCTAATGAATGCTGAGGTCGTATTATTGGCCTGACTCAGATCAATGCTTGAGATATTGCTAGGAACCAACGCCTTATCCGTCGCTGTCCCTGTCGCTGTCTCAGCGTTGGTTGCAATCTCGATGACACCCGCCACTGTCTCAGAGGCAGCCGCCGCGCTCGGCACTGCCTCAGCACCCCATGAGCTCGTGCCATTATCATAAGTCAGAACGTAGTTATCAATCCCTGCTCCTGCAGTGAAGCTTACGTCTGATACATCATTCAGGCCGGCCGTTGATAGTCGGTAAGTTCCATCATCATTGAGCGCGCTAACATCTACTGAGCCAAGCGCGGTGACGAGTGAGGTTGACACTGCCTGATTGCTCGCGTCGCCTAAGAAGATCTTTCCATCATCTAGGTTGGGTGTCGCGTTGCTTCGGCCAGCTCCACCGACTTTGATGATGCCAGCGCTCGCGTCTGCTCGGACAACTCGTCCGATGTTCTGAATGAGGTTACTTTCACCTGTTGGCGCTGAGTTAGTGAGCGCGCCAGCTGTGGCCGCGCTAACATACACTGGATCATTAGCGCTGAGTGAATAGGTATTAGTGTTGTAGTCTGTCAGGTTGCCAAACGTGATAACCTGAAGCTCTGCCTGATCGTTTGCGCTTGCGAGCGCTAGGCCAAAAGCTGGCATCGTTGAAGCGCTGTTTGCTCGAGCAAGAGACACAGTGGGAACAGTGCCACTCACACCCTTGATGTACACAGCCTGACCCTTGTTGATAACGCCGCCGCTGTCGTTCTTAGCCCTGAATCGAATAGCGCCATTAACATCAGTGTAGGCGCTGATGAATCGGTTGTTCTCATCACCTATGGTGTGGGTAGCGTCTGCATCAGGAATCATATCAGCGCCTATGCTAATATCACCCGTTCCATCAGGGTTGATGGTTACGTCGCCATTGCTCGCTGAGGTGATCGCCTGACCGTTGACATCAAGAGGCCCACCGAGCTGAGGCGTGGTATCCTCAACGACTGCGCTGATCCCACCTCCTGCATAGGTCTTAAGGTCGCTGGCAGGGATGAGCTTAGTTACACCCCCATCATTTAAGATGAATCCATCAGTGTCCACAATGCTCACAGATGCGCCGACGCTAGAGCCACCATCTAAGAGGCTAAGCTCTGCCGCGCTCGCCGCCACAATTGTGCCATTTAGATGAAGACCGTAGTCAGTGCCATTGTGATCGATGTCAACCTTGGCGCCGCCCAACTCACTCGGGATGCCGATGACGTGCAAGCCTTTGGTTTGAGTACTGCAAGGCAGAGGTAAAATATCAACCCTGCCTGCTTCTGCTCCTGCTGTCGGGTCTTCGATACGACCAAAGACATACGCATATTCGGTAGAGCCGCTCCCAGAATCTAGCCCCTTAAATGTGAGTTGCCCTAATCGATCATTGGCGGCGGGGGTGGTGCTCTGCATATGAAACAGCAGGCGAGGGCCAAAGCTCGCGCTCGATTCACTCAGAAGCTCAAACTGTGGATCATGTGAGCTATCTGTGACGCCTAGGTCTAAGATTAGCCCATCATCAGGATCATGAATGAGTTTTACATCCTGATCATCACCCCAGTAAATGATCCCATTATCACCAAGGTAGAGATCCGCCCACTCTCCTGATGGAGAGCCTAGGTCGTAGCTGTTGCCTGAGGTCGGGACGAGATCAGAGGAAATAGGCTGTGTAAAGAAGCTGGCGTTGGCTTCTTGCCACTGAGTACCATCACAAATGAACCAGCTTATTTGTCGATCTACAGTGAGAGCGAGAGCGCCGAGGGTTCCACCCTTTGACTGATTGCTGATGTTGAGGAGGTCGTTGGTGGTGCCATCACTGCTGACTAGCTCGATGCTTCGCGCGCTGTTCAGCGTTGTAAACCCGATGATATCACCTTTGGTAGATGCAGAAGCGTCGGGCATTGTAACCGTTTGAGTTCCTGAGGTGTAACCACCAACATAAACATAGTTGCTCTGAGCTGTAAATGTTGAGCTCGTCTTAGTCTCAATATCATTGATCTGATTACCAGCACCTGAGACAGCGCTGTCAACATAAGCAGTGGTTGCAATCCTGGTGGAGTTATCGCCTGCAGTCGCAGTGGTCGCCGTTGGCGTGCCTGTCAGGGCAGGTGAGGCTAATGGTGCTTTCAGAAAAAACTCATCGTCAATCCCGCTGAGGTGACCATCAATGTTAGCGTTGGCGGCTATGTAGTTGAGCGCTACGTGATCAGCGGCGAGATCATCAGCAGAGAGCACCACCGCGCCGGTCTGTGTGTTAACTGAGCTTACTGCGTCGGTGTTATCGACCTTATCAATCTTTGAGTTGGTGACTGATCCACCCATGTCCTCATTAATGAGGAGGTGATCACCAACAGCCCAAGTCTGACCATAAATGGTCCCTGCTGTGTCGATGATATAGAGGTCACCTTTCTCAGCGTTGGCGATACTCGGAAGACCTGTTGAGGCGTCAAACGTTCCCTTGTAATCGACCCCACCCACAAGCGCCGAGTCAATCCGCTGCTTAACCTTTAGAGGTGTCATCGCCTTGAGGTCATCAGTGCCCGCCGCTGACTCGGTTGAGTCTGCAATCTCGATGATCCCCTTAACTGTCTCGCTTGCATCAGGAACCGAAGCGGCCCCGCCCCCTAACCATGGTTTAGCGTCAATGCTCATGTCTCACCTCACACGTTGGTCGTGGCGTTGAAGCCTGCATAGATAACAAAGCTGTCACCGGCGGCGGCCTTCTTATAGGCCACTGAGGTCACGCTTGAGCCTGAGACAAGCGCTTGCACGTCGACCTTATAGGCGCCGAGCACTGGAATCACGCCATCTGAGTTGGCCACGCCATCACCAGCCCCACCGGCGGCGCGTAGCTTGCAATAGCTCACAGTGTCAGTTGAGCCGCTGAGCACCTCCAAGAAGGCGAAGGTGAGGCCAGCTTCAAGCTGAAGCCCTGTTCGTGTGTCGTAAAAGTCAGTCGAGCTGAGGCTGTGCCAATCAGTGTCAGCGACTGCTGAGGCGTTATATGCTGCGTTAAACCCACCAGCGTGGATGGGATATTGGACTCCAAGTCTCATGGCTTCTCCAGTGTAGTCTCGGGTTGAGGTTGAGGTTGGGGTTGGGGTTGTTGCATCTGCTGAGCCTGCGCCTGAGCTTGAATCACCTCAGTTGGTGACACCTTCTTAGCCCACACGTTGGCACCTGCAAAACTAATATAGAGTGTGTTGATGAGGGCTAAGACCTCAGTATTAGCCTTGCCGCTCATGGCTAGTAAAAAACAGCAGCCGAGCGAGGCATAAAAGCCAAGCGCCTTTCGGCCACCTGCTTTACCTGTCAGGCCACTATCACTCATCGAAATCTTCCGAGAGCAAGCGGTAAACGTGGGCCACTTCATCTAACGAGCGACTACGGATGATGACACCCTCACCGCGCGTATCATCGCCGAGCACGCCATGAGCGTTCCCCTCGACAGTCTCAAAGACACCATCAACGAGCTCCCCACGACAGATGGTGATATGGTCGCCTTGGGTCGCGTGCTTGCCGGAATAGACCACCACGATATCACCGGGCATCATCTTAGATGGGTCAATGTGTCGTGAGGTCTGTGACCAGTTAGAATATAGGCGATAACATGAGGGAAAGATCTTCTTTCTGATGCTCGGCTTAACTGCCGTCCAACAGAAGGCGGCGAAAGCTCCACACCAAGCAAACTGACCATTCTTGACGTACTCCTTCTCCCACGTCCAACCGAGCCCCTCGACTGATCTGATATAGGTGTTGATTCGTCGATCAGGCTCTTTGACCACTTGTGACCATTCAGCCATTCCACGAGCGACAGCCTCAACAGATCTCTCATCTCGTGGTGGTCTTGGATAGGTAACGTCTCGATGAGGTAGCGCTTGAAGGTCAAGCTCAGCCTGACCTAGTGAACGCTCGAGGCGTCTAACATCATGTTTGAGGTCGTTGATTGTCGCCTCTAGCTCTGCTTTTGTTGGCATCAGCTGAACTCCTGAGCAGGTGTGGTTAGGTTGATGATATCAGAAGAGTTGGCTAAATAAGCATCACTTCTGTGATTGTCTGAAGCCTGAGCATATACCGTTGGCTCAAGAGTACCGTTGAGCGCTGTGATACCATGGGCCGCTGTAAACACGATGGTGTTACCTGTGACGCTCGCCACCTCAAGCCCCGTGATGGCTCCATCATGATTCCCTTTAGGGAGATAATCGACCACATCACCAGCCTCAAAATATGAGGCGTCGGCTTCTGTTGAATCGCTGAAGTCGTCCGCTGCCACTGTGACTGCTGTGGCGGTGGGCGTGGCTGTGACTCGTGCTGAGGCGTTCCAATAATAGGAGGTCAATCCGGTGACCACCAGCTCAAGCTGGCAGCCCTCTTTCATCAACTCCTGACGAATCGAGCGAACCATACCCACGCCATTAGTTACACCATAGGTATCTGAGTAACCTCTGAGGTGGGGTGAGCTCACTGTCAGATAAGAGCCGACATCAATGTAAGAACTCTGACCAGTACCGATGGAGCCTGACCACGTTCTCAATGGGTTGGCGAATAGGTTAAATAACCGCGCCGCTGTTGGCAGGAAATAAGCGAAGTTATCACCCGCCCCGCGTCCGAACTGTTGAGAGTTAACACCTGGCAGAGTCAAGGAGATGCTCGAGCGCTCACCACCATAACGGTTGATGGCCTCCTGATTGTTGAAGATGACCTCTGATCTGTACTTATCCTCAACAGGGTCAAAGTCGAACTCGAAGACAATCTGAGTCACGATGTCTTCTCTTATACCCCATCGAGGCGGTGGAGCTGCTATCCATTGATCAGCGGTGACTGTCGCCGCCGCCGCGTCGGTTCGCTCATTGCCGATGGGAACAGCCGCCAACCTCGAGCGCCCTGTCGTTGGGTCGCGCTTCATCACGAGCACTGCACCCATGAGCCTTAACATCGCGTCGATGGTGTCTCTTAGGTTGGTTCCATCCCCCGCGTAGTTATCGCTCAGAGTGAAGGTGGCCGCCGCGTCAATCGCTAGGAATGATCGCTCATCAATATCTGAGCTATCGATATTGAGGCCGATTCCCAAAAGGTCATAATCGCCATTGACGTTGTTTCCACCACCTGACTCTAACAGCTTAAGAATCACTGTCCCTGGTCGCTCGCCGGTGAGCTGGCCACCTCGATAGATCAGCGCTCGCTCAACATCAGTCCAATCACCAAAGCTCTGATTCTGAAAGAAATCGTTATCGTCGGCGATGTGTAAAACCACACCGACATCAGAACCGCCAAAAGTCGCTGTCGTCTCGTGGGTACACTTGAAAACTTGCTTAACAACCTGCTCTTGATTTCGGTCATAATGCTCGACTGTTATGTAGTAGAACTCACCCGCCGTGGCTGAGGTGGGAAGACCAAGCGAGCCCTCAACGAGTATGGCAGATTCAAACTGTTGATAATAAGCGGCGGGAATATCCCTCAACGCTCTTAAAGCGGTTCGCTCTACTGTGTTGATGTCGATCCGATCTTTTTGGATGACCACATTATCAGTGAAGCTCTCTGAGTAAGGTTCACCCTCTAAGCCTAGATCAATGGGATAGGCCAAGCGTGATAAGGTTGGCAGCTCGGTTGATGTGCCTGAAGCCCTCCAACACAGTGGCCACTCTTCACCATAGATGTTGTAGTTTGCGGCCGCGCTTCTAAAGAATGCCGCATCATTCCACAACCATACACCTGATGGAAAGGGTGATGTACTCAGCTTCTCAGCTCTAATCTCTGGCCCTGCTTGAAGTCTCCATCGAGAGAAGCCACCGCTTAAACCTTGGGTGCTCGATGGTCCATCACTTTCTAATGTGTCGTTGATTACATCAGGCCAGCGCTTGACCTCTTCTGACCCTAGCTCATGCTGTTTGATCTCGACAGAAGGCAGGCTGATTCTCAGAGTTTCCGCCGCTGAGATCTCACCCGCGCTCAGTGCATTAGTGAGAGCTCCATCAGCGTTGATAACATAGCCAGGTATGCCACCATCGTAGGTGATGGTATTAGGGAACACACCATCAGGGTCAACAAAGTCAGTTCCCCTCCTCAGCTTTGGATAGCGTGGATGCTCTCTGATGTAGTCATCTGCATCAGGCCCTTGTGGCAGGGTCACATCAAAGTCATCAAAGAGGTCTGTGAAACCTCGCGTTTGCAATACTGAGACTTGAAACGTGTTAGCTGTGATCGCCGCAGTGTCGGGATAGACGATGACAGAGCGCCTATCTCTATCAATCTCGAGCGTGAGCGCGTACTCTAAAACACTTCCATTGACACCATCGTAATAATGATAGCCTTGGAGCAGTCGAGTCTGAGAGATGCCTTTATCAGCTAGGTCTGTATCGATGAGAGCGGTGAGAGGGACAATATCAAGGCTGATCTCATCGCCCTGCTCAATCGTTGGGCTCGCCTCGATGAACCCGTTAAGCACCTCAACGAAGTCTGTGGTGTTGCCGTTGGGATATCGATGAGCCATGTAGAGCTTGGCTCGGCGACCTCTGAAGGTCGTGATGTGGTTGCTGATCTCAGGAACAAATGAGCCCTCGAGGCCGATGCTATGAGTCTGAATAGGTGTGCCACCAACACCACGAGTAACATTAATCGAGGTGGCTGTTCTCAACGTGGTGTGAACTGTCTCAGCTCCAATGTGCACAATCGCTTCAGCTGTAGATCTGACATCAGCGTCAAGGTAGAAGGTGGTGTCTTGTCGTGATGCTGAGGTGGTGAGGCGAGCGAGCGCAGGACTTGAGCGAGCTCCACAGCGACCAAACACAACACCAGGATCACTGAGCCCGCCACGCTGCCTATCTATCCCGAGAGTGACAGAGGTGGATGAATACTGAGCCACCCCACCACTAGGGTCAATCGAAGCGCTAAAAGCTCCAACTTCAGTGATCGCCTCGATATCAACATAATCCACACCTGAGGCTATCTCAGCATCAAGGTTACTCGATGCAGGAGGTGGGTGGCTGTGATATCTATATTTGAGCCCTGCCACCTGTAGAGCGAAGATGCGTCGGCCATGCTGGCTAGTGATGCTCATGGGGTCACCTCAGGGTCATAGATGTCATAGATATGTAACCCTAACACAACTAGGTTATTAGTCGTTACTGCCACATTCAGCACCTGACCGCGATTAGCTGAGGGAACATAAAGCACCCGAGGTGGATCAGGGGTGACATTAGATGGAGCCGCGATGAGGTTAGTCCCAGTGAAGGCTGAGTACAGTGTAAATGGGTCACCTGCCAAGTCTACCTCAGTATATTTACATCCTACATCTAACGTGGTTCCTGCATAGCTATTGCCAGCTGTATCACGTAGCTCAAGCTCAATAGATGGGTTATTACCTCCTCCATGATTAGAGCTGACATATTGCATGATTAAAGCTAGATGTGAGCTGATAGGTGTAGATTGATATAAATAGTGGTTGACCTCTGTTCCCTTAAATGGACTGGGTTCAAGTAGCCTGAATCGACCACCGATGTTAGCGCCCACACCTCTATTCACATTATAATGAGCCTCACCTAAGAACTTCACTCGGGTGAGCTGTGCAGCTGCTGAAGCCATTTGAGCGAGCGCGCCGCCAAATAACAGCTGGCCATTATAACAGCCCGAGACATTAGGCAGACGCTGAAAGCTCGTTGGTATCAACATTGATCAAACTCCTATGATACTGAGTCCTTGAATATAAGCAGGGCTCCCTATTATCTGGTTAGAGAGACTGAGCAGATTACTCTGATTAAGTGGAGTTGGATCTAGGCCTACTCGATACATTGAGAGTTTAAAATCTTGACTGTGCTCTGCTAGCTCAGGACTTCTTATATCTCTCTCATGAGCTGACCACCCATTAGATGAGACGGTGATTGAGTAACCCATGATGTCAAAGACCTTAGAGGTGGTGATGTTCACCGCGTTGATCAGGATAGTGATCTTTAGACCCAAGAGATTCAGGCCGCTTGGTATCGCCACCTCAGAGAACAATAACTCAGCATCTGAAACGCCGAGGCCCTTGGCCGGTGCTGGGATGCTCGATGAGCTGAAGACACCCGACCAGCTCAGCAGAGTTCGGCCACGCTTCCTCAGGTGACCTAGATTATTGATGGAGTCCACACCGAAGCGAGCTGGCAGAGGATAATCAGCGCCGAGGCGAGTAGCTCCAAACGGGATAAACTCTTCTGTGTATTGGTCGAGAGCTCGCGCCGCGAGTGGTGAAGCGAGTGGCGACCAACTACCTTGAATGGCTGCCACCTCAATCGTGGCACCTGCTGAGGCTTGAAGGCTCAGGGTGAGTATAGCGAACTCATCAGCCTCCACCGCGCCGAGCGTCACAGTGGCCACATCGAAAGCACTGTTAAATCGTGAGGTGTCTGTGATGGTGATGGTTGAGTTGTAGGAGTTTGAGGTGGTGGGGAATGTCAGGGTCACTTTGGCTTGACTACCTGCCACGCTCGTATAAGCGCTCAGCCTGAACTTAAACTCAATGTGTTCCTCTGATGGGTGGGGGATGTACCACTGGCAAACGTCAGTCATCGAGGTGCTGTTAAACTCAAAGTCTTCAGAAGACCACGCCTGATTCACGACGTCACCACAGCCACCATAAGCGAACGCATAATTTTGCATGTCGCCAAGTCGGGAGAGTTCCGTAGTCCTCACAGTGAGCCCTGAGGTGAGCCGAGCAGGATCAACTAACAGAGGTGGCGTTGTATATGTATTGCTCATAGGTGCTCAATCTCCATCGATACCGGAACGCGCCGCCGAAGTCTGCCAGGATATGCGAGGTCAAAACTATTAGTCGTGAGACTGCCTCTAATCCGACCATAAGAGCCATTATCCTCTGAGCTGTAGAGAGTATCATAGGCAGGTTGAGCCGCGTTGACTGAGGCAGTGGGGAGCGCGCGCCGAGAGTCACCCCATCCTTGATAAAAGTTGACTCTCTCCCCCTGAGCGCAATATGGCAGCCAACGATTTAGAAAGTGTTGATAGTCGTCGGTTGAGTCGAGGAGCGCATCGAGGTCAAAGTTTAGCGACGATGTGGTATATGTGCCGATGTGATTAGAGACATACCCACCACCGATGAGGCGACGTGCTTGGCCCACGTTGAGCCCTTTGAGGTGATGCTGTTGATAGGGTCTAGTCGGGATGAGCACACCTGCCGCCTTGTGAGTCGCAGTGAGTAGGCTGTAGCTGGTCGCATACGTCGTGGGCGTCTCGTCACCGCTGAACCCTAAAAGATTCCTGATCTCTGCTGAGTTCCAAGTGATGTGACCAATACTCGTGAGATATGAACAGTTGACCCTGCCTTCTGAGTCTAAGAACCACGAGATCTGAGTACCATTAGCCGCTCGGTCTAGCTCACTGATGGAGGGCATAGTAGAGAAAGCATCAGCGTCATTGATTGTGGACTTGTTTCTAAGACCCGTTGTCACGTCCTGCATATAAACAGGGATGCTAGGGAAGAGGAAAGAGCCAGCGCCGCCCACCTCCTCAACAGTATATTCGACGTCATCGAGATTCAGCTCACCTCTGATCCAGTCGTTGGGAGCTGTGACCACATAGTCTGAGCCAACGAGTGTGGCGTTGATGGCAGTCGTTCCGATACCGAGCGCATCAACTGAGCCGGTGGACCTGATCTCAAAGTCTACATCTGAGGTGATGGTGATCTTGTCGCTTGCATTTACACTCACGACCCACGAGGTTCCAAACGTGTTCACCAGATCCATCGCGCCAGACCATGTGAGGCTTGCATCATCAGCACGCCGATTCAGAAGAAAGATGAGGTCTTCAAATATCCCATCACCGCTAGCAAAGGTCGTCATGTTGACAGCCGCGCCACCACTGCGAGTGAACATTTTAACGCCAGTGTAAGCTCTCATATCATAAGCAGTGAGAAGGCCGAACTGAGGAGCAGGGTTATTAAGTGGCATTAGAAACGCCTCCTTGGTGCGCCGCGTCTCGGCGTGTTTTGAATGTCAGTGATTCGATCAGCCAAAGCCTGCTCGGCGCTCGCCTTGGTGTCATAGATGACAGCCCCACCGAAGTTGATATTGAAGACCATCTGAGTGTCTCTAGCCTGCTCTCTCTCTGCCTCAGGAGCCTCTTGAGGTGAGCCGAGAGGTGAGACGCTAGCAGCTGCGGCAGCACTACCACCACCGCCGCCACTACCTGCTAGGCTTGACCCTGACACACCAGCGGCGATAGCTGCCCCCGTCATCACAGCCGCGCCAGCAAAGTACCCACCAGCCGCCTTGGGATTTACAAACGTGGCGGCGATACCTTTAGCTGTCATCATCAGCGCCTCAATGGCCGCTTGTTGGCCTAATGCGAGGAGGAGATTTCCAATAGCGCGCGGGAGCTCACTCTTCTCTTGCTCTGCAATCTTTGTTCGCTCCTCTTGATACGTGAGGGTCATCTCATTGATTTGCTCGTTGGCTTGCTTGACCGCCTTGACGCGGTCTTTATATGTACCCTCCACTTTTTGAGCGGCCTTCTTTGCTCGCTTGACGTCCTCCTGATATCGCTCATATAGATTTTGTCTAGCCTCCTCAGCGCTCGCGTCTGTCAAGTGTTGGAACATCGATGAGCCGACCAACTGTGGTAGCTGGTCCACCATCCCCATCAGAGAATCTTTAAAGGCGTCATAGCCTTCATCAGTGTACCTCTTAATGATCGCCGCTCGCTCGATATTATATCGCCTGGTCAGCTCGGTGAGCTCCTCCTCTGAGCGCTCCTTCATTTCAAACTCTTGACTATATTTCAGCTCTAAAAGGTTTAGCTCTTTATCCTCGCCTTCCTTCATCAATGAGATATCAAACGCTTGAGACTCCTGTAAGAACTGACGTCGATGAGCTTCTAAGCGTTGGCGTTCATCTTCAATCTTCTTCTGCTCGGCTTCAGCTCGTTTCCGCTGTTCCTCTGCTTGTCGCTCGGCTTGCTGGTCTGCTGTCTGTTGAATCCTCAAGCGCTCATTCTCATAGCGTAGATCTATAGCCAGTTTGGCCTTGGCGTTTCTCCCTGCAAGCTTGATCTCTGCCTCATATCGAGCTTGCAAGACCTCCTCAATAGAAGCGCCTTGCAGCCTCATCTGCTCAATCTCCAAGAGCCTTATCTGATGATCTTCAGCTAGTCGCCGTTGAGCGCGCGCTTTATAAGCTTCATATTTCTTCTTCTGCTCGGCTTCTTCTTCTTCAGCTGCCTTCTTTCGGATATCGCCTTGTTTGGATGCTGAGTTGGCTCTGATCAATGCTTCTTCATTATAAACATTAATCTGAGCCTTTAATCTTTTTTCAATAGCGGCTAGCTCTGGAGCATTTTGCTTATGCCTCTCTATTTGTATGGCTAAAAGCTTACTCTCTTCATTAAACTGTTCTTTTCTGAGCTCTAATAGATTGCCCCCTAAAATGACCTCAGCATTCATGACCTTTATGTTTTGAAGACGTGCGGAGAGCTCCTTGACTCTGCTGAGCGTTGACTCTGCTGAGCGTTCCTCAAACTCTTTCTCAGCTGTGGCAGATGCTCGGATTTTCTGCTCCACTTCCTCTTGAATAGGGATAAGTGCTTGAAGCTGACGATTATAATCATGTTGAGCTTGAGCTTGATCAGCTTTAGCTTTGGTAAGATCTAGAGTTGCAATAAGCTCGAGAGTCATTAGATGGACAGCTTTTTGCTTTAAGAAATCACCATCTTTCTCAACTTTAGCAGTCTCTTCATGAAGCTTCTTTTTTTTCTTTTCAAGCTCTATGATTTTCTCGCTTGACTCTCTAGCCTTCTGCTCACTTTTAGTGAGTTTCTCAATCGCCTTTTGTAAGTTCTCCTTAGCTACTTGAGCATCGATATTGAGTTTCATAAACTTGTAAAGCTCTTGAGCAGTGGGTATCACGCCCTTCTCAGCGAGCGCTTCAAGCTTGCTCTGCAGATCACCGGCCGCCGCCGCCATAGCCTCTTCAGCGTCTTCAGCTCTTTGAGCGGCTCCAGTGATCATGTTGAATGTTTCATATAGCGCCATACCCGCCGCGATTACTCCACCAACAGCAGGTAGCATCAGCAGCAAGCCTTTAGCGCCGGTCTTGCCTACATTCTTGATCGCTCCACCTAGCTCACCAAAAGACCCCGCCATCTCTTCAATGTTTCCCGTCAGACTGCTTAACCCTTCACCTAGATGACTGTTAGTCTGATCGAACTTCTGAGCAATCTGGCCAGCTGACTCACCAATAGAGCCGAGCCCTTTCTTGGCGGCTTCTGCGCCACTAAGATTGACTTCAATATCTACAGTATTACTTGCCATGATGGGCCTCCTTCATTGCTCGCTCTTGCTCTCTATAATGCGCTGATTCTGTATTATTGTGAAGTATATCTATGGCTTCAATCACTGCGACACTTGGCCGAGGGAAGCTCTCAGAGATGGAATAGAGCCCCGCTCGATGTCGATGATAGGCCGAGATAATAGACGCCATTTTATTCGCACCGGCCACGGGACAAGACCTTATTTCAAGGTCACTGAATCCCTCACCGCAATCCGGCGCGACTCGATAACCTGGCACGAACCAACCGCGCTCATCCTTTTGAGCTGATGGTAAGCCCTGCTGAAAAGGGCCACCACAGTTACCGCGCTGAGCCCTCAACCCTGGCTTTGCTCGGCATTGGGCGCAACCCCAAGCGCGGCCCCCTGAATGACGAAGCCAAACAGAAGCCGCAAGCGCTATTTTCCCTCGATGCCTAAAAGGCTGATTCGTTGAATGTGAACCACTAGCTCACTGATAGCTTGAATCCGGTGAGCCTCAGGTCTGATGAGCTGGAGCTGGTCAGCGCTCGCCTCTTCTCCATCGATGTGGGTCAGGCTTGAGTTGATCATCTCCTGATATACTCGATTCAGGTAACTCTGGTAATCGCTCATAGCTTCGCGCTCATCATTGCTGAGTTGATGATGCCACTGAGCGCGCTCCTTATTGTCTGACGGTGCTTCAGTCCACAGCAGACGCCCAAGCTCTGAACGAATCAAAGAGCCCGCTCTTGCCTCTGCCTCTTCTCGCTCGGCAGCAGATAACGCCTTAAGGGTAAACTTAGTGGCGTCTTTGCCGACTTTGCCCAATTGTGATAAGTCGCCTGTGTCGAGATAAGCGGAGCGCTGAGAGTCATCAGCAGTCACAGCTGAGTCACAAGTGATCACAACATCAAGGGTCAGGTCAGAAGAGGTGAGGAAAGAGAGGGCCATATTACACGCCGAGTCCTAATCTAAAGGGTGAGTTTCCAGCGTTGGCCTCACTCACATCACCGCCAAAGCGAGATTGTTGATAGGTCAACTGCTGACGAACAATCTCATTACCTGACACATCATAAGCGCTCGGGTCAACTGTGAGCTGAGCCGCTGGAAGCATGAGAGCGCAACCGAGCCCATCACCCTGAGGGCCAGTTCCTACAATGACCTGCCTCACAGTGCGGTTGAAGAAGTCGCTGCTGATGGTGGTGTTAACTGAGCTGAGAGTCAGAGATAGCTCAACCACAACGTCACTGATCTCCATGTCACTCATAGCGATGATGCTATTAGAGTGACCCATAGGTGTGAGCGTATTGGTGAGCGTCAAACTGAAATCTTCAGCATCGAGCGCCAAGCGTCCCAAGGTGTCACCTGTTGAAGCGTTGGTGAGTGAGGTAGGTGAGGTCGATGAGGCGACCACATAAGCACCACGGAAGAAGGCCGGCGCGCCGGTGTTGTAAGTTGGCTCGATAGGTCCAACCGCTGAGCCGTGATCATCCTGAATGAGCGCCGCCTGATAGGTGAAGTCAGCCATGAGGCGTCCATTATCAAGACTGATGCTCATGCTCTCCAATACGCAGCCATAAGCATAAGAGCGGAAGTTCACCCCATCGACGCGGAATGATAGTGAGTGCTCTCTGTCACCTGTCGCAGTGCGCCCAGGGATGTACCACGTTTGTAGACCTCTCACCGCAGTGTAAGAGCTGGATGAGAAAGCAGGTGAGATGGTGACATCTGATGAAGCGTCGGCGTTGTCAGTGATCGCTGAATACTCAGCGCGGCCACTGATAGAGGTGCTCACGAGCGTTCCAATATCAGCCTCAGCCGGTGCGCTCCCTGGTGTGTATGTGTTGGCGTCCACCGCCGTCAATGAGGCGTCACTGACGACTGATGGAAGCTTGGTCTTCATACCCGCGCCGAGGAGATAGCCGAGGTAGTTGGCGGCGTAGGTATCCGCAGCTGATCCAATCGTGGTGAGGTCAACTCGACAGACAACTTGGCCGGTTCGACGGCGAACTCGTGAGCCACCTGACCAAACTGTATCAGGCTCAGGAGGTAGCATGTAGTTACCATCACGAGCATCATTACGCTCACTGACCACGGGCTCACCAGGGATGATGATGGGGTCGCGCTCACAAGGGATAGAAACATAGGTGAGCCCTGAGTTATCAGGTAGACCGGTAGAAGGGCTGATTGAGCCAAATAAGCTCTCGACAGCGATGGACAAAGAGCGATGTGTTACCGCCATGTTATGCCTCCAAATAAAGCAAGGTAAAGGGGATGGTCAGGATGAAGACACCCTGCTCACCGAGGTTTAAGGGCTCATAGATGGGTGTCTCAGGAATGACTGACACGATCCCAGTTGTGACGAGTGAATAGTTAGGCCCTTTGAGGGTGACTAGTAGACTCTCGGCATCCTCAGCCATGAGACGCTGAAGATAGGCCACATCATGAGGGATATCATACCTCACCCTGAGGTCGATGAGCGCGCGACGTCTACCGCTCAGCCCTGCCGCCCCGTCATCGCTCGGCATCTCAGCTATATCAAGCTGAAAGTATCGGTTGGAGTTGAAGCGCTCCTCTAATGGGACAACCATCCCATCAGCTCGAGCGTGAGCGACGAAGCCATGATAAACATCACTCTTGGGTGAGGTCGCCTCGAGCTGAGTCTCTAGGTATTCCAGCGCTGAAAATATGCCTTGGCTCATTTGATCTTCTTCCTAACTTCAGCCTCAACAGCCTCAACGAGAATCTCAATATCCTGAGGGCTTAAGCCTAAGAACTGACGATCTTGATTGACGACATACCCATATTGAGCCTTGTCACTGAGGCCGATGACAAACATGTCCTCAGTGGCTTGCTTGACGATGAGGTTGTTCATCATGTTCCCTGAGAGGACTAGATCAACCTCAGCGCTATCACTTCCGCTACCTCGACGCCTGCTCTCCTCTTTATATTGCTGATAGCCACCCTCATAGTAGACGCTCTCACCCGTCCTAGATGGTCGCCCTCCTTTGGGCTTCAGACGGGCGCCACGCTTGGAGACATAGAGAGGTGTGGTTGAGTATGGCTTAAACGGTCGACCATCAGCGTCAAGCCCTCTCGAGGTTCTGAGCTTGATAGATGCAAGCGTATTCTGCGCTAGCCTCAACGTGTCCTTAGCGGTCCACAATGAGCGCGGAATCTTGATGTTAACCTGATTCGGCATTAGTGCCTCATCCCTCTAACTGGTGTGAAGCGGCTATCGTTCTCACTCTTCACATAGCTAGACCATGAGGCCCTGAAGTCAGTGGAGCTCCCACCCTTACGCCTGAGATTCTCCTCACCCTCATCAACCACCCCATCACCATCAAGATCTAAGGTGATTGACCGCAGAGCGATATCGAGCAACTCACGACATCTAGCTCTCATCGTCTCGGCGGCGTCGAACTGCATATTCATTTCATAGATCATGGCAGCCGAGCAGTAAGCATGAGCGCGCTTGAAGCTCTGCTGATTGAAGACCTCATCCTCTGTCACATTGTCAGCTATGACATGATCACGGATCACCAAGATGATCTCATCAAGCGCCGCCTCGATCTGAGGTGTGAAGTCGCTCTGACGACGTGGCACCTTATCAGCGAGGTTGGCGAACTGACCCACAAGCTCATCATGATCTAGGCCGGTGTTGAATGGCCTAGGAGTTACTTTGAGCAGTCCTGTCTCAACGTGGTTATCACCCGCGAGATCAGCATACTTGATAGTGTATGGATAGACACCCGCCGTAGCTGTTTGAAGCGCGGTGAGGTTAACATAGCTCATCGCAAAGTTGAGCGTCACAGTTCCACTCAGGTCTAACTCTCTAGGCAGTGGCTCAGCCAAGATGGCGCTGGTCCCTCCTAGTCGACTCACCTTGACTGCATAGTAAGTATCACGAGTAGTCTTGATAAAGGCGTTGATCTCATAGCGCTCAAGCTGAGTGGCTACCGCTTCACTGAGCGTGAGGGTTCGGCGATCATTTGCCACTGCTGTTACTACTACATCAGCACGCGACTGAGTGAACGCCTCATCGGTGAGAGGTGCGCTGAAGTTGATGGTGAGTGATGGAGCTCCTGAGTAGGGTTGAGGAGGGTTCCAAGAGAAGAAATGGGTCTGACCTTTTACTGCTTTTCTCATCGCTTCTTTGCTCCTGCATTAGCTTTGCTTATATCGCTCGCCTTGGCGCGCTCAAGATCAGCCGCCTTGATGAAGCTCTCAGTAACAGGGCTCCAAGAGTGTCGGCAGTTATAGCCACCACACGCGATCTTAACCGGTCGCCCTTGATTGTTGTTAAGCTTGCTCATCTGCGTCTCATCGACCACTAGGTTGATCAGCGCTCGACAGAAGGGCCGAGTGATCCCATCTCGTGGGCCGGTGTAGAGATAGTAGTTGAGGTCAGCCGCCGCAGCTGCCACCGCTGTCACTGAGCGTCCATACTCTGAGATCTGTGTTTTGATCTCGGTGAGCTGTCGCCCCTCTGCCTTTTCTAGTTGTCTCTCGAGGTCGCTCTTAATGATCTCCATCGGGATAGATAGAGTCATCGAGCGCAGAGAGGTCTTCACCGCCTTGGTGAAGTCGGGCGCTATTACGTCCTCAAAGACAGCGCTCGCCGCTTGCGCTTGGATCAGGTCAAGTTGAGGAATAGCCTCAGGGGATAGATCGACGCCTATCACCTCAAGCGATTTCTCAACGCTTGCTCTGATTCTCGTGGTGGCCTCGATGAAGTCATCGACAGCCAAGCCGAGTCCACCACGTAGGATGAGATCTAAAATCTGCTCATCCGTAAAGCTCATCAAGAGCTGAGGATCATTGCTCACTGACTGCATGGTCATGAGGTCAACAATCTGTTTGCGTGCTCGCTTTAGAGCGAGGGTGAAGCCACGCTCAGCTTCTACCTCTGCTCTGAGTTGATCGCGTCGAGCACGAATAAGACTAGCCACCGGCCCACGCTCACCCTTGACCTGTCGAGACAGATCATCAATAGCGAGCTGGTCAGCATCCTCTGAGAGATGTATGTGGCTAGCCTCAAGCATCTACTCACACTCAGGTCAAACAGTCGTTGAGGACGTAACCAAGAGAAGGATCGATAAGCTTGAAGTTGTGGACCTCCTCAGCGTAGACATAGCGCCGAGTGCGATCTAATGAGTCATACTGACCCGCGATCATGCCACCAAACTCAAGGTTAAGAGCCGCCGTTGGCATCCCCTTGACGTTACCGCTCTTTTGAACGATTGCATCTGAGCCGCGCAAGATACCCATGAAGATCGTCTCAC
>Ga0208542_1000079_pt1 | contig 36561 bp, 64 predicted proteins | sample DEB08_DNA_3_FD_185495 | JGI IMG/M metagenome (GOLD analysis project Ga0208542, IMG submission 185495) | Aqueous microbial communities from the Delaware River and Bay under freshwater to marine salinity gradient to study organic matter... | ecosystem: Environmental > Aquatic > Marine > Coastal ... | reverse complement strand
ATTTACTAACTCTGATGAGACCTTAAAGTATTGGGTCGCATTAGAAAAGTCATCAACATACGGAGAATAAAATGGCTAAAAAAGAAGATGATGTGAAAATGGCGCACGAGTCGCATGCCCCTGTCTATGACATGGCAAATCGTGTATGCCGTTCAACAGTGGCAGTGATTGATACTATGGTTCAACGTGGCGCAGTGAAAGGTGAAGAACTATCTACACTTGGCCAGCTACGTGATCAATCCGTCCAACTCATCCAAATGGCTGAGACATATCAGCAAGACATGGCATCTAACGCAGACTAAGGATATCTTACATTATGAATGACTTTCTTTGGGTCGAAAAGTATCGTCCTAAGACTATTGAACAAACTATTTTACCAAAGTCTTTGAAGAGTGTGTTTCAAGCTATTGTTGACACAGGTGAACTACCCAACATGCTTTTCACAGGAACGGCGGGTCTAGGTAAGACTACTGTTGCAAAAGCATTGTGTAATGAACTTGGCTTGGACTACATTCTGATCAACGGCTCAGAGGAAGGAAACATCGATACACTAAGGGGCAAGATTAAGCAGTTTGCCTCTAGTGTGTCTTTGCAAGGTGGGTATAAGGTCGTCATTTTAGATGAGGCTGATTACCTAAATCCTCAGTCTACCCAACCTGCTCTTCGTGGTTTCATCGAAGAGTTTTCAAACAACTGTCGGTTCATTCTGACATGTAACTTTAAGAACCGTATCATTGAACCGTTACATTCACGTTGTGGTGTCTATGAGTTTAATACATCTAAAAAAGATTTAGTTGAGATATCTGGTCAATTTTTTAAGCATTTTGTATACATACTTGATCAAGAGGGCGTGTCCCATGATAATAAAGGTGTTGCAGACCTAATCATGAAACACGCTCCTGATTGGAGAAGGATATTAAATGAAGGTCAACGAAACTCTATTAGTAATGTGGGTATTAATGGTAGCAGTGGTGGGTCTAGCAATAGCTCCATTGCTGATTTGACTAAGGCTCTTAAGAATAAAGACTTCAAGAAAATGCGTTCATGGGTGGTAAACCACATGGACGTAGACACTGCTGCTATCTTTAGAAGCATGTATGATAACATGTATGAGTTTGTGGAACCACAATCTATTCCACAGCTTGTATTAATATTAGCTGACTACCAATACAAAGATGCATTCGTTGCTGATCATGAACTAAATATAGTCGCATGTATGACAGAAGTAATGGCACAGGTACAGTTTAAATGAAAAACATAGTAGTGTTAGGTGGTGGTGTAATCGGATGGTTCACCGCTGCCCTCTTGAAAAAGAGACATCCAGAAATCAATATTACATTAATTGAATCCCCATATGTTCCTATATTGGGGGTCGGTGAGTCCACCATTCCTCAACTTGGAGATTTGTTGAGTTGGTTAGATATTGATGAAAAGACATGGATGAAAAACACTCATGGTATTTACAAACTAGGCAACCATTTTGTTGGTTGGAATAGCGACTTACCAAAACCTCATGTGACCAATCATTGGAACGCACCCCTATACGAACAACAGTTCTATTCTTTTAGTTTTACTATGAGAGATAAGGTGTTCAAGAACAGTTTTTATCATAAACTCAAGGATGATGATTTCTTTTATGATAATGATGGTAGGTTTGGTGTTGACCATAAAAGCTTTGACTATTGGCTTGAGTTAGTTAGACAGGGTAAATATAACTGGTGGGAAGTATCTGAATACTGCACAGAACAATACTTTCCTGCCATGGCTAACAAATCCCCATATGATATGGAAGATAATCTTTCTCTGGGTGATTGGAAGAGTTACGCATGGCATGTTGATGCAGAGCGTTTTCCAGTCATGATCAGAGATATGGTTGCGCTACCATCAGGTGTAGAGTGGGTTGAAGGTCATGTCGAAGATATCAGTAAAGACGAAGAAGGTAATATAACAAGTCTTATCTTAAGAGATGGTAGATCGTTCTCTGCTGATCTATATGTGGATTGCACAGGCTTTAACAGAGTCCTAATGAAAACCATGGATACTCCATGGATTGGTATAGATCAACTACCATGCCAATCTGCATGGGTTGCACCTGTTAAATACAATGATCCCTACAAAGAAATGAAACCCTATACACAAAGCTATGCACAAGCAAATGGGTGGAACTTTATTATATCTTTATACAGCAGAATGGGATCGGGTTATATCTTTGACATCAATAGTGAAGATCCTGATGACGCACGTGAAAGGTTTATCAAGTATTGGGATGGTTATGAGTTTATTCGTGAACCTAGAATGCTACATTGGGAACAAGGGTATTATAAAGATGCTTGGATAAAGAACGTTGTTGGTGTTGGTATGGGTCAAGGCTTTATTGATCCAATGGAAGCTAATAGCATTTACGTTGCTCAAAGTTGTATGGAGATGTTAGATAAAGCTATCACAAAATACAAAGGCAGAACCATTACAAAAAGTGCCAAGAAAGCTTACAGTAGACAAGTGCAGAAACTAGAAAATCAGATTAGCGATTTTATTGCGTGTCACTTCACATTAAGTAAAAGACAAGATAATCCTATGTGGAGAAAGGCATGTGCATGGGGTAAGTTGTTTAAGCATACAGAAATGAACTGGCATGAATATAGAGCACCAAGGGGTTACTTGGGTCGTAATATATTCTTAGACTATCAGTGGGCGCAGCAACAACATTACTTGGACAGATGGGACGATGATCTATGTACCCTAAACATTGATGAAAAGCTACTACCACTTGCTGACATTGACTTTAACTATATAAGATCAAAGGGTAAAGCATTGGCTGAATATTTGCCGCATATATATGATTGGTCTAGAGAAAGATTACATAATGGTGCTACACATGAAGAGGTATTGCAACAAGCATTGGCTGAGAGATGATTTACATTGATGATGTACCTTGGATTGAAAGTGACAACGATGTTTACAGAAGTGCAGTTATCAATGCACTAGAACAAAGACCTAGTAGAATAAGTGAGTTCAACACAGGGTTCTTTGGATTAAAGTCAAATAGCATACTACTAAGTCTATACAGTCCTGATAGTATTGCCTTTACAGAAATGGCAGTGTTTCCTTCTATGCTTTCTGATTGTGACTTGTATATAAAGACAAGCGCAAAGAACTATGTCAAGACAATGAATACTATCAAGCCTACTCATACTCTTATGTTTCCGTGCATATATAACAGAATAGAGGTTGATGACATAGACTTCTCAGAATGCGAACAACTTCTAGTTGGTACTGATCTTACGCCAATCACCTCTTTAGCGTTTTTAAGAATGGCAGGTGCAAAAGAAGTTTACAGTGTTTATGGTAGCACAAAGACACCACCTATTGTTGCTTTCACAGAAGCTGACAATCACTACAGATGGGATCATGTAACACCAAGCGTAGATATAAAAATAGTAGATAGTAAACTTCATGTTAAATGGAATCATCAACAAGATTGGTGGGTTAGTGATGATGTTATTAGAGAAACCGCTACTGGGTTTGAGATTGTCGAGAAGATATATAAATGCGTTTAATAGCACAAGAACATTCTGATTATAAGTTATATATTACTGATAACCCAAAAGATGATTATCTTCAAGATTTTATATTAAGAGTTGTTACCGATAATCAAAATGTAGATCGCTTGATTGACGATCCATATACATATGAACAACTGACTAGATTGTCTTTTAAGTATTCTATATTGTGGTTGAAAGATGATGAGCCTTTTTATGGATTTTTTCTAACTCAATATACTAAGTTGCCTAAAAATGTTGCGAGGTTCTATGTTAGAATGTATACTGTTGATCGAAAAAATAATCCATTGAGTCTTAAGTTTATCAAACACGAGCACTATATGTACAGTAAACATTTAGTACCTATATTAAGAAGTGATGGTATTGACACTATGTTTTTTACTAGACATTCTGATGCTGTTAATAATGAAAAGAAATATGACTTTGGATCAAAATACGGAAAACGGTGGTATGGGTATGATGTTCATAATAAATACAATCAAGTATTTAAAGGTATATTACAAAATATTCATTACTTTAATGCTTGGCAACCCGATAAAGAATTAGATAAATCTTTTTTAAATAAGTTAGGAGAAGTGTAATGTCAATAGTTTTATACACACAGCCAAGATGCACTTATTGCGAAATTATGAAAGAGAAACTTGACAGGACTGGCTTAAACTATTATACTATTAACATTCAAGAAGACCCCAAGGCATTAGCGTTCATGAAGGAACGTGGACATCGTACTGTACCTCAGTTGTATGCATACGATAAACATTTAAACAAAAAGAATACTCAAGACTATACATCAGATGAACTTTATAAACTAATCACTGAAGCTATGGATAGCTGGCCATGGCAAGACAGTGGTGTAGAACAAGGTATATAATGAACCCATTTCAATATGTGACTAGTATCAACGATACTAAAAAAGATATTATGATTGACGATGTGACTGAGAAAGCATATGACAGCTTTATGGTAAATCGGTCACTAAGTTACTTTAATGACACTGCTGTTCTTGCAAATGTGATGAACCAGTATCACCACCTAGACAATAAACTCCAATATCACTTTCTTATAAATATCATTCGAAAGCGGAAACGTTTTTCGAAATGGATGAAACCTGAGACTGAAAGTGATATTGAAGTGGTTAAGCAATACTATGGCTATAGCAATGAGAAAGCTAGACAAGTATTATCCCTTCTATCACCTGAACAAATAACTATAATAAAAAAGAAGGTGAGTAAAGGTGGAAGAGAATAGCATTATTGAATGGTCCCCAGCGGACATGTTAGAAGTAACTTTGAATGAACCAGATGATTTTTTAAAGATAAGAGAAACGTTAACACGCATTGGTGTTGCATCACGCAAAGACAAGAAACTATATCAATCTTGTCATATTCTACACAAGCAGGGACGGTACTTTATCGTACACTTCAAAGAGTTGTTCATGCTTGATGGAAAGAAAGCAAATCTAGAACAGACTGATATCGAGCGTAGAAATACAATCGCTACACTATTAAGTGATTGGGGATTGTTGGATTGGACAGTAGAATCTAACGAGTTTCCCTGTGCACCGTTGCGTATGATCAAGATCATTCCATATAAAGAAAAGCACGATTGGGAACTTTGTCCAAAGTATAATATCGGAAACAAGTAATGATACCTGAGGGGTTATCAGAAGCTATAGCAAGCAGGAAAGCTTTTCATGGTAAGTTAGATTTGCCGAGTGAAGCTTTCCCTGATTGGAACCAAATCGTACCATACTTTGACCAGTCGTTTTTAAATGGAAACAAAAGGGCAAGAGACCCCCACAAGATTTTTGTGAACGTTGACAGAAATGATTTTCCTATAGTTAAAATGATTTCAACTGAACTGGCAAAGGTTCTTAATAAGATCAACATCTCTTGCCATTGCTATGCAGGTTTTAGTCCCAATGCAATCGCATCTCCACCACACAAAGATGGTATGGAAGTTTTCTTCGTGATGATTCAAGGATCAATGCCATGGAAGATATTCGAGAACGGTTGTGATTACAGCGATGAGACACAATCATATACTACCAAGTCAACATTTTCTCGAAGATTAACTCAAGGTGACTTTGTATATGTCCCAACAGGCATATATCATGTGGCACTCCCTGATAGTTCACGAGTTGGATTTTCTTTTGGTTGGTCTTAATATTTTGCATATTAGGTATTGACATTTAGCATAACATATACTATATTAAACTTTATAAATAATAGTGCAATGCAGAATGGTCTGGTTGCACTTTAATCTTGCTTGTATAAAGGAGATAAACATGACAGGCGTACAATCACTATTTCCACGTTCATCTTTCGTAGGATTCGATCATCTACTAAATGAACTTGACTATGTTGCAAAACACTCATCCGATAACTATCCACCCCACAACATTCTAAGAACAGGTGATACAGATTACCTTATCGAACTTGCTGTAGCTGGATTTACAAAAGACGAACTTAACATTGAAGTCAAGGATCGCACACTAACGGTTACAGGTGAACATGTAAGTAAAGGTCGTGAATACATTCACCGTGGTATTTCCACTAAGAAGTTCAAACGCACCTTTAGGCTGTCCGAACACGTAAAAGTAAACGGAGCAGACTTAGTGGACGGAGTATTGTCAATCGAATTGAAATATGAAGTCCCAGAAGAACTGCGTCCTCGTAAAATCGAAATCGGTCATTACGAGGAAATAACAAATGACACAGACACTAAAGAACTTCTTACTGAAGCTAATTAACAACTATCAACTAGCCAAAGACATTCGCCAAACAGAAAATGAATTGCGTAGGCTAACTGATGCAGAATTGAACGATATTGGTATTAACAGAGGTGATATCTATTCTATTGCTAGACAAGATACAGATATGAAAAAATCACATCTTATCGCTCCTTTTAACCCTAACCTAAAAGGATTTGTCTAATGTTTTATACAGAATCAGTAACTATCGATCATCGTTCATTTGCTCAAAAACTTTATACTGGATTTCAAAAATGGTGTGAAGTTGTTGGGTATAGCAGAGCGGCAGCACATCTTGCATCTCTTGGCTATCATAAAGAGGCTAAAGAATGTATGATGCAAATCGCAAAGCTGAAAAGCTAACAGAAAAGTCTTAGCAGAGGGGCTGTAATGGCCCCTCAGGTCACACACAACACAGGAGAATAAAAAATGAACCCTTATGCAATTAATATGTGGATTGAATCAATCCAAGGAGCAAAAAGAAGTTTTGTAGACGTTTGGGTAAAAGATCAAACAATTGCAAAACCTCTGCATGATTTCATCACAGTACAAACATCTTTTACCAAAGACGCATTTATGCACACTAACACGTGGGCAAATGCTGTTGGTGATGCAATGGCAAAGATGATCAAATGATGGCGCATAAAAACCCTTTTGAGATTCGTGCAGAAATGCTACAAATTGCCAAAGACTATATGGACCAGCAATATCATATGAACCGTGAATTTGCTGAGAAAATGTTTGAGCAAGGCAAAGCAACTATGGAAGAGTTTGGCAAAGCCAATCAAATGTATTCTATGGATGAACTAATGGAAAAGGCAAAAGAGATGTACTCTTTTGTGTCCAAAAAAGACTAAAAATACAATCGTGCTTGATTATTTTTATGATTTACCAAAGCATGTAAATAAAGTAGGGCTGAATTTGTCTGGTGGGGCAGATTCAGCTCTTATTCTTTATTCTCTTGCAAAGATTTCTAAGCTACCCGATATATATCCCATCCACGGATACGATCTTAATAGAAAAATAGCAAAGAGTTATGAAGCTGTTGACAAAGTAGTTGACTATGTTAGAAGCCATTGTCCAAATGTAAACATACATGATCCTCACATTGTCGCTTTTAGAAAAACAGCAGATAATGAAGGAACTCGACAATATTTATGGGACGGTGTTGAATATATTCGTCGTAGATTTGGTGTCGATGTGTTTATCATTGGTGCTACTCAAGGGATGCCACACAGCGCAAGACCACTCAATAAAGGCTCTATTCCACAAGAGGATTTTGTAAAATATCGTGAACAATATCCGTTATCGCTACCATTCGTTGATGTTGATAAAAAATATGTTGCATCACAATACAAAGAACTAGGTATTGAACCCCTATCATTACTTACTGTTAGTTGTTGTGGGGATGATATAGTTCCATGTAAGACTTGTTGGTGGTGTCAAGAAAGATATTGGGCATTTGGAAACTATGACGGTGGGTATTGACTATATAAGAACATTGGTTTATAATATAAGCTGAGTATAAGTTTGGAGGTTGTATGAACTTTTATACTAGCGTCAATCGTATTGGCAATTCTATTTTATATCGTGGTGTGAATGAGAGTGGCACACCTGTACAGATAAGACATAAGTTTGAACCCACTCTTCATCTTATTTCAAAAAATCCAAAAGCACCATACAGATCACTTGACGGACAGCCACTTGACGCTATCAAGCTTGCCTCCATGTCTGAGGCAAGAGATTTTTTAGACAAGTATAAGGATGTGGAGAACTTTAGTGTTTACGGTAACACGAACTACATCCATCAGTTCATCACAGAAAAGTTTCCAAAAGAAATAAAGTTTGATCCAAGTAAAGTCAATGTTGTTAATATCGATATTGAGGTTGCATCTGACGATGGCTTTCCTTTCCCAGAGGATGCAGCGCATCCAGTGATCTCTATTGCATTGAAGTCTAGCCTTAGTGATGTGTATCACGTGTGGGGCTTGGACTCATATGACGCAGAGAATGCATACTCTGATAAACTTATCATACAATACCGTCACTGTAAAAGTGAGACAGAGTTACTTGCAAAGTTCATTGAATATTGGGCTAATAACTGTCCTGACGTTATCACAGGTTGGAACGTAAGACTTTTTGACATTCCGTATCTTGTCAACCGTATTACTCGTGTGGGATCAGCGGATGGCGCAAAGCGTTTGTCGCCTTGGAAACATATCTCTGAGCGTAACATTGTGATCAAGGGTAAGCAAATGAATGCCTACGAACTCACAGGTATTCAACAACTTGATTACTATGATTTGTTTCAGAAGTTTGGATATTCCTATGGCGCACAAGAGTCCTACAAGCTAGACCACATCGCCTACGTTGTCCTTGGAGAGCGTAAACTTTCATATGAAGAACATGGTAACCTGTATACTCTATACAAGGAAGACCATCAGAAGTTCATTGACTATAACATTCGAGATGTTGAGTTGATTGAACGTATTGATGAGAAAATGGGTCTGATTGCATTGGCTATGACCATGGCATACAAGGGTGGAGTGAACTACAGCGATACCTTTGGCACAACTGCAATATGGGATTCGATTATCTATCGTGAACTCTACAAACAAAATATTGTCGTGCCACCAAATGGAAACAAGACCAAGACATCATATCCAGGTGGTTATGTGAAAGACCCATTCGTTGGTGGTCATGATTGGGTGGTGTCGTTTGACTTGAACTCACTATATCCAAACTTGATTGTTCAATATAACATGTCACCTGAAACATTGATCAGTGATCGTACATATCCACATGGTGTTGACTATTATCTAAATCAAGACTTTGACTTAGATGAGGACGTATCCGTGGCAGCGAATGGTTCCTGTTATCGTAAAGACTTCCAAGGTATTCTTCCCAAGATTATTGAAAGCTACTATGAAGAACGTAAGGTTGTCAAAAAGCAAATGCTTGAGGCGCAACAACAGTATGAAAAGACCAAGACAGTTGAGTTAGAAAGAACTATCAACCAACTAGAAAATCGCCAAATGGCTATTAAAATTCTACTCAACTCACTCTATGGTGCTTTGGGTAATCAATACTTCAGATACTTTGATCAGCGTATTGCAGAAGGTATCACCTTGTCTGGTCAGTTGTCTATTCGTTGGGCAGAGAATGCTATCAACAAAGAGATGAACCGTATTCTCAAAACAAAAGGAAAAGATTATGTATTGGCTATCGATACCGATTCTCTTTATATTAATTTCGGTGATTTTGTTAGTAAGTTAAACCCCGATGACCCTGTAAAGGCACTGAGCAAGATATGCGAAGAACATTTTGAAAAAGTCCTAGAGAAAGCATATGCAGAACTCTTTGACAAGATGAATGCATTCAAGCCACGCATGGTCATGGCACGTGAAGCTATCGCTGACCGTGGTATTTGGACTGCCAAGAAACGTTATATTCTAAACGTACACAACAACGAAGGTGTTCAATACGCTACCCCAAAACTCAAAATGATGGGTATCGAAGCTATCAAGTCATCCACACCTGAGGTCGTGCGTGATAAGTTCAAAGAGATATTCAAGGTCATCATCGAAGGTACGGAGCAAGACACTCAAAAGTTTATTGCAGACTTTCGAAAAGAGTTCAAGAAACTACCACCAGAGTCAGTTGCATTTCCACGTGGTGTCAGCGATATCTCAAAGTGGGCAGACAAGCGTGACGTGTATATCAAGGGTACACCCATCCATGTCAGAGGATCACTGCTGTATAACAAATGCGTGAAAGATAACAGTCTTGACCGTAAGTACGAGACAATCAAGAACGGCGAAAAGATCAAGTTCTTGTATTTAAAACAACCAAATCCGATCAAAGAAAATATTGTGTCGTTCCCTTTAGTGTTACCCAAGGAGTTTGGGCTACATAACTATGTTGATTATGATACCATGTTTGAGAAAACATTCATCGAACCATTAAAGTTTATACTTGATGCAGTAGGTTGGGATGTTGAACCTAGAGCAACTTTAGAGGATTTCTTTGGATGAGATTATTAGGCAGAAATCATTTTGTAGGCGCAAGCAGAGGGTTTAAAGGCTCTTTGCCAAGAGACCAATACATCGCAGATATGTTCACTTATCTTCAAGACAACTATGATTTTAAAAATATATTAGAGTTTGGCTTCAACGTGGGACATTCTTCTACTTGGTTCTTAGAAGCATTTCCGAATGCAGAGCTTACATCATACGATCCAAAAGAATTGACCTATAATCACGAACGAATATGGCCTATGCAAAAGGAAAAATATGGGAGACGTTTTCATTTTAGTCCCAGCTTTAGCGATCAATCTAGACAGGATGAAGTGTCAGGCAGATATGATGCTATATTCATAGATGGTGGTCACACATTTGGAGCCGTATTAGAAGATATTAAATCTGCATTAATATTAGAGATACCTGTTGTGTTGATCGATAACATGGAACTTGAAGAACAACAAAGGGCAGTGAACTATTGGAAAAACAATCTTGACTTTGTAAGAGAATTCGAGTATTATACTAAGAATAATGATGGATTAATGCATAGAAGAACAGTGAACTTATATCATGTACGCAGTTACGATATTCAAGAGTCAATATGATAATCAGACACATAGGCGATTAGATTTTGACACTTGGGAACATTTCGAAAAGTTTTTATATAAACTCTCAGAGAGACCATTGGAAGGTAAAAAAGATGCTGAACTTATTTCACCTGCTGTTTATCAGGATGGGACTACAAGAGCCAACAAGAATGTATTGGCTTGGGCAGGTTGGGCTGCTGTTGATGTTGATGACCATGAGTTCAAGGGAAACCTAAAAGATGAGCTTAGTAGCCGCTATGGTAAGTACACTTATATTTGTTATTCTACTGCAAGCAGTAAGCATGGTCTACCGAAGTTTAGGTTGGTCTTCCCACTTAGAGAAGAAGTTGGGGCAGACAATATCAAACATTTCTGGTTCGCACTCAACAGCGAACTTGGATCAATCGGAGATAAACAAACTAAAGACTTATCTCGAATGTACTTTGTACCTGCTACGTACAATGACGCTTTCAACTTTATTTTTACTAATATTGGCGATCCTATAGACCCACTTGACTTAATGTCGAAATGGGAGTATAATGATAAAAAAGATTCTAAGAACTTCCTTGATAGACTTCCTGAGGAATGGCAAAAGCAAATACTAGAGTATCGTAAAGATAAGCTAGATAATAACAGTTACGTATGGAGTGGTTATACGGATTGTCCGTTCTGGCCTAAGTCTTTGGCTGCGGAGTATATCACCATTAGTGGCACTGGTTGGTACAGACAGATGTATCGTATCATGATTGCCATTGCAGGTAAGGCTATTGAGAAAGGTTATCCTATTACTGCCACTGAGATTGTGACGTTGTGCAGACAGTTTGACTCAGAGACTGGTAACTGGTATGAGAATAGACCTATGGAAACTGAAGCGAATAACGCACTAGAATATGCATATAAGAATGGAGTGATACAGTGAGTACATTACTTGAGTTTTTGGATTCAGATGCGGATCGACAAGGTAACTTTGTAGAACAAGAATGGGTTCACATGCCTGAGTTTGTTCAAGAAGTAGATAAACCTTATGCAAAGATCATTGTTCGATTTGAAACCAAAGAAGCTTTGAAAGAGTTTGGTGAACTTATTGGACAGACAGTTAATGTTAAAACAAAAAGTATTAGATATCCTAAACTAGAACGTGGATTGGATAAAGCATTACGATGGGTAGATGATGAGTAATATTACATTATTGAATGGTGATTGCCTTGTAAAACTACAAGAACTTGATGACAACAGTGTGGATAGTATTGTTACTGACCCACCCTATGGCATTGACTTTATGGGTAAGAAGTGGGACTACGATGTTCCATCTACTGCTATTTGGGAACAGTGCTTTCGTGTCCTAAAGCCTGGTGGACACTTACTAGCATTCGCAGGAACCCGAACACAACACCGTATGGCAGTTCGTATTGAGGATGCAGGATTTGAAATCCGTGACATGATTGCATGGGTATATGGAAGCGGATTTCCTAAGTCTCATAACATTAGTAAGGCTATTGATGCTAAGATTCTTACAGGTGGATCACATAGTAAAAACATCAAACTAACTAATAGTCTAAGACCCGGTAAAGGTAGAAATACATCCACACTGCCAAATAACGGTATTATGTCTGGGGGGCGTGAAGGTAGTTTTACAAATGATAATATCGCCACAGATGAAGCCAAACAATGGGATGGTTGGGGAACAGCACTCAAACCTGCCTTAGAACCCATTACAGTTGCTAGAAAGCCATTAGGCGAAAAGACTGTTGCCGCTAATGTCTTGAAGTATGGCACAGGTGCTATCAATATTGATGAAAGCCGAGTTGGTATGAGTGATGCTGATGAAAATTTAAGACTTAATGCCAAAGAGCATAACAAAAGCAAGGCTAGTGAGATTTACTCTTATAGAAATCCCTCTTCAGAGGTTGCCACACAAGACAATGGTTATCATAACAGTCAAGGACGTTTCCCTGCCAATCTTATTCACGATGGTTCTGAGGAAGTTACTGAGTTGTTTCCTAATACTAAAAGCGGGAAGGATAAAAATCCCAATAAAGGAAATGTTGCTGGCTTTTTCGGTAATACAATGGGTTACTATTCAGCAGATGCTAACTATGGCGACGAAGGTTCTGCTGCACGTTTCTTTTATGTTCCAAAGACTTCAAAGAAAGACCGTAATGATGGACTAGACAACTTCAATGCAAAGGCTTCAGCAGCATCTGAGTTCAGACCAAATCACGCAGAGAAAGCAGAGCAAGGCGAGGACGGTAATCCATATGGACGTTGGACACCTGAAAAGAACAATCACCCTACTGTAAAGCCTACAGACCTTATGCGTTATCTTGTGACTATGGTAACACCAAAGGGTGGCACAACACTAGACCCATTTATGGGAAGTGGTTCAACAGGTCGTGGTGCAAAGCTAGGTGGGTTTAACTTTATTGGTGTTGAACTTGATCCTTATTATTTTGAGATTGCAAAAGCTAGAATAGATGCTATAATAGAAGAATCAACACTAGAAGAGTTCTTTGCATGAAAAACAAATATCCTATCTACATTCTATCTAAGAACCGTTGGAATGATTGTAAGACCGCTGAGTTATTAAATCGACTTGGTGCTGATTATCATATTGTGATTGAAGAAGAACAAATCGAAAACTATGCAAAGAACTTTGATAGAGATAAGTTTGTTATTCTAGATAAACAATACCAAGAGGATTATGATACATGTGATGATCTTGGGTTATCTAAAAGTAAAGGCTCAGGGCCTGCACGTAACTTTGCGTGGGACCATTCTATCAAAACGTATGGTTCTAAGTGGCATTGGATTATGGATGACAACATCTATGATTTTCATCGTCTAAATAAAAGCAAGAAAGTTGCGGTGCGTACATTCGCATGGTTTAGAGCACAAGAAGATTTTGTTGATAGATATAAAAACATTGCAGTAGCAGGTCCAAACTATAGTAACTTCGCACACAAGTACGGTAAAAATGGAAAGACAATACCACCACTTCATTTTAATACAAAAGTATATTCTTGTATGATGGTTCGTAACGATATCCCATTTCGTTGGAGAGCTAGATATAATGAAGATGTTGACTTGTGTTTGAGAGTTTTGAAAGAGGGTTGGTGCACAGTGCTCTTTAACGCATTCTTGGCTGATAAGGCTACAACACTAAAGATCAAAGGTGGTAACTCACAAGAACTTTATGATGATGGTAAAGCCAAGATGGAAAAATCTCAGATGCTTGAACGCTTGCATCCAGACGTAGCGAGAGTCACTTGGAGATTTAATCGTTGGCATCATTGGGTGGATTGGAAAGCATTCCGAAAAAACTATTTAGAAAAAGTCGATAACATTGTATACCCTGAAGACCCTGAGTATGGTATGAAACTTATCGATATTGGTAGAGAAAATGTTGGCACACGTGCCATTGATGATTATTGGAAGTAGATAAAGACGAAAAAAGGTATGGAACGATGGACATAGGAACTATATCACCAATTCAGGTCATTAGCCATTATACAAATATAAGCACTGCTGATAGACATCAGGTTATTACTGATATTAAACATATCAAGGATAATGGCTACATTAGAATAGAAGACGTTGATTATATTAGATACGATAAGAATGGTCAACTAGTAAAGGCTACGCCACACGCAACTGTGGACGTTATAATATGATATTGGGAGTATAATATGAAAGCAGGTAAAGTATGGGGTACGACTGAGCTAATCGAAGCAAATGGTGCTTTAGAGTTTCATCGTATTGAAATGGAAAAGGGTGGTGTGTGCTCAAAGCATTTGCATCGCTATAAGTGGAATGGTTTCTATGTAGATTCTGGTCAAATGTTGATTCGAACATGGCAACGTGACTATGATTTAATTGATGAAACGATGCTATATGCTGGTGATTATCACAAAGTCAAGCCTGGCCTTTATCATCAGTTTGAATGCATTCAATCTGGCATCGCATACGAGTTGTATTGGGCAGAGTTTAATCACAATGATATTGTGCGAGAGACAGTAGGTCATATTAATCATCCACTTACCGATTATAATGGCAATCCAATTGAAATTACAGTTGAAGAAGATTTTTCGCCAGGTGGTTCTACGTTTAAGGAAAGTCGTGATGAAAACGGTCCTTTTTTTACTCGTGTTGAGGACAGTTGTCAGTAGAATGATCAAATATATCTTTGATGTTGATGGAACTCTTACACCATCTAGAGGAAAAATAGATTTAGAGTTTAAACGATGGTTCTCTAAGTTTGCTGAAGAGAATGAGGTATATCTTGTCACAGGGTCTGATAGAGCAAAGACTATAGAGCAAGTTGGAGAACTTGTTTATAACAGAGCCAAGAAAGTCTATCAGTGTAGTGGCAATGATGTTTGGATCAAAGATGTTAGAATACGTACAATAAACTTTGATATATCCGAAGAACTCGAAGATGCATTGATGCACGAAGTTACAAGTAGTAAGTTCTACGAAAAGACAGGCTATCATATCGAAAGACGTGATGGTCTTGTCAACTTTAGTATATGCGGCAGAAATGCTAGTATGCAAACTCGTGCCATGTATAAGCAATGGGATGAGCATAAACGTGAACGTTTCTTGATTGCAGAAAAACTAAACGAGGCATGGGAAGATTATGACTTCAAGGTCGCTGGTGAGACAGGTATAGATATTACCCCAAGAGGATCAAATAAATCTCAGATATTGACAGACTTCTCAGATTATGATACAATATGGTTCTTTGGAGATAAAACTTCATTTGGTGGAAATGATCATGAGATAGCATTAGCTGTTTCAGATCGTCTTGGTAGAAATAGAGTATTTACGGTGGATAGTTGGCGACACACATGGAACATTCTAAAAGGATCGTAGGATTTACTTGTAGCACATTTGACTTGTTGCATGCAGGCCATATCGCTATGTTACGTGAAGCAAAAGAACAATGTGACTATCTTATCTGTGGGTTACAAGTTGATCCATCAGTAGATAGAGACGAAAAGAACAAACCTGTGCAAACTCTTGTTGAACGGTGGTTTCAACTGCAAGGTGTTAAGTATGTGGATGAAATTATTCCATACGAAACTGAAAAAGATTTAGAAGACCTCTTGCAAATGTTGAATATTTCTGTTAAAATAATGGGTAATGAGTACAAGGATAAAGATTTTACAGGCAAAGATATTTGTCGTAAGCGTGGTATAGATTTATATTTTAACTCAAGAGATCATAGATTCTCCACAAGCGATTTGCGGTGGAGAGTTCATGCAATACAAACATTAAAGGAACTAGAAAATGAGTGATGACATGGAACTCCAACCTGTGGTGCGCCGCCGTGAACAAAAGTTCAAGCTTGGCATTATTGGGCATGGGTTTGTAGGTAAAGCAGTAGACTATGTGTTTACAACACCGACTGTTGAAAAGTTTGTGGTGGACCCAAAGTATAATGAAAATACTTTGCAAGACCTCTGTGATTGGCAACCGTCTTGTGTATTCATCTGTCTGCCAACACCATCGAAAGATGATGGTAGCATTGATACAAAAAACATTGATGAAGCGGTAATGCGTTTGGTAAATCAAACTGATGCATTTATTGTAATCAAGTCAACTGTAACACCTGATGTGATTGATCGTCTGTCACGTATTGATGGTCGTATCGTCTATCATCCAGAGTTCTTGACCGAAGCCAATGCAAAAATGGAAATGTTAAACGCTCCATTCCGTTTGGTCGGTGTACAACAACAAGAAGCTGCTCAACACTTGGAAGGGTTATACAACTACTTTAGTATTGCAAACCCTGCACAGATGATTCCTATGTCACCTGTAGAAGCATCTTTCTTTAAGTATGCAGTGAATAACTTCTTGGCTATGAAGGTTACGTTCATGAACCAACTCAAAGAAGTTATGGATGAGTATGGTGGTAGCTATAACCAAATGTCTCGTGCATTGGCAGCAGATCAACGTATTGGTTATTCACACATGAAAATCCCTGGACCTGATGGTAAAGCAGGATTTGGTGGGGCATGTTTCCCAAAAGACTTGTCAGCCTTTATCAACTTTGTTGAGAAGAAAACAGGTGTTGAACCTGCTCTATTGAAAACAGTGAAAACTATTAATGATAACATCCGTAGTCAGTACGAACTATCAGATCGGGAGAAAGAACAAAATGTCAATTATGGACAAGTTGAAGAAGAACAGCAAGATAAAGACAACGGAGATTCTGAATCAAAGTAAGTTCTTCAACGAAAAAGAAATGACTCCTACAGATGTGCCAATGGTAAATGTGGCACTCTCAGGGTCTGTTGACGGTGGTATTGCGCCAGGGCTTACAGTCTTGGCGGGTCCATCCAAACACTTTAAAACTTCTTTTGCATTGCTAATAGCAGGTGCATATCTCAAGGCACGTCCAGATTCAGTGATCCTATTTTATGACTCAGAGTTTGGTTCACCACAATCATACTTTGAACAGTTTGGTATTGACCCTGAGCGTGTGTTGCATACACCCATTGCAAACGTAGAAGAACTAAAGTTTGATTTGATTGGTCAACTCGAAGAGTTAGATCGTAATGATGATGTGATTATTGTTATTGACTCTATTGGTAACTTGGCATCAAAAAAAGAACTTGATGATGCATTAGATGAAAAGTCAGTGGCAGATATGTCTCGTGCCAAAGCACTCAAAGGTTTGTTCCGTATGGCAACACCATATCTAACCATGAAGAACATTCCACTTCTTGCGATCAATCACACATACAAAGAGATTGGGCTATTCCCAAAAGACATTGTTGGTGGTGGTACAGGTATCTATTATTCCGCTGACAATATTTGGATTCTCGGTAGACAACAAGATAAAAAAGGTACTGAAATCCAAGGATACCATTTTGTTATTAATGTCGAGAAGAGCAGGTATGTTAAAGAGAAGTCTAAGATTCCTATTACTGTTTCATGGGACGGTGGTGTTCGCAATTATTCTGGCTTGCTTGACGTGGCTCTTGCTGGTGGGTACGTTACTAAACCTTCGAATGGATGGTATGCAAAGGTTGATATGGAAACTGGTGAAGTTGGTGGCAAAGTTAGGTATGATCAAACTCTAGAAAAAGAGTTTTGGGAACCAATCTTTGCAGAGACAGACTTCAAAGAGTTTCTGAAGAAACAATATTCTATTGGATATAAATCTGAAGTAGATATGGATGATATTGTAGATGACGGAGAATGAAGATTATGAACTAGTTCCTAGTGAGTTTGGCGAACATTGGGATATTCGTATCCTCACTGGCGAATTTATTGAAACCATATTCAACTTTGGTGCTATCAAAGTATCTGATGATGGGGAAAGTCTTAACTACTCTGCTGAGATTAAGGAACATCAGTTTGGTGAAGATTGGAACCCAGATGAGGATATGAACTGGCACGAAACAACAGGCAATATTTTATTAAATATTTTAGAAAGGTCTATAGAAAATGATAATCCTGATAATGGGTCTGCCAGGAGCGGGTAAGACGCATCTTGCCGTGCGACTACAAAACATTCTAAACTGTGCATGGTATAATGCGGATACTGTCCGTAAAATGGCAAACGATTGGGATTTTTCAGATGTAGGTAGACGTAGGCAAAGTGAACGTATGAACACTATTGCCTTGTTTGAAGGAACACGAGGTCGTACCGTCATCTGCGACTTCGTGTGTCCTACTGCGGAAACTCGAAAGAACTTTAGTTCAGATGTTACTATTTGGATGGACACCATCGAAAAGGGTAGATTTGAAAACACTAATAACATTTTCGAGAGACCTACAGATGCGCATCACGTTGTAAAGTCTTTTATGAGTGACGAAGAAATCGAAGAGTTTGCAGCTATGCTAAAGGAAGAATACAATGTTTGATTACAAGAAACCAACTACACAAATGTTAGGTCGTTGGCAACCATGGCATGATGGTCATACTGCTTTGTTTAGGAAAGCGTTAGCAGAAACAGGACAAGTTGTCATCATGGTTCGTGATGTTGGTGGTATCATTGGTATTGATGCTGGTGGTGGGCGTACTGAAGGACAGTATGATAATCCTTTTAAATGGAATGAAGTACGTCAAAACATTGTTGCAGGTCTTGCAGAACATGGGTTTACAGAGGGTGTAGAATATGTTATTATGCAAGTTCCAAACATCGTTGACATCAGTTATGGTAGAGGTGTTGGATACACATTCACGCAACATGATCTAGGTGAAGAGATTCATAATATCTCTGCAACCAAGATAAGAATGGCTATGAGACAAGAAGGTAAACTTTAATGCGGCCTCTATATCATCTAAACTATCCTTTGGATACAAAGTTATTTTTGATGATGGCAGAGGAATATAAAATCCATAGCAAACCTTATTATGATCCAAGATATGATGCTACTATCGATTTTTGGAAACAATACAGAGTTCAAAACAAAGTCATAGAAGATTTGATGTTTGATTTGAATATAAAAGGTAAGCCTAGATTTTATTGGACTGAGCCTAACACCACCATACCTGAGCATGTAGATAATAAAACTACGTGTAGTGTAAACTTCATCTTGACAAATGATCCTGCACCTGTTACAATAGAGGGTACAGATTATGTTTATGAACAATGTCTTTTAAATACCTCTCTTAAACACAGTGTTAAGAATGGTGACGAAGAACGTATATTATTAAAAATAAGTATTTTTGACACACCTTTTGAAAAGGTCATTGAACAAATACCAGAAAAGTACAGGGTGTAACTTGAGTAATATCGAACAAACAATATTAAAGAACCTACTAACAGAAGAGCCTTACATGCGTAAGGTTCTTCCTTTTATTAAGCCTGAATACTTCCAAGGCGTATACAATCTGCTATTCAAAGAAGTAGCAAAGTTTGTTGCCAAATATAACAAACTACCAACACACGATGCATTCAAGATAGAGATCGATCAGAGTGACAAGTTCAATGACGATCAGTATCAAGCTGCCATGGAAATCCTACCAAATATATTTTCTGCTGAGAAAGCAGATGATAAGTGGTTAGAGGATACTACAGAAAAATGGTGTCAAGATAGAGCGATCCATAACGCTATTATGGAGTCCATCTCTATCATTGACGGTAAGCACAAGAACCTGACCAAGAATGCTTTGCCCGATTTGTTATCAAAGGCATTGGCAGTATCTTTTGACACGAACATTGGTCACGATTACTTGGTAGACGCAGCAAACCGATACGACTTTTATCATGAAGATGAAGATCGTATTCCATTTGATCTTGAATACTTTAACAAGATCACTAAGGGGGGATTGCCAAACAAAACTCTTAATGTGGCATTGGCAGGCACTGGTGTTGGTAAGTCTCTCTTTATGTGTCATGTTGCAGGTTCTGCATTGGCACAAGGACATAATGTTCTATACATCACAATGGAAATGGCAGAGGAACGTATCGCAGAACGCATTGACGCAAATCTATTGGATGTGCCTATTGATCAACTTGAACACCTCTCAAAAGAGATGTTGACCACTAAAGTTCACAATATAGCTGCAAAGACCAATGGTAAGCTTATCATTAAAGAATACCCGACTGGTAGTGCGCATACAGGGCATTTCAGAGCACTTCTAAACGAACTAAAGCTAAAGAAGAACTTTGTGCCAGAGATGATCTTTATTGACTATCTCAACATCTGTGCATCATCTCGTATGAAAGGTATGGGTGGAGCGATCAACTCCTATACATATATTAAAGCAATCGCTGAAGAGTTACGTGGATTGGCTGTAGAGTTTAATGTGCCTATCGTGACTGCAACCCAAACAACTCGTAGTGGATATTCAAACTCTGATGTTGGACTTGAAGATACCTCAGAGTCGTTTGGTCTACCAGCCACAGCAGACTTGATGTTTGCTTTGATTTCAAGTGAAGAACTAGAATCACTTGGTCAGATCATGGTAAAGCAACTTAAGAATAGATATAATGATCCTAGTACCAACAAACGGTTTGTTATTGGCATCGACAGATCACGCATGAAGTTGTCAGATGCAGAAGATGCTGAAGGTGGCTTGGTTGATGATACGCCTACATTTGATAAATCAGATGCAGCAGAACGATTTAAAGATTTTAAGATGGAATAATGGAACACCTAATACATCTAAAATATAGAATAGATAAGGAAAAATATCGTAAGGTGTTTTACGATAATATCCAAATGGGACAATGGCACTGGTCTTGTCCAAAGTATCAGAACCTATATTGGTATCAGTTATTCATTGAAGATAGTCATGTTTTAAAGCCAATCATACAAGAGGTTGAGGCTGATCTGAATATTTTGGGTATGAATAACTTCCCAAGATTTAGTTATCAGTTTCCAAATACCAAACTACCTCACCATAAAGATGAGGACAACCTAGTGTCTATTAATATCAACTTGTTTGATACTGTGCCTATTATTCATCTTGAACATAAACCAATATCATATGAAGCGATATTTGTAAATGTTGGTGGAGTGGAGCATGGCGTGGAACCTGATCCTAATCCAAGACTTATATTAAAGTTTTGTTTACGTCACAACTGGAATACGGTTCTTGATAAACTAAAAGAAAAGGATTTGGTTGTATAATGCTAGAAGACTTTCTCTACCACGTGGATTATCCATTCGATATACATAGATTAGTGTCCGAATATGATTCTTATAAAGCTATGTCTTTTTCAGACCTTAATCCAAATTGGAAGAGAGTTCAAGCATTCAGTCCATACGCAAAAGAACTAGTTGACCATTTTCAACAATATGCAGATGGACGTGTCATGGCAGGGTATTGGGAACAACCTGCGAATACTGAAATCAAACCACATACTGATGGTGTTGCAAAGTGTAGAATAAATGTTCGTCTAGGTTCTGATGACGGTGTATTACACATGGGGGGTTGGGAATGTAGATATATAACCGCTTTATTGAATGTTGGCGAATACGAGCATTGGGTAACAAAAGTAAACCATAAGAGATTAATATTTTCTATAATATTTCAAGATGATGATTATAGAAAAGTACGTGATAAAATCAAAGGAGTGTATATACAATATGGCTAAAGGCAATAAGAAAACTAGTCAAGGACGTAAGAATATTTCTACGGCATCAATGAATAAATCCAAAAAACGCAGCTTCAAAAAGTATCGGGGGCAAGGTAAAGTTTAATGCATGCACGTCTCATCTCACACTCACAACCTGTACGCCATGTCCACTCTGGAGAACCAGGAATCATGGGACTTGAAAACATCCAAGACCTCGTTGCCTATTGCGCCCGTGTCTCCAATCCGTCAAACCAAGCTAACACCAAAACAACGTCAAAGCTACTTGACTATCTCATCAAACACAAGCACTGGTCACCATTCGAAATGGCAAGCGTCTGCATCGAAATCGAAACCACAAGAGATATCGCAAGACAACTCCTCAGACACAGATCGTTTTCATTCCAAGAGTTTTCTCAAAGGTATGCTGACATCCGTGATCTTGATGACTCTGTTGTAATCCGTAAGGCACGTTTACAGGATGAAAAGAACCGTCAAAATAGTGTGATCACAGATGATGTTAAACTGCATCAAGCATGGGAAACGCATCAGCGACTAGTTTGGAATGCAGCTATGAAAGCTTATTCGTGGGCAATCGATAATGGCATTGCAAAGGAACAAGCACGTGCAGTTCTACCTGAGGGTAACACACCATCACGTCTATATGTGAATGGAACTATTCGCTCTTGGATTCATTATATTGAGTTGCGTTCTGCGAATGGTACACAAAAAGAACACATGGAGTTGGCTTTGGCAGTGGCAGAAGCTATTGCTAGAATCTATCCAAAAGTACTGGAGTTCACCAATGACGGAACTGACAATACGTAATCAGGACATTCTTGATCAGCTAGAGTATGTACGTTCTACGGTCATGAACGCTAATATTGAGCAATATCAAGATGCTAAAATGTTTAGACCAGATGATGCTCAAACAAACGGTGAGTCATATTTAACAAAAGAATGGCTAGAAAAACATATGGGAGACCCTGACCACAAGGGGTTTCCTATGGAACACTATTCCATTCCAGTTGAACATATTACAGATAACGATCCAAAGCTAGAAGAAATCTATAACTTCAGTCGTGTTGATTTCATTTCAAATCTAGGGGCTAACTCAAGTGCAGTATTTTTATATTACCCCAAAGGTGGATTTGTAGGTTGGCATACTAATCAAAACAACTCAGGGTATCAGTTTATCTTTTCGTATTCTGAGAAGGGTGATGGATATTTTCAATACTACGATAAGCAAAAGCAAGAGATTGTAAAGATACCTGATGTGGCTGGTTGGAATGCTAGGTACTATCATTTTGGGAAAGATGAACCTGACCATTGTTGGCACTCTGCCTACACTAACGTACCACGTATTACTATTTGTGTTCTTTTCAGATGGTGGGATAAGCCTCATCTAAAAGAACAAGTCTTGGCTATGAAAGATCAACTCATAGAAGAAATAGAAATGGAGATTTAGATGGGCAAAAAGTTATCCACTTACTATCATGATAATGGTGAAGATTATTGTGAGATTCATATTGACTTTAAAGAAGAACTCTTGTATATTAAATATTGGAGAGGGCATGATTCGAAGTGGATGCACAGAGAAGAGTTCCCAAATAAATCATTAAGATACGTCGAAGACGCAGCAGAGAACTGGGCTTTGGGTATCAAGAAAATCGATCCTCAATATGAAGGTACTTTATTATGACAGACAATGTAAACCATCCTGTTCACTACGCACGTGACGGTATTGAAGCTATTGATGCTATCGAAGCTATGACAAGTTCTATGTCAGGGCGCTATGCACCACATGCTGCTAACGTCTTGAAGTATGTGTGGCGTTTTGAGCGCAAAAATGGTCTTGAAGATATTGACAAAGCTATTTGGTATTTAAACCGTATGCGTGAAAACTGGGTGAGGTCTCACCCATGACAGGCATTTTTTATGATACAGAGGAAGTAGAGAGTATGGCAAAAGAGTTTACTGTGCGAGTGGAACAAACACCTTTAGATATGGTAGTTGAGTTTGGCACAGCAATGGGACAAGATGTCGGTGTGCAATATGGTTATTCAACAAACCTTGAAACAATGCGTTTGAAACTAATCGAAGAAGAATGTAAAGAAGTCCATGACGCAGATAGTACAGAGAACCTGTTGAAGGAACTCGCTGATCTAGTGTATGTCACCTATGGAATGGCTGCTACCTTTGGTTGGGATTTAGATGAAGCGGTTAGACGTGTACATGCATCTAATATGAGTAAGCTTGGTGAAGATGGTAAACCCATCTATCGTGAAGACGGGAAGGTTCTGAAAGGACCAAACTATAAAAAGCCTGATCTGAGCGATTTAGTATCTTGACTTTAAAATAAGAGTGTGTTACATTGATTCGTAACTTGTGTGAAAGGTATTGATTATGTCACAACGTGAATCAGATTTCAAAGGCGGTATTCAACATGGTACAACTGCATTTGACGAAGAAAGCAAACGGCTAGACAAATGCTTAAAAGAGTGCAAAGACGAAATAACCATGGATGGTTACACTGTCGTTACTCAGTTTGATTATGACATGAAGATCAAATATGTCGGTGATGATTGTTTTGGTTTCGCCCCTGACGGTGGAGCATGGTTCAAAGGTGATACACTAGTTGCAGTCTTTGAAGCGAAGAAGCAAGGTGAAGGTGGTAACGCATATGAACGGTGGTGGGATAATGCCATGACTGCTAAGTTCATCAACCCAGATGTAAAGTATATTACATTCTGCTCAGGTGCGGGTGCAGAGGAAGGTAAGTGCCTTGACAAGCTTCGTCGGAAAGCAAAAATCATGATGGGTGATAACTTCATTTGCTACAACAAAGTCGAAGGGTTTACAAAACAAGAAGTTTATGATATAATGGAAAAAACATTGGAGTCTTGTCAGTGAAACCATTATACATTTGGGCTGGGGGTAAAAACAAAATGATCCCCAAATATTTGGAAACACCTACTATTCCAAAAACTGGGTTCGATACTTTTGTCGAGCCTTTTTTTGGTGGTGGTGCCATGACCATTTGGGTTTATCAGAACTGTCCGAATGTGAAGAAGTTTATTATCAATGACCACAAGCAAGAGCTGATGGGTATCTACAAGGCAATCAAAGATGACCTTGAACCTTTTCTCAAACGCATGGATGATCTAAGCTTTGATTATTTGGCTATGGCAAAACCAGAGCGTAAGCTTTTCTATTATGGTCTCAGACAAGAATACATCACAGACTATAAACACTGGACACCCACCTATGAGACTGCTACTTTATATTTTCTATTGAAGACAGCGTTCAATGGTATTTGGCAAACAACCAAAAACTCTAACGGTAGGTTTGCAACACCATGTGGTTTATTGAACCAAAAAGATTCTGTGTATGACAAACACAATGTTTTAGAGTGGCACAAGTTTCTGCAACTCGCTGAGATACACAATGATGATTGGGAAGTCGCCTCTCAAAATGTAGAGGGCAAAGCATTCTTCTTTATGGACCCGCCTTATCGTGAAAGCTTCACGTCATATGGTAGTGTGTTTGATGACCAAGAACACATTCGACTTATAGATTTTTGTAAGACACAAGATGCAAATGGACACTATGTCTACTATTGTAATCGTGATGACTCGAATGATGGTTTCTTCGATACTCATAGAGGTAATCTGCTATCACACCACTACGATATAAAATACACCGCAGGGAGACGCAGTACAAACAATGACGGAAGCAAATCTGCGAAGGCTGCCAAAGAAATACTTCTATATAGTTCTAGTATAGAGCCAATAAGATTATGCTGAAAAAACTTATAAAACTTATCTTTAAACCAAATCCGCATTGCACACACGATTGCAATCAAGGAAGGAACTGCGCATGTTCACGATAGAGTTCGAAGACGACGAAACATTGATTACAGTCATGGACAACTCAGGTGAGTTAGAGGACGTGTCTGCACTTCTTTATGATGATTATTGTCACTTCAGACAATGGAATGAAAAGCGTCAAAGGTTTGATGTTATCACATTGAAACCTGAGATGTATCTAAAACTTATGAAAGCATGGAACCTTGAAGAAGGTACATATGATATAGTGACGGTAGATAGAACTTGACATTAAGTCAAGAATCAACTACTATATGTGAAGTATGAATAGGAGTATATTATGAGTAATCAACGTGGTGGTAAATGGAAACCAGCTGCAATGCGTGATGGTTTGAATGACATGAAACTACGAGCGTTCTTTCGCACGGCAGCCAATGTTGTCGGTGAAGATACAGACGCAGGGTTTTATTTCGAACAGCTAGTAGATCACATCACTCAAGGTGGTAGTTTGACTACAGATGATCCAGTAGCTGTTCGTCGTATTCTAGGGGCTTAGTCTTTCTTTGCAGAACCTTTTGAGTATGCCTGAGCACCAAAGAAGGCTGCAACCAAACCAGCGATAGCCACAAAGTATGTTGGTGCAATGTCACCGATTGTACTTGTGGCTGATTCTATATTAAAGATAGCCGTAACAAGAATAAGCACTGGGTACAATAACATACCCCATAAAGCGAACCATGCCATTTGACGGATTTGATCCTCTTTGGCGTCTTCGTTTTCTTGCATCTTTCTTTTATGTTCAAACTCTGCAATCTCTTTTGCACGAGCCATTTCTTCGTCAGTGATAATCCCATCACCATCTGTGTCCAAATGAGCATAGATAGAATCTGCCTGCATCATTTTGGCTTCTTGTTTTTTATCTGCCATTGTTCTTAACTCTACTCCAAATGCATTCTTTTCGCCCATTATCCTGCAGGGACCATTGCTGTGATCGCAGGACCAAAGTAAGATACTGCGCCAAGTAGGATTGCAATACCTGCAATACCAATCAAAGCCCATTTCATCTTGAAGTCATCTACAACCATTTTGATCCCTACAAGTTCATTTCCAAGAACTCTTAGGGATAACTCCATCTTACCCTCAGGCATATCGATTGGGGCATTCTTTAAATCTTCTGCCATGCTAAATCCTCCTTTTTGAATATTTATAAAAAATAATGCTTGACTTGATTTTGAAAATGATATAGAGTATAGATATGAGTAAAATCGTAAACATAACAAGTGGGTTAATCACTATGAGTCTATTGGCAGGGATAGGGTTAGCAGCTATGATGTCTGCACCCCAAATCGACTCTGAGCAGCATAAATGTCTCGCAATGAATATCTACCACGAAGCACGTGGTGAACGTATGGAAGGACAAATGGCAGTTGCACATGTGACGCTTAATCGTGTTGCTCATGACAACTGGCCTGAGACTATCTGCGATGTTGTCTACGAACCAAAGCAGTTCAGTTGGACGCATATGATTAAAGACCACACCCCCAAAGAAATCAAAGCGTGGAAAAATGCTACAGTTATTGCACGTGACGTTATGATTGGTAACACTGAAGACCCTACCTATGGTGCAGTGTTTTACCATGCTAACTGGGTAAACCCTGAGTGGGCAAAACAAATGACTTTGAGCAAAGTGATTGGAAGTCACTTATTTTATACATGGGATGGAACTTGGAACTAAATACAGATATACCTATTGAACTTGAGTGTTGGATGCTAAAGTGGGGCATCTTGCCCAAAGAACACTTGCCTTCGAAACCTGATATAGTATGGCCTGAGAAAAAGGAGAGTCCTTTTGACTACCAAGCATGGAAGCCAAACTATGATGGTGAAGAACCACCATTCTGATTTATACATCAGTCCGTGTAAACAAGTCTGTAGATTAGACAAAGGTGTTTGCATTGGATGTGGAAGAACAACGGATGAGATCACTAAGTGGTCTCAATATTCATATTATGAACGCATGAAAGTTATGAGAAGGTTGGGCTATGGAAAAAGAACTTCAACGCAAAATCGCATGGCTAGAGAAGCAGCACGTAGAGCAATCAAAAATAGTTGATAGTATTGAGAATGATCGTAGATTAGATCGTAGTGATACTACAATGAAAAAGCTTCGTGATGCTAAGAAAGAAAAGCTTAGAATAAAGGATCACTTAGAATGGATGAGAGCCTTAGAAAGGAAGCTAATAGATTTCACTGGATAGTAAAGGGTCATCTCATTCCTGAGAGTTACTCTGATTTTGAAGTTGAACAAATATATTACAGTTATATGAAACGATTGTGGGGGAATCATGAAGCAGTTGTCCACGAAGAAGGATTCAAAGAAGCTTGGGCAAAAAGAACTGGAAAGCTGTAGAGACTGTGCAGAATACGGTGGTCACTTCTGTGATGAGTGCCTAGAAGAACTTCTCAAACGTAAAGAGAAAACTTCATAAACATTTCACATAACTTTTACACGTTTGTTACATTTGAGATATAAATCATAATGACGTTAAACTTGAAAGAATCTAAAAATGACGAAAACAAAACTTTGGAAGAAGGTAAAGAGAATGGACTTAGGAAACCCTGTAGTAACAACACTAGTTGGTCTGGTTATTTTTTATATTGGACTTAAAACATTCTCAGGTGGAATGAAGTCTATGGGAAACATGGACCATCTTGCTTGGTTTACAGGTAATATTTTCTATATGTTTATTGGCGGTATTGTAATGACTTTGCTTTGGCAATCATCATCATTATCAACAACTGCTATTATTGCACTTGTTGCCTCAGGTGCAGTACCACTACCCGCCGCAATCGCAGCAGTTCTTGGTGCTAATATCGGCACAACAGGAACTATATGGCTTGCAGGGTTATTAGTCTCTGATGGTATGCCCAAAGGTGATACCTTACGAATAGCAATGGCGCATACAGGTATGAACTTATTAATGGCATTGATGTTATTACCATTCGTAGGTCGGTTTGCACAGTTCTTAACTAAGTTCTGATGTGATATTATAGACACACTTTAAGATAACTAAAAGAGGGGGTTGACAATACTCCCCTTTTTTGATATAAGTATAGCTGTAGATGTTAGAGGATATTCAGGACTGCGGGGCAGTACCGCACAGCTCCACCAAAAGCACACTTCGCCTATCTGCACAATAGGTGTGGTGCAGCACACAACCCTTAATCGGGCCAAGAAGGTGTGTTTCTGATGGGGCTGAAAATAGGATCGACTGGTATTTGAGTCTACGAAACACAAATGCAAACGATAACTTTGCACCATCTGGATTTGCTCTAGCAGCATAATCACAGGGGGTTGGCTACTTACCTAGCAACAGAAAAGTAGCACTTTATTTTATGTTAACATTCTTAGAAGGTAAAAGAAAAATGAAAATCGCAGCATTCGCAGCAGCAGCTACATTGGTAGCAACATCAGCATCAGCAATCGAACTAGGTAACACAGGCGTGTCACTAGGCGGTAAGTTCGACACAAAGTATGACACTGGCGCAGAAGAGTTTGCAATGGAGTTCGTTCCAAAAGCAGGTATCAATCGTTGGGGTGTAGACTTTGCAGCATCGACAACTTTTGATATTCTAGGTCTAAACGAAGATGACGTATTCAAAGGTATTGATCTAGAAGCGGGTTACACAATCGGTAATACAGGTCTACGTGCATATGGCGAGATCGGCACAGACGCTGATTTCGAGTTCGGTGATGCAACATTTGGCGTATCATTCGAGTTCTAAACTTGCTATATAGTAGTAGGGTCACTACTCAATAAGTGCGCAGGGGGCCATGGTTAGCCCCCTATTTTTATTTGAGGATATTATGTACGTTGATATTTTAGAAGATATAGACCATCATAAAATACTTGAAGAAGCTAACTCTGTCAAAGTAACACTTGGCAAAGGATGGAAAGATATTGATCAAGTTGGATTGCAGGGTCATAAGCCTGATCTCGATCCTAAAGAGGAATGGTCTGCGTCTGTCGAAAGACTCAACAAACTGCAATACCCTGAAACATATTTTAAATACCCCTTGTTTGATATACCTAACATCAATAGATTGATCGATAAGTATGGATTGCGGCGCACAAGGTTAATGAAAAGTAATCCAAAAACCTGTCTCACTTTTCATCACGATATGACAAAACGAGTGCATATTCCTTTGCTTACTAATGAGGATTGTGTAATGATTTTTGACAATCAGACTTTTCATCTAGAAAAAGGGAAAGTTTATTTGACAGATACAACAAAACGACACACAGCAGTAAACGCTTCTCAGAGTATGAGGCTACACATTGTTGGATGCGTTTACGGTTAGGAGGTCACAATGTTATTCACAGCAGCAATAATGGTATGTTTGATAGATCAACCACGTAGTTATGCGACATGCCAAGTAATAAATGCTAACTTTAAGTACCCAAATGAAGAAATGTGCTGGGCAGCAATGAACACACAAGTGAGATATCAGGAGCAAAATCTCTTGAAGGTCGGATATGAGTTAGTTGATGCCAAATGTATTAACTGGCTTGAAGAAAAGAAACAAAAACTATGAGTGTCATTTTTTTGACACCCTCAACTTGGAAATAATAAATAAAGATGAAGGGAGCATACTATGATCTATAGAGTTTTAGCTATATTAGCTATTTTAGCTAGTGCTGCATACGCTGAACCTATTGTCACGGAATCGACTACCACAAGTACAGTGGACTCAACATCTGATTCACGTACTAAAGTCATTTCTCCACCACCATCAGCAGTATCTCCATCCATCAATACATCGAACTCTGATCTATGTACTGTTGGAGTTGCAGGTGCAGTTCAAACACAAATACTTGGCATTAGTGCAGGTACTACATTCACTGAAGAAAACTGCATGCGACTAAAAAACGCAAAGACTCTTTACGATATGGGCATGAAAGTTGCAGCAGTATCAACTATGTGTCAAGACGAAAAGGTATTTGAAGCTATGATGAATGCAGGTACACCTTGTCCATACGATGGATTGATTGGAAGCCAAGCCAAAGCAGCTTGGGAAAAGAATGCAAATAAGAAACCAGGATATAATCCTAAGAAAGATAAGATGAATGGTGAAACTAAGAGTACCCTTTGGGGCGGCGGTATTGTCGGTGGTCTCTTACTCCTATTGTTACTCTGATGTAATATATGGGTCTACTAATAACGCTGCATCAAATGGCATGCAATGGAGAATGGAAGATGTCTTACCACCTCAAGCTGGTTTGACTATCAATGGTATGTTGTATCAATATACTACTGAAAAAGACCCTGACTCTGATCTTACGGTTACTATTCGAAACAAACACGCAATAGACTTTGGAGAATATATTTTTAGTAATACTGATGATTGGTCTGGACTTCCTGGCAATACAATAAACAAGAAAGTTGTCATACCAGAAACATCGACTACATTATGGGGGGATGGTGAAATAAGCATTCAAGGACAAGGTTCTGTAATCAATCCTAATGTAATATATGAATATCGATATGACGAATGCTATATCCCACTTACTGATCCTAGTTGTCCAGGATATTATGACGCATTGTATCAATGGTTGAAGGACAATGGATTACTCGATAAAGAACCTGAAGTGGGCGATCCATATTATGATGAATGGGTTCAATATCAACTAAGTCTCGAAACGGACTTAGAGGATGATTATGAAGTAGAGCAAGATGAAAACGAAGAAATAATAGATGAAGATATAGCTGCTCTTAACGCTGAAGCTTCAATAGATAAACTGGTAGATACCTCTCAGACACAAATGTATATTGAGTTAACTACCGTTCCACAATTTGATAAATACTATACGCAAGACATACCAGGTGGTGTTTATCAAGAAACCGTAGTGTTGCAAGACGCAACATTGCCTGATAACAGAAGAGCATTGAATAACTTAGCTGGGGATGCTAAACATAGAACTATGGTACGCTCACAATACGGAGATTAAAATGTTAAAAATAACTCTTACTATAGCTGCTATGACTTTAGCGACTACAGTTAGTGCAGCTGACACGCCCATTAGTGGTACAGTAGAATCTAAGTGTTCTATCTTTACAGACATTCAAGGTGTGTACGGAAACCCTAATCCTTATGAACTAAGCACGACACCTGCGGATGGTGGTAAACAACCAATCATTCGTTATGATGTTGCATCAGCTGATTTTTACACTGCAAAGATTTCTTATCCAACATCTTTCTCATCATCACCATCTTTGAGTGACACTGTGACATGGACAGGCGATGTAGAAGTATCATCAGTATCAGATACTAACATGTCTGGATATGAAGCTGCAAAGGTACAATACGATAACGTGACAGAGTTTGATCTAACGGTGGCAGGTACGACTTGGTTTAAAGTTACATCAAATGCACAATATGGTTATCAGAAATCTTTCCCAGCTGGCAACTATACAGCTATCGCAACCGCTGAGTGTATTGCTAACTAGATAATATTATGAGAGTTATTATTGCTTTGTTGGCATTTGCCAGTGGTGCTTATGCACATGAAATGACACCTACTTATTTTGATATCAAACCATCTTTCGTTGATGGTGTTTCTGTTGTTGAAATGAGTTTTTGGAACAGGCGACAAGATATCGAATACTATGAGATAGATGTATTTGATAAGGATTGGAAACCGATTCCATTCGTTGCATCTAATAGATTATTATATGTCGAATATCTTAATAAGAAAAACTTTGATATATATGTTAAAGACGATGATAAAGATGACGTACATTATATATGTACGGTATCTAAAATATTAAAGAGTAGTGAGACCTCAACAGGTATTGCGTCTCGAATATGCTCTAAGGTGAATGAGGATGATTAATGAGATTTATGTATGGACTAGCATTTCTAATATGCACATTGATATGGATATCGGCTTCGTTTGCTGAAAGCAACTCGTTGAACTTTGCTCTACCAGGAGCACCATTGAACTATCAATCAGATAAGTTTAGAGCAGGTGATTTGGATTGTTCGAATGCGATTGGGTCTGCAACAACTCTGGAGTTTGGGGTTACAGGTCTTATTAGTAATGGTCATTATGATGCTATGAACAACTACTTCAATGAGACACGCACAGGTGACATTGGGGTGTATAGTAGGATCGTAATACCATTAGGAGCAAAGACTAAAAGTCGCATTGATTGTAATAGACTGTACGAGTTAGAACTAAAGAAAAAGGAACTTGAGGTCATGAAGTTAGAAAAAGAACTACAACAACTTCGTGAACTTCAATTTGAAAACTAGAGAGTAAAATGAAAAACATACTACTGGGAATCGCATTCTTGGTGGGTATGTTCATAGCTAGTTATTACGTTGGGTATGGGATCGCTGTAATAGGCAAATCTATTGAAGGTGTGTATGGGACATATCCAAAGAAGAAGTACGGATGGTAAAATGGCAGAGGTAGAGTTCGGTGGAATGACATTTAAGGGCGGTAAAATGTTTGCCGTTCTTACTGCGCTATCAACACTTGGTGGTGCTGCATGGGGTGGTTTTGAGTTTTACAAAGACTACATGGATATGAAAGAGATTATCCAGAACATCGACATTCAGGAAATCCAAGCTGCCAATGAACTACAACTACAGAAACTAGATGACGCAATCGCATACACTGTCGAGATCAGAAAAGACTTGGCGAGTGATGTTGAACGTGTCGAAGGAACTGTGCGTGTTCTTGAGGATCAAGTCACAAGGGCAGAAGAAACAGTTCGCACATTACGCAATGATGTATATCAAAAACTTGATACATTCGAAGAACGTCTAAGACTTACTTTGAAATCAAATCAAGACACAATGGCTGATATGAGAGATCGCATTTCAAGTAATCTCGAAACATCAGAGGCAAGAATCAAAGATACACAAGCTGGCATTGGTGATACACTCGAAGGTATCCGTAACGAGATGAACCAGCTGCAAAAAGACGTAACACAATCAATCAGAGAGGTTGAAGGCGTGATACGTCAATCAGATAAAGATTTAAGAGCTGACATGAAAGCACTGGACAAATCTTTATCAGAAAAACTCCAAGAAGCATTGGATAATCCCCTAGCACAATAAAATATTTCTTGACTTCAAGTCAAATCTCTGATATAGTGATTCTGTAAGGAAAGGAGATTTGCTATGAATAATGATTTCAAATGGTTCGTAAAAGCCAATAACGCTAAAGGTGACTTCTTTAGTTCTGCTGCTATGTGTTATGGCGAAGCCAAGCAACTTTATAATGATCTCTATGACGAAAAAGACAAGAACGGTCTTTTCTTGTGGGGTATGATCCAAATGACTCGAGAGGACCAAGTAACTTGCTAGTTTATCATCCATCATTATCTGATACTGTCAAACGTCTTAGAAAAGAGCATTGGCATAATGAACTCATCCAAAAGTATTTGAACTATGCATCTGCACGTCAACGTGAAGTGCGTACAGGTCGAACTGCTATCACTGATAGTGGAAAGACTAAGACTTACAAAGCTGAGTGGAAGTTCCAAGCCAAACACAAGTACGATATCAAAGACTTTGATAATCAGAAAGAGGCAGAACGTTTCATGAAGCGTGTCTTGAAGTCAAAGCTTTGGGCAGAACTTTGTGGTGGTGATGCGAAAATCCCTACCCTAGAAGTTGCGGGTTTCCGTGGGCGCACCGCAGGTCGAGCCTATGGTTGGAAAATCCAACTGTGTGCACGTAACGGTATGGATGCCTATACTTTACTCCATGAGATGGCACACTGTGCAGGTCACATGCACCACGATGTCTCATTCCGTCAATGCATCCTGCGTTTGACAAGTCGGTTCATTGGAGCTGAGCCTGCCAAGTTTCTGAAGAAATGTTTCAAAGAGCAGGGTCTGAAGATGACTATTCGTCAAAGCATCCAAGAACCAGATGCATGGTTGACTCGATACAAACGTCTAGAAGCCGCACGTGAAAATATTGCGGCTTAACACTTGACTTTAAGTTAAGTATTTGCTATTATAATAATGTAGTGAGAAAAGGAGTGATTCGTATGACTACTCAGCTTTGCCAAGATATCGAGACCCTTGAAGATGCAATCATCAACTTGACCGAAGGTGCGAGTGATGAGAAGCGTATGGCGATTTGGGCATTAGAACGTTTGCTTAAGCAAAAGCAAAACGAACTTGTCACCTTTGAGTACATTGCATCGCAAGCACTCGCAGACTCAGATGGTTACGCTTGTAATCAGTACACTTATTAATAGGAGATTTGTTATGACTGAGAAAGTTACAGAAATGTTAGAGTTTCTAGCTGAAAACGGTGTCACGATTGACACCACTAATGGGTTTATGAATAAGACTGAAACACAACAGCTAAATCTGTTGTTCAAAATCTTCAAAGAAATGGTTGCTTAAGGAGAATACATTATGGCACATGAAGTAGAAATCATCAATGGTCAGGCTCAACTTGCATATGCAGGTGATGTTCCATGGCATGGACTAGGTGTCGAAGTTCGAAATGATATGACACCTGAGCAAATGATGCAGAAAGCAGGACTTGATTGGACAGTTCATGAAGTAGAGTCCTATGTGGACTTTGAAGGGGATCGCATCCCAACAGGTCAGAAGTCTTTGATTCGCTCAACAGATCATAAGGTTCTTACAAACGTTGGTGAGGGTTGGAACCCAGTACAAAACTCTGAGGCATTTGAGTTTTTTCACGACTATGTAATGGCAGGCGATATGGAGATGAATGTCGCTGGTTCATTGAAGGGTGGTAAGAACGTGTTTGTTCTTGCTAAGGTCAAAGAGTCATTCGCTATTCTTGGTGATGACCAAGTTGACTCATACCTGTTGTTTTCAAATCCACATGAGTATGGTAAGGCAATCGATATTCGCTTTACACCTGTTCGTGTTGTTTGCAAAAATACATTGACGTTCTCATTGCAGTCTGCGTCAAAGAACTTCACTAAACTAAATCACCGTTCAGTGTTTGATCCCGAGATGGTTAAACAACAGATGGGTCTAGCATCTGAGAAGTTCACCATGTACAAAGACATGGCAGAGTTCTTGTCAACCAAACGTTTCACCAAAGAAACTTTGATGAACTACTACAACGAAGTGTTCCCATACACTCACAAGGCTGCGGATGCTCCAACTAAAATGGATGATCTTACCAAGAATGCACGTGATGCATATGCAGTTCTTGAGACGCAACCTGGTGCTGAGTATGGTGAAGGTACTTGGTGGCAGGCACTTAACTCTGTTACATACTTGACAGATCACAAGATGGGTCGCAACAACGACTCTCGTATGCAGTCATCATGGTTCGGTGTAAACCAAGCACGTAAACTGAAAGCGGTTAACAAAGCTGTAGAATATGCCACAGTTGCATAATGATGATGAAGGTAGCGTTTCACAAGAACGCTACCACAACTATATAATACGCAAACTGAAAGAGGAACGTGAAATGGCATACAAATGGCCCCGCATCCACAAAGCTGAAGAGAATATTGATCAGGAAGTTACCGAATGGGTATACAATCATGTATTTGAACATTTTGGTGTAGAAGAAGTTACAGAACTAACTGAAGAAGATATCCAAGAAGTGCAAGCGTTTTGGGATAGTCTGAATGAATATAGTTGCATGGGTATTGGATATTCTAATCTGATCAACAACTGGGAATCTGAAAAATGGGAAGCTGAGAATGGTGAGGGTTGAAGACCTCAATATCACATTCTTCCATATGCCAAAGAA
>Ga0208542_1000077_pt1 | contig 36652 bp, 55 predicted proteins | sample DEB08_DNA_3_FD_185495 | JGI IMG/M metagenome (GOLD analysis project Ga0208542, IMG submission 185495) | Aqueous microbial communities from the Delaware River and Bay under freshwater to marine salinity gradient to study organic matter... | ecosystem: Environmental > Aquatic > Marine > Coastal ... | reverse complement strand
TGCGGTAAACCATGCGCTGCGAGCGCTGTTCTCGGCGGGACAGCCGGGTCGGCGCTATGCGATCGTGCTGCCGCTCTACCGGCAGGCCAAGCAAGTCGCTTGGGACATGCTGAAGGACTACAGCCGCTGCGTCCCGATAGCGACCTACAATGAGGCAGAGCTTCGCGCCGACTTTGGAGACATTGGGCGCATCCAGCTGTTTGGCGGCGATAACCCTGACACGCTGCGGGGCCAGGGCTTCGACGGCGTGGTGATGGACGAGGTCGCGCAGATGGACCCGCGGCTCTGGGGCGAGGTGATCCGCCCGGCGCTGGTCGATCGCAAGGGCTGGGCGATCTTTCTCGGCACGCCGAGAGGGCGGAATGCTTTCTACGACCTGGTGCAGCAGGCCGAGGAGGACGACACCGGCGAATGGATGGTTGCGATCCGCAAGGCGTCCGAGACCGGGATCGTCCCGAAAGACGAGCTGCACGCGGCCAAGCGCCAGCTGACGCGAGAGCAGTACTTGCAGGAATTTGAGTGCAGCTGGACCGCGAGCATTCGCGGGGCCTACTACGCCCGCGAGATGGAGGATCTGACCGAGGCCGGCAGGATCACGACGATCACGCCCCCAGGCGATGTCCTGGTGCATACGAGCTGGGATCTTGGGATCGGAGACGCGACGGCGATCGTCATGTGGGCGATCGTGGGCCGCGAGGTGTGGATCTTGGACTACTACGAGAACAGCGGCGTCGGCCTGGCGCACTACGTGGAGCACTTGAGGTCGCTGCCGTATCGCTACGGAAACCATTTTCTGCCGCACGACGTGCAGGCCCGCGAGCTTGGCACTGGGATCACGCGCCAGGAGACGCTCGAGCGCCTTGGGCTGCGGTGCGAGGTGCTGCCGCAGCAGCGTGTGGACGACGGCATCAATGCCGTGCGCAACCTGCTGCCGAGGACGTGGATCAGCTCGGAGAGATGCCAGCGGTTAGTTGAGGCGCTCCGACAGTATCGAGCGGCGTGGGACGACAAACGGCAGATGTACCGGGCGACGCCGGAGCGAGACTGGACGACGCACCCGGCTGACGCGGTGCGATACATGGCCATGGCGGTCGCCGAGGCCGAGGTGGACGTTGCCGGCTGGGCGCAGAAGCCTTCCAACGACACAGCTTGGATACGCTAGATGGTGATGATCGAAGAAACGGTGGAGATCGAGGAGGTCGGCGAAGAGCAGACCCCCGATGCGTCTACCGAAGACGAGCTGATCAATATCATCCAGGCCGAGGCCCAGGATGCGATCGGCTACGACACCGACACGATCGTCGAGCGCCGCGCGCTGAACTTGTCCCAGTACCTGGGCCAGCCGCAGGGCGACGAGCGGGCCGGCAGGAGCCAAGTGCTCGACCGGAGCGTGCTGGAGACCGTCGAGGCTCTGGTCCCGTATCTGCATCGGCTGGCGATCAGCGATGGCGTTGCGCAGTTTGAGCCGGTGGGCGATGGCGACGAAGAGGTTGCCGAGCAGGCAACGGATGTCGTTGACCATATCCTCACGAAAATGAACGACGGCCACCGGCTCGTGTCCACCTACATCAAGGATGGGCTGATCAGCGATGTCGGCGTGATCAAATGGTATTACGATACTTCGATCGAGGTGAAGATCGAGACGCTGTCTGGGCTGACCGACGAGGAGATGGCGCGGCTCGACATGGATGTCGAGGCCGATGTCGTGGAGCACACGGCGTATCCCGACCCTAACGGGGCGATGCTGCCGGTCCTCGATGAGCTTGGCCAGCCGGTGATCGACGCGATGGGCATGCCGGTCATGCAGCCGCTGATGTTGCACGACATCCGCCGGCGCATCCGCAAACCCAAAGACAAGATATGCGTTGAGAACGTCGCGCCCGAGCAGTTCGTGATCGACCGCAACGCGACCAGCCCGACCTTTGAGGACTGCCGCTTCATCGGTCACCGGGTGTTCAAGACGCGCTCCGAGCTTCGCGCGATGGGCTTTCCCGCTGACGTTGTGGACAGCCTGCCCTACGGCGACACCGAGTACAGCCTCAACCAGGACTACCTCGAGCGGTACGAGGACAGCGAATACGACAACGATATGGGCGGCGAGGCCGGGGCGGAAAGCAACAGGCGCATCGAGGTGCTGGACTGTTACATCCGCGTTGATCTGGACGGCGACGGCATTGGTGAGATCCATCACTGTATGACGGCTGGGTTCCAGAATGCGATGGAGTTGCTCTATCACGAGGAGGTCGATCACATCCCGTTCGCGTGCTGGTCGCCGGTCCTGCTGCCCTACCGTGTCATTGGCCTCGGCGTCGCGTCATTGGCGAGCGAGAGCCAGCAGGTTCTGACGGCCCTGCAACGCTCTGTGCTGGATGCGACCTATCAAGGCGTCTCGCCGCGTCTGGCGGTCGTCGATAGCGAAGTCAATATGGACGACCTCTCGACCCAGGAGCCGGGCGGCATCGTTCGCACGAAAGGGCAAAACGTGATCACGCCGATCGGCACGCCTCTGGTCGGCACGCAGGTGCTGCCGGTGCTCGAGTATATGAACACCCTGCGAGCGGCGCGCACGGGCGTGACGCTGGATGGCATGGGCCTCGACCCGACGAGCTTGCAGAATGAGACGGCCACGGCTGCGGCGTTGCGCTTTGATGCGGCGACGGCTCGCACCGAGATGGTGGCGCGGAACTTGGCGGAATGCGGCATCAAGCCGCTGTTCAAGGGCCTATTGCAGACGTTCTTGAGGTATTTCGACGGCGAGTTTGTTTTCCGCTTGCGCGACAAGGTGGTGCGGGTCGATCCGAATGCGCTCAACGCCGACATGGACGTGACGGTATCGGTTGGGCTTGCCGGCCATCGCGACAAGCAAACGGCGTTGTACCAGGGCATCCTGGCGATCCAGGAAAAGATCCTGACGACGGCTGGTCCGAACAACCCGCTTGTCGGCTTCGAGCAATACTACAACACGCTTGGCGAGCTTTTGCGGATCGCGGGCATCACGTCGCCGGCGCGGTATTTCAAGGACCCGGCAACGCAGCCGCCGCCGCCCCCGCCGCAGCCTGACCCGAATATTGAGCTGATCAAGGCGCAGGTCCAGATCGAGCGCGAGAAGCTCGAACTTGAGCGCGAGAAGCTGGCGTTTGAGGCCGAGGTGGACAGCGTCAAGATGGGCGCTGAGTTGCAGGCCGAGGCCGATCGCAAGGCCGCTGAGCTTGCGCTGCGCGAGCGCGAGGTATCGCTCAAGGAGCGCGAGGCCGAGATGAAATACCAGATCGAGCAGGAAAAGCTGCGCATCCAGGCGGCCAAAGTTTGAGGCGACGGACATCGGGCGCGAGGCCGCGTCAGAGAGATGTCCCCTGTCAAGCCTGCGGTCGGCTGATCGACCTAAACGTGCCCGGCCTGATCGTGCTGGGCGATGGAACCAACCTACACCTGCATTGCTACGAGGAGACCTGCCGTGCCGATGGTCGGGAAGAAGCACTACGCCTACACGGCGAAGGGGATGGCGAAGGCCAAGGCTGCCGCCAAGAAGGCCGGAAAGCCGGTGAAGTCCGGCAAGAAAAAGAAGGGCTGAAACTATGGTGATGTTCGGCGGCTACAACTACATGCCGGCTCCGTCGCAGGTCGATCCGCGCCTGCCGGTCTACAAGCCTCAGATGATGACGCTGCCCGGCGCGAAGCTGTCGAAGGACGATCAGCTCGCCAAGCAGAAGCAATTCGCTGGTGGCGTCCTGCAAGGCTATCAGTACCGGCCCCTGGCGCGGCCTGACCTGTTCGGCGTCAACCCGCAGGCGGCGATGAGTGGCACTGTACCGGACCCGGTACAGGGTGGCCGCTATCAAGGCCCAATGGGTCTGATGGCCGGCATGCCGATGCAGACGAGCCTTGCGGCTCCGGCCGGCGTGCTTGGCGGCACCCAGATCACGCCGATCCAGCCCGAGGGCACGTTCGTGCCCGATGACGGCACTGGCGCTACCGACGTGGGCGAGGAGCAGGGCAAGGGCGCGTATACGATGCGCGATCTGATGCGCCTGGAGCGCGCTTTGGGCCAAGCGAATTTCGGCAACCAAACGCCGTTTTCGGTCTTTGAGTTGTTCAAGGACGCCGGCGGGGGGACTTACGACGTGGACTACAGCCAGCCTTATTCGGGCCAGCTGTTCACCGTTCGCAACGACGACGGCGAGGACGTGCCGAGCGACCAACAGCTGGGTAAGTCCCAAGCCATGTCGATCGCGCTCTACCGCGCCCGAGGCATTGACGAGAGCAATTGATCTTGACGCCCGAGGAAGCTGACCTGCGCGCGGGTGATGCGCGCATGCTGCTGGAGCATCCATTGCTGCATAACGCGTTTGCCGATCTGACAGCCGCGTATCTGGACATGCTTCTGAAGACCGAGGACGAGCGCGGCGTGATGCGCCTGCGTGATGGTCTCAAGGTGATAGAGCAGGTCAAGGCGCAGCTGAAGTCGCATGTCGCGACGGGTCGGCTGCATGGCCGAGAGGCCAAGGAAATTAGAGGCAGACAGAGGTTTATCTGATGAGCGACGCTACCGCAGAGATGGTCGAAAACGATCTGGTCGATGACCCGGTCGAGGACGAGGCGACTGTCGAGCGACGCCCTTTCGATACGATCGACGAGGCCGCGCAGGAAATGCGCCGTTTCTTCGAAAGCGATGAACAGCCGGCGGATGCCGGCGACGAGGCAGCGTTGGAAGACGCTGAAGAAGCCCCCGAACCAGCCGCCGCCGCTGAGCCGTCCTTCGAGGTCGAGGTCAATGGCGAGATCCGGCAGGTGCCGCTGTCACAGTTGAAGGCAGCGTATACGGGCGGCGACGAGCAGCCGGTAGATCCGGCATTTACCGAAGCACAGATGCAGGCTCTAAGCCAGCACAGCCCTGAGCGGCAAGCGCAGGATCAGTGGGTCCAGCAGGTGCAAGCGTACCTGTCGAGCCCGATGCCTGAGCAGCCGGACCCTGCTCTGCGCGAGACTGATGTGATCGAGTACCTGACACAGAAGGACGCGTGGAGCCAGGAGCTTCTGGATCGCCAGCAGCTACAAGCGCAACTCGATGGCGTTGTGACCCAGCGTCGAACGGAGGCGCAACAGTTGCATCAGCGTTTGCTGGACACCGAGTGGAATGCGCTCACCAAGCATCACCCGGATCTGAAGGACCCCGACCGCTACAAGGCGTTCACCGCCGACATCCAAGAGGTAGCGCGTCATTACGGGTTCCGGGACCAGGAGATGTTGAATTGGTGGGACCACCGCCAGATCCGAATGGCGGCTGATGCGTTGAGGACCGTGCGCGCTCAAAGCGCCGCGCCAGATGTTGCGAAGCGGGTGGCAAGCAAGCCGCCGGTGATCTCGCAGGCTGGCCGCGCTGAGCCGGATGGGGCGCAGAAGCGAGCCTATAAGGAGGCCAGATCAAGACTTCGAAAGACCGGCAGCATGCGTGACGCGGCTGCTGTTTTCCGAAACTTTGTCTAATAGGAGGCCACCATGGCTCTCATCACCAACGCCTTCACCACCTACTCGGCGGTGGGCAACCGGGAAGACCTAGTCGACAGCATTTACGACATCTCGCCGGTCGACACCCCGATCCTTTCATCGGTCGCGCAGACCAAGGCCACCGCCGTCAAGCACGAATGGCAGACGGACAGCCTGTCTGCTAACACCACCGCCAACGTCCTGCTGGAAGGCGACGTCGTTTCGGCGCAGGCTTCCACGGCGACTTCGCGGGTCGAGAACTATTGCACGATCTCGTACAAGGCTCTGGCTGTGACCGGCACTCAAGACGCCGTCAGCCACGCGGGCCGGGCGTCCGAGCTTGCCTACCAGCTGGCCAAGCGCTCGCGCGAGATCAAGCGCGACATGGAGACCATCATCACCGCGAACCAGGGCTACAATGCTGGTAATGCGACCACCGCGCGCGAAAGCCGTGGCCTCGGCTCGTGGATCACCAGCAATGACAGCCGTGGCACGGGTGGCGCTGATGCCGCTTCCGCGACCGCTGGTGCGACTGACGGCACGCAGCGAGCCTTTACCGAGGCCATGCTCAAGTCCGTCATGCAGCAGGTCTTCGACAACGGCGGCGAGCCGGAACTGCTGACGGTCGGGAGCTTCAACAAGCAAACCGTGTCCGGGTTCACGGGTCGGTCGTCTGCGCGTCAGATGATCGCCGAGGATCGCATCCAGGGTGCGGCGTCGCTTTACGCGTCCGACTTTGGTGATCTCAAGGTGATCGCCAACCGCTTCCAGCGGGCTCGCGATGCGTTCGTGCTCTCGCCGGAATACGCGGCTGTCGCTTACCTCCGGCCCTTCGCGGTCGAGGAGCTTGCCAAGACCGGCGATGCGGAGAGCCGTTTCCTCCGCGCCGAGTGGACGCTCGAAGTCCGCAACGAGGCCGCTCATGGCGTCGTGGCTGACCTGACCACGTCCTAAGCGCGTTGAGGCGGGTTCTCCCAGCCCGCCGACCCCGCGGGGGCGGCTTGCCATTGCCGCCCCCGTTTCTTTTGGAGCTTCGATGTCCCACAAGCAGACGTTTCGCGAGGCTTTCTCGCCAACAGCTCGCAATGTCACGATCGTGGATGGCGACGACCTGCACATCGGCGTTGAGGTCGATGCCGGCGCGTTGCGCGAGAGCGCCAAGGCTCTGCGCGATCTGAACGATCACGAGCCGTTGCACAAGGACATGCGGCTGGCTGCGATCATCCCCGAGGATGTTCTGCAACGATCCTTCCAGGAGGGCTGGTTTAATGACCGACGCGCCTGGAAGCGCTGGGCCAACGATCCAGATCATCGCGACTTCCGCGTCTGGGAGGGTCAACTATGAACGATCAGGGCATCAAGATCCTGGTGGCGGTCCCGAACACCGGCCACTTGGTCACGGCAACGGCGGTCTCGATCGCCGAGATGTTGCAACACTTTGAGGCGTCCAGCGCGCCCTTCGCCAAAGAGGCGCGGCTGATCGCGGCGCAGGGCTCGATCCTGCCCGAGATCCGGCACAAGCTGGTCGCCGAGGCTTACGAGTACGGCGCGACGCACATGCTCTGGGTGGATAGCGACATGCGCTTTCCCAAGGACGCGCTGAACAGGCTGCTGAACCACGGCAAGCACGTCGTGGGGGTCAATTACGCCCGCAAGGAGCCCGAGGCTCGCCCGACCGCTTTGACGCTTGATGAGCGCCCTTTGAGCGCTGGCTCGACGGGGCTGATCGAGGTCGCGCATATGGGGTTTGGCCTAATGTTGGTCTCGATGAGCGCCTATGACGCGATCGACCTGCCGTTTTTCGCGTTCGAGCCGATCCCGCCGACGAATGCTCGTTGCTACGGCGAGGATGTCACGTTTGGCCGCAAGTTGCGCAAGGCAGGCGTCAAGGTGTTCTGCGATGCCGATCTGAGCCGTCATGTCCAGCATATCGGCCCCTATTCCTACACCCTGGCCGCTGACGAGGCCGTCGAGCCTGACAAGCCCAAGCTGCAATTGGTGACGTAACATGGCCATCTCGACATACGCAGAGTTGAAGACCGCCGTCGCGGAGTGGGGGAACCGCACTGATCTGACGACGCAGATCCCCGACTTTATCGCGCTTGCCGAGGAGCGGATCAACGCGAAGCTGCGTGTTCGCCAGATGGTCGCGCGCGCCACAACGGACGCCGCCGAGTATCTGGATCTGCCTGATGACTGGATCGAGGCTCGCGAGGTCAAGCTGACCAACAGCAAGACGACCGTGCTCGACTATTACAGCCCGATCGCGCTCGACAAGCAGTTTCCCTACGGCGGCGCTGGCCAGCCGAGCGGGTTCACGATCGTTGGCTCGCAGCTGCGCCTGATGCCGGCCCCGAGCGGGTCGATGACGGTCGAGATCGGCTACTACCAAAAGGTGCCGGCTTTGTCGGACAGCCAAACGCAAAACGCGGTGCTGACGGACTTCCCGCGCGTCTACCTCTACGGCTCGCTGGTCGAGATGCAGAACTATTTGATGGACGCGAAGACGTTGCAGCGTTTCGAGGCCCTGTTCGACGAGGCCGTGCGGGTGGCCAACACCGCGAACAAGTCATCGACGCATGCCGGCGGCAGCCTGCGCGTGACGCCTGGGGGGAATGTCGTATGACCACCTGGACAAACATCTCCGGCGGGAGCGCCATCAGCCAGTCCTTGGCCGATCAAGCGGCGACCAGCGCGACAAACGCGGCCAACAGCGCGACGGCAGCGGCGACCTCGGCCACCAATAGCGCGACTAGCGCCACCGCCAGCGCCACCTCGGCGACGGCCTCGGCCACAAGCGCGACGGCCTCGGCGGCATCTGCCTCGGCGGCGGCAGCGGATCTGGCGACTTTCCAGGGCCAGTATCACGGCGCGTCAGCGACCGCTCCGACCACTGGCCTGGACACGGGGGATCTCTATTTCGACACCGTCGCGAACGCGATGAAGGTATACAACGGCTCCTCCTGGGTCGCTGCATATATATCTGCCTCAGGCGTTTTGACGGCGGCGAATAACCTGTCAGATGTCTCCTCGGCGTCGGCCTCGCGCACAAACCTCGGCCTGGACACGATGGCGACGCAGGCGGCTAATTCGGTGGCGATCACGGGCGGGTCGATCTCGGGCATCACCGATCTCGCGCTAGCTGATGGCGGCACGGGCGCTTCCACGGCCTCGGCGGCACGCACCAACCTCGGGCTAGGCACGATGGCGACGGCTGCGGCGGCTGACTACCTCGCCCTGGCGGGCGGCACGATGACTGGCGACCTAGTGCTGGCTGGAGATCCTGACGCGGCCCTAAAGGCTGCGACGAAACAATATGTAGACAACAACGGCGGCATTTCCGCCGGAAAAAGCATCGCGCTCGCGATCGTTTTTGGAGGCTAGGAAATGGCTAACCCCAATATTGTAAATGTCGCGACGATCAATGGTAACACCGCCGTCCAGGCGGTCGGCACGAGCGCGACGGCCATCGTCACTAATTCGGCGGCGTCCGGCAAAATTTACAAGGTCAACCTGCTCATCGTCTCGAATATCGACGGGACGAATAACGCGGAGGTAACCGCCGATCTCTATCGGTCAAGCACCGCCTATCATATCGCCAAGACGGTCGTGGTCCCCGCTGATGCCAGCCTGGATGTTTTGAGCAAGCCGCTGTACCTGCTGGAGGGCGATGCCCTCCGTCTAACCGCAAATGCGACTGGCGACCTTGAGGCTGTTTGCTCGTTCGAGGAAATCAGCTAATGGCCGGGAACGGCGGGATCGTCGGGCCTGCGAACACGCCCACCACCTCTGAGGCGTCTGGTGTTTGGTCCCTTGCCGAGGCCCAGGAAGCGCAGGGCGGGGGAATTTGGCCGATACTAGGAGAGGACCCTGAGTGGGCCAACGTCACGCTGCTGTTGCATTTCGACGGCGACGTAACTGACGCCTCGGGGAATTATTCGCCGACGGCTAACACGTCAACAAGCGAGACCACCATTGTAAAATACGGGTCCGGCTCGCGGCGGTTTAACAATACAAAACTGGACTACGCCTCTACGCTCCTCGACTTTGGGTCAGCCGACTGGACGGTCGAGGGCTGGGTCTATTGGGACGGCACAGCGGGGTACGGTGGCATTGTGATAAACTCAAGCAGCACGTCGTGGAATGACGGGATAAATTTCCACAACAACGGCTCGACCATCGGCCTTTTCACGCCCCGTATCACCACGACTATTTCGTCCGGCCAGTGGTATCATTTCGCGATCGTGAGAGAAAGCGGGGTTTGGGCGTGGTGGCTCAACGGAAGCCGCGTAGGCACGGCAACGGCGGGGTTTACGGACACGAGTGCAACATCAAGTTTTGGTTTCCATTCGGCTGTCAGCAATTACCCCTTTCGTGGATACCTGGACGACATCCGGGTGACCGATGGTGTCGCGCGGTATAACACGGCCAGCACTTCAATTAGCGTACCAACTGAAGCGTACCCGGATAACTGAGGTTCGTGCGCTGTGCTGCAATATAATTCGTCGGGGAGCTACACGGCATGAGCCGGTTGCCTGGAAACGGTGGGATCGTTGGCCCGATCAACACACCCACAACATCCGCCGCGTCTGGGATCTGGTCGCTCGCTGGGGCGCAGGAAGCCCAGGCCAAAGGCATATGGCCCATCGTCGGGGTCACACTTGAATATCTTGTAATTGCGGGCGGCGGCGGTGCGGGGGCGGGGTCGGCCAGTTTAGGCGGCGGCGGCGGGGCTGGCGGCTATCGCCACACATATGGAACGTCAGGCGCTAATTCTGCCGCAGAAACAGCGTGGGCGGTTGATGTAGGTACGGTAATCACCGTTACGGTCGGCGCTGGCGGTGCCTCAGATACAAACGGCACCGATAGCAGCATTGCGGCGACAGGGCAGACCACAGTGACGTCGGTCGGCGGTGGTCATGGCGGCGGATATAGCACTGGGAACAATGGTGAGAATGGCTTTACCGGAGGGTCGGGCGGCGGTGCGGCAGGCGGCGACTCGTCGTCGTTTACGGGCGGGTCGGGAACGGCAAACCAGGGCAAGGCGGGTGGAATAGGTAACGCCAACTCTGTCGGCGAAAACGTATGGCGACAAGGCGGCGGCGGCGGCGCGAGTGCGGACGGCTCCAGCGGGGAGGCGGGCGCGGGGAACGGCGGCGCAGGCCTCGCGTCGACCATCACAGGGTCGTCGGTTACGCGCGCGGGCGGTGGCGGTGGTGCCCATCATAATGGCTCACAGGCAACGGGCGGATCCGGCGGCGGCGGCGCTGGCAACAGCACAAATGGCGGGAATGGTACTGCGGGAACGGCAAATACCGGCGGCGGCGGCGGCGGCGGCGGGTATAGCGCTGGCACGGCGGGCGCAGGAGGTTCTGGCGTCGTTATCTTGCGACTGCTTACGAGCGACTATAGCGGCACGACGACCGGGAGCCCGACCGTCACGACAGACGGCTCTTACACCGTGCTGCAATATAATTCGTCCGGGAGCTACACGGCATGAGCCATTTCGCGAAAATTGAGAACGATGTCGTCACCCAGGTCATCGTTGCTGAACAGGAGTTCGTCGATGCGCAGCCTGGCGAGTGGGTCCAGACGAGCTACAACACGCGCGGCGGGGTGCATTACGCGCCCAACAGCGACACGCCGGATGGCGGCGTTGCCCTGCGTAAAAACCACGCTGGCATCGGCTATGCCTACGACCGGCAGCGAGATGCGTTTATTCCGCCGCAGCTCTTCCCTTCTTGGACTTTAAATGAGGAAACCTGTCTTTGGGAGGCTCCCGTTCCATATCCAGAAGACGGAGAACTTTGGTATTGGAATGAAGATCTACAAAATTGGGTAACTCAATAAAATTCTCAATATGGAACTCTTAATCTTACTTTTATCTCTTCCTCTCTGCATCACATGGGCCTATCGCGGAGGAAGTCTATACCGCCAACAGCATTGGCCGCTACGGCTCGGCACGACCCGCTGGCTGACGCTCCTGGCGACGCCGCTATTTATGACACTGGCCTTCGTCGCCGGGCTCTGGCCGAACATCGACTGGCCTGACGCCGTCGCGCTGGCCCTCGGTTTTATCGCGTTTTTCGCGGCCCAGGCGGATGGCTGGGGCAGACAAATGGATCTCGGGCGAGATCGCAAGCCGGACGACGAAACCGGACACCGGCTGCGCGACTTGGTCTGGAGCGAGAAGTCCTCGTTTGCGCGAGATCTCTGCGGGCTGCACATGCGTTTCGCTCAGTTCGTCCCGGCCGCTGTGTGCTTTGGCTACATCGACTTCTGGTTGTCCCTGCCAACGGCGCTCTTGGCGCTGGGCGCGCCTTGGGGCTGGGTGCTGGAAAGCAAGCTTTTTTATGAGAGGGGCCGCGCGCCCTCGTCCCCGTTTGTCGAGCTTCTGATCGGCGCTGCCCTGGCAGCATCCACCGCCGCCGTTGTCGTTTGGAGATAAAAAATGTCAACCGCCACGACCATCCTCGGCCTGGAAAAGCAGGACACCGGGGCGAACAACAACGCCTGGGGCACCGTCCTCAACACGCAGCTGGATCTCATCGAGGCGTCTGTCGCCGGCAGTACCAGCATCGCGCTGTCCTCAAGCGACGTGACGCTGACGACGACGGACTACTCGGCCAACCAAGCGCGTGCGAGCCATCTGGCTCTGTCTGGCACCATCACGGCTGACTGCAATGTCATCGTGCCGGCCAAGTCCAAGCTCTATTGCGTCACCAACAGCTGCACGCAGGCGACCGCCTATCAATACAGCGTGACGGTCAAGACGAGCGGCGGCACGGGCGTGGTGATCCCGGCGAGCACGCGGCCAGTTTGGGTGAGGTGCGACGGCACCAATGTCGAGCCCTTGTCGATCATGCCGGCGGTGACGATCGCGTCCGAGACCGAGGTCTCGCTGGCGTCGACGACGAACGAGGTTCTGTTGACTTTTGCCGCTGGCGACGTAACGCACGACCCGCTTTCGATGGCGGATGCAGCCAACAACAAGATCGTCTTTCCTGCCGGCACTGAGCTTGTGTCAATTTCCCTAAATTTGTTCCTAAGTGCGTCCATCGCGTCCACGACGCTGTGCTCGGCGATCATCCAGCAGAAAAGCGGGTCACCCGGCAGCAGCGGTTTCTACCCCTACGAGGCGGTCTATCAACGCCGTGGCACCGGGTCGACGTATACACCTCTCACGGCCAGCTGCATGTTCAATTTGGCCGACAAGGCTATCGGCGCAACCGATCGCGGCATGGAGTTCCAGTTCCTTGCCCAGCTGGACACCAGCACTGCTGGAGTAGCCTGCTCGGCCTGGGAAGCTCACGCGGTGATCTTGCGGTAGGAGCGCCGGCATGACTTTCGTCAGCTTCGAGCCCAGGCCCGGTATCTTCACCGACGACGCACCCGGCGTCGATGCGCCCTTCCGCTACACCGCCGGGTCGCTTGTGCGTTTTTACAATGGCAAGGCCGAGACCATCGGCGGGTGGCAGAAGAAAACGCAAGACACGTTTACCGGGAAGGCGCGGACGCTGTTATCGTCGGCTGAGCTGGATGGGACGCGCAATGTTTTCGCCGGCACGCACAGCCACCTGCAAGTGCTGCAAGGCGGCGTCGTCAATGACATCACGCCCTTTGCGGCTGCCGCGATCTCTCTCGGCACTGACCCGATCTCGACAACGGACACGGATGCCACGGTGACGGTGACGGCAACGGCGCACCAACTGGTCGTTGGTCAGCGCGTGGTGCTGGACGGCGCGAGCGGCACGGTCGGCGGCCTGACGATCGACGGCGAGCATTCTGTCGCCACGGTCGTGGATGCCAACACGTTCACGTACGAGGCGACCTCCGCGGCGACTTCGACCACGACGGGCGGGGGCGCAAGCATGACCGCGCGCGGCGTCCTGGTGAACGGCGAGGCTGACGGCACGTTCGAGTACGGCTACGGCGTCGGCGGCTACGGCGAAAGCACCTGGAATACCGCGCGCTCAAGCTCGACGATCGAACTGGCTCCGCGTGTCTGGAGCATTCAAGCCTATGGCGAGGACGCATTGTGCGCGCCAGGGCAGCAGGGCTCGATCTATCAATGGGACGCGACGAACGGTGTCTCGACCAGGGCTGTTGAGGTGACCAACGCGCCGCCGTGCAACTTTATCATCGTCAACCCGCAGAGCCGGCACCTGATCACATTTGGTGCGGATGATGACCCGATGAAGATCCGCTGGGCAGCGCAGGGCACGCTTACGACCTGGACGGCTGCCTCGACGAACGACGCCGGGGATGTCCGGCTGCTGGACGGCAGCGAGATCCGCGCGGCATCGAGGACCAAGGCCGAGATCGTGGTCTGGACCGATACGGCGGCCTATTCCTTGCGCCATGTCGGCGGCGCGTTCGTTTTCCAACTCACCAAGCTGGCGGAAGCGGCCCCGATCCTCGGCCAGCAGGCTTTTGCGGCCAGCGACACATTTGTCGCGTGGATGGCGGATGGTCAATTCCAATATTACGACGGCGTGGTCCGCAGCCTACCGTGTCCGGTCGCCAAGCATGTGTTCAACGATGATCTGGGGCCGGGGCTCAACCTCGCGCAGCGTCAAAAGATCGTCGGCTTCTGCAATGCTGAGTTTGGCGAGGTCGGATGGCTATATCCGAGCGCCGGCAGCACCGAGGTCGATCGCGTCGTCGTTTGGTCATACAAGGAAGGCGCGGACGTCTGGTGGATCGGCGAGCTTGATCGCACCGCCATGATCGACCGCTCCATCGAGCTTAACCCGATCGGGGTCGACAGTTCTGGAAACATCTATAACCACGAGATCCCTGGCGCTGGAAACGACGGGAACCCTCTGTCCTACTCGATCGAGACCGGCGGAGCCTATATCGACGAGGGCGAGAACCTGTACGCGATCCGGCAGGCAATACCGGACTTCGTGCTGACCGACAGCGACGCGTCAAACGCGCTCAAGCTGCAATTTTTCTCGAAGATCTACCCGCAAGGCACCGAGACCGCCGGGGCGATCAATGACGTGATCAGCACGACGACGACCGTGGACACGCGGATCACGGGCCGCAGCCTGCGGTTCAAGGCATCTAGCAACTCGACGCAGCTTGCGTGGCGCGTTGGCAAGATGCGCTTCGATGTCGAGCTTCTGGACGCGGCACGCTGATGGTCGCGCGCTTCCCGGACCCGCCCTCGTCTGCTGACGGCTTGCAGATCTGGGCGGCGGATCTCGTGCGCGCGCTCAATGCCGCATTTGACAGCAGCAGCGAGCGCGTGGCCGGCGAGTTCGCGGTGACGACGACGGCGACAACCCGCACGCTGGACGCTTCAACGGCTACGGTTGCCGATGTCGCGAATGTCCTGGGCACGCTTATCGAGGATCAACAGGGGCGCTGATGGACAGGCTAGATCGACTGCAACGGGCGCTGAATTTCGCCGGCGACACGCACGCGCTTGAGCATGTCGCGCAGGCGGTGAAGGGCGGTGAGGCCAACTGGTGGCAGGGCGACCGCTCGGACATCATCACCGAATTTTACGAGTACCCGCTGTCTGGCCGGGCCTGCCGCGTTTGGCTGGCGAGCGGCGACATGGCTGAGTGTCTGCGGATGTATGACGACATAGAGGACTGGGCTCGGGCGAATAACGCCGAGCGGATGGAGATCGTTGGCCGACCCGGCTGGCGGAGAGTGATGTCTGGTCGCGGTTTTACCGAGGCCGGAGTAGCGCTGAGAAAGGGGCTGCGGACATGAGTAAAGGCGGAACCAAAACGGCGACGACGACGACGGAGATCCCGGAGCCGTATCGCAAATTCGCTGAGGGGCAGCTAGCGACCGCTGCGACGCTGCAAAACCGCCCGTATGTCAGCTATCAGTCCCCGCTGATCGCCGACTTTACGCAGCGGCAGCAGCAGGGCCTCGATCAGCTGGCAGGGTTTCAGCCGGCGGGCGATTATGGCGCAAGCGTGGCGCAGGATCTCGCCGGGTATCAGGGCGGTCAGATCGCGGGCTCTGATCTCAGCGCGTACAACAACCCATACGAGGACATGGTCGTCAGCCGATCGCTGGCTGACATTGACCGCGCGCGGCAGATGGCTCAGCAGGGCGTTAACGATCAAGCCGTGGCGGCTGGCGCTTTCGGCGGATCTCGCGCCGGCGTGCAGGCTGCGCTGACGAACGAGGCCTATGCCAAGCAGTCGGCAGACACGGCGGCTCAATTGCGCCAAGCCGGCTTCTCGAACGCCCAGCAGCTTCGCCAGCAGGACATCGCCAACCAGATGGCGTCGGCTCAAATGCGGCAGGGGGCGGCGGGGCAGCTTGGTGCGGCCCAGCAGGCGCAGGACGCCGCTCGCATGGGGCAGATCAACGCGCTCCTGCAAGCTGGGGCTGCCGAGCAGGGCATGACGCAGAGCAACCTCGATCTCGCCTATCGGCAGTTCCTCGAGGAGCAGAACTACCCGCTTGCGCAGCTGGCGCTGGGTCAAAGCATCCTGGGTCAGACGCCGATGGGGTCTACCACGCGGGCTCCGATCCGCACGGGCGGCTTTAACCTCGGCAGCTTGTTGGCCGGCGCTGGGAGGCTGGCCATGGGTCTGGGGCCGCAAGGCCTGGGTCTGTTTGGCGCTGCGGCAGCGGGCGCTGCCGGCGCAGCGGGTAGCGGAGGATTACCATGATGGCTACACAAGTTCCGATGGCGACACCCGGCTTGCTCCGGCAGCCCATGCCTTACGTCAACCTCGGCCTGCTCGCGCCGCAGGGGCAGGCGCAGCGCCTACAGGCTCCGGCTCCGTCGCTTGGGCAAGCGCCTGACGCCCTGGGCGGGCTCGGCGAAGGCGCTCAAGCGCTCGGCCAGAATTTTCTGGAAATGGCCAAGGCTCAGCGCGAGGCAGGCCTGCAAGCGCAGAGAGCGAACCTGCTTGGCTTGCAGATTCGAGATGCTCAACTGAGCTTTGACCAGAAGGACCTAGCCGCACGCCGTCGAGAAGCAGATAGATCTCAAGCGCAGAGCGTGCTTGATGTCGTTCAGGGGGTCACCCCGTTTACTCAGCCGATGACAACAGCGATGGCCAATGGCGCGCGAGCTGTGCGCACAGCGCAAAACAACGCACGCGTGCCAACCGCCCCGGCTCCATTAGCTGCTCCGCGCTTACCGGTTGCGACTGAGCCGCTACCAGCCCCGGCCCCATCAGCGCCGCAAGGGGCGCTTGATGCCGCGACGCAACAGGCCATGCAACAAGAAGCGGATAGCTTGGGCGTGCCGCTCCCTTCGTTGCCGCTTGATCCAGCCCTAGTCGCGCAGCAGGACTACGGCAGTGTTGTCCCCACAGCCACCTCGCGCCTATCGGCAACACCGCAAGCCGACACGGTAGACCCGTTTTCTGGCGACGTGGTTCCGTATCGCTCGGATGATGAAGAATACGCAGCCCTGGCTGCCGCCACGCCCGAAAATGCAGATGCTGTTCTTGCCGCGACGACTAATGCGGAGGTCTCGGCTCAAAATAAACTGGCGAGCCTTCCAGCCCCTGTTCGAGAGCAGCTTAAGGGGCTGACAAATTTCGGCGGCTTCATGCTGAGGTCCATGATCGAATCCTCAATAAACTCCGATAATCCGCTTGAGGGCTTGACTGCATTTTTCAAGCTGGCAAGGGAGGGCTCGAGAGAGGACATCCAACAGATGGCGGCTTTGCGCAAAGAGCTTGACGGGATCAGCAAGCCCTTCATCAAAGCGCAGGCGACATACAACAAGCTTTTGCCGGCGCTCGAAGGACGCGGCGGCGTGTCTGACTTCATGCTGCTAAAGCTCGCCGTGCAGTTCGTCGAAGAAGGCGTCGTGATGGAGGGCGAAAAGAGATCGTTCCAGGACACCTCCGGCTTTTATGAAAAGTTGTTGACGCAAGTGGAAAACGTCAAAAACGGTGCCAGCCTTAGCGATGCTCAGCGCAAAGAGATCTCCTCTTTTACATCAAAAGTCTACTCCTCGCTGATCAAGGAGCAGAAACGGATCGAGGCTCCGTACCAGGAAAATTTTGGGCAAATTAAGTCCATGAGCCTGCTAGATAACCCGGTCACATTCACCTCTCGCATAAACCCCGATCTAGTGAAGAGCGACGGCAGCGTCGTTGTCGCCAATTTTGAAAAAAGGGAACAGGCCCGGAAAAAAGCGGGCGAAACGGCTGTGCTTGTTGGCGGCAATAACATTCCGGCTGCCAATTTGACGCCAGAAAACATTAAGGGGATGACGCCAGGAGAGGCCGAAAGCCTGGCAGAATTGTATAGAGAGGACCCCAACATTCAGGATGTCCTGTCCTCCAAAGTGGTCATCGCCTTAAAAAATAAGCTGAGGAATTAACAAGATGGCTGAGACGCAGAGCAAAACAACGGCGGACGCCCTTGCCGGCGTCTTAAAGGCTGCTCGCAGCGGGGCGGCGCGGAGCATGGCGGCCTATCCCGGCACGATCCCTGACCTTTTGAGCTTTATCAGTGAGCTTACAGGTCTGGATATGTCACTGGACACCGAGCTGCCAGGGTGGCTCTTTGAGGACGGCAAGCCCCGACAGTTTAAGGCTCAGAAGTCCGATGAAATTATTAAGGCGGCGTCGGAAAACCTACCCGCGCTGTCGCCGATCTTAAACTATGACCCTGAGAATGTAGCAGAGCGGTACGCCCAGACGGGGATGGAGTACGCAGCCGGCCCCATAGCGACCAACTTCGCCACAAACTTGGCGCGCAGTGGCTCTAAGCTGGCGTCTCGGTTTCTGCCAAGGCAAGCGTCGGACAAGGACGCGCTGCTTGCCTATTCGAGGCTGCCAGGAGATGCGCCGACCGCCGTTGGATCTGCCGTGCGCAATACCGCAGGCGAGATGGGGCGCGCTTTGCTGAGCGCGTCGCCTTTTGGGTCTACAGCGGCGGCTCTTGCAACCACCGGTGGTGTTGCCGATCAAACGCTTCGAGAGATGGGGGCGGCTGAATGGGGGCCGGTGGCCGGCGTTGCGGTGCCGTTGGCGGCGGTCTTGGGCAAGTCGGCGGCGGGGCAGCTAGGCAGGCTGCCGAGCTCGGAAGACTTTGTGGCTCAGCAACTTCCGAAAGACACGAGCACTGGCTCGGTTGATGTCCCGGCGATCACAAAAGCTCAGGAGTTGATGCGGCAAGGCAAACAGATAGGCGTAGATATTTCTGGGGCGGAGGCAACAAAAGCGATCACTGGAGACGTGAGCCTGCAAGAGGCCGTTTCTCAAGCCAACGCTACAGGCCTGACGCCAACGAATAGAGAAATTGCCATGGCCCGCGTAGCGCGAGCAACGCCGGCCAGCGGCCAAATGCAGGTCGTGCCGGGACAGATGGAGGTTGCCGCTCGCCGTCAAATTGAGCAGTTGACTGGGCAGCCTGACGCTTCCGAGGCGGCCATTCCCGGCTCGGCTGCTGCGCTTGTAAAGGACGCGCTTAATAGAGGCGAGCGCGAGCTTCTTAACGTGCCGCGAGGCCGGGAGGGGCAGAGGCCTCAACCTGGGCTGTTTGAGGAGGTCGCAAGGGACAATGTCCCGGTATCGCGTGATGCTGTGCGCAGCATTCAAGGGATGCTCGACGACATTGTAGCGCGCGAGGGGCCTACGGATATTGGTCGTACGGCAGAGGAGTTCAGAGGTAAGCTGATCCAAGGCGGGCGCTATCCAACCGCGTCGCGACTGCACAGCCTATATAAGGACTACAACGTCCGCCTTGCGGACGAGCTTGGCAGGAAGGAGAATTTCGCGACGGCACTTGAGGGGCAGATGCGTCCGGTGCTCAACGCCGTTCGCGACGCGTTCACGCGCGCTGATCCGCGCATGAAGCTGGCCATGGATGTCGAGGCGTTTGTCCGGCCCGAGTTTGGCATGGCGGATCTCGGGGGCGATGTTGGGCTGCCGACATTCCCGCCTTCCTCCATCGAACGGCGAGTGTCGCAAACGGCGTCCAGCAATGCGGCGCGCAATGTTTCGGACGAGGTGTTCAATTTTATCACGCCCATGAGGGAGTCGGGCATTGGCTCTGCCACAACGCCAAACTACAACGCGCAAGACGTTAAGCGGCTGTTCGATATTATCCTGGACGGCCCAGATGAGGTTGTGCGCACCGTGTTCTCGGCATTGCAGCAACGAGATCCATCCTTGGCGTCCCAGCTCAATGTTCAAGCGGGTGTCCCAGGAAACCCAAATTTCACCCCCGACATACGGCAGTTGGTTGCTAGGCGGCTGATCGGGCAGACATTTGAGCGCGTTCTAAATTCTGCCTTCTCTCCGGCTGGTGCTGATGCCGGCGCGGGGCAGGCGAAGGCTGGCGCAGCTTTCGCAAACAAATTGAGCGCAACCAAGCAGCAGCGCGATGTTCTACAGGAGCTTGTGAGGCAGGCGTCTAGGGCAAGCGGGACGGACTTCGACACGCAGTGGAACGGCATGCAGAAGTTGATCTCGATCCTCAAAGCGACCGAGGCTGTTGACACGCGCGGGACAGGCAGCCCGACGCAGCCAAGGCAGCAAAGGCGGGAAGCCGCTGAACAGGCTGCCAGCCCAGCCAAGCGCGCCGAGATGTTGTCTCGGCCCCGGCAATATCTGGTGAGCATGACAACTGGCATTTCTGCGGATCGGCTCATTTCGGCTGTCGCAGAGGCTAGTGCAACGCCAGAAGGCCTTGAGATCTTGAAAAAGCTGGGCACAAAAGCTGGCCGAGGCGAAAGCGGCTATCGACTGGCTGCTGAGCTGCTAGATCTTGGCCGCGTCGCGGTGGCACAAACGCAAGACGAGGATGTGCAGCGCGCCAACGCCCATCGAGAAATAACGCAAATGAAAGACCAATGACCTCCCGCGCTCTCGCCGCAGCAGCCGCTCTTTGGGCGGCTTTTTTTACGCCTGCGGCGATGGCGCAAAACCCGTGCATGGATCTCGCCCAAGCGGCGGAGAGGCTTGAGCGCAGCCACGGCGAGGTGCCGACATGGCGGGGCATGTCCGCGCGCGGCTACATGATCGTGCTGTTTGAGAGCGCCGAGACAGGCACCTGGACGATCGTCATGGTGCGTCGTGACGGCCTGGCGTGCCCTCTGGACGCCGGCCTCGCCGCGCAAAAATTGAGTAGGAGTAAGCCGTCATGACCCCCGAGGAAAGAGATCGGCTTGCCAAAGCCGAGCAGGCCATCGTCGACATGCGAGACGACATCAAGGCGATCCGCGAGGACTGCCAGCAGCTGACGAAGGCGCTCCACATGGGGCGCGGCGGGTTTTTCGTGATGCTACGCTTGGGGGCGCTCCTCGCTGCGGTAGGCGGCGGCAGCGCGTGGTTATATGACCACCTCCGGTGATGCTGGCTATGGCCCGCACGCCACCGGCAAAGCCGCCGAGGCGATCGCCATCGCATGGCTGTCGCGCCGAAAATTCGAGTGTTTCACGGCCTGGGGCAGCCACAGCCTCTGTGATCTGGTGGCCGTCAAGCGACGCGGCGCTGTATCTGCGTCGGTGACGCTGATCGAAGTCCGCGCGACCGACTATGCGGGCAGCGGCCACCGCCGCCTGTCAGCTGATCAGGCGAGGGCTGGGGTCGAGCTGCTGCTCGTCTATCCAGATGGGAATTGCGCTTGGGCCAACGCTGAGCAGGGCGGAGAAACGAATGGGTGATCAAAAAGTAGTGAGCGTGCAGGTCGATCGCGTTCGAAGCCACGTCCACGTCACGTCGAACGGCAGGCGCTGGGAGCTGACGCCGGAGCAGGCCGAGAGCCTCGCGGTGCTGCTTATCCGCGCGGTGCGGGAGGGCCAGGAATGACGATCGTGCCGAGCATTGGCGACCTACAGACGGCGGCGAGGACTATTTTCGGCGAGGCTAGAGGCGAGAGCGACGAAGGTCAGCGCTGGGTGGCGGCGACCATCATCACCCGCGCGCAGCGAGGTGGCTGGTGGGGCAGCACGCTGGCGACGGTCTGCAAAAAGCCGTGGCAGTACAGCTGTTGGAACGCCCGCGACCCGAATAGGCGGATCGTTGAGAGCTTGCAGCCTGACGAGCCTGAGTTTCTTCGCGCGCTGGAGAATTTAACGCAGGCGCTGCGTCATGGCGTCGGCGAGACCCCGACCCACTATCACACGACATCCATCAAGCCCAGTTGGAGCGATGCGGAGAGCATGCGCTTCATCGCGACGATCGGTCGTCACCACTTCTATGAGGAGACTTGAAATGCAGGAATTTGTATCGCTGGTGACTAGCACCGAGGCCGGAGCCTGGGTCGCGGCCCTTGCCACGTTGATCGCTGCGGCGAACGGGATCACCGCGCTGACGCCGACCAAGGTCGATAATAACGTGCTGGGCATCGTGCTCCAGATCCTCAACTGGCTCAGCCTCAACGTCTACAAAAACAAAAACGCGGATGATGTCTAGCTGGCTCAGCGCCATTGGTCAGATCGCCGGGATCTTTCGAGCGCTGTCCGAATGGTGGAGCCGGCGGCAGTTGATCGAGGCCGGCAAGCGCGAGGCTGAGGGAGAGAACAATGCCGAGCAGCTGGAAAAGATCCGCCGCGCAAATAGCGCTCGCATTAACGCTGACCGGGTGCGCGCTGACCACTACCGCGACTGACGTGTCGTGCGTCGCGTTTCAAATTATCAAGCCATCAAGATCCGACGTGCTGACCGCCGGCACCGAGCGCCAGATCGCCGAGCATAACGCGGCCTGGGAGGCGCTTTGCCGGTAAGGGGGGGAGAACTGCCTCTCGAGAGGCAGTGGTCCCCCAAATTGGCAGAAACGTTCATATTTAAGGCCAATTATAGGCCCCAGGAGGTTCAATTGAACCTTCCGACCCCTGCCTCTTTTTCCGCTAAGTCATTGATATTATTGGTCGGGGAGAGAGGATTCGAACCTCCGGCCCCTGCCTCCCGAATGCAGGGGCCTAAGCGTAACTAATTGACATTAAACGATTCTTAATGTCACAAAATGCTCAAAAGTGACGTTTTGTTCACTTCACGTTCACGGTTTCGGGTTCAATTGAACCTCCGACCCCTGCCTCTTTTGCGTTTTCGCCCTCAACAAAGGGTCCGTATAAATGACATGCGGGGGTGTTCGTCGCAGTCCGCTGCGGCGCGCAAAACCATCGCAAAGTGTGGGACGCGGGGGTGGGGAAACAGCGACGCGCTTCCCCCACTTGCAGTTTAGTCCACCTCAAGCGCCCGCGCCGCGCCGCGCAGATAGTCTGGGCTGAAACGCGCGTATATTTTTCGCGTTGTCTCGAGGCTGTCGTGGCCAAGATACTGCGCGATCTCCGCCATTGGCACGCCGGCCTCCGCCATCCAGACGGCGGCGCTGTGCCGCAGGACGTGCGGCGTTACATCCTCCAGCCCCGCCCGCTGGACAGCCCTGGCGAACGACTTCTTGATGTCGAGCACCGGCTTGCCGGCGAACTCGATGACGTGATGCGTCATCGCGACCTGCTTGGCAACGATCAGTGCTCGCCGCGCCCCCGCCGTCATCGGAAGCACTGCCCGCCCTTTATTCTTCGTGCCGATGCCGAGGTCGATCCGCTGGCGTGGGAAGTCGATCTGAGGCCACGTCAGCTGCAACAGCGCTGTTTTGCGCGCGCCGGTGGCAATTGCTAGCTCCAAGAAAAGATAGAGGTGAGGCGTTGAGACGGCGGCGTCTCGGAGCGCGCGGTATTCGCCCTTGGTGATATGACGGTGCCGGGGTGCCGGCGGCGCAGGTAGTTCGAAGATCGCGCTTTTATCTGTTGCATGCGCTCGGACGGCGCTGCGCAGGTCGGTGATCTCGCGCCGGATCGTGCCGTCCTGCACGACCTCGCGCCGCAGGGCGATATACTCGCGACAAAGCTCAGGACATATCTGATCAGGTCGGAGAGCGCCCCAGAAGGGCCGCAGCGCTTTGTACGAATACCGGGCGCGCTCTCGATCTCCGGCGGCGATATAGGCCTCCATGACCGCCGCGATGGTATCCTCGCGCGGTCGAGCCGCCTGCGCTCTCAAGTCCGCGAGGCGCTGCTCGGCAATGTCACGATCGTCAGTGCGGAGCGAGACGCGTCTGGTCTGGCCGCTCTCTCGCCAGACTGCGCACCATTTACCTCGGAAGAGCTTGATCCGCATTGTTCGTGTTCCGTTATGGCCTGCAATGTCACACGATGATGCCGCCCGACGCGGAACGCGCGCAACTGTTTACGCTTGATCATCCTCCTGATGCTGCTAAGCGGCACCCCCCATCGCTCCGCCAATTGGCCGACCGTGAAAATCTCCTGGTTCATTTTTCCTCCAATATCACCCTGCCCGCTTTGGCGGCTTGATCAAGGCGCGGGTTCAGATCGAGTGGCTCGTCTCCAGTGCTGACGCCACGCATATCGGAGATCGCGATCGTCATTAGTCTCGAGACCCCAGTCGCTTTCCTTAAATGCGGTCACCGTGGCGCTCGTCGACCAAGGATCATGGATAACCAATTGCCCATCTTTGTCGCGGTAGCATGTTTCGGGCACTATCTGGTCGTGCAGGTCGCAGCAGTCCTCGCACATCAGGCAAAGATCAAAAGCCTCGTCATCCTGCGGTATCCGCCACAAGTGCTCGGCATGAAAATAGCCGAAGCGCTCCAAAATATCCTCGCGCTGCTGCTTGCAGAGCCGCTCCGCCCTCACAACGCGAGGGTCGACCCAAAACTCGCTCCAAGGCAGATCGCGCGCGGCGTGGACGGCCTGCGTCAATGCAACGGGCAGGTGCTTTTTGATGTCCTCAATTTCCTGTAAAAGCCATTTAGGGTCGCGTTTGTAAGATGGCGCGATCCATTGATGATCCGCTACAAACTGTAGCGTCTCACGGGCTAAACAACGCCTTTTATGATCAGGTAAATTTACCATCATCTATAACCCGATGGCACGCCGCTTGTCACGGCTCCCACAATATTACTCTCCTCGGCATCGCCCCGGCAACACTCGTCAATAACCTGATCGAGCTTGACCCAGACCAAGACCCAGACCAAGACCAAGACCCAGACCAAGACCTAGACCTAGACCAAGACCTAGACCAAGACCAAGACCGAAACCCATAACTAGACCCAGACCTAGACATAGACATAGACCTAGGCCCAGACCAAGACTTAAACCCAGGCATAGACCTAGATCTATATCGTGCAGCGGTCATGACTTGTTCATGACTCCGAAACTTTCGATGGCCTGCACCTGGACATACCAAGCATCTACACCGAGGGGTTGGGCGTCTTTCCACTGCGGCGCGGAAAACTCACCTGTCTCATAGACGATCATCGCGTTATTTAGTTTGACGCAGGTCCTATTCGCCTCTACCAGCTTCCCGGTGTATATGTACAAGCCACACCATAGAGTAACAGTTTGTCCCAGAAGGCATTCGAGACCTTCGTTCTCAACTTCGTTCGCGATCACCTTCATTTGCACTTTTCCTTGTGGATGGTGGTTGCTAAATACATGCCCTCTGCGGTCCTGATCCGCTCCCCGATCCAGCGCACGACCGGCACGGCCATGGAATTTCCCAGCGCCTTGTATCGCGGCCCATCCGCTGCTGGCTTGCCGCGATAAGTGATGGCGGTGTAGCCGTCTCGGAACCCTTGGAGCCGCTCGCACTCGATCGGCATCAAGCGCCGAACGGCGTCCGGGTAGGTAATGGCGTTAATCATCCCCACCGAGTTGCCCGCCTTAGCCCCCTGCGATCGCTCCCAGTGCGCGGTAAGGGTGTCTGCGACTGCGGCGACCAAAGGCGTCCCGCGGCCCGTCCCATCCTCCGATGCATCGAAGCCATCCCCGCGCAGGGTGTGGGTGACAAGCGTTTCGCTTTCCGCATCCATGCGTCCAGAGCCGCCATGGGCATTCAGGCACATTGCAACGACGGGATCTTGGCCTCGGCTCTCTCCGGCGCGCTCTACGCCGCGGCCACTCGCTGTAAGGCTTGGCGCAGTTGGGGCGGCAAACTCTTCCCCCGCTTCTCGGCTCGGCGGAGGATGCCCCGACAAGCTGTCGCGCTCAAAAAGTACCGCCGCGGCACGTCGCCAGTCACCAAAATGCCCGACAACGAACACGCGCTTCCGTCGCTGGGCCAAGCCGAAGTATTGAGCGTCAAGCACTCGGTAGGCGAACCCATACCCGAGTTGCCCCAACGCCCCGAGGAAGGCTCCAAAGTCCCGTCCTCCGTTTGATGACAAGACGCCGGGGACGTTCTCCCATACCAACCAGCGGGGCCGATAGCGGTCAGAGATGGCAAGATATGTGAGGGCGAGGTTACCACGCGGGTCATCCATTCCTCTGCGGAGCCCTGCGACGCTGAACGACTGGCATGGGGTTCCTCCAACGAGAACATCGACATCTGCATCCGGCCACCTCTGGAAATTGGTCATGTCGCCCCAGTTCGGGACGTCGGGGTAGTGATGCGCCATTACAGCCGCTGGGAAGGCGTCGATCTCGGAGCAGGCGATAAAGTCCCAGCCGAGCGGAGACCAAGCAGCCTCTGGCGCTCCGATGCCGGAACAGACGGACAGGACGTTCATGTCGCCTGCTCGCCCTGACAGCATTCATCTATAACCCGATGGCACGCCGCGCATTGGCTATGCCCGGCGACCCAGACTAGTTGCGGCACCGCGCCCTCCTCGGCCCATGCACCGCAGCGCGTGCAATAGATCTGCTCGCGCGGATCGGGCTCTGGCTCCGAGCGTTTACCGTCGATCGCCTGCGGGCGATTAACATTCAAATGCTTGGCGATGGGGTTTTTGCGACCCGTCATGCCTCGACCTCCCACAAGAGCTTTTGCCCGAGCGGGTGCGTGTCCACGCGCGGACGGCTCGGGGTCGACCAACTGCGCCCCCTCACCTCGGCAACCATGTGCCAGTCATAGGTTTCGAGCCTCTTAAAGCCGAGCGCCTACGACGCCGGAGGAAGGCGGGGCCAGTCGGCAACCATGCGCCAGTCATAGGTTTCGAGCCTCTTAAAGCCGAGCGCCTTGGCCGCGCGCCAAGCCTCCCCGTCAAGGTAAGAACAAGCGTTCGGGGTGCCATCCGTGTAGAGCCTCGTGACCTCAAGCGTGAGGCCGTCATCGCGGTGTCGGGAAACCGGCCTCCCCACAATCGCCACCCCAACCACCCGATCCCCGAGCACTGCGCCGATCGAAAATTTATGTCCGACCACTGGCCGGTGGTGCCGATGGTGACGGCGCACGAATTCATTGGCTTCCGCCAGCGAGAGCGGCACGGTCGCGAGTTTGGGTTTGGCGATCGGGTTTTTCATCAGGCTCACTCAAAGTGGCGCGCGGCTCCAGCCACTGCCGCGCGCCTGACCGGGCACAGAGGGAGGTAACGCCCTTGGCTGGCCGGCTTTGCTCAAAACGGCACGAGCCAGAGCGCCGCTACAAAAGCGCTCGAAATAAAGGCCCAGCCGATCACGTCTCCGATAGCGCCGCGCATCAGAACGGCATCTCGTCATTGAGGTCGTCGCTGGCTGGCGCTTGCCAGTCCCGGCTCCCGCCACCGTCTCCGCCGCCGCCCGCGCTCTTTGCGTCGAGCATGGTGAGTTCGCCGCGATAGCGCTGGAGCACGATCTCCGTCGTGTATTTTTCTTGGCCCTGCTGGTCGGTCCATTTCCGGGTCTGCAACTGGCCCTCGAGATATACCGAGGAGCCCTTGCGCAGATACTTCTCGGCGACGTCGGCGAGGCGGTCATTGAAGATCACGACCCTGTGCCATTCCGTCTTCTCCTTCATCTCCCCGCTGGCCTTGTCCCTCCACCGCTCTGACGTGGCGATGGACATATTCACGACCCGGTCGCCTGAGTTCATGGTGCGGACTTCTGGGTCTCGGCCCAGATGGCCGATCAGGGTCACCTTGTTGAGTGATGGCATTATGCGGCCTCCTTTTGGCTGAGTTTATTTCGGGTGTCGTTGTAGACGCGCTGAAGCTCGGCGATCTGCGCGTCGGTCAGGCGCTCGTACTCGGGGTCGTCTTTGAGCGCAGCGCCGTTGGCCTTGAGGGCCTCGACGGTCATCGCGCTGCGGAGGCGCTCGGACCAAGTCTGGACGGTGCCGTTGTGCGCGACCGAGCCGATCGCGTCGGCAATAGCCGATGCCTGCTCCTTCTTGGTCGGCGGCGGCACCGGCGACAACGCGTCGTCCGGTGGGATCTCGGCGTCGCTGTAGAAGAAACCGTGCAAATTCACCGCCTTTAATATTGCTCGGTCCATGGCGCGCTTTTCCGCCATCGCTACCGGATACGCGTTTTTGTTGTTTCCCGGCGCGGCCTCGCCCCAGGAGATGTACTGGATGCTGTCCTTTGCGACGGTCGCCTTGGCGATGGCTGCGCTTTTCTCCGGCCAATACTGGACATCGAGGTCCACAGTCTGGATCGCCTGCGCGCCCGCCAGAAGCTCGATATATCTGTGCTTGATGATCCTCATCCCCGACTGTTTGTGCAGCCAGACCGCGTCCTGGATGTTGCTGCCCGGCGGGAGCAGGTCGAGCAGGCGGCGGTCATCACTACTTAAAGGCTTGTTCATCAACTTCCTCCTTCGTCAGCTTGATGGTGCGGCGCTTGCCGGTGTTGATAAGGTCGACGCCGTGCCCGTGCGTTGAGCGCGCGTCGCTCGGGGCAAGATCCTTGAGAGCCTTGTCAGCGGCCTTGTGCTGAGCAGCGGCCTCGCGCGTGGCGATGTAGGTGCCAGCCGCGTCTGCCCAAGCGTTGCTCGCGGTCATATCCACGACGCGGTGCGGCACGGGCGGCGGCGGTGTGTCCGCTGGCGGCTCAAAATACGCCGGATCTGGCGGCGTATTCTCAAGGAGGCACCGATGGAAATTGCGGTACAAGCGCAAAAGCTCGCTGGCATAGCCTTCGTCGATGTCGATGACGTATCGCGCCCACTTGTGGTTGCCAAAAAACACCGAAAGCTCGCCGGTTTTGACCTTGCGCCCAGTCGCGGCGGCGGCGCACAGGGCTTGGACGTGGATCTGCGGTGTGTAGGTCTCCAGCAAGCGCGGCTCAAACGCGTCGCCTGCGGTGTGCTTGTAGTCGATCACGACGAGGCTGCCGTCATCGGCATCCCGTACATCGTCAGGATGCGCGACGAGCCAGTCATAGTTTGGGTGAGTGTATTCTTGCTCAGCCCCGACCGTGGCGAGTCCTGTTTCTTGCGCGTACCAGCGCCTGTTGAGGGGCTCGGTGAACAAACCCATCTGAACGCGTAGCACGCGGCTAAGGTCTTCCCGCTCTTTCCTGCCAGTCATCTCTAGCCAGAGGTCAAGCGGCCCGCCTGGGCGCAGCAGCATATACGCTTTGCTCGCGCCAAGCTGATGCTTGGGAAAGTCACGCTGCATCGTCCAGGCCCTCAACGATCTCGGTGGCGCGAGCGAGGAAGCCGACCGCGTCCAGCGCGGCGGCGATGTCGGCGTCGCCTTCATGCCTGACGAATGCTTTCAGCAGCGCGACGCGCAGCGTCATAGCTGGTATCGGAGCCAGTGCGATCGGCGCGTCAAGCGGCTGCATGACGAGCCTCCTCGATCGCGCGGAGGTCTGCCTCCATTTCCGCGTCGTGGATCAGTTGCTCGGCAGCAGCCCTCTCTACGCCTGATGCGGCGAGGTCAGCCGCGAACTCCTCGCGGAGCAGCCGATGATTAGCGGTGATGTATCGATCGTGGTGCATTGCGTTCCTCCCTGATGAGAGAAACTGTACCTCATAAATTGTAATTGTCCACTAAAAAATGGACGAAATTGTCAAACAGCTCGGATGATATATATGACCCGGCCAATAATTTCGATCGCGCCCCCATTCTCAAAAATAGACTGATGCGAGGGGTCGGTGCTGGCCGGCTCCAAACGACGAGGGCCGTCATTGTCGCGGTACCGCTTGAACGTAGTCTCGTTATCCCGCCGAGCCACGACCAGTGCTCTATCGACGGGAAATGTCTGAGCGTAGTCAACCACAATGATCGAGTTGTGCGGAGCCTCTCGATCCATTGAATTCCCAGAGACGCGCAGCGCAAAGAGCGTTGAAGAACTAGACGGCACCGGCACTTTTTCGCCGTTTTCCGCCGTCGCCTCAGAGAAGTCCGATGCGCTCGCCCATGACACGACAGGCACCATCTGCACTAGAGGGGGTGGCCGTGGACTGAGGCTCTGTAAAGGCTCGGCGTCTGCGGCGGCCAGGTAAGTCTCAGTGACGTTGAACGTATCAGCGTAAATTTTCAATAGCGAGGCGCGAGGCTCCCGCTTGCCGCTCTCGTGCGACTGATATGTGGCATAAGGCACCCCCAACGCTTCAGCGGCGTGTTTCGCGTTGCGATACCCAGCGGCAACGCGCGCAGCCTTTAGGCGGGCTCTGAAGGTGCTCATGATGCGCGGACCGTACCTCGTCCAGCTCGAATGGACAAGCGCGATGATATTTGCGGCGCAAATGTCAAAATGAAATGGACATAACAAAAATAAGCGGTACAATTGCCCCATGGACCTGGACTATTTGATCAAACGCCTGGGCGGCGGCGCTGCAATTGCGCGGCGGCTTGGGTTGCATCGCACCGCGATAAGCCAATGGAAGCGCGCGGGGCTGCCGGACAAGGTCAGCGTTCGCGCCGCGCTTCTGCGGATGGCGGAGGAGGCGGTGATGACCGCTGAAGAGCGGTCGGCCATCCGCGACTACCTCAAAGGGCCGCTGCGGTGAGCTTCGCGCGAGACGACGCCTGGCAGCGAGGCCTACGCGACCGGGTCATTGTCCCGTTTTATCAGGAGAGGACGCGGGGGCGGTTCGTTCTGCTGGACGGGCCTGGGCTGGCCAAAGAACTACAGCGCCAGCACGGCGTTGACGCGCTCCTGCAAGCCTCCGATGGTCGCGCGATCGGCATTGAGGAGAAGCTCGTCCGCTGGCCAGCGCGCGGTCACGCATACACCGCCTTCGTGCTCGAAACGGCGTCGAATATCAACGCCGGTCGCAAGCGCGACGGTTGGATGAAGACCTCCAGCGCGGACTATCTCCTCTACGGTTTCGAGCAGCCGGATGGGACCGTTGACGCGTACCTGATCGACTTCCCGGCCTTGCGGCGCTGGTTTAAGCCGCTGGAGGAGACGTTCGCGACTTTTGAGACGCCGAGCACGCCCGACAGCCCAAATAGGTCTGCGGGCCGCGTCGTGCCGATCGCCGACGTTATGCAGCATGTAACGGCCTGGAAGATCGAGTTGGGCCGAGAGGCTCAAGCGCCAGCCGCCAACGGTTACAGAAAATTCGATGCCGCTGCTTACGGTCAGGAATGGACGGGGCGCATATGAGCGCCCGCGAGAAAGCCGCCGGGACGCGGTCGGAGGTGAAGGTCCGAGACCTGCTGCCACCGGAGTGGTCCGCTGTTCGCGTCGATCGCCGAGCGGGTCAGCTTGGTGCTGAAACTAGCCACGATCTTGAGGCAACGATCGCCGGTCGAACGGTCGCGATCGAGGTCAAGCGTCGCCGCGGCGGTGACAAGCAGCTCCGAGCATGGATGCCGCCAGCGGGCATCGTCGTGACCGACGAGCCGCGTGCCGAGCCGATCGTGCATCTGCCCATCTCGACTTTTATTGAGCTAGCAGGGGGCGCTGATGACTGAGGGGACGAGCGAGATCGTGCGCGCGATCCGCGACGACCGAGAGCTGAGCCTGACCCCGGTCGAGCAGCTGGTGCTGATCTATATCGCGTCGCGACTGCCGAACGCGTATCCGAGCCAGCAGACGCTCGCCGATGAGATCGGCGTGGACGCAAGGACGATCCGGCGCGCTAGTCGGCGGCTAATAGAGGTGGGTGTTTTGACCGCGCGACCGATGGTGAGCGGCGGCGTGAATGTGTATCAGATACACCTCGATGGCGAGGTGACCCCAGGACACCAGTGTCCTACCCCCCAGGACACCAGTGTCCTACCCCCCCGGACACCCATGTCCTACCCCCCCGGACACCAGTGTCCTCCTAAGACCCCCTTTAAGACCAAAACTAAGACCAAAACTAAGACCAAAGAACTCTCGTCGTTTCACGACGATGTCGAGCCCGCTTTCGCTGCGTGGAATGCGATGGCAGAGCGAGCCGGTCTCCCGACCGTGCAGCTGCGCAGCGACGCTCGCAAGAAAACGCTGTCAAAACGACTTGACGACGCCGGCGGCCTAGAGGGCTGGCTGGCCGCTCTCGACAAGGTGGAGGCCTCGCCATTCCTGCGCGGCGAGCGCGGAGCCTGGAAAGCCAACTTTGAATTTGTGTCGAAAGCCGCGAATTTCGCCAAAATTATGGAGGGCAATTATGACGACAAATGTGGTCCCGCTGCGCAGCGCGAGCCAGCTAACAGCCCGGCAATGGGATCGGCAATGCGAGCTTACCTGGCTGTCATGGCCCGGCCTGACGATGGAAGTCCAGAGCCGGACGGGCCGGGATGGCCAGATGGATCTCGGCAGCACGAAAGTTACGATCGGGGCGGAAGTGGATCTAGCGGCGCTACGCGAGGTGGTCGAGGAAGCCTGCCTGCCGGCAAGCAGGGAGGCGATCGTGATGGCGGTGACCAAGCTCGCGCTGATCACGGCGCATGCGGAGAAGTGGGATCAATTCAAGCTGTCGGTCTACGCCGAGGTGCTGGCTGAATATCCAGGCGACGCCGTGCTGGAGACGATCCAAAGCTGGATCAAGCGCGGCGAGAAGTGGATGCCGACCGTTCCTGACTTGATCGAAAGCATTCGGATAAAGGCTCGGAAGCGGTTGGCTGTGCGCGAGGCGGTCGAGCGCGAAGCTGAAAGGCGCGTACTGCGGGAGATGAAATGATGGCGAAGAAAAACACATCGACTGTCGATCTTGACCAGAATGCCATGGAAGCGCTCGCGAAATTGCTTCGCGACCTTGAGCAGCCGTGTCCGGCGTGCCGATGGCAGGACTGTGACTGGACGGTTCAGTCCACCGATGGAGACCTGATGCGCGCCGATTACCGGGACCGTGCTGCGCGCGTCCTCGACATGCTGGAGCTGGACCATGCGTGACCCGATCGTCCAGCAGCTGATCGATCAGCACCTCCAGCGCGCTGAGGAAGGCCGCCGGCGTTTCGGCGGCACGATGGATCAGAACACGATGCCGCCGGTGCAGCTGATCAGAGAGGCGATCGAGGAAGCGATGGACCTGTGCGTTTACCTGCAGGCAGCGGTCGCCAAGCTGGAAGCCGCGGAGCCTGCAAAAGCCAAAAAGCCGTCAGCTGATCTGGCGCGGCTGATAGGGGTGGTGTCCGACTATTATCAGGTGCCGGAGGCGCTGATCTGCGGCTGCAGCCGAGGGAACAAGGAAATGGTGCTTGCCCGGCATGTGGCAATTCATCTCGCGAGAACAAAGCTGGGCATGACTTATGCCGCGATGGGCGCTGCTTTCGAGCGCGACCACACGTCGATGATGCACGCGTGTCGGCGGATCGAAGACCGGCTGCTCTGGCAGGAAGAGCGAGGGCAAACCGATCTGGCGGAGGACATCGAGGCGATCTCGGACCAATTGGAATGGCGCTGGTGAGAAGGTGGCTCCCGATCGCGATGCAAGACTTGAGCGGCAATGGTGACGTGTCGTGGCGGGCGATCACTGACGCGCCCATGACGATCGCGGAGGCTCGTCGCGCATATGACGCTGGAACGCACGAGATGGCTCAGCGTCGGGCGGGGAGCGGGATGCAGCTGGTGATCATTGAGCGCCGGCAGAGGTGCCGGCCTCGTCACTACTTCGCGGAGCGACGCGGCGAGAAGTTCGACCTATGGCTAAAACAAGAAACCCGCTAGATCCGCCTCCGCTCCTGATCGAGACGCCGGAGCGCCGCCAGCATTCTCCCGTCGTCGATCAGGCCATGCGCCCGAAAGCCGGGAAGGCGGTCGAGACGGTGCGCAGGGTGCTTTACGAGCACCCACTCGACGTAATGCTGCACCGAGCTTTGCTGACCGACCCGCAGCATGCCGCCGGGATCAAGGTCCGGCAGTACGCCGAGCTTGCGCAACTAAGGTCGCGCGTCACCTCTCGTTACGATCAGAGCGTCGGAGCCGAGGCCGGCCCGGAAGCGGAGGCGCATGCGCGGGAGATGCTGCGCGAGGCGATGCGCCCGCTCGACGCCAGGGAGCGCAGCGTCGTGCTGGGCTGCTGCGCGCACGGCGAGTGGCCGGGCGTATGGGCGCTGCGACGCCACTGGCCGACCGAAAAGCGGACGCCGATCGAGGCTCTGCGCAGCGGGCTGTCAGACATCGCCGTCCGGTGGCGGATCACCTAGCCATGCGGCGCGCTGCTCCGGCGTCATGATCTCCAGAGCGTCGATCAGGGCGGTCAAATTTCGGCTGCTATTCGCGCAAGCCTTGGCGACGGCGCGCCACGTCACGCCGAGCCGCTGCGCCAGCTGCTTGGCCGTGATGTCCAGCGCCTGAAGGCGCATTGTGAGGTCATGTCTTGTCATGTCGGTGGATATAAGCGCGCGCAGAAAAAATGTCAAAAAAGTTCATGTATCTCTCTTGATAATGCCCCGAAAGTTCATATATACAGTGTGTCAACAGGGGCGGGAAGGCCCGACCCAGTAAGGGAGAAAGACCATGAAACTCGGAACCCAAACAGACAGCGTCGTGAATCATCTGTACAGCCGCATGACCATCGGCGAGCCCAAAGCGACGGTTGGGATGGGCGCGACGATCTTGAGCTGGTCCGACCGCTACGCGGCGACCGTGACCAACGTCGACGGCAACCGCGTCACCGTGCAGCGCGATCACGCCAAGCGCGTTGACTCCAACGGTGTGAGCGAAAGCCAGGACTACGAGTACGCGCCCGATCCTCACGGCGCTGAATACGTTTTCCGCAAAGCGCGGTCGGGCCAGTGGGAAGAAGTGTTTTTTAACGCGGAGACGGGCCGCTGGAACAAAAGTGGCGGCTATGGCCTGCGCATCGGCAAGCGCCGTCAATATCGCGACTTTACTTTTTAAAGCGGATCATTGGGGGCCGGGGAACCGGCCCCAACAAGGGAGGATGACATGAACAATTTTGCGATCGCCGAATTTAACGAATACCGCACCGTCGCGGATCTTTTGTGGCATGCTCGCAAGCGCGCCGACGAGGCCGTGGCCGCTTTTGGCTACACGCAAGGGCGTCCCGGCATCTGCTTCGATGATGTCGCGCGCCAGCTGGAGGACATGCTCGCGGATCTACAGCCGACGATCGATCGTTTGGCGGAGGATACCGCCGAGGACTAGATGCTGTTGACAGCTCGGATCTCGAACTGTATCTTGTGTTTATCTCTATAACTCCGATGAAGCCCTGGCCCCGCCGGGGCTTTGTCGTTTGTGGGGATGGTAGCCAGATCCGCCTGCGAAGAATGGTGGGTCGGTCCTTTCTTGGTGCTGACGTGAAAGCCCCGATCCTCTGCCAAAAAAATACCGGGTCGGGGCTTTTTCATGCCTGCACCAGCGTTTGCCGCATCAGTGAAATTAAAGCCCCGATCCTCCGGCAAAAATACTGGGTCGGGGCTTTTTCATTTTGAAAGCCTAAACATGCCTGAGCCCTCTTTTTTCGACCTGCCGGAAGCGCAGGTTGGGGAGGCGCGCGTCATGCTGCGGGAGACGAGTCAGGGCCGGGTGGACGTGATCATATTCGCGTCTTTCGAGAGCGCGGCAGAGGCCGAGGCCTGGGTGGGCGCAATGCTGCCAGAGCCGGTGTATCACTGATGGCAAGGAAGTCGGCAAAGCCGATCGCCAGGACGACGAAAGGCAAAGGCCGTCACTATTTGCCAGCCAGCCAGGGCGCGGGCATGACCGCCGCCGGGCGGCGAGCGTACAACGCGAAAAACAAGGCCAACCTCAAGCCGCCGGTGACCGGCAAGAAGCCGTCGAAAGCCGACGCGGCGCGGCGCAAGTCATTTTGCGCGCGGATGGGTGGCGTTGTGAAAAACGCAAAAGGGCCGGCGACGAGGGCGCGGGCGTCGATGAAAAGGTGGAAGTGCTGATGGCGCAGGGGCTAATGCAATACGCCGCAGCGCGTCAAACAGTACCCAAAAAACAACACTACTAAAAGGCTTGATATGGGACGCCGGGCGCATGAGCCGACGGACAAAGCGCGGCGCGTGGTCTGGGAGATGACCGCGTTTGGCATCCCGCAAGAGCGGGTGGCGCATGCGCTAGGCATCGATCGCTCAACGCTGCTCAAATACTACCGCGAGGAGCTTGATAGCGCTGCTGACGCGGCTGTGACCAACGTCGCGCGCAACCTCTACTCGAAGGCGATCGGCGACGGTCGCGAAGCAATGACTGCCGCGATCTTCTTTCTGAAAACGCGGGCTGGGTGGCGCGAAAGAGACAAGGACGATCGACAAGGTGGCAATGCCGGCACGCTCACGATCCGCTGGGAAGACGACCGAGATCGTCCTACCGTATCGACCGAGGGCGGCGCAGAGTGACCTGCATCATGCGCTCAAGCGCTTTAGCGTTTTGGTCTGCCATCGCCGCTTTGGGAAAACGACGTTTGCGGTAAACCATGCGCTGCGAGCGCTGTTCTCGGCGGGACAGCCGGGTCGGCGCTATGCGATCGTGCTGCCGCTCTACCGGCAGGCCAAGCAAGTCGCTTGGGACATGCTGAAGGACTACAGCCGTTGCGTTCCGATAGCGACCTACAACGAGGCCGAGCTTCGCGCCGACTTTGGAGACATTGGGCGCATCCAGCTGTTTGGGGGCGATAACCCCGACACGCTGCGAGGCCAAGGCTTCGACGGCGTGGTGATGGACGAGGTCGCGCAGATGGACCCGCGGCTCTGGGGCGAGGTGATCCGCCCGGCACTGGTCGATCGCAAGGGCTGGGCGATCTTTCTCGGCACGCCGAGAGGGCGGAATGCCTTCTACGACTTGGTTCAGCAGGCCGAGGAGGACGACACCGGCGAGTGGATGGTCGCGATCCGCAAGGCCAGCGAGACCGGGATCGTCCCGAAAGACGAGTTGCACGCGGCCAAGCGCCAGCTGACGCGAGAGCAGTATCTGCAAGAGTTCGAGTGCTCCTGGACCGCGAGCATTCGCGGAGCCTACTACGCCCGCGAGATGGAGGATCTGACCGAGGCCGGCAGGATCACGACGATCACGCCGCCGGGCGATGTCCTGGTGCATACGAGCTGGGATCTTGGGATCGGAGACGCGACGGCGATCGTCATGTGGGCGATCGTGGGCCGCGAGGTGTGGATCTTGGACTACTACGAGAACAGCGGCGTCGGCCTGG
>Ga0208542_1000076_pt1 | contig 36659 bp, 61 predicted proteins | sample DEB08_DNA_3_FD_185495 | JGI IMG/M metagenome (GOLD analysis project Ga0208542, IMG submission 185495) | Aqueous microbial communities from the Delaware River and Bay under freshwater to marine salinity gradient to study organic matter... | ecosystem: Environmental > Aquatic > Marine > Coastal ... | reverse complement strand
TCCCTCGCAGCATCCCACGCCTCCCACGTAGCAGCCCACGCAGCAGCCTCCGTAGCAGCCCACGCAGCAGCCTCCGCAGCAGCCTCCGCAGCAGCCTCCGCAGCATCCCCCGCAGCAGCCTCCGCAGCAGCCCACGCAGCAGCCTCCGCAGCAGCCTCCGCAGCAGCCTCCGCAGCATCCCACGCAGCATCCCCCGCAGCAGCCTCCGCAGCAGCCTCCGCAGCATCCCACGCAGCATCCCCCGCAGCAGCCCACGCAGCAGCCTCCGCAGCATCCCTAGCAGTCTTAGTGGAGTTTTCATCTCTAGCTACTTTGATTGCATTCCTAGGTGCATCTAAATGTTCCGGACAATTATCTTTTGCCCAATCTTCCCAAATGTGTAACACCTCTTCTGCAAAATCTGCACACATGTTTCTCTTATCCATTTCTCTATCAGGAATACAGTTGCAGATAACCCAAATAGTGTCATTTACACCATTATTCTCAAGTAGATGAGCAATAGTTACTTCTGTATCATCGGCTTCAGTCTTGTTGAAGGATTTAAGAAGTTCTTGCCAGCCATCCTCGCAAGGGGACTTAGCTCTTATTTTATTTAAAGTTAAATCTGCCATTTTACCTCACAGTTATTTTACGTTTTCTACCTGAACGACCCTTACGACCCTTCAGTTTTATTCCATGTTGCTTGAGTAGACGATAAATCAAAGTTATATGAACACCCAACTTATCACTCAACTCAGCACCAGAATGCTTTAAATATAACCTTTCCAGTTTTTCCTTTGTTAAATTCATGATTCAAGTAAATTAATTTAATACATAAAAATCTATATATTTTACTAAGTCAACAATTATTTTAATTTATTCTAAACATTCCTATAGACCTTAGTCTTTCTAGTATCTTCCGACCTTGTTTATCAGCTGAGGCTTTAAATTTATTCCAATCTTCATCATCCATTTCTTGTATATTTTCTATTTCTAATAGTTTCTCCATACAATCTTCGATACCTTGTTCGATCTTGTAGCCATCCAGCTTTAGTTGGAGCATCACTTGATATAATATTAAAACCAGCTTATGAGAGCTTTTACCCTCGAAATATAACTCAAGTAGTCCAACTTGTTTATTAGTCTTAGCAATAAGGCCCTGCCATTTTTCGTAAGATTTGTTGGAGTAAAGTTGTATCTCCTCCTTTATTACCTTCTCTATCTGGTCGGCAAAGTCTTCAAACCTTGAATTATCTTCACTCGCAATACCATAGCGGACAATAAGGAATATTTGAGATAAGAGAAATATTTCTTCTTTTAGGCGCGAATCTTTTTTATAAGTCATTCTTTAAAACTTTTTTAATTTGCTTAAGAGATTGCTTGCGGATCTCGAATAATTGATCAATTATATCAAAGACCCCCAAGTAATAGTAATAATCATCACTCACCCACATTCTTGCAAAATAATTATCTTCAAGCAATTTCACCGAAGCAAGATTATCCTTCTCAACTATGGCAATAAATCGCTCTATCCCCTCCTCTCGTAAACGAGAAAGGTACTTCTTTAATTCTTTTGACATTATACCCTTTGACCGATAATTATCGTCGATCTCGTACTCTAAATGAGGAATCTTGTTTTTGTTATAATAAACCAATTGGATCTTACCAACCTGTTTATTATGTCGCGTTATCTTGTAATAGTTACTCACTCTTGCTTTATTCATCACTCCTCCCTATTTGATCAAGCCAGACTTCAAACTTCCAGGCGTAATCAGGATAATGTTCCTGCATAAATAAATCGACAAGCTTGTAGAACTGGTGATTGTATTTCATTGAATCGGATAATTTAACTCGATCTAAATCTGTCAACGCCTTCTTCTTCTCCGAAGCTGATTCTATCTGAATGCGTTTTTGTTCGCGGTATTGAGTTAGGTCAATTATTTTCATTGTCTACCTCCAATATCAAGACGCCACAGAAATCAAAGCATCTAGTCGACTTAAACGCTTGTTGGCATCTTCTAATTTCTTTTCAATAATAGCTGTCAAATCAGCAATTACTGGGAAACTCTTTTGAGTCTTCACCCACTGATTAATCGCTTTAGTTATGATTATCAAAGGGTAATCCTCCAAGAATGTCAGAAACATTACCACCGTATCACTCTTGAATCCATCATCTTTTTTGCAATAAGTTGGGTAATTATTGATCAGACTCAAAATTGTCTGTTCAAAAAGTTTCTTACAATCTTCGTTCTGCTTCAACTCTTTAAGTGGTTGCATCATAGAGGAGAATTTAGATCTATAAGCCTTAAGCTCCTTCTCTACTCCACTCAACACTGGAACAGGAATTGAAGGGATTTTAACCAAAGTACTTCCTCGAAGCGCAAAACCTTTGTAGCACGGATGCGATTCTTCATAAGTCCAATTGATGAGATTATTTCTATCCTCCAGAACACTCTGAAAATCACTAAACATTACTTTCGGTAAACCAATATCATGATTAACAATACAATGATTAATCTTAGATTCGTTTGTTGTTTTTATTAAATCAGTCATAAACTCTTAAATTGTTCGTCAAATTTCCCTAAATCCATATACTCAACACGCATATCATTAGAACTTTTGTTAAAATCTGAACTCTCCCACTTTCTCACTGCCGCCCTCCAATCTTTCATAGAATTCCTACCAACTTTCCAACCATTACTCGCATAATGATCAAACCATTTTTGTGGATCAACAGAGTTTTTTCTTTCTTGGCAATATTCTTGAACTTGTTCCAAAGTTGGTCTTTTGAATTTTTTTTCCTTAATAATATCTTTAGATATTACATTAACATTAACATTATCATTAACATTATCATTTAAGCGAGTTTTGCGATCGCTATTGTCGCTTAGCGATGTTTTGCGAGATTTTACTTCTCTTTCCGCCTCTTCTAGGTTTATCTCGCCAGCATTAAATCTTTTATATATATCAGCATAGTGACGTTTAAGATTCCCTATTCTACCACTTGTACTTCTTTCTTCTTGTTTTTTTTGATAGCTCTCTTTATTTCTATCTAAATCTAGTTTTATGAAAGAGAATGCCATTTTTACAATGGGGTCTAGTTCTATTTCTTGACCATTATTGTAAGAAAAAATAGCATCCAGCAAATCCCCTTTTTGGGATTGAGAAAGAAGAGCAATGTTTTTTTCATATTCCTGAAAAAGAATAAAACTTTTACACATATTTACCCCAAATATATATTACCAAATAGGCGCTTATGCTTACTATGACTCATTAAAAATTTAACAAACTTCTTATTGAATTTTCTAGGAAGATTCTTATCATAGTAGTTATCACCATATAAATATCGTATCTGCTCAATATCCATCCCAAACCTACCATCTTCAATCAAGATATCTATCTCCTTATCACACATCTCAACGCATTTAAGTAGAACAGGATCCAAAGGAGCGATAGGTTTGTTATTTGACTTATTTTGCATTTTGACTTCTTTTAGATTCAATAAAACCAATAACAGATTTAATCTGAGCATCAATTCTATCTATAGCATTCTTTACAAATTGAGCATCTTCTGACTGCATCATCAATGTAACCAACTTACCTTTAAGCCTAACAGATATTTCAATCTCTTCATCAAAAATGCCATTCTCAGGCAACTCAAGCATCAAATCATTAATAATTTCCAAACGCTCTGCAATAACTATCCTACGGATCAACGATTCATTCTCTTCTTCTCTCGCAACAATAACACCCCTAAGAAAACCAATCTCCTCTGAGACTTCTTCTGTAAGCTGGTTAAGCTCCACCCAATCACTATTAATGAGAGCCTTATTAACATTATCCTTAAACTCATTAAGCATTCTTAAATAAGCGTCGCGCTCAGTAGCTATTGCTATCTTATTAAACTCCTCAATCAAGGCCTCAAAAATTTGAATATATTTCGTAATCATAGAATAAAAAATTAAATTAAAAATTAGTTCAGCTACACACCTTTTTCTGCGTCAATTTATTTTTAAAGAAAAAAATAAGTAGCTGTCTCGAAATGGAACAATACTTAAATTCCAGCACAATATCTAAGTGTACCACCCTTACTCTGGCAACGCTCCATAGAATATTTACCAACATTAATAAACAGAATCATTAACACGAACATTGCAACAGTAAAACTTATCGCAGATAAAATTTCTCTAAACATTACTAACCTCCATTAACATTTGTTTTTTATTAAAGTTTCCAAAAATTGGACATTACTTTTATGGGCCTTGATCGTGATGAGAATTGCGGTGACTACTAGTAAAATAAAAACTAACATTTTACACCTCATTTATTATTAAATGATTTCACATGACGTAAAATCTAAAGTAAGTAAATACTTGACTTCTGTGAAAATATATAATAAAAAGACTTTTTTTAGATAAAAGTTTTATTTGTTTCAAAATGGGAAATAAGAAGAAAAAAGAGCATCAATTATTGAGTAAGGAAGATTCTGACGTAATGCGTGAATACTTGCTTAAGCGTGGTAATATAGCTAAGTTGGCTAATAAGGTTGGACTTAGTAGGGAGGCTGTAACTTATCAGAGAGATAATGATAAATTCCCTAAGTATTATTCTTGTTTTCTAGAAGTTAAAAAATTAGAAAAAGAAATATTGACACTTAAAGAAGCTAATAAATCTCTAAAGAGAATGCTACAATTTGCATTTTCTGAGTTTGGAGATCTCGAATCATTAAAAAAATAATTAAACAGAAAAAATGACTAAGAAAATAATATGGAAAATAATTGACGGTGTCGAGTGGTGTTATGATGAGAATAATAATCGTAATTCTGTTGAATGCTGGGGATCTCGAAAGGATGCGGAAAAAGCATTAAATAGTTTGGTTAATTGCAAAGATTGTAGTGATTGTAGTTATTGCAGTTATTGCAGAGATTGCAGAGGTTGCAGGTATTGCAGTTATTGCAGTTATTGCAGAGATTGCAGAGGTTGCAGGTATTGCGTGGGTTGCAGTGATTGCGTAGGTTGCAAGGATTGCGTAGGTTGCAGTGATTGTGCAAATTGCAGTGATTGCAGTTATTGCAGTTATTGCAGTGATTGCAGTGATTGCAGTGATTGCAGTGATTACTCTGGGAAAAAGGATAATGAAGAGAGAAAGGAGAAATAATATGCAAGTCTTTATCATTTACGTATTATACGCTATAGCGATCGGATGTCTAAGCGCCAGCCTCCTAGTTAGTCTACTGTTAAATAATTACTGGCACGCATTCTTGAATATAACAATGATTGTGCTCTTAATAAAATCTTCTTATGAATATTTTTGCGAGGATTAATGAAACAAGTGAAAGAATCATTGGAAGAAGAAATAAAAGCCCTGAGGGAGTTTAATGCTGAGTTAGATTCTAAATATCCAGAACTATTGATGAAGAAGAGGGGTAATAAAAAACTAAACCTAAAACGCATTTTCTATTTTATTGTTTGTATTGTGTTGTTAATACTTTGCTCCCTCTCATTGGGAGCCGATCTAGTACTAGAGAACGGTCCGGAAATTATTATTGACTGCATTTCGATTATTGCAATTGCATCTCTTACTTATACTTTTTTAGATACGACAAACAATAACTATATCATAATCAATACAAACAACTATGACAGATCTAAAAAAACTAAAGAAACATCTAAAAAAGACTAACAGACATATCAAAAAGAGTCCAGTCACCAAAGGAGCCGGCGATCTAGGCCTAGAAGTTGCCGAATCCACACCTCCGGGCGAAATCGTAACAGCAGCCATAGCTGAGAACGAACAAGAGAATAGCAAAAAGTAAAATTAATCAACTAAAACCCCGCTATTTAACGTAATAATTGTAAAAATACTTGACATATGATATTATTTATATTGTAATGTTTCTGTCTTTAAATTAAATATTAATTTTGAAACAAAGGGAGTTATGAGTAATATAATTTTGTTAGGTGGAAAATCTGTTAAAGATGCTATTAATTATCCAGAGCTAAATGATGAGCGCAACACAGTTTATGCGATTAATCGTAAAAGCGGAATAGAGGAATTCTTGAATTTGGAAGTAGATGTTTGGGTTCTTTTCTGTGATGTGGAATTGAGAGAACAATTGGAAGAAGTAAGAGAATTCTTATCAAGAAAAAGAGAGAATAGATTAATTATATCAGACAACGGGTTAGAAAAAATAAGAAATGAAATAAGAGTTAAGCCGCTACCCAATCCAGATAGAATTATTCTTATCGACAGTTATTACAATAAACGCAATATTAATTCACTTGCTGCACTATTGCAATTCTTAAAAATTGCAGATCCGGCATCAAGAAATTACCTCTTTGGCTGCGATGGTCTAGCAAAGAAAGAAGAAAAAGACATATATTTCAGACAGGAGAACTTGAGCGAAGCTCGCATTGCAAAAAATAATATTTACTATGATATGGTAGTTTTTCAAGATAACTACTTAGAAATAGTTGGAGACCTATTCGTCCGCAACATGAATGTGAACAGCTATTATGATAAAATACCATACGCCGATAAAATAGAGACGATTCCAACAGATATTTTGGCTACAAACAAATTATCGACATCAGATCTATTAATAATAATGGAGCAAATCCATAATAGAAAATTCAGCGAGGAATTTATAAAAAATATATATGAGACATCCTTAATGAAAAGAATAATAAAGAGAATAAAGAGGCGATTTAAAAAACTCTTTATCAAAAGAAAGTAACTATGCAATTAAGATCTGCCTTATTCTTAGTCGGAGAAAATAGCGAAAAGACCAAATGCTTCTTCGAAGAAACAGAAACTAAATATAGCGGCGGATCTATACCAAATGGTTACGATAAATCATTAAGAGAAGTCGCAACCATCTTAGGTATTACAGGGGAGAGAGTTAGACAAATCGAAATGAAGGCCCTGAATAAATTAAGACATCCAAAGAGATCTAAATTACTAAGAGCTTTTTTATATAATGAGAAATTAAAGGAGAGTAAAAATGAAAAGAATAATTATATTGGCTATTAGCTTAATACTTATATCATCAAACGCATCTGCCAAATTATACAGATGCGGCCACAAACCACCAAAACCAATGGCCTGTTTCACAGGTAAGTTTATATGCTTATGCGATCCAGTAACAGCCAAAGAATGCGTTTGGATGTTAAGAGATTGTGGTTATTAGACTCATTATTGAGTGAGAGTTGACTAAATTTTAATAATTTTGTAAAGTGTAAATGACGAATTTATTTTGTGATTTTGTGAGTATCGATCAAGCATATAGCTTGATGAAGAAACTTCAGTTAAATGTGACTTCTTTTTCTGAGTTGTGCGGAGTATCAAGACAGCAATTCTACAATTGGGATAAAAAAGGTCGTATGCCGGAGTATAGATTGAGTCAAATAAAACTCGCTTTACATAAGACTTTTAAAGACGAATATGATCGTAAATGTAAAATATTGGAGGAGATATAGTATGATAGTATTTCCATTTGCCTCAAAGAAGGTTAATTTAAAACCAGTAAGAAAATGCGAACATAAATGGGATGTTCTACGGGCTGGGTTGACGTACGAAACAGTAGGTCCAACACTCACTCTTGTAAATGGTATAGCTGTAGAATGCCTTAATTGTAAAGAGAGGGAGATTCTACCTTTGAGAAGGTCGTGGATTAACAAAGAGATAACAAATGAGCAGTATAAAGATGCTATGCGGCACTGTACAAATAGGCTCTTATAACGTAAAATAATTATGAAAGATAAACAAGCGGCAATCCAGCAGATCCAAAGCAACGTAATGGAATGGTCAAGAAAGATGGATCTGCAAGATTATCTAAAAGATGAGCTATCTAAAACCAACCAAGCCACCGGCAAAAAACACATAGAAGACATAGTAGATCACGCCATAATAGAAGCTAAAGTTGAGTCAGAACCGCGATGGACTAAACTTCTATTTGATAATATAAAATCTGACAACAAACAAACCCCAACTCAAACCAACATTTTCTTAGAAATGGCCGCTAAATCTAATGATAGTATTGACAAATTAGTCGGCGCGTCTACAACAAAGAAGAAATCAACAATTATGGACATAATATGATTAGAATAAAACATAACATCAAAACCATTGAGATTCTCAAAGGGAAATTATCTAAAAAGGATTTGCCAGCCAATATTAAAGATTATACAGTAGTTGATCTAACTGTTAAAGACGAGAAACCAAAGAAAGGAAGACCAAAGAAAGTTGTGGAGAAAGATTAATATCCAGTGATTGAATCGGAATTGCCAACATGATCCTCAAGCTCCTCATAACCCCAATTATCCTTCATTGGGAAGTCAATTCTTACTTCCTCATCTTTAATTCTTGCTAAACAGTCAAGCATATCATCATGTTTACTAGTAGGGAATTGTAGATATTCTTCATCAACAAAGATCTTAGTTAGATTCTGCTTCGTTCCTTCGTAATCATGATACCAAAGCTCATAAGGTAAGTATATCTTACTACCTTCGAAGTCAGGTATTAATTTAGCTATACGATCAACCTTAGCTGTCTTCCCACCAAGCTTAATTATATTAAAGCGGAAACTTAGTTGTTCCTGTTTTTCTTGGATATGCTCAATATCAGCTTGTAAACCATATTGTTCATAACCGACATAAATTGGCTGATACTTATTGACCAGCTTAAACAATCTGTCGGTTCTTTCTGATAAGTTTAACCGATCCCGAATCATATCAACTATATAGTAGTTGCCATCCTCATTCGCACCTATTACCATCATCACTGTATAATCACTTTCTTTCTTTTTAGAATGGGCCGGATCAACAAAAATATATTTATTCATATTCATATCAGGTTTATAACCGCCGTAATATTTCAACCACTCCATCTTGAAATTTTGTAAGGATGCAGCAACTGGATTAAGAAGAATCTGACAAGAGAAATTATAGACACCTTGCTTCTTATACTTCATCTCTAACTCTTCTTTAGTGAGAAGATGGGCCTCATCATTACTCTCAATCGGCCATTTGCCGCCAATAGTTGCTGGATATTTCCTAAGTTTGAAAGTGCCGCTATCAATAATTGCCTGAGTTGTATCATTAGCAGCATAAGGAGTTCCGACGGCACGATATAAACCACCTCTTGTCCCGATGTTATCTGATAATCCCCACGCTCTTGTTGTCTTCTGGATCATTTCGGTGGTTGTTACTGTATCCTGCGTAACAATATCATCATAAACTATAGTAAAAAAGTGTTTTCCTGTCGGTTGGGCATCGACCAAGCCCCAAGCTTCAACTGTAGCTTCTTTCGGATTTGACTTTCTTTTAACTACAATACCTTCATCCTCCGACCACTTTGGACTTTGGCCTTTAGGGTTGTCATAAAATATATCAGGGAATAGTTGAGTGAGAGGTAACGCAGGATTCTCAAAGGTTTGTTTAATTTCGCGTAAAAACGACTTAGCGAGAGGTCTTGTGACTGATAAGATGCCGATTGTTGTTTCTCTTTCCCATTCTGACAATGATTCTTCACCATGGCTTGCTATAATATCTTGTATTGATTTGCCGTAGGTAATTATACTCGATTTAAAATGCTCTCTCGACCATAGATCTAAATATCCATTAGGCTCCGCTTCAACCTCCTTACATCTATCAAGTAACCACTGTTTAGCTATGTAGTGTTTATTGCACCCATACCATAATAAGAAAAATAAATCGGTCCTAAGTAACAAGCGTTTAAATCTTATCTCTTCTTGCAAAGCAGCATTTCTTAGCTCCTCATCCTCAATTTCGCAATTCTCTTCATGTTTAGCTTTTAGCCTGATCAGAAACTCTTTATATTGCTCTATCGTTTTATAATGACGGAGAGGGCTTTTAGTTATATCCATAAAATAAATATTGACTCAAGAAAAATAAGAACTAGCTTTTTATGCTTGAAATTTCAAGCATAATTCACAAAGCATGGATATTAAGTCTATTTTATCAAGTAAAAATCTTGCTGAGTCGCTAGAAGACAATCAAAGTGCGCGTATTGCACAAGACGTCCTAGAGCGCTTCAACAAAGACATAGATAGTCGATCTGAGAAGCAGCAGGTGCTTGAGGAATTAGTGAAGCTCTCCATGTCGGTCATGGAAGAAAAGTCCTACCCATGGGCGGGGGCTTCTAATATTAACTTCCCCCTAATCTCTACAGCCAGCGTTGACTTTGCAGCAAAATGTTCTCCAGAAATTCTCAGAGATGATTTTATAGTTAAAGCTAAAGTCATCGGGAATGACGCAGGCAAGATTATGTTTAATAATGCTGGCGAGAAAATGTTTAACGAAGATGGTTCACCTGTTTTAAAAGATGTAGGTGCTAAACAAGAGAGAGGAGAGAGGGTTTCTACCTACATGAATTATCAATTGACTGAAGAAATAGAGAACTGGACAGAAGATACTGATAGAATGCTGGTTAGTCTTCCAGTGGTAGGAACCATGTTTAAGAAAACCTATAAAAACGGTGACCATACTATTAATAGTGAATTAATATTCCCTGATAAACTAATAGTTCATGATCAAACAACTAGATTTGACAGAGCGCCAATTACTCATATTCAAGAATTATATCCAAATGAGATTCAGGAAAGAATAAGAAAAGGCTTCTTTAAGGAGTTTATTTATGATATTGATAGCAGTGATACTATCGGCACTGTTAATAATGTAGATCTATCTGAAGCCCAAAACGGGAATGTTAACGATGCTAATTCTGGACTTCATGTTTTTCTGGAGCAATGCTGTTATCTAGATTTAGATGAAGATGGTTTCTTAGAGCCATATACCGCCACAATACATAAGAAAACAGATTCTCTAGTGCGATTGGTACCTAGGTTTGAGGAGTCTAACATAAAAAAAGAAGGTAATAAGATTGTAGAAATTAAGGCCTATAATCCGTACACCGTCTACAAATTCATTCCTTCAATCGATGGGTCTTTTTATGGAATCGGACTAGGTCACTTACTATACAACTTAAATAAGGGAGTTAATTCCTCAATTAATCAATTGACTGATGCAGCCACTCTCCAGAACACAGGAGGAGGATTTATTGCTAAATCTCTAAAAATTAGAGGTGGTTCGTTCAAAATGCGTCCTAATGAATATCATCAAGTGGATTCTTATGGTTCAGCTTTAAGAGACTCTATATTCACTATGCCAACTCCACAGCCATCGCAAACACTGTTCGCATTACTAGGCTTCTTAACCCAATCAGGCAAAGAACTTGGTTCTTTACGCGATTCATTAACAGGAGAGAACGCTGCTAATGTACAGGCAACAACTATGATGGCACTAGTTGAACAAGGGATTACTCAATTCAGATCAATTTATAAAAGGATATATCGCTCACTAAAAAGTGAGTTTAAAATCATTTACACTATTAATAGTAAGAATCTGACTAACAAGAAGTATGCAGAGGTTCTTGATGAACCAGTTTCAGAAGTCGATGTTAAAGCCGATTTCTCAAAAAGAGGATTTGATATAACTCCGGTTGCTGATGGTGCAAGTCTAACTAACTCTCAAAGAATGGCTAAGGCAAATTTCTTGATGGGGTTCATTGGCGATCCGTTCACTAATCAAATGTTATTACGTCAAAGAATCTTCAGTGATTTCGCTATTGAAGATTATAAGGATCTTATCACCCCACCGCCACCAGAGCAACCAAGCGTTGAATTAACATTGGCTCAAGCAGAGATAGCTAAAGCGGAAAATAGAATGAAAGAAGTTCAGATTAAGGCAATTGAGACGTCAGCCAATATCGAAAAAGCAAAGTACGATAATGAAAAGACTCTAGCAGAGATCAAAGAGATCGAGACTCAAGCCTTAAAAAATATTTCAGAGGCTTTTCGTTCCGAGAGAGAATCAGTTATCAACACTGCTAATGCAGTCAGACAACAAATTGAACAGAGAGTAGAAGACCAGACACTAACAAGCCCAGTAGAGAATACTAATAATCAAGTTTAATATGATTAATTGGCTAATAAGCAAATTTAAGAGAGAAAAAAAACAAGAGAGAGATACTAAGCTTATATTCAACAGAATTAATGGCTTAAAAATTACCTCAGAGGAATTAAAGAAGTGGTTTCATGATGATACTACTTTAAAAGTTGTAAGATTACTTAAATTACATAGAAGAAACTGTCTAGACGCTTTAGTAGGTAACCCAGACAGTGACACTAAACTAATTCTTGGTCGATGCAAAGGATATGAAGATGTCATAGAACTTGTAGAAGAGCTTGCCAAGAAGGAGAACGAAGAAGATCTACGTCTCGTAGTAGATGAATATTTAAGTAACTTAACAACCGAACTTTAATTTATGAAAAACACATCAGGTATAATTCCTTTTCGCTTTAATGTCCTAGTTAAACTAGAAGAACTAGAAGAAAAAACTAAAGGCGGCATCATACTTCCAAGCGACATCTTAGACAAAGAGAACGCAGCTTCCCAAGTAGCAACAATTATTGACATCGCGAAGGGCGCGTTCTGTGACGACATGGCCCCCGATGAATTCATGCCGAAACCTCAAGTGGGTGCAAAGATATTGATAGAGAAATACCAAGGCGTGAGAGTCAAGGGCGTTGACGAAGAAGAATATATCATATTACAAGACAAACAAATATTAGCAATCTTAACCAATTAATCATGACTATTGAAACAGAAACAGCAGAAGAAATTAGACAACGTCTCGATGCCGCTAAAGAGCAGCCAGAGACACTAATTACCGGAGAAAATGTTGAGGAGGTCGCAGAGGAGCCGAAGAAGAAGACTCTCAAACTTCCTCTCTCGCAGAGATTAGAGGCGGCTTATGCTAAGCTTGATAACACTCAGAAAGAAGCTTGGTCGCAGGGCTGGAGACCAGAAGAATTCTTCGCTGGTAAAAGTAAGGATGGCTCTGATAGAAAATGGGTAAACGCCGAAACATTTTTAAATAACTCTAAAGATAAACTTCCTGTTGCTAACGAAAGAATCAAAGAGCTTACTTCCAGAATTGAGAAGGCAGAGAAAGAAGCTAAAGAGGCTAAAGAGCGCGTAGCTAGAGCTGAGAAAAAAGGTTACGATAGAGCCCTACAAGAATTAACAAAAAAACAACGAGAAGCTGTAGAGTTAGGTGATACCGAAGCTTTTGACAGTCTCAAGCAACAAGAGAATGATCTTATTCAATCTCAATTCATCGAACCAGAACCAACAAAGGAGCAATCGGTAGTTGATGATATGGTGCAAAATCCACAGAGTCCACCCCCTCCTCCTCCTCAAGGGGCTACCCGACAGTTTTCCGAAGCAGAAAGAGCTACCATTGCTGATTTTTACGCAAGAAATACATGGATGAGAACCGATCCCAGCATCGCAGACTTTGCTGTGTATAAAGAACAGAGATTAATGCAGGAGAGACCTTATTTATCAGTGAAAGAGCGACTAGACATTGTAGAAGAAGAAGTTGTTTCAACTTTCCATCAAAAACTTAATGGTCAGCAAGGCGCTTCAATGTTCGATACGCCGCAACAACAAGGTTTTGGTGAGGTAGCCAAGAAAGCTAAAGGCTACTCTGATCTTCCTAAGACCGCTCAGGAGCGTTGCGATGAGCTAATCAAGACCAGAAGAGTAGAAGGAAATGGTTACAAGGGCTTGAAAGGGCAAGATGCTTTAAAATTGTTCCGCTCAGAATATGCCAATAGTCACTTTTCTTTTAATCAATAATTTAACTTGCAAATTAAAATGAGTAATAATACTAATAAGAATAACACAAAAAACCAAAACGAAAGATCATCCAGAGATTCGAGAGTAGATTCTAGAGATTCTAGTTTAGAAATCGTTATGCCGGATGGTCGTAAATTCATGAGAAGACCTACTGAAAACCTTGGTAGTGTTGGTTATAGATTAGCCGCACCCGAAAAGGCCGGTTTTTACAGACATTGGTTTTCTGATGAAATTGACGGAAAAATTCAAAAGTATCTTGATCTTGGTTTTGTACCAGCGTCAGATGAGTTAGGACAATTAATTCAGCCTAGACGTGGTGGTAACAAGAAAAACGGCCAAGAATACAAGATGTACCTTCTCGAGATACCTACAGAAGAGCTAGAGCGACTAAAGGCTAAGAATAAGGAATCAGATCCTTCTGCTAGAGCTTCAGAAAACCAGAAAAGATGGTTGGAAGGGCAGCAGTCCAATGATTCAGAACTCCAAACTTACGCCTTACAATCAGATGGCAAAAATTACAATAGTGAAAAGTTATTAACTAAGTAATTCAGAGTAAGAAGCCCATCTAATCATTATACGATTCTATAATTTAATTATTTTTTAATCATGGCAAATGCTAACACTCCAAAAGGGTTAGTGCCAATTAAGAATAATGGCGGTGAATTAGATGTGAACTTCTACTACATCCCTGCTTCTTACGGTACTGCTCTATTCATAGGTGACCCAGTTGTTAAAACTGGAACTGCTAACACAGCTAACGTTGTTGCTGGTGGAAGAAACTTTAAAGCAGGTTCTTTACCAGAAATTAACAAAGCAACTGCGGGTGACGATAACCCAATTACTGGTGTAATCGTTGGTTTCCTTACTGACTTTTCAGATACTGAAAAAACTTATAATGCTGCTTCTACTGAAAGAATCGCTATTGTTGCTGATCGTCCAGATCAACGCTTCGAGATTCAAGAAGAAACTGCTGGTACTGCCTTAGCTGCAACTTCAGTCGGCCTAAACGCCAATGTTGTTTATGCTGAATCAGGATCAACAACTACTGGTCTTTCAGGTGCAGAGTTAGATACTTCGACTCCTGCTACTACAGCAACTTTCCAATTAAAAATTCTACGTCTTATCGAGAGAGAAGATAATGATATTGGTCAACATGCCAAGTGGGAAGTTAAGATCAATAGACACTCTGATGCCAATGCGGTGTTAGGTATATAATATTAATTTTATTTAGGTTTTTAATTATGTCAGTAATGGTAACGGGGACATTCCCCAAATCCCTTCAGATTGGCGCTGATGCAGTGACTTTCTGGGGTAACTACAACGAACAGGATACTTATTATTCAAAAATATTTGATTCTGTTCAAACTGGAGAAGCTTACACAGAAGATACTTTAATCACTGGTTTTGGTATCATGCCTCAAAAAAATGAAGGCAACCCTGTAAGCTACGATTCAATGACTCAAGGGTATACTAAACGCTATACTGTTCAAACTTATGGCTTGGGCTTCCAAGTTACAGACGAGCAGCGTAGATTTGGTAAATACGCTCGTGTTATGGAAAAAGGTATGAATCACCTTTCACGCTCTCTTAAGGAAACTAAAGAGATTGTAGGTGCTAACAAATTCAACAATGGATTTGATTCAAACTATACTGGTGGTGATGGAAAAGAGCTTCTTGCTACTGACCATCCAACTAGAGCAGGTACCTTTTCTAACGAATTAGCTACTCCAGCCGATCTTTCAGAAGCTTCTTATGAAGATATTCTTATCCAAATCAAGAATGCTACTAACGATCGTGGAATCAGAATTGGCCTTAAGCCAAAAGCTCTTTTAGTTCCAAGTGCATTAAACTTTGAAGCTAGAAGAATTCTCTACTCTGATCTTCAACCAGCCTCTGCTAACAACGATATTAATGCTTCTAAAGGCGAGGTCACAGATCTAATCTGCAACCCTTACCTAACCTCTGATAGCGCATGGTTTGTATTAACTGACGCTCCAGAAGGCTTCAAGCATGTATCAGCTGTTGATGGTGAATTTAGTAATGATGGTGCTTTTGATACTGGTGATCACAAGTATAAGTTGATTTCTATCTTCACTATGGGCTGGACAGACCCTCGTGGTGTATACGGTTCAGCTGGCGTATAGTCAGATTTACTTAAGCGTGGTCGATTAATTTCGGCCACGTTCTCTTAGAACGCTTAAATTTTTCATATTATGGCTACTTCAAGATTTACAAATGGTGTTACAAACAACACTAAAGAAAACATCCTAGGTCAATTAATCGATACTGACCCTACAAGATTACACACTTATTTTAACGACTTTGACACTTACGTTGCGGCCGATTGGACTGTAACTGAGACTCAAGCAGGTGCTACTCAAGCATTAACCGATGCTGATGGCGGCGTATTGCTTCTAACTAACTCAGCAGCAGATGATGATCTAGTTGCTTTAAACAAGGTTGGCGAATCTTTCTTAATGGAATCAGGCAAGAAAGCTTTCTTCAAAGCTAGATTTAAAGTTTCTGATGCTACCCAAAGTGATTTCGTGGTTGGTTTACAAATAACTGATACTACTCCTTTAGACGTAACTGATGGTATCTTCTTCCAAAAAGACGATGGAGACACTAACTTGGATTTCCACGTTGAAAAAGATAACTCAGCTACAAGCGCAAGCGCAATTGCTACAGTTGCTGATGATACTTACATCACGGTAGCTTTCTATTACAACGGTGTTGATGAAGTGCTTTATGCAGCTTCTACTAGCTCAACTAATCCAACTGTTCTTGGTTCATTAGCAACTACTAACCTTCCAGATGATGAAGAACTAACTATCTCTATAGCTCTTCAAAATGGCGAGGCTTCTGCTAAGACCATGAGCGTTGATTACGTTTACGCAGCTAAAGAAAGATAATAATTTAGGGGGGTATTAATCGCCCCCCGTATTAAAGGAGTTTATTATATGCCTAAACCAATGATTATCGATTTAGATTTAGCTGATGCTGATGCTAATAGTGTTTTCGAAGATCAAACTCTAGGCGGTGCAGGCAACTTCACTTTAGATGGAGTTGATGTAACTGATGGGGTTTGGACTTCACCTGATGGGTTCGCTCATCAAATTAGTTTTGAAAGTTCTGCTAACTTATCTGCACTTACTTTTACTATTACGGGTTACACAGACTCGGCTCAGAATAACTTAACAACTGAAGATGTTACTGGTCCGAATGCAACAACTGTTGAATCAACCAAATATTTCTACTCAATTACTCAAATTTCCTCAGATGGAGCAGTTGGGACCAATTGTGAGAGCGGCTTTGTTGATGAGGCGGTAACAGATGCCCTTCCTCTGAATTGGAGAGGTGGTATTGCATCAGTTAATATTGATGTCACAGGCACTATTGATCTTACGGTTGAGAATACCTTCGACGACATCCAGAATCTAGATGATCTTGATTTCAACTGGCAAGATTGTCCTTCGGCAGATCTAGTTAATGTAACCACTTCTGCAAATGAAGCCTATGAGGGATTGCCACAAGCTCTTAGAGTTAAGGTTAATTCTTATTCTTCTGGTGCAGAAGCCCAAATCGTAATCCAGCAAAGGGACGTGTAATATGACGATAACAAGAGGCAGGACTTCTACCGTTAGGTATCAAGATGCTGACTTAGATGCTTTTAGCAGATTAAGAGTCGGTAATCCAAGTCCAGTCTTCGAGAACAAAAATAACTTCGGAAGAAATGAGAACTTCTGGGAGGAAGAGACTAACGGCGTTGGGGCAAGCATCTCTTACCTCTCAGATGAAGCCTCTGTACAACTCCAAGTAGGCACTGCAAGCGGAGAATACGCTATACGGCAAACAAACAGATATTTTTCTTATGTACCTGGTAAATCTCAGTTAATCACAATGACTGGCGTTCTGGGGGAATCTAAAGATGATAGCAAAACAAATCTCACCAAACGAGTCGGTTATTTTGACGATAATAATGGTTTATTCTTTGAGCTATCAGCAGATATTCCATATATAGTTATCAGAACTAGTACAAGCGGCTCTCCTGTTGATAATGCTGTGGCACAATCAGAGTGGAATAGAGATAGACTGGACGGAACAGGGCCTAGTGGGATCACCCTTGACAGCGCAAAGGCTCAGATATTCGTAATTGACTTCCAGTGGCTCGGAACAGGACGTGTAAGATTCGGATTCAGTATTGATGGTAATGTAATCTATTGTCATGAAGTATTGAATGCTAATAATGCGGAAGAAGTGTATATGTCTTCCCCTTCGCTACCCTTGAGATATGAAATAAGAAATACAGGAACAACGCCGAGTTCATCTAAGATCAAAGAAATCTGTTGCTCCATTGCGAGTGAAGGCGGATATACATTGCCTGGACTTTCGTATTCAAGAGGCAATGGAGTTACCACTAGGGCTATTACTACTAGAACGCCTATTCTTGCAATCAGATTACTAAACACCTTCGAATCAAAAGAAAACAGACGAGTAATTACTTTTGTAAACAGCAGGTTTTATACCACTACGAATGATGCCTTTTTTGAACTGGCCCTTATGCATGATCCAAGTTCAATAACCGCTACTTGGTCAGATGTTGGAGATGGTAGTGCTGCTGAATATTCAACAGATATAACAGCGGTTACTGGAAATCCAGAGCATATAGTTGACTCAGTATTTGCTGTATCGGGTCAAGGTAATACTGCTGGAGCATCTTTGGTTGATCCAAGATTCCAAGATCTCCATTCTTCCGCTTCCCAGAATTTTGATAGCACAAATTCCCAAATGTTTGTGGTTTACGCTACTTCATTTAGCGGCACTGCTAATGTATCGGCTGCGCTAACTTGGGTTGAAACTGATTAATTTATTATGATAAAAAGAGATTACAGGGTAATATGCGACAGATCAGGATTTAAAGCTTGGCGTTCAGAATGTCGTAAAGAATGGGATGGAAAACTTGTTCTAAAGAGATTCTGGAGAAGAAGAAACCCTTTAGATTATCCGCCCCCAGTTATAACCCCACCACCAATTGAGGATCCAAGACCTGAAGGTGCAGATTACTTCGTTAGTGTTAATGAAGTACAAGCCAGTGATCTAACTTAATTTAACTAGATATGCCTCTAACAAAAAAAGGTCGCAAGATCAAGAAAGCGGTCACTAAGACTTATGGCAAGAAAAAAGGAGAGAAAGTTTTCTACGCCATGGAGAATAAGAAGAAGGGACTATCTAAAAAGAAGTATTAATTATTAAGACTTGCTTTTTTTATGATAAGTTACAAGATATTTAATCTCAGAGATGATTCTGATTTTATTAACTATTATCCTTTAGTTCATAAATGGTGGGAAGAATGGAGATTTACTCCAATTGCCCCAGAGATGTTATCAACCAAAGGAATAATGATATTCAGTGACAATGTGCCAATCTGTGCGGGTTGGTTATATTCCACTGATTCAAACACAGGTCTTTTAGGCTGGATAATTAGCACAAAAGAGCATAAAGACAAGAGACACGGCTGTATAGATGAACTACTCATACAAACAGAAAAATTAGCACAAACTTTAGGTTTTGAACTACTTGGTGTATTAGGTGTTTCAAACCCATTCTTGAGTGACAAAGTAATAAAACAAGGATTCGGCAAATATGTCGATAGTAATGTTAAAAATCATTTCAAAGTAATATAATGGGTGGAGTAGTTTCAGCGGTAACACAAGATTATCACAATAGGAAAGCAGCAAGCGCAGGGCGCGCAGGTTACGCTAAAGCGGCCGACGAAATAAGAGCGGGTAAAACAGGTGCGTTAGATTTTTACGACCCCTACGTCCAACTTGGTCAAGAAGCATTATCTCCTTTAACAGGTCTAGCTTTAGGCAGACAATATGATCCAGAAACAGGTGAATTTACAGATTTAACCGCAGATGAAAGGTTAGCATTGTTCCAAGAATCCCCAGATTATCAATTTAGACTAGAGCAAGGTTTAGAAGCTCTGGAAGCTTCTCAAGCAGCTAGAGGAGGCTTATTGTCTGGTAGAGCGTTGAGAGAAGCTCAAGCACTAGGTCAGGATATAGCGGCTGGAGAGTATCAGGGTTACATAAATAGATTACAAGGCTTAGCTGGAATGGGTCAACAGGCCGCGGGGGCTTCCGCTAATGTTATGACTGGAACCGCGAGTCAATTGGCCCAAGGCCATATCGGAGTAGGTCAACTTCAAGCGCAAATGTATCAACAAAGGGGGCAATTATATGGTGAAGCCGGTCAACAAGCAACAGGTGCTGCACTAGGGGCTGCATTCCCAGGTCAAGGTGCAGGAGGAGGAAGCTTTATGCAGAGATTCGGTCAGCAATTAGGTGGAGAATATTAATGGTTCAGCAAATTACCTTAGACAGACCAGTATTACCGACTCAGACCGCCTTAAGATTAGAACAAGCCAAGACAATGCAGGCTAATAGAGCGCTTGCTGAAAGGCAGCAAGATATAAAGGAACAAGAACTAACGCTTAAGCAACAAACTATTGGAAGTCAGTTAGAGCAGACCAATTATCTTAATGATCTAAGATCAAGAGCCGCAACTGACCCGCAGGCATTGCGTGAACTAGCAGTATATAAACCGCAAGAGGTGTCGGATTTTCTCGATTATAGAAATCAAACCACTCAAAGACTAGGTAAGGCCGCTCTTGCTGTTAAGACAGCACCATTACCAAATAGAGCTGAAGCGTACCAAAGACAGTTAAAGATTTTGGAGGCGGAAGGTTATCCAACAGAGAATTTACCCGCAGAATATGATCCAAAGGTTGTCGATCCTCAACTCGATGAGATCGTCACTATGTCGAGAGACGTTGAGAAAACCTTAGAATCTTTGGAGCCAAAAGAGCCGAGAAAGAGAGAGATCAGGGCGACAGAAGAAGGTTTATTTGCTATTGATCCCGTAACTTTGGAGGCCGAGCCATTAGAAGGTAGAATGGGTCAGAGATTAATGCCACAGAAAGCTCCTCAGACCGTGGTTAAACTTGGTGAGGCTGAGTCTGAAGAACAGAAACAGATTGGCAGAATTAGAGCCGCTAGATTCCAGAAATATATGGATTCTGGGGACGCTGCCCAGAGAGGACTTGACACACTAAGAACGTTAGAACAAGCAGTATCTAATCCAGATGTCGCTCAAGGTGCATTCGCTGGATTAAGACAGGAATCTAAGAAAGTTGCCGAGTTATTCGGTGCGGACGTCAAAGGATTAGAGGATGAGGCAATTGTAGCCGCCATTGGTAATAAATTAGCCCTACAACTCAGAAACCCTAAAGGAGAAGATGGCGGCCTAACTGGCGCTACCTCAGATAGAGATTTGAAATTCCTAGTTGCTGGCGTTCCTAATAGAGATAAAACGAGAGAGCAAAACCTTGCTTTAATCGAACTTGCTAAACGAGATAAGGACAGAACGGTTAGACTTAAAAACGAGGCAGCTAATTATCTAGAACAAAATAATACAATGGCTGGGTTTGAACAATATAAAAAACAATGGCTAGAACAGAATCCATTGTTTGAAGAAGGGAGTCAGGAGAAGGAAAATATTAAAAGATTACTTAGAGCTGGGCCTTTAGAAGGTAAAGCAAAATCACAAACAAGAATTAAATTTTTAGGTTTCGAATAATGCCAGTAGCAAAAGTTCAATTACCAGACGGAAGAGTAGCTAAATTTGAAGTGGCAGAAGGTACTTCTCCCCAAGAAGTAGAGCAATTTGCTATAGAGAAATTTACACCCTCTCCAGAAGAAGCTCCAACCAGAGAGGTTGGCGCCACCGAAGCTGCCATAGCAGGAGCAGGGCAAGGTGTAACAGCTGGCTTCGGTGAGGAGGCCATCGCTGGTTTGTCGTCCCCTTTCATCTACGGCATGAGTAGACTAATAGAAGGTTTAGGATATGACACTAGAGGTTTAGCAGATAAAACTCTACGTGAAATCTACCAAGAAGAAGTTGGTAGATCTCGCGCAGAATTACAACAAGCAGAGGAGCAACAACCAGCTGCATATTTAGGTGGCGAGATCGCCGGCTCAATGGTAGGAGCAGGAAAAGTAGCAAAAGGGGCAGGAAGATTAGGAATTAAACTACCTTCTCTAAGAACAGGAACAACAACCCAAAGAATAGGTAAGAGTGCAGCAGCAGCAGCAGGAACATCGGCTCTATATGGAGCAGGAACCGCCGAAGAAGGCGAAAGATTGCAGGAGGCTGGAGAGGCTTTGTTGGCAGGTGGTGCGATAGGGGCGGCGATTCCTGTTATTGCTAAGTTACCTCAATCCAAGCAGGCAGTAGCAGTTGCGGAGGATGTGAAAAATATGGCCAGAAAAGCATATAAGAAGGCTAGTGAACAAGGAGGATTGCTCAAAGCTGGCTTTGTCGATAAGTTTATCGATGCTGCTGAGAAGGTGAGACCCCAGACTAGAGCGGGCAAGATTATAGCTGGAGATGATGAGGCTGCTAGCCTCTTAAAAAGAATGCAGCTATTAAGAGGGAAGCCTATTGATCTTGAGGAATCAAGAGAAATCGATCAAGTTCTAGGTGATCTGATCGACCGATATTTTAAAGATGGTCGTTTACAAGCGGAGGGCAAGAAAATATTAGATATTCAGACCAAATTTAGAGAAATGATTGAAAATGCACCTCTAAAACAAATTGGCTCCAGTAAAGAAGGTTTTGCCTCCCTCCGAGAAGCGCGAAAATTATGGTCTAAAAGCAGGAAACTTGATGATATTCAGAAGATTATAGCAAGGGCTGACCAGATGGATAATCCAGCTACAGGTATTAAGACAGGATTCAGGACCTTAGCAAATAACCCTAAAAGATTAAGAGGTTTCAGCAAGAAAGAACAAGCCCTAATCAAGAAAGCCGCTAAGTCAGGCATGATGACAGATGCTCTACGCGTGATGGGAAGTAGACTAATCCCTATCGGAGCCACATTATCTGGAAAAGGTTTTGGAGCGACGGCGACAGCACAGTTAGGCACAACCCTTTCAAGGGAAGCCGCAACCCGCACCCAACAACTAAAAGCTCTAAAGGTGATTGACGAAATTCTAAAGGATGTTCCTATAAGACAACAGCAATTAGGGGGTAGGTATACGTTACCACCAGCAGCAATTGCACCAATAGCAGGAGGTAATAATGGCAGTTAGCGGAACCAATACATTTAATCTAACCAGAGATGCAATTATAAAAAGGGCTTTCTCTATTTTAGGCATAAGAACTCAAGGAAGGAATCTCACTTCATGGGAAATGAACGAAGCTTCTGACGTTCTCAATATGCTGGTTAAATCATGGAAATCAAAAGGAACTTATCTATGGAAGACCATCGAAGGAACATTGTTTCTAGTTAATGGTCAGGCTAAATATACCCTTGATGGCTCAACAGCTAATGCCACAGAAAGCTTCACACAAACTACAACAAGCGCAGCCGCAAGCAGCGGAGCTTCTGACATCGTGGTAACCTCAGCCACTGGTTTTACAGTTGGTTATAATATTGGTGTAGTACAAGATGATAATACAATTCACTGGACAACAATTTCAGCAATTGCTTCCACAACCATAACATTAACGGCAACTTTGACTGATGATGTGTCCAGTGGAGCCAAAGTCTTTGTTTATGAAACTGGAATTACCCGCCCCGAAGAAGTTACTCAGGCACGATTCAGAGCTAGCGATGATGAGACTGATACATTAATGACAACCTTGGCGAGAGATACCTATTTCCAATATTCTGATAAATTTTCTACAGGAACGCCTAATAGTTATTATTATGATCGTCAATTAACCTACGGTGATATATATGTATATCCTACACCAGATGACGTAGATACTACCATTAAATTCACTTTCGAGAAACAATTCTTCGACTTTACAAGTGCGGTGGATGACCCAGATTTTCCACCTGAATGGTTATTGCCGATCGCTACTAACCTAGCCTATCTATTAAGTTTTGACTATGGAATAGGTATGGAGAAGGCGGAAAGAATCAAGAGAGATGCTGAACAATTCTTAGCTGATGCAGAAGGCTATGATAAAGAGGCAACTTCTGTTTATTTCCAACCAGAAACCGTAGTTTATCAGAATTATTAAAATGGGCGCTACTCAAGAAATACAATTTGCTTTAAATTCCTACGAGGCTAGAAGCGGAATCTTATCTTCTCAAAGATTAGTTAATTTATACGCAGAACCCGCTCCCCCATCCTCTCCATTCCGCTACTCACTGATCGGCACACCCGGAACTAAGGTCTGGCTAGATCTAGAGCAATATGAACCAATATATGGTTCTATTGTATTAGGTGATAAAATATATGTAGTCTGCGGCCTCAATTTATATGAGATTAACGCAACAAAAACAGCAACATTATTAGGCACACTGTCTGGCACTCCTGCCAGAGTACAGATGACTAATAACAGAACACAAATTACCATTCTAACAAGTAATGGTGACGCCTATTACTATGATACCGATACCTCAACATTTGGCCAAATCACTGATGCGGATTATCAGACCGCCTCTAGCGTAACCACACTTAACGGTTATACTATATTCTCAGTCTTAGAATCAGATCAATTCTTTATATCAGCTTTAAATGATACCACCGATTATGAAGCATTAGACTTTGCAACAGCAGAGGCTAGACCAGATAATTTAGTGCAGGTTTATGCTATCAACAATGAGTTATGGTTATTTGGCGGAAGTACAATAGAGATCTGGGGTAACACAGGCAATGCAACCTTCCCATTCGAGAGAATAAGAGGTGCTTTTATCGAGATTGGATGTGCTGCGAGAGACTCTATAGTTAATGATCAGGAGGGTGTATTTTGGCTAGGAGATGATCTAAGTATTTATCAAGGAATGGGTTATCAAGGAAATAGAATTTCTACCTATCCGATCGAGACTGCAATTAGTAGCTATAGTCGCGTTGATGATGCAGTGGCATTCTTTTATATACAAGAAGGTCATAGATTTTACTGTTTAACCTTCCCAACCGCTGGCAAGACTTGGTGTTACGACACCACGACAAACCTATGGCACGAGAGATCTAGCAGAAATACTTCAGATTTAACCGAAGATAGATGGCTTCCCAATACATTATCTTATTTTGATCAAACTAATATTGTTGGCGATGCTAATACAGGTATTTTATATGAATTAGACTTAGATACCTACACAGAGAATGGAGCAACAATTATAAGTGAGGTCGTAACAGCAACTATATTTAAAAACTACTCTAGGTTCATTAATTCCAGACTCGTATTAGTCATGGATACTGGTGTTGGTATAGATGGTAGCGGTCAAGGAGATGACCCCGAAATCATGTTGCAATTTTCAAATGATGGTGGTAAGACTTATTCAAACGAGATATGGCAAAAATTAGGTGAGATAGGAGCATTTGAAACAGAAGTATTCTGGCCCCAACTAGGCATAGGAAGAAGTTTCATATCAAAATTTCGTATAAGCGATCCAATCAAGAGAAACATTGTCGGGGCTTACATCAATCAAGAAGTAGGTGATTCATGACAATAGCAATTCCCAGTTCCAGAGAAATAGTTTTAGCAGGAAATGTGTTTAATAGACCTTGGTTCAGATTCTTTGAAGAAATCTGGAGATCTATTAGCGGAGGTAGTGATATTAAGTTAGGTGGTCTACTTAACGTTGACACTACTAGCGCTGGCAATACTTCCACTTCAGAGACAGATTTAATAAGCTATAGTCTAGCATCCAGCCAATTAAAAAATAATGGTGATATTATTGAGATTGATAGTTGGGGTGAATATGCTGCTAACGCTAATAATAAGACTGTCCAATTAAAGTTCGGAAGCCAGACAATACTAACTACGGGCAGTGTAGCTGCAAATGATGGGACTTGGAGAATAAAAGCAAAAATTATAAGAACCGCAGACGCAACCCAAGAAATAATAAGTGAGATAATATCAAGTAATTCAAGCGTAGTTGAATCCGCTACCAGAACTTCTGGGACTCAGGATTTAACAACAAACTTGACCATTAAAACTACTGGTGAAGGTGGCGCTACTGATGATATTATTAACTATGGTTTAATTATTAATTTATATCCTAATTTATAATGGCACAAAGACTATATTTGCCAAGAGAACAGGTATTATCAGACCTAGCAGCAGTAGGTGACGGCTATAAGTTGTATTCTTATGAAACAGGAACAACAACCCCTAAAGCTACCTATTCTGACACAGCTTTATCTAGCGCTAATACAAATCCTATCGTTGCAGATTCCGCGGGTAGACTTGGAGATATATTTGTTGATGATCTAGCAGAATATAAGTTAGTTCTAACTGATGCTGATGATAGCACAATATGGACTGCTGATCCAGTTGATCCAAAAGTATTTAGCTTAGCGGATTTTGACCCTAGACCAACTTCATTTTGGGGGACGACAGCAGGCACAGCAAGCGCCTTTACTTTGGATGCCGATCCCGATGTAAGCGCTTATTCTTCCACCCAAACCTTTTTCTTTGCTTGCCATTTAGATAATGATGCAAGCGCAACCATGACTGTTGATAGTCTTTCGGCTCTCACTCTAAAGAAATATGATGGCACAGGTTCTAAAATTGATCTTGAGGCTGGCGATATGCAGGCAGGACAGACTTACGAAGCTAGAATTGATGGAACTGATATAATAATCTTAAATCCTGAAAAACCAACAATATTACGAGTCGGTAATGGTGGGGAATTAACTATATCAAGTGGCGAGATAACACTAACCCATTCTATCCATACCGTTGATACCGAGTCGGATGCAGCGGCTGATGATTTAGATACTATTAGTGGCGGAGAAACTGACCAGATTATATTCTTGTATGCTGCTAATTCCTCTAGGGTAGTAACTATAAAAGATGGCACGGGAAATATAACAACTAATAGTGGCGAGGATATACCTATATATAACACTGAAGTTCCAATTGTGTTGCAATATGATGGTAGCAATTGGAAAGTAATTGCACGAGGCGATAGAATACTTCAGATTCAGACAGATTCAACAAGCGTCTATGGTAGTACTACCAATACATTTGCCCAAGATAATACAGCACCTGAGAATAACGAAGGCGCTAGCACAGGTGTATCAATAACATTTACCCCCAAATCCGCCAATAGTACTCTACATTTTGAATTTGAAGGACTGGTTGATAATAGCACCGCTAATCTCAGAGTACTATTTCTTGTAGACACTACAATAGCGGCAGCTCTAGCAACACAAGCATCTCATGCGAACGCAACGGGACGTGCACAGGTCGTTTCTGCAATATACTCAGAGGCATCATCTTCAACAACAGCCAGAACATATGAAGTTAGATATGGCGCAGCATCTGGAACCTCTTTTATTAACGGCACTTCTGCTGGCGCGGTATATGGTGGTAGTTGTAGAACTCGATTAAAAATAACGGAGATCTTATAGAATGGCAAATTACACGAAAATCTTAGCAACTTTCTATCCTCAAAAGAAATGGGGAGCCTTCGAGAATTGCTCTTACGAGCAGATCGAATGGCTAGATTCAGAGGAGAAACCTTCTCAGGAGGAGTTAGACTCTCTGGAATTTAGAGTGGTAGTGGAAGAAGCTAAAGTAAATAGACTAGCTTCCAGAAAAGCATATCTTGCCGACAAAGATAGATACTGGATTCGCAAGCTCCGTGAGAATATTGATGTTCCAGAAGAGATTGTTAAGAAATCTAATCAAGCTAGAGCGGAAATAAGATCTATTAAGGTTGCCACTACCTTGGCGGAAGTTGAGTCTTATAGTGAGGTATTTGAATGAGCATCACTATAGATCTTACGACAGATATAACAACAAACATAATGACGGATCTAACAGTGTTAGATGAGCTATTTGAGTTCATGGATGGCACTATATTCGAATTTATGGATGGTGACGCTTTTGAATTTAATTAATAATAATCATGACAACAAGTGCAAAACTAACCAGTAGAACAGCATTAACAGAATTCGCGGATGGCGACCTAGTTCATGTTGTTGATATATCAGATACTACTTCGAGCGCGGAAGGAACAAGTAAAAAAAGTACTTGGTCAACCGCAAAGACGGATATCGCCAACACTATTATTTCTGATAGATCAGGCAAAACAACCCCAGTTGTTGGAGACGCTTTTCTACTGATGGACTCCGAAGATTCCAACAATGGCAAGCAGATAACTTTTGCAAATATGCTTGTTACTCTTAATACAATTTATGCACAACTAGCAACAACTAACGCATTTCAGGCTACTCAATCCGTTGCTGTAAATATACTAACAAGTAGTGCTAATAGCGTAGCTATAGATGCATCATTGAGTAATATTCATGTACATGACCTGACAGAGAATACAACCCTAGCATCTCCGTCAAATCTAGTGGATGGTACTACATATAATTTTATTATCAGGCAACATGCTTCATCTTCATATACTGTAGCATACAACTCAACATTTTTATTTCCCGATGGGATAGCTCCTGTTATGCCAACGACAAATTTGGGGGTAATGATGATTAGTTGTATCTACACTACTGTAGGTGGTTTATGTTGCGTAAGCTCAAAAGATTTTAGCTAATGTTTACTTGCGCTCCATCATTTAATAAAAATAGAAACCCTATGATTATCAGTGTAAAAACTGATAATTCAGGCACTTCTAATAATGATCAGTTTGCCCTACCATCGGTATCCACTGGTAATTATGAATGTTATACCAAAACAACTGAAGGAGTGTCCTCATTAATTACCGCTTATGATGACGCTGATATAACAACCACATTCTCAGGCGGTGCAGGTACTTACACTATTGAAGTTCACGGTAAATTTGAGGGTTGGGGATTTGACGCGGGTGGAGACTGTTCAAAGCTTATTACAATAAGCCAGTGGGGAACTGATTTTAACATAGCAGGCTCAGGGAATACGTGGAGACAATTTAAAGGATGTGATAATTTAACCTCGGTTTCAGCTCAAGATGTCCCAAATTTAAGCAACTCAGAACACGTGTATGGTTTTTTCAATGACTGCACTTCATTAACTAATGTGAATAGGTTTAATGATTGGGATATGACACATATTACAGCATTATATGCATTTTTTACTAATACAGCTATTAATCAAGAGATTGACCAGGATTTTTCATCTGCAACGTCTTTATACGCATTCTTAAAGAATTGTGATTCATTTAACAGTAATGTCACAATCAACGCACCTTCTGCCACAGCTTGCAATGAAATGTTTGAAGGAGCCACTAATTTTGATGCAGCTATTGATCTAAACTTAAGCTCATGCACGAACTTTGCTAAAATGTTTAGAAACACATCGTTTAATCAATCCCTTGCTAATCTAGACACAAGTGCAGGAACGAATTTTGAATTTATGTTTGAAGATAATACAGCTTTCAATCAACCTGTAACAAACCTAGTTACAAGTAACGCCACTACTATTAAGAGGATATTTGACGGAGCAACTTCATTTAATCAATCTGTTAGTTCGTGGGATGTATCAAATGTAGTTTATTTTAACGGTGTATTTTGGGGAGCAACTTCATTTAATCAATCGTTATCTAGCTGGACAACATCAAGCATGACAAATCTCACTAACTTCATTCAGTGGGCATCTGCTTTTGATCAAGATATTTCTCATTTTGATATTAGTAATTTAACATCTGCTAGCAATATGGCTTTAAATTCAGGGTTTAGCCAAACTAATTACGATAAAGTCTTAAACACTACAACGGGTTGGCCATCGCAAGCCACAATACAATCAGGTGTCACAGCTCACTTTGGCTCTGCACAATATGGGGCTGGCGACCCTGCTGCAGGAAGAGCTATATTGACAGGTTCGCCGAACAATTGGACAATAACAGACGGAGGGGTCGCATAATGAATCAATCAATACACAATCCAGATTGCACTAAATATTTTATTGCTAGTGCAGATGGAGTCTATAGCTATGGAGTTGTAGACCCTGGCATGTACATGGACTCAGGACTTTCTGAAATAGAGATATTTACAGACGAGACTATTTATCTAAACCGTCTCTATGAATTAGGCATCATCGATAGATATTATATCCTTAAAACAGGTAATTTCTATCAGTATGGTGTTATAGATTCAAATATTGATTTAGATACAGAGGGAATAGAGATATTCACAGATGAAGATCTATACCTAGATCGGTTGGATGAACTAGATATAGACCTACAAAATGTTTAAAAGGCTTCACTTGATAAACATTACTTCTTTAAGTAATAGATTAATTTATTAAACACGAGACATCTACTTAATTTTACAAGTGAGACTATTGTTTTTTTAGTAGTGTTTCATTTTGGGACACAATGAATTAAAATGATCGATCTAAACATTGCTCTGACAGTAGTATCATTAATCGCCCCTATCGTGTTATTCATAGGTTGGATAATTAACGATAAGATAAGGCTTAATAATAAGATTATTAATCTTGAAATGAAACAGGCATTCATAAAAGAAGAAATTACGGGACTTGAATTAAGAACTTCAGATGACAATTTAGAGAAGATAACTCGCAGGGTTATCACAGATGTTTTTCATTCTGAGGAATTTAAAAAGGAGTTCAAATCAACGATAAGAGATACCTTACTTCATATTGAGAAAAATAGAAGTGCCGAGACTGTAGGTGTCCTTAGTCTTATTATAGAAAAACTAGAAAAACTAGAGGCTGCAAGATGAAGAAAAAAACTAAGTCAGAATGGATCTACATGACTCTAAACAGAGTCCTAAGATATGCAGGAAAGCATAAACTCCAAAGCAGGATGATAGTTATATGCTTATGCTCAACTATAATTATGAGATATGCAGCCCCTCAATTAATAATGTTGATGGACGCATGGACTAAGGACGTAATATTAATAATAAAAGCATTCAAATGAGCTTAATAGAAATCTTTTTTGAGAGAAGGGGAAGACCAAGTTTAAAGAGAATAGTCGGATCGATTATGCTTTTTGATGGAATCATTGGGAAAACATTGTTATGTGTTTATGCAACTTTATCAAATAAAGATCTTGTAAATTTTAATGACGTTGATAATTCACTGGACGGCTTCCTTTACGGGGGCGTTGCATTATTATTCGGTTCAATAGCCGATAAATTCTCACCTAAAAATTGGAAAAATGGACGAGGAAACAATTAATTTTATTATCAATAATACTGGGGCTTTAACATGAAGAGATTCTTACTTGGCTCCCTTATTATTGCCGGTGTCATTTTTCTTATTTTCTGGGAAGGTAAGAAAGCTGGCCAAAGCAGTGCTAAGGTTGAAAGCCAGAAGGAAGTTATCAAGCAGAAAGAAATTGAAATAGAGGTAAAAAATGAGATTATCAAAGAGAATAAGAAGGTCGCTAAACGTAGGGTTAAGGCTAGGGCTGTGCCTATTAGCGATGATCTTATTTGGTTGCAGCAAAACATCTGTCAAGATTGTAACCATTGATTCTTTTTGCTCAGGTAAATATTACCCTCAACGTGATTTAAATAAAAATGATTTCAAAACTATTAGCAATATTAGGCAAAATAAAACTCATATTACCACAGTTGATAAACTTATTAAAAACCTTACAATCAACGAAAAAGAATATGCAAACTGCCCTGACCAATAATTCACTAGAAAGAAAAAACTTCAAGTTTAGCGAGTTTATTCATAGCGACACTGCTAACAAACTAGGTATAGATAATAACCCCAATCTATCGCAACTAACTTGCGGCATGAAGACGGCAGACAAGGCGCAGGAGATTAGAGATGTTACAGATATACCAATGTTAATCACTAGCGGTTTCCGCTGTAAAGATTTAAACACAGCAGTTGGCGGCTCACCAGTTAGCAAGCATATGCAATTCCTAGCAATAGATTTTAACTTCAAAGGCTTAACTCCAAACGAAGGGGTTTACCTTATCAAAAAATCAGGCGTCAGTGTTGATAAGTGTTTTGTTGAAAGGTGTTGTATTCATGTTCAATTCTGCATGAATGATGCAGATAACAAAAACTTCTTTGGTACGGCGCAAAAGGTAGATGGAAATTGGATTGTTAAAGAGTTAGAATAGTTGTGATATTTGACAAATTAAACCTATCCAAGAAGATTGAAGATAAACTTAAATCATTCATTAACTCAATCAGAATACCACCGCTCCTTTCCTTTATCATAAAGAAGAGTGGCAAGATAACTAACGGAATAGAAGATGCTCTAAAAGACGCCCCTAAAGCAATAGAGAACTGGGAAAGAATGAAACTTGGTAAGAAGGTATTTGGAGAAATAAAAGTATGGATGGTTCTTGCTTTACCGCTATTAATGCTAGCTGTTAAACATGGCGCAGAAGCATTACAATTCTTCATAGAAATAGGAGCGCAAGCAGCTATGCTCGTTCCATTCGCGATAATCCTCTACTACCTCTATAAGAGCGTGAAGAAATAAGAGATGGCCCCCGCTACGCAGAGACCACCCTCTTTTTCTTCTTAAATTAAGTCACTTACAAAGTCTTCCTAAATAAGCAGCATTAATATTAAAAGAGTCATAAGAATAGTCAATTATTTAACAAGACGATATTTACTACAATAAGGTTTACCATCATAATAATGATTGAATATACAATCTGCAGTAGGAAGAGGAGTACATGATACTAACAATAGAATCATGTAGCATTTTCTCATAACTCATCAAATTCTTTGCAAATCACCTTCTCGAAATATACTATATTATTACAATAATAAGAAGAGAAGCCGCAGTTACGCAAGAATTCGTGCATCTCTTTTTGTTTCGGTTTTGGTTCTACTGTCGAGGGGCTACCTATCTTTTTAAATTCTACAAAAACAATCTTCTTATTCTTGCCTACTAGATACACATCTGTCGCACCCTCTTCATATCCACCAATACCTGCACGCATTCTTTGCAGCTTTGTTGATCTAGCATTATCAGTCTGAATGAATTTTGCTCTGTTATAATATCTACTTCTAAAAGAATTCTTACATGCCTGCTGCACTTTTAATTCACTCCAGTTTGCCTGTCTCAATAGACTGGTTTCGTCGGGGGTTAAGCTTTGGGTTTCGGCTTTCTTTAAGATGGTTTTAATATCGCTGTTATAGATGAGTGACTTGATCATTTTGATATTACCATTTCATATTATTTTTCCTCTTTTGTTATTTCATAAATATCTTTCAAGTTTTTATTCCCCCATTCCGATGTCCTGAAGTTATGATCAACTTTTCCCTTATACTTCTTATAGAAATCTTTAATATACCTAAGCACACAATCGCGATCAACCGCTCTTTTCTTTCCTATCACCTTAGTATCATTAACATACATATGACTAATAGACAGAGCTAAAGAGGCATTTAAAATGACTTCATCCTTTTCTAATCGTTCGGATTGAAGCATTTTTAAAAGAGTTGGTATTAGATTTTCATCTTCTGCCAGAATGCTGATAATTACCCCTTCCTTAACTTCGTCGGGCGCATTATCAATATCTAAGACTTCTTTTATTCTTTCTAGGTCCATATCGCCCCCTTAATTATTGTAAAATTTATCACAAGATACCCGCCTCCTGCATTAAGCGCTCTCTCTCATCATTCTCCCACCAGTCCAAGTCTGACAACATGCTTCTATAAAAGCATGGACTTATCCGATTCACAGACAATTGCCAATCTAGTTTATCCTTTCTCGCTCCGACTTCTATAGAAAGAAACCTCATCTTAGTCCTAAACCAATCTTGAGCAGTAATTCTTTGAACCATGATTAGCCTACAATAGCTTCTGCGGCCATATAAAAAGCTAGCGTCCCAAAGACAATTCCATAAGAAACCCATATTATAGTCATTTTACCTCCTAAATTTTATTACCTATTTGCAGTAAAGATTATTATTTGCAAGTGTATTTTAATTAAAACGGAATCTCTTCCTCATGAGATTGTCCAACCTCACTAGAATCACTCTTACCCTCAGTCTTATCAAGAAGCTGCAACGTAGCATTAAACCCCTGAACAACAACCTCAGTGATATATTTCTCAACCCCTTGTTTATCGGTCCATTTCCTAGTCTGCAACGAGCCTTCAATATAAAGCTTACTACCTTTTTTAACATAGTTCTTTACTATACCCACAAGACCCTGAGAGAAAACAGCAACCTTATGCCATTCTGTTCTTTGCTTCTTCTCGCCCGTGCTTTTATCTTTCCAGCTATCAGTTGTAGCAAGAGAGAATGACGCAATCTCCTTTCCGTCTGGAGTAGAGCGGATCTCTGGGGCTTTACCTAAGTTTCCTATTAAAGTTACACGATTTACTGACATATTTATTCTCCTATAATTGATTTAATTTTATTAAGTTGATCTTCGGTTACTTCCAAAGTAACTTTCTGTAGCTCTTCCACCTCATTCTCTGGTTCAACTAATTCACCAAAAGCAATTGTCCCTTTTAGCAATTTAGCCCTTATTTTCATTTCTTCTGGTTCTGGCAATCTCCACAAACATAAACCAGCAAATATTCTGAGATCGCTTGAGATAGTTTTTCCAGCAATTCCAAATCCTGCTTCGATTCCATCTCCTGCTTCGATTCCAGATCCTGCCCCAAAATAAATAGAACCTAATATTTTAAGATGCTTAAACCTCACATATCCCAAGTTATCTTCGGCTTCTAGATTACCTTTAAAGTTTCCGAGGTCAACAGATCCTATATAATTATTATTATGGTCTAACTGTTCTTTTGTTATTATGTGTGTTTCCATTTATTCTCCTATTTAATTAAAATAATAGATCGCCGATCATCTTACCGACAAATTTTCCAGGCAATGCGAAAGCAGACGCGACCGCAATGATGAGCGATATAAAATGCACCCATAATACTTTTCTAAATAACTGTTCCACTCTCGGATCATGGATCCGATCCAAATGACCACAAGCTATGAATGCGAACACAAATAGGCTTGTGGATATTATAAATAGGTTTAGTAACATTTATTCCTCCTTATTAAGTAAAATTCCATAATCTTTTGCAGAGGCTAACTCTTTTTCCTCCCCACAAATAGGACAAACGCCTATGAAAATTGTATAACCATAGCCTAGAACCTTATATTTGTCCTCAAACTTGTCTGCACAATCAGAACATAAATGGCTAGGTACTTGTTTAACTTCTGACATATTATTCCTCTTTAAAATTATTAACCAACTCCTGCATCTCTGCATTAGTCAGCTTCACTTCATGCCAACCCATACTTTCGGCCAGCTTATGAACCCCTTCTATCAGCCCCATCATCTCCTTTTTGGTAGCCTTAGCAAAACTTTTCGGCTTCTTATTAGAAGAATCAGAAACAATCCCCTCAAGAATTTCGTTCCACCTCTTCTTATCCACCTTCTCCCCTTTTGCCTTCAGTTGCTCCTTAACAAAAAGAGCGTCGTTAATAGCTTCTGCGGTTGTTATGGGGCGCAGATAATCAAAATGAAGTTTAACATTGAGCTTAGCATTCTCAGTTGTAAAGGGCGAGCCATAAGCCTCGCCGAATCTAACAGCTAATAACTGACATAACTTATGGATACCCTTTATTTGCCGCCAACTCTTAGTGTCTTTCACCTCTCGGAACTCAACTTCAAAATCCTTCCCACAACCCAAATAATTCACTACTGTTTGTGATAGTTGGAATTGCTGGTCACCCCAGTTTGATTTGTTAGATTGCAGGAAGGTTAGGTTCATTACTCCTCCCCAACAAAAACAATCTTAGCTGCATCAATAGTCTCGGCTAACATAGAATGAAGGTCTGGATAGTTACTGCGAAGCTTATCAAGTTTATTCTTGCATTGACTTTCAAGGCCTTGAACTTCCTCTAAACTACCAAATTCCTCTTCAAACTTAGCTTTGGTTTCTCTAAAGAAAGACTCTGCCGCATCACGCTTTTTCTTCTCCCTCTGTTCATTTAAATCTTCATGGGCAACCTGAGCTATTCCAGCTAAGGGACCAGACGGTTTTTTAAAGAAGCCATTACCACCATTCTTAGGAGCTTCAGCAGCCTTATTACCATCGTCATCTTCTGCCCCAATACACACAAGAGATTGAAGGCCATATCTTCTAGCATAAGTGATTCCGCTACCCTGAGCTTGGGGATCATTCTGTTTTGCAAAAAGAATCTCGGTTAGCGACTCAATTGTTTCTCCGCTTGAATGAAGAAGAATTGTTTTAACATAGTTCTTTCCATCAATCTGAACAGTTGGCTGTAGTACAGCTATTTCATTGTTGTTAAGAGCTGGAATACACGCCTCTCTAACTGAATTTAAATCTGCATAAGCTGATTTGAAAAAAGGATTCTTACTATCCTTGACCGCATTCCCCATTTCTGATTGAGCTTTAATAAAAGCTGCTGATATTTTAGCTATCTCCATCATCCCTTACCTCTTTATTAATTAATATTTCTTCCTCGCCCAAGAAAAACTCTAAGGCATCTAAAGAATCTCTCTCGTTCATAAACGACTCACCGCCTCTTTCGCAGCCTGGATCATTCCATCAAAATGCGCATCGCTCTTGTGCTTCTCCTGAACAAGAACATCAATCTCAAACTCAAGCTCTAACAGCTCAATAGGAGAGAGTTGCCTTAAACAAGTCCCACTACTATCAACTTCCTCAACCCTAACTATATCTCTTGAGCCAGCATAATAGAAGTGTGTGGAAACCTCATCCTTAAGATGATCAAGAGTGCGCTCCTGAAAATCACATAACTCACTATTTCTTAAATAAAGCTCTAACATGATTACCTCCTATTTAAAATATTTTAAAATTATTTGCTTTTGTTTCTCCCTCGCAGCATCCCACGCCTCCCACGTAGCAGCCCACGCAGCAGCCTCCGTAGCAGCCCACGCAGCAGCCTCCGCAGCAGCCTCCGCAGCAGCCTCCGCAGCATCCCCCGCAGCAGCCTCCGCATCAGCCCACGCAGCAGCCTCCGCAGCAG
>Ga0208542_1000075_pt1 | contig 36843 bp, 54 predicted proteins | sample DEB08_DNA_3_FD_185495 | JGI IMG/M metagenome (GOLD analysis project Ga0208542, IMG submission 185495) | Aqueous microbial communities from the Delaware River and Bay under freshwater to marine salinity gradient to study organic matter... | ecosystem: Environmental > Aquatic > Marine > Coastal ... | reverse complement strand
AAAATAATTGGAGGACAAGACAAGACATACTCTTTAGAGTATGTCTTTTGTCCTTTTTGTCCCCGAGATTTGCGAGTAGAATCTAAGCTGTGGATAACTTGTTGGAGTTAGAGATGAGTGAAGAAGTGAAAATGGGAAGGCCAACTGATTATACCGATGAGTTGGTGGATAGAATATGCGAAGAAATTGCGGCTGGAAGATCGCTAAATAAAATTTGCAGTGATGAGACTTGGAGTCCAGATAAATCTACGTTTTATCGCTGGATGTATCGGCATCCCGAGATCCGCGACAAATACGCGCGCGCGAAGAATGCGCAACAAGAATATGCTGCCGAGGACATTTTGGAGATCGCTTACGATGCAACGCCTGAGACTTATAACGTGGCTCGATTGAAGGTTGACGCGCATAAATGGGTCGCATCAAAGCTATTGCCTAAACGATACGGCGAGAAGCAACAGCTTGAACATACTGGCGAGTCTGGTGGGCCGTTGATCATCAAGTGGAAAGGCGAGAATGTCTAATTTCGATAAGTTTCTGTTCGTGATGGTAACTTGTCTGGTGTTAACTGTATTCGCGATGCTCGCGGACTTTTTGAGGTGGCATGCCTGAGATAGATATTCCTTATGAAGCAAGAGATGTAATGATGCCGTTCCACCGGCGCAAGCAAAGATTCGCTTGCCTGGTGGCCCATCGAAGATGCGGAAAGACAGTCGCCGCGATAAATGACCTGATACGAGATGCGTTAGTGACCCCGCGCGAAAATGTGCGCGTCGGTTACGTTGCGCCAACATTTCGCATGGCAAAGCAGATTTGTTGGGATTATGCGAAGCATTACACTCAGCACATTCCAGGCATCAAAGTGAACGAGTCCGAGCTTCGTATCGACTTCCCGAACGGCGCGAGGCTTCGACTGTTCGGCGCTGAGTCTGCCGAGTCGATGCGAGGTATCTATCTCGACTCGGTAGTGATGGATGAGCCAGCCGACTTTCCGGCGAATGTGTGGCCGACGATCATCAGGCCGACGCTTGCTGATCGTAGCACGCCAGACTCTCCAACTCGTGCAACGTTCATTGGCACGCCGAAAGGCAAGAATGAGTTCTGGGAAATATTCGACAAAGCCAAGGGCGATAGCGATTGGTATACCGCAATGCACAAAGCAAGCGAGACCAAGATATTGCCGGAGGCTGAGTTAGAGGACGCGCTCAAGATCATGGGCGAGGATCGGTACGAGCAAGAATTTGAGTGTAGCTTCGAGGCTGCGATCATGGGCGCGTACTACGGAACCGAGATGAAGCGCGCGACCGAAGAAAACAGAATCACGAACGTGCCATACGATAGATCGATTGGCGTTGTCACTGCGTGGGACTTGGGCGTTGGTGACTCTACTTCGATATGGTTTGCGCAGTATGTCGGCGCTGAAGTTAGGCTGATCGACTACTACGAGAACTCTGGAGTTGGCCTCGATCATTACGCTAACGTATTGCAAGACAAGAATTATGTTTACGAATCTCACATATTGCCTCATGATGTGCAAGTCAAGGAACTAGGCACGGGCAAATCCAGGCTTGAGACGCTAGACAATCTTGGAATTAGACCTGTCGAAATAGCACCGAACCTACGAGTTGACGATGGCATTCAGGCGGTACGATCCATGTTGGATCGGTGCTGGTTTGATGAGAAGAAGTGTAATCGAGGGATTGAGGCGTTGAGACAATATCAGCGAGACTTCGATGAGAAAGGCAGAACGTGGCGAGGTAGACCGAGGCACGATTGGACTTCGCACGGCGCTGACGCAATGAGATACTTAGCCGTCGGCCATAGGCCGATGCAGACAAGCTGGGGCGAACCGATTAGACGTAACTTGAAAGGTATTGTGTAGTGGCAAGTCCATTAGGAATATTAAAGTTTTTGGATAGTGCGCTTGATCCAAGAACTTGGAATAACGTAAAAAAAGGCAAAGAAGCAGTCGATAGGCTAAAGTGGACTGAGAGGCCATCTGGCGTTGTGGTTCCTGAAGCGAGAAGCATTGAAGAATACGTTCAGAAAAACAAAACAGTTCCAGTAATTTCATCTATCGTTGATAGATCAAAAACTGATGCCATCATTGATAGCGTAAATGACATTCCGCTATCTAGGCCCGTCAATATTGAAGGCGGCACAGACTGGATGTTTAAAGAAAAAGGAAAATTATTTGCAAACCAACAGGCAATTGCAAAAAGACATTTAGATGTTGCGCGTGCTGTAGAAAAAGAATATGGAGTAACGCCATTATTTGCCACGCATATGATGTCTCCAAGTGGTGGAGATTTTGGCGCTCATACGGCACAACTTGCCATGAGCCATGCGTTTGAAAGATTAAATCCTGTTGCAAAAAAAGAGCTAGATAACTTTATTAGAAATCGTGGATTTGATGTTCAAAAGAGTAGACTTTTGCCAAACGGCAAAAAAGAAACGTACATAAAAAATTACAGGTTACCTGATTGGTATGGAATTGATGATCCAAGGTCAGTTCAACAAATAATAAATGCTCCTGCTGATTTTAGGAAAGGAGTTGTCACCAAACTTGGAACAAAAAACTTTTTTGAGTCAGAAGGGTTTCTATCGCCTGGCGAACTTAGGACAATGGTTACTCAAGACGATCTCAGGGACATTCGTGATAGCACTTTTACTAACATAGGAATATTTGATACTTCTGGAAAGCTTGGCCCTTCAGGTCACGGAAGCTATCCTATATATTTTCCAGGAACTGGAACATCTCCAATAATTGAAGCTGGAAAAGTAGGAATACTTGATTTTGATACACTGCTCAAAGCTGGAGCGAAAGATAAATCTGGAAACATTCCAATTGTTCCTTACACAAAAGGTAAGAAACAAAGAGTAATTGCTGATCCAAGAAATCCAACTAATGATGATCTTACCGCTATTGGAAAGAATATTAGTATTGGAGAATTGAACGAGGCGCAATTAGATAAATGGAAGTCTGCTGGAATATTTGGCGCTGGAGCGGCCGGAGCCGCCGGCGTGGCCGGAGCCGCACCGCCTGAGTTCTTGGATCGCATATACAATCCGCAGAACCATAAGTTCATCATGAACGATGACGGCACAATATCAACGCATTTGATGGCTGCCGAAATGGACAGCGATGGCAACTGGTATGTGTTCCCGCTTATTCAAGAGGATGCCGAGGGCAACTTGAATGATTACAGGAATGACTTTGATACAGCGATGGAAAAAGCAATAACCAGTGGCAATTTCTTGCCGTTTGGTCAGAATAAAGATGCAGCGTTAGAATTTAGCAAGAACTACAAGCAAGGAACGCCGCTCGAAGATTTCAATCCAATGAAGCCAACCATCAAGCAAAACATGGAGTCAATGATAAATACTCCAAGACGTGCTGAGGTAACGCCGATGAAGAGAAATGCGGCTCTAGGTCTTATCGCGGATGCATTTAAACTTGGCAAAGATGTTTTGAACGATATGCCATCTGTAAAGGCGTTAGTTCAGAGTGCTTTTGGCGATGTGGGCTTTGGAGCCGAAGTAGTCGGCGCGCCAGGCAAAGAGCCGGTTAAGGTCGAAGGAACATTGCCTGTTGGTGATAAACAGCTTGGATTAGCTCCAGAAGGATATGATAATTTGTCTTATGGCATGATGCCTACAGATGAACAATTGTTGGACATGGGGCTTTTGGCTCTTGGCCCAATAGGTCAAATTGCAAAACCATTAAATTTATTGCGAAAGGCTAGATAAGACATGGGGATTCTTGACGAAATTATTGCTAAATTTAGAGGCCAATCTAGCGATCCTAACTTTAACGTAGAGCCTGATGGGCCACCATCTCAAACTATTTCTCAAGCTCCAATGACAAATCAAGGATTATTAGAAGTAGGATCTGTGATGCCTGAGCAACAATTGCAAGATGACAGATACAAGCAATCTAAGATTAGAAAAGTTGTTGCTTCGAGGCCTGGCGAGACTGACTATGAGCTAGAAAATGGCGTTGTTATTACAACGACTGGAGTTGTATCTGATAGGACTAATAATCCTGGCAACATAACAGTGCCACAGTATTATCCAAATGATCCTCGTAAATCGTTTGAAAAAGCAAAAAGAACATTATCTTGGTTTAAAGATGCGGTTGACTTTATTGGCCCATTTAAAGAGCAAACAAAGGGCGGCAAAGATGTATTTCAGTATTATCCTGTTTATCAGAACCAACAAGACGGCAATGAAGCCGCAAGGTTGCTACTAACTAGAGGAAAAGCCTACACAGGAAAGTCAATTAAATCTGCTCTTGCTACTTGGGCGCCATTAAAAGGCGATGACACTACACAATACACAAATACTATTGTTAATGAAATCAACAAAAACGTACCAAAAGGTCAAAAAGTTACGGAAAATACGCTTATCAAAGATTTAAGCGATGTTCAAATGAAATATTTTCAAGCTGGTATGAAAAAACAAGAGGGATCTGGCGCTAAGGCGCTTCAATCATTTGTTAAAAGTGCTGGAAGAATGCAACAACAAGGTTTGATAGGAAAAGATCAAATGAATATTTTAGATATGCTCCCTGGGAATTTTTAAATGACAATCACAAACTACACAAACCTACAGTCAACGGTCGCAGACTTTCTAAACCGTAGCGATTTGACCAGCGTCATACCGACGTTTATCCAGTTGGCCGAGTCGCAAATTAATCGCGATGTTCGGCATTACAGCATGGAGGCCAGAACTTCTGCGGCTCAAGATGCTGGCGACGAATATATGCAAGTACCATCGGACTGGCTCGAAACAATCAGGATGCATGTACTAGGCACTGGAACAACGACGCTTGACCTAATATCCAGAGCCTCCATGTCTGATAAACGAGAAGGCGCTGAGGATATGTCAGGTAGGCCTCAGTATTATTGCCATGCAGATGGCCAATTTCAGCTATATCCAACACCGGATGCCGAATATACTATCGAGCTACTTTACTACCAAAAAGTGCCTGATTTGGCATCAAATAGCACAAATTGGCTATTAACAAGCGATCCTGACGTATATTTGTATGGAACGTTGATGCATTCTGCTCCATACTTACAGGAAGATGGTAGGGCAACGGTTTGGGCTTCTCTTTATTCTGCTGCAGTTCAGCGTTTAAATGAGAGTTCGGAGAGATCCAGGTATTCTGGTTCAGGTTTAACACTTAAAGTAAGAGGACTAGGCTAATGAGTTTTTCAAATTATTTAGAAACAGAGCTTTTGGATCATGTATTTGCAAACAATGCTTACACATCTCCAACAACTGTTTATGTAGGACTATTCACATCAAATCCAGATGAGGACGGAAGTGGAACAGAGGTATCTGGCGGTTCATACGCTAGACAATCTGGCTCATTTACCGTTTCTGGAAACACCGCTACTACAAGTGCGGCTATTGAGTTTCCAACTGCAACTGCATCATGGGGAACGATTACTCACATAGGAATATATGACGCATCGACCGCAGGCAACCTTTTAGCTTATGCTGGTTTGACAGCATCAAAAGCAATTGCTTCTGGCGATGTTTTCAGAATTCCTGCTGGAGATATTGACATTACGCTGGACTAATATAGATGGCTAGAGGATATAGTGTTGCCAATTATGGCGACGGATATTTTGGTACTACGAAATATGTAGACGCTGTTGCGGCTGGTTCTGCCTCAGCGTCCTTATCCTCAAGCGGAACAAAAATAAAGTTAGGGGCATCAGCTATTGCCCCAGCTTTATCTTTGACGGCTAATGCCACATATACAGTTAATGCGTCTGCAACAGTTAATGCACAAGTTGCGATTGGGACTCAAGGCGTTAGGATACAATTTGTAACATCTATTGTAGAAACGTCATCGACAACCGTATCTTCTGCTGAAAGAGTAAGATTTGGTGACGGATCAACGATAAGTGCAACATCTTCGTTATCTAACCCAAGTCCAATCATTACTGCTGGTGGATCTGCTGATATTCCTTGTAGTTCTAGCGTAACCGCTAATTGCGAAAGAATATTATTAGGCGTAGCAACTGTTTCTCCGTCTGCTTCGGTAACTCCTAGCGGTTTAATAGTAAAAGATGGATCGGGATCACTATCTTCCTCATCTAGCGTAACTAGCGTTGGCCAAATTACTGCAAATGGATTGGCTTATGAAATAGCTCCGATTTCATCTATTAGCGCGAATGGCCAAGGCACTTTAGCTGGGGCTGCATCGCCATCAGCATCGTTGTCGCCAACCATGGCTGGCACTAGAGTTAGATTAGCTTCTTCTATAAAGGCATCTGAATCTTCATTGATGGCTATAGGAAGAAGAAAATGGGAAACAATCGCTGTAAATTCTGTAACTTGGACACAAATAGCCGCTTAAAAGGAGTTAGAAATGGCTGATACTACAACTACCAATTATTCTTTGACAAAGCCAGAAGTTGGCGCGTCGGAGGATAGTTGGGGAACAAAATTAAATAACAACTTAGATACACTTGATTCGACAATAAAATCTGTATCTGATGCTTCAGTTACTACTGCTGGCACAGGTCTTTCATTAGCGAGTCAAACTCTTTCATTAGACATTAATGGATTAGCTTCTGTTACAGCAGCCACAGACGACACAGTTCCTGTTTACGATACATCTGGATCTGCAGTAAAAAAGGTAACTGTTCAGTCTATAGTAGATAATGCCGCCTCTTTTGATGCAGGCACTTTAATGGTGTTTCAGCAAACAGCAGCGCCAACAGGATGGACTAAGCAAACTACTCATAATAACAAAGCGTTTCGAGTTGTTAGTGGTACGGCAAGTTCTGGCGGTTCAGTAGCTTTTACCACTGCACTTGCATCGCAAACTCCAAGTGGATCAGTAAGTATTACAAGTGTTACAGGTTCTGCTGGGGCGACAACACTTACAGTTGCTCAGATACCAAGCCACAGACACATTTCAACTGGTAATACATCTGCCCCTCCTTACGAGTATCCTGGGCCTAACGGAAGTCAGACTGGTGCAAGATATGGTGGTTATGAAGGTGGAGGCGGATCTCACACTCACCCATTTAGTTTTTCAAGTGGTTCTGGTTCGTTTAGTGGTAATGCAATTAACTTAGCTGTTCAGTATGTAGATTTAATTATTGCATCTAAAAATTAAGGATATTTATGCGATTAAAAAACGGAACATTTTGTCCGTTAATTAAAAAAGATTGTGTTGAGATGAAATGCGCGTGGTTTACTCGTATTCAAGGTTACGATATGAATACAGGTAATCAAGTAGACGAGTGGCAATGCGCTATATCTTTAATGCCTATGTTGCTTATTGAAAATTCTGGGCAACAAAGACAAACGGGAGCGGCAGTAGAAAGTTTCCGTAATGAAATGGTAAAAGCTAATGATCAAACTGCAAAAGTGTTATTAGCTAGTGTAACAAAACAAAAATTAATAGGGAGTAAGTAATGAGAATTGTAATAGTTAAGCCAAGCGGCACTGTTCAAAAAAATGGTGTTTCTAGGGATGACCTTGATTTGTCATCATGCGGACTCCCAAGTAACTTATGGGCTTTGCAATGGAATGAACAAGGCGATAACACTGGACATTTGGAATATGTTGGCGCTGATGTTCAAAATGAAACAATAACTGAATTACCTTCATGGGTAAATCCATGTTTAGCTGTTTGGCAAGCTGAACTAGACAGAGAGGCAGCAGAAATAGCTGCAGAAATAGCTGCGCAGGAGTCAAATCCATAATTTATGTTTAATCTAAAAGATTACATTTTTGTTTTTGAAAATATAGTATCAAATGAATTATGTGAAATGATTGTTTCAGAGTACGAAAAAGAAGAGGATTGGATTACTACCTCGATAGGAAAAGGAACAGTTGATGAAGATATGAGAAAGTGTAAATCTCTTTCTATATCTAATAAAATGACTATTTTGAAAAATCAAAAAGTTAGACAAAACATAGATGATGAATTGTTTAAGTGCAGTTCAAATGCAATACAAAAATATAACGAAAAATTTCCTTTTGCTTATATAGAGCAAGATGAAGGTTATACATTGTTAAGATATAAAGAAGGTGAATTTTATAAAGAGCATACGGATAGCTACAAATTGTTTCCAAGGTCTGTATCTTGTGTTTTTGCTTTAAATGACGACTATGAAGGCGGAGAATTTGCTTTTTTTAATAAAGAAGTAAAGTACAAATTAAAAAAAGGTTCTGCATTAATGTTTCCTTCAAGTTTTATGTATCCGCATGAAGTTTTACCAGTTACTAAATCTGTGAGATATTCTATTATCACATGGTTTTTGTAGGAGATCGAAGTGGCTTTTATACCATTACAAATACCGCCAGGAGTTGTCAGAAACGGAACAGATATTGAGCAATCAAATAGATGGAGAGATGCTAATTTAGTTAGGTGGCATAACGGATCAATGAGACCCGTTGGCGGTTGGTCTACAAGAGTTAGTTCAGCTTTTGATGCCGCTCCTAGAGGTATGCATGCTTGGGCAGACAATAGTGATGGCACTCAAATAGCAGCAGGAAATTACGATACTCTTTACTATGTAAACGCATCTGGAACGGTATTTGACATTACTCCTGCTGGACTTGCCGCAGGAAATTTACATGCGATAGTTAATACTGGATATGGTGGCGGATATTTTGGGACTGGATATTTTGGCGTACAAAGGCCAAATTCTGGAGTTTATCAAGAGGCTACAACTTGGTCTTTAGATAATTTCGGAGAATATTTGGTAGCATGTAGCTCAGAAGATGGAAAGTTGTATGAATGGCAACTTAATTCTGCAGTTGCTGCCGCTCAAATTTCAAATTCTCCAGTAAATAATTTAGCGCTTATAGTTACAGAAGAGCGTTTTCTTTTTGCTCTTGGCGCTGGAGGAAATCCTAGAAAAGTACAATGGTGCGACAGGGAAGATAACACAACTTGGACTCCTGCCGCCACAAATGAGGCTGGCGACATTGAGTTGCAAACTTCTGGACAAATAATGTCTGCCGTAAGAGTTCGAGGTCGTACTTTAATAATTACGGATAACGATGCGCATACTGCTACCTATTCCGGCCCTCCATTTGTATACGGATTTGAGAGAGTTGGAACCGCATGTGGAGCAATATCAAGAAAATGCCTTGCAGCAGTTGATGAAGGCGCATTTTGGATGGGGCAAAACGGATTTTTTGTTTTTGATGGATCTGTTGCCAAAGAAATCAAATGTGATGTTACTGACTATGTTTTTTCTGACATTAACAGAAATCAAATATCAAAAATTTATGCAGTACACAATAGTCAGCACGGTGAAATATGGTGGTTTTTTCCAAGTGAATCTTCATTAGAAAACAACAAATATGTTGCGTATGACTACCTTGAAAATCACTGGGAAATAGGTGAAATTGCAAGAACTGCAGGCATTGATAGAGGAGTATACAAAAATCCTATATGGGCAGATCCAAGCGGAAACTTAATAGATCAAGAATTAAGCGCAAGTTTAGGTCATGGCGGGTCAACTGTTTTTGCTGAAACTGGGCCAATAAGCATTGGTGCTGGCGATAACATAATGAAAGTTACTAGCCTAATTCCTGACGAAAAAACTCAGGGAGATGTAACTGTTACATTTAAAACTAGGTTCTATCCAAACGATTCTGAATCATCATTTGGGCCTTATTCAATGGCTAATCCTACTGATGTCAGATTTACAGGTAGGCAAATAAGAATGAGAGTAAATGGCAATGTAAATACCGATTGGCGCGCTGGTATTATGAGAATTGATGCAGTACCAGGAGGAAAACGTTGACTTTACCTACCGTACCTCCTCCTCCGCACGGAGGAACATGGCAAACCTGGGCTGAAAGGCTAAATGCCTTTCTCGCAAGATCGAAAAATGCTTTAAACTATCTTACATCAAATGATTCCGCCGCAGATGACGGTCTAATTATGTGGGATAGGTCAAAAGGCCACATGGTTGTTTCACTGAGTGGCGCATTTTTACCTATTCCATACGGCGAGAATTCTTATGGCTTTTTTGCTGATTTTAACAATCAGGCGGCTGTTTCAATTGATACGGCAAAGGCAATAACTTGGGGAACAACTGCGTATTCTCATAATGTATCTATTGATGGTGCAGATACCAGTAAAATAGTATTTGATAGAAGTGGGATATATAAACTCAGCTTTACAGCAGAGCTTATATCAAGTTCTGCAAGCGCAAAAACCTTCTATTTTTGGCCAAGAGTTAACGGATCAGACGTAGCTAATTCAACTATGGTTACCACTTTAGAGTCTAACGGGCAAAAGAAAATAGTATCAAGGACTGGCATTTTTGATGTAAATGCCAATGATTACTTGCAGGCAATGTTTGCTACAAGTGATTTGACGGCATCATTGGTAACGACTGCGGCTACGGCATTTTGCCCAGCTTCGCCGTCTGTTACATTATCGGTTAGTGAGTTATACGTTCCATGAAGCCAAATGATATTAGGACTCTTACAGAAGAGCTTGTTAGGTGCAAAGTTTGGATTGAAAACGCTTTGGCTTACTCTGGCGATACTCACAGTTTCGACGATATTGCTCTTGGCGTTCTTTGCCACCGTTATCAGTTGTGGCCTCTTGAGAATAGTTGTGCGGTGACAGAATTTATTGCATATCCTAAACAAAAACACTTTCACGTTTTTTTAGCTGGTGGTACGCTTGATGAAATTTTACAGCTAAATGAGCCATTTGCTCAGTTTGCTAGGGCTAACAACTGTACCGCTATGACTATAGCCGGAAGGCCTGGATGGGAAAAGATACTAGACAAACTAGGCTGGGATTACCAGTTTACAACGCTTAAAAGGGAGATTTAAATGGGCGGCGGCGGAAAAGGCGGAAGCAAAACGCAAACTACTGATATACCTGAGTGGGTTAAACCTTACGCAAAAGAAAACCTCGAAAGGGCGAAACAAGCTCAAACAATAGGATACAGACCATATTATGGCCCTGATATCGCGGCTTTTAATCCTACTCAAATGGCTGCATTTAACTCAAATATAGGCGCAGCAGAAGCATTTGGTCTAGTTCCTAGAGGAAGTGTAACTGCTATGCAAGACATGGCCCCAACTCCAACAACATATGCTGGCGGGATTCAAGGTTACTCTTCTGGTGATTTATTTGAGCAAGCAGTTGCAGAATTAGCTGCAAGAAGGCCTGGTCAAGTAGCTCAATACAAAAAATTGTTTGTTGATCCTTATTCTGGATCGTTCCAAGATTTATATGTTGAACCTAAAAAAGAAGAAGATGTAAGAGCACCAAACAACAGTTACGATCCACGTTTAGTTGGCGGAAGATAAGAAAAAAGGAAAATAATATGGCAGGCGCACCACAAGGCGGAGTACCAAACGTAAATGAAGCTGCGGCTCAAGGAATATATGGCGCTGGGTTAGGGTCTGCTGCAGGGATGGGATACAGGCCTAGACAAGTACAGGCTGGGCAATTGGCCACTACAGACTTATCGCCATACATGAATCCTTACACTGAGCAAGTCATAAAGGCTAATGAGGCCGATATATTGCGTGGCGCTCAAATGGGCCTTAATAACCTTGGTGCGCAAGCTCAAGCCGCTAGAGCTTTTGGCGGATCTCGACATGGTATCGTAGAAGCTGAGTTAGGCAGAAATGTTGCTGAACAATTAGCGCAATCATCTGCCGGATTAAGGCAAGCTGGATATACTCAAGCTCAACAAGGAGCTTTGTCTGATATAGCTAATAGAATGGCCGCTCAACAATACAACGTTGGATCTGGCTTGCAAGGCGCTCAACAGCGTCTAGCTGCGGCTAATCAGCTTGCCAACATATCTAACCTTGGTTTTGGTATGGGGCAGACTGTACAGCAGAATCTCATGCAGCAGGGAGCGCTACAACAAGGCGTACAACAAGCACTAATTGATGCGGCTAAGGCTCAATATGCCGGTTATGCGGCAGCGCCAGAAACAAGCATAAATTACTTGTCAAACGCTTTGCAAGCAACTCCAATGCCTACCACTCAGACTCAAACCGGAAGCCCAGGACTATTTAACATGCTATCTACAATAGCAGGTATAGGCGCTAAGTTTGCTATGAGCGATATAAGACTTAAAAAAGACATTAAGAAAATAGGAAAGTTGCCTAACGGAATGAATTTGTACAAGTGGGCATGGAACAAATTGGGCAAAGCTATCGGGGCAGACAAGTTTTCGACTGTTGGAGTTCTGGCTCAAGAGGTTCAAAAGACTAATCCAGAATTTGTTGTTAAAGGCGATGATGGATATTTAAGAGTTAATTATTCAAAAATTTATTCTGTAGGATAAGACATGAATCCTTTTGATCCTTACGGGTTATACACAAATCCTAATCAGCTTGGAGTTGGCGCGAATGTCATAGGCGACGCAAGCAATGTGATGGCTAGAAATCCAAATGTTGCCGCTCAAATGCCGCAACAGCCTAATAGCGGTTTGCTGGCTTCAGGGCCAAATATGTTGAAGCCTCCTCCAATGATGGAGGAAGCGAAGGTTGACGGAGCAGGATTTGAAGGGCTTGCAGATGCATTTATGAAAGATAAAGAAATTCAGCAGCAAGGCTTAAATGTACCGCAACAGACAAGTGGACTGATGTTTGGACAAGAAGCAATAGCTCCTAATTATGATTTCCAAGCACCAACAACTTTTGGTTTGGATCAATATCAAGATATTGGATTAAACCAAATTCGTCCAGATGAACTTACTAGTAGCGGATTAGGATTATTTTTGGATAAATTTGGATTTTAAAGGGCTAACTTATGGCTACTGCTCGTAATATATCTCAAGCTATTACTGGTTCTGAGTTAATAACAGAAGAAGATATAAAGAAAAACAGAAGAGATACATTAGCTGATTTAGCTCAAAAGCGCGCATTGGCGGAAATGGCTAATAGGCTTGGAATTGATAAATCATTTTATTCAAATGAATATGAGCGTCTTGGGACTTTAGCAGATCAAGCTGACAATCGAGTAACATTTGGCGGAAATCAGTCTGAACTAACTATTGATCCAATTGAATTAACAATTCCTAGAAGAGTTCCTGAGTCTCATCCAAGATTTATGCCACAGCCAAGATATCAGGCTGGATTTGATGGTCAAATGATGCAACAACAAGCATCTATTCCAAATCAGCCAAAAACGACAGGATTGTCATTGTTGGGCGAAAACGCTACATCTCTTGCTAATGATATTGTAAACAGAAGGCGTGATAGAATTTCTAGCGAAAGACAGTTGGCAAACCAATCTCCAGCATCAATGCCAACTTCATCTGCAAATAATCCTGTAATGACAGGTATATTGCAGGCTTTGTCTGCTCCTCAATCTGTAACCGGATCACCTTCTGGATATCAGCCTGAAATGCTAAGGGCGCAAAGTGAACAACCAGTTCCTGCGCAGATTGATCGAGAAGCTGGAGTTGATTATCGATCAGGATCTCCATCAGATTATATGTCTGCTATGGAAATGGCTGGGATGCAACAAAATCAAAATCAGATTACAGATCAAATGGGACTTCAGCCAGGCGGCGGTACTGGCCTAAAATCTGATTTAATTGATTACGCAAAAGATGGTAGTGGTGATGTTTTATATAACGGCCAAAACACTGGAATAAAAGCCGAGCAATTAAATGAAGCTCAACAAAGGCTTTCTGGAAATTATGGCTCTCAAGATCATTATCAAAAGACTTTTGGTAACCAAGAATTCTTATTAGCATTAGCTCTTGGTCTAAACTCATTAAGCACATTCCCAAATCAACAATGGGGACAATATTTGCAAGGCCAAATGGAAAACATCCAAAAGCGCAAAAACGCTATTGATGGCGCTAATTGGTTATTGAGCAAAGGCAGAAAGGATCTTGCAGAAGCAGTTGCTACTGGCGCTTTAGACTTTGATAAAGCATATGCTGAGTTTACTAAAAAGCCTGAATCTAAATATAGAGAGCTTACTGCCGAAGAATACAAAGCAATGGGACACGATCCACTAAAAAATGGTCGAATTCAAATTGATGAGATAAGTGGAAAGCTATCTGGATTTGGAAGCAAAGATTCTGTGACAAATATTAATTTGGCATCAAAAGCTGGAGAACAATTAAATGAAGTTTTTGCAAAAACTTATTTTGAAAATCTGACAAAACTTCCTTCTCAAGTACAACAAATAAACACACTTAAAAGTGTTCTTGATTCACTAGAGTCTGGAGAAGTACAAACTGGAGTATCAAAAGGTTTGTTGCCAGATTGGGCTTTATCAATCGTTGATCCAAAAAGTTTGGATGCAAGAAATCAAATTGCATCTGTAGTTCAACAGACTTTAAGAGAAACTCTTGGCGCTCAATTTACAGAGCGTGAAGGGGAGAATTTGTTGCGCAGAGCTTGGGATTTGAGACAACCAACAGAGACGAACATTAGAAATACTCGTAGGTTGTTAGAAACAGCAATGGCGTTTACTCAAGAAAGAATGGCTCAAATGCAATATTTTCAAACGCACCAAGATATCTCAGGATACAAATCAGAAAAACTATCTGAACTATACAATGAATTAGTATCCATAAAAAATAGTCTTATTGCTCCTTTGCCGAAAGATTATGAAGATCAAGCAGGCGCATCTGGGGATGGCCCAAAGCAATTTAAAAAGGACGGCGTTGCGTTTACAATTGAAGAGGTTGATTAATGCCTATATATAAAATTACAAATCCAAATAATGGAGAGGCCGTTCAAGTATGGGCTGACTCACAAGAGAATGCCATTAAAAAATTTCAATCTGAAACAAGAGCGCCAAAAACTTTTCGCATAAAAGATCCAAGATCAGATGTTGCTCAAACTATAACTACGTTTGACGCTGAAGATGCTAAAAAGATTTCTCAAAGTATGCCAAAAACAGGCATTGCGACTCAATTTGTTGGTGGCGCAAATGTTGGCGCATCTAACGTGATGGGTTTGCCTATTGATTTAATTACAGGCGGCATAAACAAAGTTGGCGGATATTTTGGAATGGATCCAATTCAAAATCCCGTTGGCGGATCTGAGTTTTTTAAAAATATAATGGAAGCACCTCAAGATTTACGAGGTAGACAAAGGCTTTCTGATATAGCGCCAACAACTGGATCTGAAAGATTTGCAAGAAAAGTTGGAGAATACGTTGGTGGATCTGCTGTTCCTGCCGCCGGTCTTGCATCGAGAACTCAAAATATAGGTAGAAATTTGGCCGGTGAAGCAATTGCTTCTACATCTGCAGGACTGGCAGAACAAGGATTGGTTGAGGCCACAAGTGGTGAAGCTCCGAATTGGGCAAGAACGTTAGCAGGGATGACCGGAGCGTTTTCTCCATTTGGCGCTTTAAAAATAATTAAAGGCATGTTTGATCCATCTAAACAATTGCAAGAAATAATAAATCAAGGAAACTTGCAAGCTGGAAAGATGAAAAATGTTGCATCAGACATTTATACTTCAATTGAGGACAACAAATCTATTGTTGCGCCATCAAAAAACGCTGATGAATTTATAAAAGAATTGTCTCCTGTTTTTGAGAAAAAAGGATGGATGCGCACAAAAACCAATAATCTAACTGGATCTCAAACTACTGATATTGACAGCAAATATACAATAGCAAAAGGAGTTTGGGAAAAAATTAGCGAAAGGTTTTATCAGAGAAACCTATCCGGCGCTGACATGATGGCTGATTGGAGGCTACTTAATGACGCTAGTAGACAAGCAAAAAAAGCCGCATCAATGGGTAGCGCGTCTGGTACAGAATCAAAAATAATAGGTGAAATGATCAAAAAGTATGAAGAAAAATTTGGTTCATATTTAGGTCAAGATTTTAAAACAGCAAATTCTCTTTATAGAAGCGCATCAAATGCAGAAGAATTATCAACAGCTTTAGATTTGGCTTCTATTAATTTTAATAAATTAAATGCAAATGAGTACAAACAATTGCAAAATAAATTAAGTCAATTTGCCGCAAGAGAAATTAAAAAAGGAAAAGCAAGTAGTTTTAGCTCTCAGGAAATAAAAGCAATTAGAGATGCGGCAAAAACAAGTAAATTAGAAGATTTTGCAATGTGGGTTGGAAATGTTAGAAAAATTGTTGGATTGCCAGGAGTTGCGGTATCAGGAGGTGCGGCCTACACTGGATTGATTGATCCTCTTAGCGCGGCGGCTGTAGGCGCAACGGCTGTGGGCGTAGGAAGTGGCGCTCAGGCTATTGCTAGAGGAGCGCAAAGAAGAGATATAAGTAATATGATTTCAGAAATACTTGGAAATCCAAAGATGTCTCAAGAAGGAAAAAACAAATTACTTAACGCTCTTTCTGTATATTTAGGGCCATCTTCTGAAAGCGCAATAAAAGAAGCTCAACAAAGTTTGCCAGAAATGCCATAAGGAAATATAAATGAAGCCAGAACGCATGGATAAAACGAAGATTGAAGGCATTGTACAGAACGCTGTGCAAGATGCTGTTGACTTCATTGAAAGCGAAATAGCAGAAGATAGGATTAAAGCTCAACGTTACTTTGACGGCGAAGTAGATATTGGCCAAGAGGACGGCAGATCAAAGGTAGTTGCCACTAAAGTTCGAGACACGGTTCGAGCTATTAAGCCAAGCCTTATGCGCGTGTTTCTATCTACGGATAAGCCTGTTGAGTACGTTCCAAAAGGGCCAGAAGATATAGCAACGGCTCAAATGGCTACTCAGTACATGCACTGGGCATTCAGCGAGCTTGGCGGATACCGCATTGTAAATGATGCGTTTCATGACGCATTAGTTAAGAAAGTTGGAGTTCTAAAGGTATATTGGGACAAATATACAGAATCTGAAACTTACTCTTATACAAATTTAACCGATGATGAATTTACCGCAATTGTTAGTGAAGATGACATTGAAGTTATTGAGCATAGCGAAGAAAGTTCTATATCCATTGATGAAATGGGCATGGAAATGGAAGCTAGAGAACATTCTGTCACGATTATACGAAAGAATGAAAAAGGGCGTTTAAAGGTCGAGTCAGTTCCGCCAGAGGAATTTATGGTGGACAGAAATGCTCGATCAATAGATGACTTCTATGTCATAGCTCACCGCACAGAAATGCGTGTATCTGACGTTGTAAACATGGGATACGATTTTGATCAAGTCTCAAAGCTAACCGGAATTGGTTCCAGCGATACATACTCAGAACAAGAAGATTTTGAGCGTCGCGGATACCAAATGGACGAGGATGAGCAAACGCCAGACTTGTCAATGAAGCTGGTGGCAATTACCGAGGCCTACATGAAGATGGATATCGAAGGCACTGGAGTTGCCCAGTTATACAAATTTATGCTTGGCGGCAATGATTATCAGTTATTGGATTATGAGCCTTGGACAGAAGTGCCATTCGCCATATTTGAGATAGATCCAGAGCCACACGCATTCTTTGGCCGATCTGTTGCAGATTTGATTATGACTGATCAAGACGCTGCTACGGCCATGCTTCGTGGCGTTCTGGATAACGTGGCATTGACCAACAATCCAAGGCTTGGCTTTGTTGAAAATCAGGTAAATGTAGACGATCTTCTAAATAACGAGATTGGCGGGATTATCCGCATGAAGTCTCCAAACTCCATACAAGAGATATCTGTGCCGTTTGTAGCCGCTAACACGCTTACGGCTATCCAGTATATGGATCAGATGATTGAGGGCAAGACAGGCGTTTCTAGGGCCGCTATGGGGCTAGATCCAGATGCCCTTCAAAATACTACCGCTACGGCGGCTCAGTTGACCGCACAGGGTGGCGCTGCTCAGGTAGAGGTAATGGCAAGGAATCTGGCAGAAGGTGGCATGAGGCGCTTATTTAAGCTCATGTTGAGGCTGTTTGTAGAGAACAGTGACGAAGAGCAATTAATGCGTATGAATAGCCAGTTTGTACCTATTGATCCACGTTCTTGGAACACCAGTATGGACGTTATGTGTAACGTCGGTCTTGGTACAGGACAGGATGATCAGAAGGCCGCCGCACTGCAACAAGCTCTAGGGCTACAAATGCAGATATGGCAGACATATGGCCCAGGCAATGGCTTGGTAACGATGACTCTAATCCGCAATACGTTGGCTGATATGTTGGCGGTTGCTGGCATTAGAAACAGCGATAGATACTTCTCGCCATTGAATGAGCAAATGGAACAGCAGTTAATACAGATGAAGATGATGGAAGCATCGCAGAAGCCACAACCACTTGATCCTGGAACAGCAATGGTACAGGCCGAGCAACTAAAGGCTCAGACTAAGGCTCAAACTGATTTGGTAAAGATGCAAGTGGATGCTCAAAAGGCTATTGCTCAGGATGACAGAGAGCGCGATAAGATGGATCAAGATTTGATTATTGAGGCCGCAAAGATACTTGGACAATATGGAGCAAAAGTTGATGTTGAGGCTATAAAACAGGCCCAACAAGCTCCTAGATATCCAGATCAAGCTCCTGCTCAAGCTGTTACCGGCGGAAGGTTTTAATGAACATTAAAGATAAAGCATCAAAGGTTAGACAGCTTCAAAACGACGAGACTTTTATCTCAGTTATAGAGGCTGTCAAATCTAAGCAAGTTGCAGTTTTTTTAAATTCAAACTCTACTGAAAAGGATCGAGAAAAGGCGCACAACGTTATTTGTGCATTAAGCGAAGTCAAGGATTACATTAACTCAGTTTTAACTGACGAAAAAATCTTTGATAAAAACAACTAAGGGAGATAAGCACCGTGTCTGACACGACTGAAAACCAATTTGACGGAAGTATTGAGCAAGCAGTTGGACTTATTGTACGAACTGACGAGCCAGAAGAAGTAGAGACAGAAGAAATTACAGAATCCGAAGATGCCACTTCAGAGATGGAAGCGTCAGAAGAAGTATCGGATGAAGTAGATGACGCTGAGGACGACGACAGCGAGGAAGAAGAAGTAGAAGTCGAAGCGAAGGATAGTGACGAAGAGGCTGATGACGAAGCCGATTCTGAGGAACCAGTTTGGCACGTTGTCAAAGTAGACGGCGTGGAAGAGCGGGTAAGCCTAGAGGATCTAAAGCGAGGTTATTCAGGCCAAAAGTATATCCAAAAAGGTATGCAGGAAGTTGCTCAATCTCGAAAAGAGCTTGAGTCAATGTACAGCGATATCAATGCTATAAGGCAGAACGTAATCCAACTAGAGCAGATGTATCAATCTGGTCAAATTCTGCAAGAACCAAAAGCACCTACAAAGGCTCTCTTCGACGAAGATCCATTAGGATATGTAGAAGCAAAAGCCCAATATGAAGAGGACATTCAGAAATATCAAGCTCAAAGACGGAAAATTGCGGAAGAAATGCATTACGCAAAAGAAGCCGAAAAAAGAGCTATAGCTCAATATACTCAGCAGGAAGCGATTAAATTAATCGAATTAGTGCCTGAGTTAAAAGATCCGCAAAAATCTGAATCTCTGAAAAATAGGATGTATAAGTTAGCTACTGAATACTATGGTTACACTCATGAAGATATGGAGAAACTAATAGACAGCAGAGCGGCTAGGATCTTAGTAGATGCCACGAAGTACAGGAATATGATGGATGGCAAGTCGAAGGCCGAGGCGAAAGTCAAAGGCGCGAAACCAGTCATAAAGCCTGGGGCAAAGAAAGTTGAAAATACGCGCCAAAAAGCAATGGAACGGCAACGGGCCAAATTTAAACAAAGCGGACGCATCGAAGATGCTCTTAGCTTTATTGTTAATGAATAACTTTGAGGTAAATTAAAATGGCACAACCAAGTAATACTTTTGACAGCTATGATGCTGTTGGTATTAGAGAGGATCTTTCTAATATCATTTATGACGTATCTCCAGAAGATACACCTTTTTACTCTAAAGCAAAAAAAGTAAAAGCAACCAACACTTACCATGAGTGGCAGACAGACGCTCTTCGTTCTTCAGCAGCTAACGCTCACATTGAAGGCGATGACACAACTGCTAACTCACGTTCAGCAACTACACGTCGTGGTAACTACACTCAAATCTTTAAAAACGCAGTTATCATTCCTGATACTGACAAAGGTTTGAACAAAGCTGGTCGCGCATCTGAGATTGCTTATCAAATGCTCAAGACTGCTAAAGAGCAGAAGCTTGACATTGAGAAGGCACTATTTGACAACAACGCTCGCGTTGCTGGCAATAGCTCAACCGCTCGTGAACTTGCTGGCGCTCCTGCATGGTTGATTTCTAACACCGACTTTGGCGACAACGAAGGTGCAGATCCAACTGGTGACGGAACTGACGCTCGTACAGACGAGACGACTACGCTTCAAGCGTTTGATCAAACTCGTTTTGACGGTGTTATGCAGTCAATTTGGGAAGCTGGTGGTAAGCCAGACACTGTTTATCTTTCAGCATTCCAGATGAACAAAGCTCTTGCTTTCACTGGTAACAACAATCAGCGTTCAGCAGTTCAAGCTGGTGACATGAAAGTTGTTAAATCTCTCGACGTGTACGTCACGCCTTGGGGAACAATTGAGTTCCTTCCATCTCGTGAAAACCGTTCAAGAGACGTGTTCATTATGCAAGACGACATGTGGTCAGTTGCAGTTCTTCGCGGAACTACAAACACTGAGCTTGCAAAAACTGGTGACAACACCAAGCGTCAAGTCGTAACCGAGCTAACTCTCGTATGTAACAACGAGAAAGCACATGGCGGCGTATTTGACAACACAACATCTTAATGATGTATGGGGGGCTAAATGCCCCCCTTTTTTTAGGAGCTTGTTTTGAAAATTAAAGAAATAGTTCATCACGACGATGGTGGAGATACTCTTACCATTGAGAGAGTGTATGACAACCAGCCAGTTTTAGATTCTGTCAAGGAAATAAAAGATGCCGGATTAGGACAGACTGGCGATAAAAGACTGGTAGGACGCATTCCTTTGCATATAATGGCGCAATGGCTCAAAGAGGCTGGCATTAGTTGGACTGATCATGAAGCGGCCAAAGAAGTTATTAAGCGCAAGATATTATCTGGCGATTTTAGTAAGTTAAGAGTATGGGAAGGAACATACTGATGGATCAAACTGTATTCAATTGGGTTTTTGGTATAGCTACTACATCGCTAGGATTTCTTGCTCATACCATATGGAGTTCTATACGAGATATGCAAAGAGCGCAATCGAGGCTTCAAACAAGACTCAGTGAAGTAGAAGTATTGGTCGCCGGCAGCTATGTTAAACGCCAAGAATTTGAAAGATTTGTCGATAGAGTTATTGATAAATTAGATGTTATCGACGCTAAGATTGACGGAAAGGCTGACAAATAATGGCCAAAGTTAAATCTTTTGACGTAAAAGCAAAGCCAGTTCCTAAAAGAAAAAAATTAAGTAAACGCAAGAAACTAGCAAAAATAGCTAAGAAATCTAAACCTAAGAGTCCATTATTCCGATGAGAAAACTACTACTAGCGCTACTTTTAACTATTCCAGTTGCGACTTCTACCGCAACAGATACTGTAAGTAGCACGGTATCTAGTACGGTTTCTAGCTCATCAAATACAGTTGGCACTACTACTGTAGATAAAACAGTAAACAGCGCACACTCTCCAAACGTAATCGTAAACAATACCGATATCTGTACAACTGGAGTTGCCGGTGCGGTGCAGACTCAGATACTTGGCATATCTGGCGCAACTACTATTCGTGACGTTAATTGTGAAAACTTAAAGTTGTCAAAACAGTTATACGCTATGGGCATGAAAGTTGCCGCAGTTTCATTATTATGTATGGCGGATTATCGAGTATTTCAAGCAATGTGGGACGCTGGTACATATTGCCCAATCAATGGCCTGATTGGTAAAAACGCAAAACAGGCATGGCTTGCTAATCTTGATCGAGTGCCAGAAGGCGCACTTGAGTATGAAAAGGTAGTAATGGCTGCAGAAGTTGAGAGGGCAGAAAAGTTTAAAGCCAAGCATGAAAAGCCACAAGGCCCACGTCAATGGCATTCCGTAAGGTAGCATTATCGCTATTAGTTCCTAGCTTTTGTTTTGCGGTAGATACTACCGATAATCTTATTGACAATGATCAATGGATCATTGATGGCGATATAGATTTTTGGCAATCTGGCGCTGACAGTGTTATATGGGTTTATAGCAATACAGAAGCAACCGTATCTCAGGTAATAGATTTAAGCCAGTACGAGTTTATTGGCGACATAAGATACGGCATGAGCGCATACGGATGCAACAACACTCCTAACGGAACGTGGTGCAATCAAACTGCTGACACCAGTTACTACGACACTCTTACTGTTACTGTTAATTATGGCAATAACACTTACACCGATACGGTAACGTTAAATTACAACGATTACTTTGTAGATTACGACTTTTCGTTTACAGCTACAGAAGATTACAGCACGGCAACTATTAGCTTCACTTCGCAAGATCCAGGCGGATGGGAGGGATACTTTGCCAGCGCCACTACGGACGTATATTTCAATATCGATTACAACACTTACACCGAGATGCTAGTTACTGATCCGGCGCTAGATGACATTATCAATCCAGACTTCTCTGATATAGCAATAGATCCAGTTGCCGACATTGGCATTGATCCATCTATGGATATTGGAGTTGACACTACAATGCCTGCGCTCGATCCAATAGTTGTTGAGATCGATATGCCTGCAATGGACACAACTATGGACACTCCAATGGACATGGCGGACATGAGCATGCCAGACATGGAGATAGCGCCAATGGAATCTCCAGAAATGTCAGAAGAGGTCGTAGTTGAGATCGAAATGTCAGATCAGCAACCAACTCCAGAAACAGCCCCAGCCGAACAACGGCAAGAGCCAGAAGTGGCGCAAGAACAATCTTCGCAAGAGCCTGAAGCTAAAGTTGAGCAGGCGCAGTCTGAACAGCAAGAATCATCTGAATCATCTTCTTCTGGTAGTTCTGAAACTAAGTCTAATGTCATAACGATCACCGAAATGAGTATGCAACAGGTTGCCGCTAACTTTGATTCAGCCTATGACGCGCAGGCTCAGGCGGTAGCTATTGCGGTTATGTCAATGTCAGCGCCAAGCTATGAGGCAGTGGCGCAACTTCAAGATGCTGAGTTTTACGATATTATAGAACTTAAAGAAACTAACAAGCTAAAAGATAGACTTTGGGGCGCAATTTACTTAGACGATAAAAAATGGAACGAAATGGTGGACGAACAATATGAGTACAGAAATTAACGTAGGCGGCATTAAATTTACTGGTGGAAAAGTTTTTGCGGTATTGACGGCACTAAGTAGTGCTGCCGGTATCGTTTGGGGAGCCGCATTGTTCTGGCAAGATTATGAGGGCTTAAAAGCAAAACTCAGAAATCTTGATCCAGGCGCAATTGAGACTCAAGTAAACACTTCTATGATTAAGGTAGAGGAGGCAATTAGCTATGCAAGAGATATTAAAGAAGATTTACGAACTGATGTTATCAATGTTGAAAGCGCTTTATCTGATGTTGAAAAAGCCATGCGAGATGTTGAAAAACGGAATCGTGATGTTTTGGCAGAAGCTAAAATCTATTTTGAAGATCGCATTGGACAGATAGATAGCAAGTCTAAAGAAAACGAAAGCTCCAACCGCAAACTTGTTGAGGACTTTCAAAAGTGGTTTGACGAAAGATTGCAGTCAGTAGATGCGCAGTCTCAGGCAAACTTGGACAAAAGTCGCAAGGCACTAGATGACGCCCAATCTAAGTTTGAATCAAGGATGGCGGCATTTAATGAGAATGCGGTTGCATGGGAAGAGCGCAACAGAGAAGCAATTGTAAACGCTCAGAAATGGTTTGACGAACGCGTCGTATCAGTTGACGCACAAATGAAAGAGCTTGAAGAGCGTATGAACAAGCGCATAGATCGAGCTATGACTAACATTTTGTCGGAGCAATAATGGTTAAAAAAGTCTATCAAAATCCAAAAGGTGGCCTAAACGAAAAAGGCCGTAAATACTTTGAGAACAAAGATGGCGGAGACCTAAAGGCTCCGGTTAAGTCTGGGACTAATCCTCGACGCGTATCTTTTGCGGCTAGGTTTGCCGGAATGGCTGGGCCAATGAAAGATGAAAAAGGTCGTCCAACTCGTAAAGCGTTGGCGCTAAAGGCTTGGGGCTTTGGCAGTGTTGAAGCCGCAAGAAATTTTGCTAACAAACATAAAAAGAGTAAATGATGAAACGAGGACTCTACGCAAACATTCACGCCAAGCGTGAAAGAATTAAGGCTGGTTCTGGTGAGAAAATGAGAAAGCCAGGAACTAAAGGTGCGCCAACTGCTGCGGCATTTAGGAAATCTAAGAAAACCGCTAAAAAGAAGTAATTGGCTGATCGATTAGCTAGGCGTAATTCTCGTTACAAAAACGCCTACGGCATAACTTTTAATCAATACGTTGAGATAGCATTTAAGCAAAACAATAAATGCTTGATCTGCGGGATAGACGGTAAGGACACAGATAGAGGTAAATTATCTGTTGATCACTGCCACGAATCTGATCAAATTAGAGGATTAATTTGTCAGAAATGCAACACAGGACTTGGGCTTTTTAAAGACAATCCTAAAAGTTTAAGTAAAGCTATTAGATATTTAAAACGATTTAAAAGGAAGCAGTTATGTTTGGAATGGGGCCGGAAGTGTTATTGGCTGCTGGCGGTAATCTCATGGGCATTGTGTCCGGTTTACTGGCGAACGCGCAAAAGGCAAAAGCAGACCAACATAAAATGATGATGGAGAAGCTCACGTTCGATCTTGAACGAGAGAAAATCCATTCAGAGCTATCAAATAAAGAGTTCCAAGTAAGGACTGCTGACAAGTTTTCAAGTTTAACAAGGCGCATATTGGTACTGGCTTTTCTAGCTATGGTGGTTGTTATCAGTCTTGCGCCAATGATTGCCCCAATAGATATTGCGGTTCCAGTTGAAATGAAGTCTGGCGGTAGATACTTATTTGGGCTGATTGACACTACAAAAACATGGACTGAGTGGAAGATTATTGAACACGCTGCCATGTTCAGGACTACATATGACCAAGTGCTTATAATGGTATTTAGTTTTTATGTAGGCTCATCCGCAGTTAAACGTTAAGGAGATAAAATGAAAACTTGCCCAACTTGCCCAAATCCTAAAAAATGCATGGCTGCCGGTGAATGCATGATGAAGAAAGCGGCTAAAAAAAAGTCCAAGAAAACCAAAGCTAAAAAGGGATACTAATGCCTCTAGTTAAAAGCAAATCAAAAGCCGCTTTTAAAAAGAACGTTGAGGCTGAAATTAAGGCTGGCAAACCGCCAAAACAGGCTGTTGCTATTGCTTACTCAGTAAAACGTAGGGCTGGCAAAAAGAAAAAGTAATGTTCACGCGAATCCTGAGCTTGCTTGTAGCACTTGCCTGCTCAGGATGTAGCGTCATTGCGGCCAAGAAGATACTGGACGCTGCTAGGCCTGCTCCGGTGTACAATGTTACATATCAATGCCCAGCCTTGATCACTGATCGAGCTAAGGAAGAGATCCGGCATGCTGTTATGCAGGAGCTTATGATGGACAGGTATTTTGAGGATTGTGACATAGATGTCGACTGCTACAGACCATAAATGTATCTATATAGAGTGGGTGGATGCCGTATCTGATTCTGGCTGGGAAGAAACCAAGAAACCTGAGCTACACGATTGCTACACTTTGGGCTTCATTGTGGCCGAGGACGACAAAGCTATATGCGTTGCTTCCGCCATATCTAAAAAAGAATCAAACGCCAAGATGCATATCCCGAAGGCTTGGATCAAAAGAGAGGCTAGATTTAATATGGAGTCCATAAAAAAAGCCCCAAAACGCGGGGCTTGAGGGGAGGAGGAGAAAATCATCCGAGAGAGTTAAATGCCTCATAAATTCTCTCAACTGAATCATATCCGTATTTTCTAGCCAAAGCAAGAGCCTCAGAGGTTGTGTATATTTTCCCGTCAATAAACGTAAATAGAGGCTCTCCAGCGCGTTCTTTTCCAGTAGCCACCATATAATATGGCCCAAACTTTATGTGCTTTATGCGCTTCTTAAACTTGCGTAAATTGATGCTCACCATCCAAGCACTTCTGCCAATCCAAAATACATAGACACAAAAAATAGTATAAGTAAAACCATTGCGCCCATACCGATAATGCTGATCTTGTCTGCCCCAAGGATGCTATGCTCAGGATCTGAGTATGTAAGCTCTTGAGCTATGCTATTAAACACTTCTTCTGCCTTCAGTATCTTATGTATATTTGGGCAACTATTGCCGTTTTCCCAGCTACTGACAGTTTTGTGGTGTACTTCCAATTTGTCTGCCAAGTCCTTTTGAGTCATATTGTGCTTGGCTCTCATTTCCTTCAAATATGTTGAAAATCTTGATGATTTAGACATGTTCATGTTCCATCTCCTTAAAAAAATTCTCGACTTGGCACTGAGCATCTTCGCACCCTTTGCATACTATAACACTTTGGTTGATAGATTTTAAATAATTGTGCCATTCTATTTGGCTTTTGGATACAGCGCCACCACTTTTTTTCTTCATTTCAATCCAAAGTAGCCATTCTGGAACGAATAGGTCTGGGACTCCTGGTGTTACGCCCTCTGCCTTGAGACGTGCGGCGGTTACGATGTTTCTTTGGCCGCCGTTTGGTATCGCTATTATCTTGGCTTTGTAGGTCTTGCGAAACCAGCTTACAAACTCCCGTTGCTCAACGTGTTCAGTTCGCCCACTCTCTTTTAGTGACTTTATAGAACTTACCTTCTTGCGCGTATGATATCTCATTTGGACATCGCCCCGTATTCAATATTGAACATAATTGGTCTAAATCATCTGCCATAGAAAATATCGATGAAGCATTAATCTTTGATTTGTGAGCTATCTCAATAATCTTTTGGCGTGACTTCTCTCCGGCATATCCTTCATGCATTATCGCAAAATACTCAGAAACAATAGGATCCATGATTTGTTTTGAGTAATACCTAACTTTGATCATTTCCTTGCCGCTTGCTTTCGATACATGCTTAGACCAATGCCAAGTTCCTATAGGCATCATTCTGCTTTTCCTGCCCATGATATCTACATCATGAAGCCTCATGCGCTTCTCTTTAGGTGGCGGGAACTCATAACCGCAATCTGGACAAGTCTTAACTGCTGGAGGCAGTAAGCTATCGCACTCTGGGCATACTTTGACTGGAGCTTCGCCGGTTCCGTTGCCTGGCTTGTTTGGCGATTTAACGTTAGTGATAGGCCCGTGCGTTTGAACAACGCCAGCAAAGTCCAGCACCATGCAGTGGTCAGTGTGGCTTTTGATCCGCATCCCGCGCCCAGCCATTTGCACATACAATCCAGGCGACATAGTTGGGCGCAACATTACGATAAGATCCATGTCTGGATAGTCAAAGCCAGTAGTTAGCACGTTGGCGTTAGTCAGCGCTCGAATCTTGCCAGACTTAAACTCACTTATGATTTTTTCCCGTTCAGGCTTGGGAGTTTCTCCCGTGATACATTCGGCCTCAATGCCTCGATCAAGCAATATGTCTTTAATCGCCATTGCATGCTTAACTCCAGCACAAAAGAAAAGCCAAGCCTTGCGGTCACCGGCTAATTTAATAACTTCGTCTACTGCTTCGTTGTTGGTGTGATCTTTGTTGACTGCTGCCTGCAGTTCTTTTTCTATGTACTCACCGCCGCGTTTATGCACGCCAGATACATTCAACTGAACGCCAGTCAACTTAGACTTTAGCGGCGCCAAATACTTATCCTCAACTAACGCCTCAATGCTTGTTGGTTCAATTAACGAAGTAAATATGCCGCCTTTATCGGTAAGCATCCCTTGCCCTAGCCGGTAAGGAGTGGCGGTCAATCCGATTATCCGCATTGCGGGATTGATGATCTTCAGGCCGTCAATTAGTTTCCTGTAGCTGGTGTTGGTGTTATGCGATATCAGGTGCGCTTCATCGACGATCATAAGGTCTATTCGCCCTAGGTCACCGGCTTTCTTTCTGATAGACTGTATTCCAGCAAACGTGATTTGTTCATGGGATTCTTTACGCCCAATTCCTGCACTATATATTCCTAACGGCGCATCAGGCCAGTGCAGTAACATTTTTTCGGCATTCTGTTCAATCAATTCTTTTACATGAGTTGCCATCAACACGCGAGTTTCAGGCCATTGCGATATTGCATCCTTGCATATTGCCGCGACAACGTGCGACTTACCGCTACCGGTTGGCAATACGATGCACGGGTTGCCGTACTTATTAGCGCGAAACCATTCGTATAGATCATCAATCGCTTTTTGTTGATATTTTCTTAACATTTAAATTTTAGAAAATGGACATTTATTTTTTTGATTTAATCTGTATCCATTATTAAATTTTGTTTTTATGTGCAAATAACTTTCGTTTGACCAATTAGAATTTTCTTGTGTTGTTCCTTGTAAATCTGTTTTGTATTTAACTCTTTTATAAGGAACATACATTGCCAAAGGTGTTCCTCTTTTCAATTCAAATTCTCCGTATTTTTTTATCAACATTTGTTGATTTATCTCATAATGAATGTCTGACCATATAACTCCAGGCAAAACTTCAAAAATAGGATTAAATTCGTAAAACATAGGTAACTGCATTAAAGACCATCCATCTGGCGTTTTTACTCTCCAAGGGCAATTTGGTTTTAGAACCATGCTGATATTATTTTGAATATCTTGAGGAAGAAAATTTTTGAATTGAGCGTCATTATGAGATGAAAAAGTAAACATTGGCTCAGGCGATTGCAATATAAATCCATTTTCATTTATTGTTATATGTAAATCGCACCATAATGGCAAAACATATCCTTGAGACAAAAATTCTGGCATTGAAGGACAATTTTTTATTGTTCCTCTGTCCATTAAATCTTTATTATCTGTAAACCTTTCTGCCTTCCTCCACCAATCTGGAATATATTCTTTAGATTTAACAACTGGAATTACTTTCTCCAAGCCATCAATTACAGACCACCATATTACTTTTGGCTCTTTTTGTTTTTTAAAAATATCAAAAATTTTTTTCACCCGACTATCTTTCTTTTGTTTCAAACTCAATAATTGCTCGACCAATCAGTTCCGGTATCTGAGGAACTACCGCATTGCCTAATTGTTTAAGTCTGTCCACCCGATTGGGAATCCCATTAGCCACTCGACCCACGTCGGGTTCAGTTGTCCAGCAATCCCCGACTGCAATTCTCCACGCCTCGCTCGCGCCTCCAAGCAATTGCTCTGTTGAGAATTCCCCTTCAAACGATATTTGTGTTCCGAGCTTGTCGGTGTTGGCCACATCCCTATCGTGTTTAACTGCACCGCTTCCGGTAGATTGTGGCCGCGTTTCTCCCATTTCTTTACCGATTCTGGACTCGCCGCCCCCTTGTAATCCGATGTTGTTGGCGTAGGCCACGATCCAGATTCTGTCCCGACGGTGAGGAGCGCCAACGGCGGAAGCGGGAATACAATGCCATTCCGCATCGTAGCCGATCTCAGCGAGCGACCGGAGGACTTGATCCAGTCCTCGATTGCGAAGGGCGCTAACGTTTTCGATGATCGCGTACTTCGGTTTGATTTCTTTGATGAGCCGGTGGAACTCCCACCAGAGTCCCGATCTTTTGCCTTCAAGTCCTGCTCCTTTTCCTGCGAGGCTGATGTCTTGGCATGGGAATCCTCCGCAAATAACGTCAATTGGTTGTCCAATGTCGTCTCCATTCAATGTTTTTACGTCATCAAAAATAGGCACATTCGGCCAATGTTTTTTCAATACCTGGTGGCATTTCTTATCTACTTCACAAAATGCCACAGTTTCAAATCCTGCCCTTTCAAGGCCAAGACTAAATCCACCAATACCTGAAAACAGATCGAGGACTTTCATTCAACTATTTTTCCGCATTTTTTGGATAATTTAATATTTTGTAATTTAAATCTTTAATCATTTTCTTTTTTTCAGATTTGCTTCCAATAAAAATTACATATCTGTGTTTAGATGATCTAAAAACTCTTTGCGATCTATCGCCCAAATGATGCCTACTATGTTTTCCATTTTTAGATGCAATGTCAGTTCTTGATTTTGTTGTACCAGTAAAATAAAAATTAGTTGCTTGATAAACATATCCAACGTGTCCTTGTGCCGTGTCAGCATAAGAAACAACAATTTTAGGTTTAGGTAACATTTTTAAAGATGTTGAAACTAAAAATGAAGCATAATTTTTTTCATTATTTTTTAAGACCAATCTATTAAGTTCTATTACATTTTTTTTATTATGTTCTCCACATATTCCTTTGCATAAAGATGGAGAAGCTGGCGATCCGTAAGAAACAATTCCTGTTAATTGATTATTATCAAATAATCCAAAAGCATGACTAATTGATGGCATTCTTTTTGCGTAATGAATGTTTAAAATAAATGGCTTTGTATCTTGATAAGATATTTTTTTTACGCAAAGATTTTTCATCCAACTATCTTCCCGCCATCAAAACGTAAGTCCGCCATGAACTGATCAGGCTTCAGGCACGCATCAAGATTACTTACTAACTCGGTGCTGGCGTATGTGTTAGCATCGCTCTCGCCGTTCCTAATAAAGTTTCCTTGGATCTCCCACACTGCCTCGTTCGGATCGCTACTTTCCAATCGAGTCCAAGGCACAACGTCAGGATGTAAGACGTGCGAGTCGCATCCTTTACGTTGAAAGTCCTCTGGAATATCCTCAGCTTTAAATCTGTCGCAGTCCCATGTCCCGTTAGGCTTTGGAGTGGAGTGCGCGCACGTTCTGCAATTAACTTGCTTGGTCGGTTGCCCTTCGTGGCATATGTGTTTAGCCGGACAAGTTTTGCACATAAACCAAGTAGGATCGTCCGATAATCTTGGTGGCGCTTCATTTGCCAATGTAATGAATTCGCCCTTTTTTAATAACCGTTCAGCGAATTGCTCATCGTACTCAACTATTTCGGTGTACATCTCGTCGTTATCCTTGCACACGGCAACGTATAACGCTTTATAAATCTTCATGCCGTTCATATACACTTGCATTTGCGCGTAATGCAGTGGCTTTGTTTCCTGCACGCCTTTTCTCGTCACAAGATCAAAAGACTTTTTGTTATGAGTTTTGAACTCAGCAATAAACTTTTCATCCTCATGCCCAGGCACTCCACCATAAATGATGCCGTCAACGCTACCGCTAATATGATTGCCAAACTCAACGCGAGATTGATTGTCGCCAACATTACGGATGTTGATATTGATTGCTCGAAGGTCAGATACTATCGTTCTCTCTTCTAGTTGCCCTCGACGAAACAAACGGCGCATGCGGCCAGGAAAGTTTTCGGAGAAAGCCCAACGAAACATGTACCACAAATATCGCTCACACTTGTGGCCAAGTATTGATCCGCCCATGTGTCCGCGTTGAGTGTCAGTATTTTTTGCATGGTATTCGTCAATGCGTTCTACGATTTTGCTCATGATGCTCCTAAGAGAAGGGGGCCGAAGCCCCCTTGTTAAACAAGTCCAAAAGCCGGATGAGAAGGATGGTCACTATCAATTTCTTGATAAATTTCATCGCCTCTTCTTGGTTCACGATCTTTTGGCCACACTAAATCAATTGCACAACGTTCAACTTCTGGATTTATCAAATGTATTGGATGAATCTTTGACTTGTCTGCAATTTTTATTGCGTGGCTAACTGGAAAATATCCTCTAGTTACGCAATTGCTTATGTATTGCTGACTAACATCCAACAATTCTGCTGTTTTCTTTTGGCTTCCAATGTTTTTTATAGCCATTTTTACTGCTTTTATAGACATGGCTACCTCCCTATTGTTTAGCCCAAGGTGCTGCGTTAGATTTAGTTTCTTGAGCTTTTGGTAGAGGCGATCCGCCTCCTATGGACTTCCAATCTTTCACTTCATTTCGAGCCGCATACTGATCAGTTGCTGGAGTTGTTCCAACTTTGATCGACATTTTTAGTCCTATTAATTGATCTGAGTCGGTTAAGGAATCTTTTATTCCGCCTGCTGCAGCCATTCTTACTATTTGGCTTCGACCAATTTTCTCTGCCGTGGCGTTAGGATTTTTGTATGTCACGTTTCCCCATACTTTGCGGTTGGCATAATTATTACCAATAATGTTATATGTTACCGCAAAATATGCTCCGTTCCCATTTTTTGTTGTCCTAAGATCAACATTTTCAACAATTGCCTCATACCAGCCATCTGGCAAAGTGTCGTATTTTTTTTCTTCAGACTCAAATTCTTCAAAATCAGATGAGTCAAACTCTAATGTAGCCATGATTATTCTCCAAAAATGATTGTGTAAGATGGACGTGATGGAATTGTGGTGATTGCCTCAAGTAAAGGATTGGTGATCTTTTCATCAGCACTTCTCCAGCTACTTAAATTGATCTCTGGCTTCCATCGGAACAGAGTTGGCAAGTAATCAGACAAACCAGCTTCACGGGCAACGTCTTGCAATTTTTCGCCGTCCACTTTGCGGTTCAATCTGCTTACAACTTTGACTTTGTACGGCCCAAGATGCAGATTGACCGTACCGTCTTTTGAATCATCGACAGCGAGCAACTTAGATAACTGATCTTCTGCTTCACGGCGTTGCTCAACTGCTTGGCGCTCTTTCTCTTTGGCTTCGATCCAAATCATACTCAAGCGTCGTACTTCATCATCTTCTGCTGCTGCGGGACTCATACTCATATCAGCCTCCAATTTTCGCAATGATTTTTGATAAGTTCGGCTCTTCCCATTCATCGAGCTTTCCCGAACGATCTTTGGCTAACCAACTGTTATCTCCCCTGCATTTCAAGCCGTGCCATGCGACACCATCAGAGTTCACTTCTATACGCATAGCTAAGACTTCATCGAAGAAATAAGGCAAAGATTGGCCTACTTTGTTTCCAGGCATGGATGGCGACCACAACAGCCTTCCATTTTCATCTTGCGTTTTTTCCAATTTGGCGGTCATCAAGACATGCATCGGCAAATCGCGGAATGCCCGAATCAAATCCGTCATCTGTTCCTGCATTGCCGAGTATGCTTGGCGCGGGTCTTTTGCTACTTTTTTCTCAGAGTTCAGCACGACTTCTGCTATCTCCGAGATACTGTCCACAGCTACGGATGAAAAGTCTTTGGCGTTATCAACAAGCCACGAATAAGCCTCCCTGAGATCCGCCATTGTGCTGATCTCGATAAAAGGTAGTTCAGTGTCACTGATTGATAACAAGCCGCCCTCAGCGCTCAGAATGATCGGATTGGGCAGTGTTTTGATTAACGTGGTCTTACCAGCACCGGCTTGGCCATATACAAGCACCTTCACGCCGGTAGACGATACGGACGACGTACTCCTTAAATTAACTGACATTTTTTTTCCTTATGTTAAAGGCGGTCGGACTATCCGTTCGCCTACTTAAATATTAGCAGAGTCTTTTAGGTATGGGAATATACTCTTGGGACGCTACTAATAAATCTGCGTATTCCTCAAACGCTTCGTCTCGCTCACTTTTATCTGAGAGGTCAGCGCCAGGAAACATATCTTCCAAATTCTCACCAATTGCCTCATCGTCAGAAAACTCAATAACGTACAAACCTGGGCCTTCAAGATAAAGGTTGGATATCCAGTAGTAAGGATCGGACGCGCTCATTGATATCAGTTCCACCAATTTCTGCGAGTCTTGTTGTATCGATACGAATTTCTTGCGTTTCATGTGGGAGATTGTACTTCAAATCAATTAGGATTAAGACCAATATCAAATTGATCATGAAGGCTACGCCAATGCAGATGTTTAAGTGCCAGTGCAAAGCTCGCTCCACACCAAAGTTATCCACAAAATTATGTATTTTTTTAATCATATACAGTCCTTAATTCAAATTTTTCTATCATGGCTGGCTCTACCAACTGGCAGAACCGCTTCCCTTCAACGTGCATTTGGAACTCGTAACTATCAACGTCAACAGTCATAAGCTCCGCAAAATATCCGGCATACTCTAACAATTGAGGCAAGTCTTTATCGTCACGGTCAATAAAAGCCCATTTGCCATCGACTTTGATAATGCTTGGGATCTCGTGATCGCGGTCTGCCGCCATCGCAAGGAACAACAGGTTGACTTTCAGAACTTTCATTTTGATCTCCTAAGTTCGTAACACGGTTCACACATCCAACGGCGCTGGTGACGGACTTGCTTCCATCTGCCACCAACGAGTGGCTTGTATTTGTTGCAGTAGGAGCAGTGGCGCTCCTGCGTTGCTTCTGCCACTGCCTCCCTCATACGTCGCAATTCCTGCCGGTGCTTATCAACTTTCATCGGCTGGTAACCTTTACGCTAAAGACTGCGCTGGTCTTGGTGTACTTATCAAGCACATCGCTAGGTACGCCCATATCTGCACACAGCGCTTTGTAGTCGATGACTGATCGGTTAGCTTCGACGTAGGTAGCTCGGAACAGTGCGCCCTCAACAACTTTGGGGCCACCGGCGTTAGCGGTACATTTGATGGAATCCTTGATCGCGTTAGCTTTGGACTGTAAGTCTGCGATCTTGGCAAGTAAGTCACCGAGTACGTCGACTGAGGCAAGGTTGAGATTTTCTGTTTTCATTTGATTCTCCTTGTTTTGGGACTGTCTGATTATCAGTTTGTCCGCGTTATTAGAAATATACAGGATTTGGTACTTTTGTGTCAAACTTTTTCATTAAAGTAGGGGCCGAAGCCCCTTTGGTTAAAAGTTGTAGTCGTAAAATTTAATTGGCTCATCGGCTAGGTAGTGCCGACCATGTTTGCTTTTCCAGAACCCGTGCTTGTAGCCCTTTGGTTTGTTGAGACGAGCGCGGATAATTGGTTTTGTTTCGTCCGATGTAATGAGCCACTTTTGCTTATGTTGATTTGGGACGTGTCCGAAGAATCCTCCAGCAATAAACTCCCTGCCCCAATTTGTTTCAACTGCTTTCATCTCTCGGATCTCAATTGTTTTCTCAGAGATCACTCTGATAACTTCATAAGGCTCAATGTCGGTGTAGAGGTGCTGGTTGCAAAACTTTTTCATTTTCTTCTCCTTATTTGCAATTTACGAGTTCGGCTAATTTTGCTACGCCCTCTTTCATATTCTCTGGAGCGTACTCAAAAAACTCTTCTGCGCTTTCTCCGTTGTAAAACGCTAACTCTTTGTATATGCCGATTATCATGCCTTCTTCGTTTGTTGGTGAATCGGTTCCACTTAGGTTGGTAACGATCACGTCGTATGAGACATCATTCCTAAATATTTGCGCTACTTCTGCGGTACATCCACCGCCGTTGTCAAACTCTTCAAAGTATTCTAGGACTTCGTGTAAGTTGAATTTTTCCATTTTCTTCTCCTTAGTTTTGGGCTGTCGGCCAATTCCGTTTGCCCATGACCTAGATCATACAGTAACCAGCATACAGGTCAACACTTTTTACATAAAAAAGTAAAAAAAAGTGTTATTTATTGTTCCAGCCAAGCATTTTCGATGGCCATGCATTGCCGCTCGCGCCATATCCACTCCCGATGATCCCGTGCTGGGCCTTCAAATTTGGCCCATTGCGCCGCGTGACATGCCTCGTGCAAGATTATGTGGGGCTTATTCATGTCCCATCTGACGTAAATTACAGGGATATCGCCAGCAAGAAAGAATGTGGCGTTGCTCGAAGTGATTACGGTCTCCGGCGGATAGTGCAGATTGAAGATCGCCAGGAAAGCAATTATTTCCTTCATTTTTAGACTCCCGCTTGAAAGTAGCCTTTTTTTACACTAACATGTAAAAAAAAACGTTTACAGGAGAAAATTATGAACATTAATGAAATCAAGCGCTTACTATCCGACAGAAACTTGCGGGAAGTGAGCCGTCGTACTGGCATCAGTTACTCGACGTTACGAAACTTAGTCAAAATAAAACATCCAGATCCGAATTTGAGTACGGTTGAGAAGTTGCAGGATTACTTCAACACGACGATTCCTGGGTGGACAAATGGCTGATATACGAGACTTATGGAAAGACTCAAAGAGGACTGATCCGCCCGAAATACAGTTTCGTCAGGCTATAATTGACGCAGGACTTGAACCGCCTAGCGAGGTGATACTTGATGGCAAGATTCATCGTTTTAATTCTGGCTCTAAGGGAAGGTCTGGCTTTGGTGATAAAAGCGGTTGGTACGTTGGTTATGGCGACGGCATTCCTGCTGGGCGCTTTGGCGATTGGCGTTGGGGAGTTGAGCATAACTTTGTAGCCGACATTGGGCGTAAGCTAACAGCCCGTGAAGAAATGGAGTTTGCGCGTCACATGGATGAGGCTCGCAAAGTTCGTGAAGCGGCGGAGAAAAAGATGCGTGAGAACGTGGCTGACGTTGTGGACAAGATATGGTCTGAATCCGCAGAAGCTAACGCAGATCATCCGTATCTAGTTAAGAAAAGAATTGATCCAAATGGCGCTAGAGTCACCGGCGACGGTAGGCTTATCGTGCCGTTATTCAATGCCGATGGCGAGATGACGACCGTCCAGTATATTGACGCGTCCGGTGGCAAGCTCTATCACACTGGCGGTAAGACTGGCGGATCGTACTGGCGCATTGGTGATAATGAAGATTCGCATATCTACATTGCGGAAGGTTTTGCAACGGCTGCAACAATATCTCAGGTCACCGAGAAGGCCTGTTATGTGGCGTACTCTGCATCAAATATTCCTACCGTAACTGGCCTGCTGAGGGATCGTTACGGCCCGTCAAAGCGCATCATCATTGTCGCCGATAACGACGCGAACGGCGTTGGTAAAAACTATGCCGACCAAG
>Ga0208542_1000072_pt1 | contig 36995 bp, 58 predicted proteins | sample DEB08_DNA_3_FD_185495 | JGI IMG/M metagenome (GOLD analysis project Ga0208542, IMG submission 185495) | Aqueous microbial communities from the Delaware River and Bay under freshwater to marine salinity gradient to study organic matter... | ecosystem: Environmental > Aquatic > Marine > Coastal ... | reverse complement strand
ACATCCCTTCCGCCTGAAGGTACTAAACTCAGGAACAAGAAAACTGGTAAAATAGAGATTGTGCGAGGCGGTAAACTCGTTCCTTTTACGGAGTAATTAATGGCTGATCAATACAATCCGGACGATTATGAGGTCGTAGATGAAACTACGCCTATGTCGAATGCAGAAATCCTTCGACAACGTGCTCTGAGGGGCCTTACAGCTCCTTTGAGTGCTGCTGCCGGTCCTGGAATGGGTTTTGCTCAAGCAGCCACTGGATTTGCTCCGTTGGCTATGGGAACACCTGCTGCGGCTCCTACAGCTACTGAAGTAACTGAGGCTGCTAATAAAGCTCGTCAAGCGGCTGGAATGACTACTGGACCTCTTCCTCAGCGTGGTCTGCTTATGGGTCTTGCTGGAGCTGCACTAGAAGAAGGTCTTAATCCTTACAATTATCTGATTCCTGGCGGAAGTCGATTGACAACTCTGGCTACCCCTGCTGCCACAGCAGTTTCTGCTGAGCTGGGCGGTGAAGTAGGTAAAAACATCACTGGTGGGGAGGGCGGACGTACTGTAGGTTCATTGGTCGGAGGATTGATTAACCCCGCTGTGTTGGCAGAAGCTGGTCTGAATCAGATTACTGCTGCTCGTTCCTTGAATCCTGACAAGATTAATACCCTTGTTAAAGAGTTTGGCGACCAGAAGGCAGCTTTGATGATTGCCTCTGCCTATACCGCTGATCCTCAGCTCAAGCAGAAGCTCCTACGTGCCGCTGAACTTCAAGCAACCACAGGTATTAATGTTCCTTTGCTGTCGGCTGCTGACAATAACATTCTGACCCAGACCGCACGGAGTTTGTCTGCTCGTGACCTTGGTTTTCAGGCTAAATACGCTCAACTAGAGCAAGAAGCTGCTGCTCAGTTGGCTGCTCGTCAAGCTAAAATCTTTGGCTCTGTATCTGAGGCTAAGATGGCTAATGCACTGGGAGCACCTACCAAGGTAACCCCCGCTGTTGAATCTAGAATTAAAACAATTAAAGAAGAACTTGAAGATGCTGCGCTTGATTTTGAAAAAGCAGAAAAGTTTCAAGAATTAGGAAATAAACTACGTAACGTGGTTACAGCCAAAGAAACCCAGGTTCGTAAAGAACTAGGTAAGAAGTATGAGGCTGTTATTAATAACGCTGAAAGTAACGGTTACAAGGTTTCTTCTGAGGAAACTGGCGGTCTATATGACTTCGTTAAAGCTCAAGAAAATGCCGATATTTTCAAGACCTTCCCTAAGCTGAACGGTAAGATTAAATCAGTGTTCCAACCTCAAGAAACAGGCCCAGGATCGCTTATTAATCCTGACACTGGCCGCCCCTTCTTTGAGGGGGGTAGAGACTTTCCAGAGGCTTCTATGCGTGATCTAGATAGCCTTAAACGGGCTGTCAATGAGTCCCTCCGTAACGCTGGGGACACTCAAATGCCTGTTCTGCTAGAACTGAAGTCTAAGATCAACGGTATTATTGATAATATGCCTGGAAATCTTGGTGATGCTTATCGAGCTGTGGATCAAGAATTCTATTCTCGTGTTGGTATTCCTTTTGGAGCCAAAACGATTCAGGACGTTAAATATAAGGATTTTGTCGAGTCTACCATTCCTGCTATTACAAAGAATAGATCAGCCTTGTCTGAATACCTATCGGTTGTAGGTAAAGATAACGGGCTTGATTTAGTACGAGATGCTTTCTTTGCTGATGCTGCTCGTTATGGCGTAGCTAAAGATGGTATTCTTAATCCTAAATTATTAAGCAGATACTTAGAACTAAACAAAGATACACTAAATCTTGTTCCTTCCATCCGAGATGAGCTTAAAAACATTAAGGGAGACGGATTAGAGTTTACTGCAACCATTGATAAGTTAAATAAACTTAAACTGGTTCAAGACACCCAAGATAGTGCCAAGATTTTTGATCGTTTTAGTTCTGGTGGTCTTGATGGTGTTGCTTCTCAATTCTTGGTAAGTCCTGAATTCCGTAAAACATTTATGTCTCCTGGAGGAGCAGGACGTAACCAACCTGCTATTAATGCCCTTCGTGCAAAGTTAACACAGAGTGTTATGGATTCATCCAATCCTTTGGAGTATTTGACACAAAATAAGGAAGCCTACGATCAGTTGTTTGGTAAGAGCTATGGTAAAGCTTTAGGCGACTTGGCTGAGGTGGCTAATAGTCTCCAGACTAAACTGTTTATTAATACTCCTTTGAAAACCATTCAGCGCACTGGTCTTGAAGAAGCCACTGGCGTATCCCCTGCTGGTTTGGTATCTGTTATCCGTGATCGTGTGGCAGGAACCACCTACAAGGCTATCAACCTTCTGAGCCGATTCTATGTGAATCAGGTGGATAACACCACCAAAGAAGAACTAGGACGATTCCTGACTGATCCTGAGGCTGTTCGTAACGTAGCCGCTTCTCTTAAAAAGTTAGATAGTTTGAACCTTAGCGGAGCTTCTTCCAGGGCGAATAAATTAGCCAAGGATCTTATGGGAGGCATTGCTCATACATTGGTTCGCCGTGGTGTAGTTGTTGGCGGTGTTGCAGGAGAACAGCAAGGTCCATCACAACAAGCTCCTGAGTTTAATCTGGAAGATTACGAAGTGGTTCAATGATCGACCCAGTAAGTGCTTTTGCGCTGGCTCAAGGAGCCATTAAAGGCGTAAGGGCGCTTACTGCTCTCTATAAAGAGGCCAAACAAGCCGGTAAAGAAGTTGCTGACATAGCCACAGAAGTATCTGGTCATGTTGGTAAGTTCATGGAGGGCACTGAGAAGCTCCAGAAGATTGAGATTGAATCCAAGATAGCTCCTCCAGACCCTTCCAAGAGCATCCAAGCGCAGGCTTTTGAGAACATCATGCGTAGGCATGAGTTACAGAAGATGGAGACTGAACTCAGGGAGATGCTGGTCTATGAGCTTGATATGCCTGGGGTCTGGAAAGAGTTCAACGCTGAAAGGCACAGGCTTACAGTTGAACTTGAAGATAGGATGGCTCAAGAGCTAAAAGAGAGAAGAATAAGAGAGGCTAGACGATCCAAAAGACTAGAGAAGATCAAGATTAAAGCAGCTATATCCATAGCTGTTTTTCTTTGGTTCTTTGTCTTTTCAACCCTTATGTACGGTCTTTATCTAGATGCACAGGAGCGCAGGCTACTAGATAAGTTTGATCGTAAACAGTTTGAGTATCTATGGATCAATGATCCTGATTATGTCGAATGCTGGAAGGTTTTCCAAGCAACCTCAATGCTCCCCAGTTTCTGTAGAAAGGACTAATTATGTTAACTTTATTGTCTACCCTTATCAGCTTCCTCATGGGTGGCCTACCTAAGCTCTTGGACTTCTTCCAGGACCGCTCAGACAAGAAACACGAGCTTCAGCTTGCACAGATGCAGACTGAGCGTGAATTGGCTATGCTTGAGAAAGGCTACGCTGCTCAGGCTAAGGTCGAGGAGATCCGTCTAGATGAGATTAAGACCTCCAGCAGTGCTGAGACCACCCAGGCCGTCATTGGTGCTCAGCAGGCCGAAATGCAGGCTCTCTATGCCCACGATATGAGCTTGAATGAGGGAACGTCTCAGTGGGTTAAGAACCTCCGTGCTCTGGTTCGTCCCTTGATTACCTATGGTTTCTTTGTCCTGCTGGTTATGATTGATTGTCTTTTGTTCTGGCATGGATTCAAGCAGAACGTAGATTTCACCACGTTAGCTGAACAATTGTGGGATAATGATACCCAGGCTCTGTTTGCTTCCATTATTGCTTTCCACTTTGGTGGTCGGGCCTTTGGAAAATGATAAGCGATAAAGCCATTGAGATGATTAAACACCATGAAGGGGTTAGGCAGGTTCCATATCGTTGCCCTGCTCTGCTGTGGACCGTTGGTGTTGGTCATGTTATTGACCCTAATCATATCAAAGTACCTTTAGAACAACGTAAACAACTTGCTATTCCAGAAGGCTGGGATAGAAAGCTTACGATGGAGGAAGTTAATGCGATTCTTCAGAAAGATCTTGAGTCTTTTGTCAGAGGTGTTCTACGTCTCTGTCCTAACTCTGCTACTAATCAAGGCCACCTTGACGCTCTCACTAGCTTTAGCTTCAACGTAGGGCTAGGTAACCTTCAGAAGTCCACCATACGGATGAAGTACAACCGTGGTGACATTGAAGGAGCTGCTGAAGGCTTCCTAGACTGGACCAAGGCAGGCGGTAAGGTACTACCTGGATTGGTTAAACGAAGAAACGATGAAAGAGCACTTTTCTTAGGTGCATAAAAGAAGCCCTCCGAAGAGGGCTTTTTGTTACCAGAAGAAGGTTATCTGAACGAATCCAAGTAAGATAACTATACCTGTCTTTTCATATATTTCTTCTTCGTCAACCTCAACGTACAGGGTATCCGCATGAGCGATACCGAATACGAGTCCATGAATGAAGTCGATACTGCAATTCATTTAATCGCCTAAAAAGTATTCAGTAAAGGTTGGATATATTTCTATAGTCCAGTTTGTGCCTTGTACTTCATTTACAATAGTAGCCAGTGCTTGATATAAATTGCAAGGAGCAACTAAAATTTCTTTAGTTTCAAGATGAGTTTTATCATTGTATTTAATAAGCAAGTTTGTTCCTATTGACATAATAATCCTTAAAAAGCAATCTCGCAAGCGCCTGCGGTGCAGGAGAGCATCTGAGCACCTTCAACATTATCAGTACCTTCCTGGAAGGAATCCCAATCAATGTTATCAGGCATTTCAAGAGCCATCTGTAGGTACTCACCAGCAGTAATCTCCTCGTAAGGAGCCTGACGATACGTACCGCCATCGTAGGGCAGGTAAGACACGCCAGTGACCTCATCAAAGTGATCCCAGGTCCATGCACCGACTTTAGGCCACTCTGATTCGTTCACAGAGATAGTCACAGACGGTTTATGCTCACACCAGTGCTTCTGGAATACCAGCCAGAGATCCAAGTGCTCAATGGCGCTTAGATCCTCTCGTAGCACTGCTCCTTCGCCCACCTTCTGAGGAAAGCTAAACACAGTGGTTGAATCAGGCTTCATAACGCAAGGCTCAGACGGGAATCCTTGAGACTTCAGGAAGTTAGTCAGAGGGTCTTTGTTGTCAGAACGCACACGGCGAATGTAATACTGACTATGCTGGGGATGGATACCACTAGCAGTTCCTGTGAGCTGAGACACAGTGCCTTCTGGTTTAACACAAGTAATAGCGGCAGAAGCAGGGATGCCAAGATCGTTAGCCATCCGAGCATTTGTATCAATAGCAACATTCTTCAAGTCCTCAAGGCGCTTAGGTAGATCCAGATCGTAGGCGCTGTTCAGCAACGGATTATCCAAGATACCAGTCATAGATACGCCCAAGAGACGCTCTTCTTCAGTGTTGGTCTGCCATATCTTCCGCAGGTACGGGAAGTGGGTCATCGTCGATTGAAAAGTTCCAAGAATCGTTGCCAAGCGCACCTTATTACGAAGTCGATCCATATCATCCCCGTTACGAACAATAACAGAAGAAAGATTGCAAAATTGATAAGGCCTAAGAATAATCTCGCTGCAAGGGTTCGTGCCCCACTCTTTACCCAAGCTACGGCGACCATTCTTTTCTGCTTGCAGTTCTGACGCATAACGATTGAAGATTCCTCGCTCACCAGAGTGAGATTCATAGATGTTAGACCATTCACGCATGAATTGACCAACGTCAGGTTTTACTTCGTACACGGCACTGTTGTTAGCCAAAGCTCGTTGACCATTACCGTCCCACCAGTTGCCTGCCTTAGCGTGAGCCATACGGTCATCACCAAGGTCAGACAGGGAAATCATAGCACTACGGCGCACTCCGCCCACGACGACAACTTCCCCGATCTTACAGAGAATATCATGACACTCGATGGTGTGTAGCTTACGCCCCACAGCTCCTTTGAACTTGGCGATAACATATTTAAACAGCTCCACCAGAGGTTCTGGTCCACTTGCCCGTCCACCGAAGGTTTTAAGGCGTGTACCGGCAGGACGAACTGCGGAAATGTCCCATTTTGGGACTTCTCCAGCATAGAGGAGCGCAATAATCTGTCGAAGAGCCTTTGCCCATCCTTCCTTGGAGTCTTTAACAACAATAGTAGTATTGCTGTCATACAGCTTTTCAGGAATCTCTGGTAGTTTGTTAACATATTTCTGCTCCACGCTAAAGCCAACACCTGTGCCACACAAAAGGATGTACATAGCCTCGTCAAAGGCTTTAGGATCATCAATGGGCAAATATGAGCAGTTATAACCAGCGATGTTCTGGCGCTCCAGAGCCTCGCCAGCAGTCATAATTGACCGCATCGAAGGCATAACTTCCAGGTTAGTCACAGCCTGTTCCAGCTCGTGACGAAGGGCAGGATTGAGCGTATATTGATGCTTATCCTTGAGGTGCTTTTCCATGAAGTTAAAGTATCGAGTAACTGTCTCCTCCCAGTGTTCGCGTCGTCCTTTATCGTCCAGAAACCGGCTATAACGGCTTTTTGCAATATAAGTTTGGTATGGGGTCATTATTTTCCTTGTTCTAATTCAATCAGCTTCTCAAGATAGTGGATGGCTTTCTTGAGGTCATCTATACCGCCCTTGTCTCTCCAACGGGACACATATTTTACACAGTTTCCCTCAAAATAGCCAAGGTTATTTGCATAAATGAAGTCCCAAGGCTGGATTTCTTTGTCACTATAGTGACTCCCTGCTATTTGTTTACCATTAGCACCTTTTTGGGGCACTTTCTCAGGTAAATTTAGTGATCTCATATAGTCTTCAATTCCATCACGAGTTGTTACGTGTATCGTTCCCGGCATTGGTGTCCATTCGTCCATATTTCTTCTCCAAGTATTCAATACTCAAAAACATTTCATCAAAGTGTCCGTCTTCAACCTCGTTCATCACGAGAAGACCTCGCCAATGACGGTTACTAAGCTGATCCATGTAACTCTCATCATGCAGATAATAACTACCAACCACAATAGCTGTGATAGGTCGTCCATCAGCTCGTTTACCATAGGCGACTTGTTTGCCTTGTTGGTGTCCAGCAATACACGACATATGTAGCTTGCTGATAATAGCAGCAGGAGACGATGCAGGTCTGCCCATAGCACCGACAGGCCAGTAATGGTTAAAACCAACACCATTAATGAAAACAGGATGTAAGAACCCATAAACTTCCCAGTCAGATTCATAGCCTAAGTCCTTAGTTGAGATCAACCCTTCAAGGGTGGGATTGTTGTTTACAGCTCGATCAATGCGATTCTCGTGGTTACCTAGTGTCAGAATCATCCGAGGCTTGTATACCTTCTCTTTGTTCTTCTTCTGACGAGCCTGGAGGTCTTTGAGAGGCTTCAGCAGCATCTTCATAGCTTGCTTCGCAACGTCGATATCAGACTTGTACCTAAGCCCTTCAAAGTACTTGGAGCCTTTAATATCGTGGGAAGACAGACTAGGCATATCAGCAAAGTCCCCGATGTTAACAACAACGTCAGGCCGGTAATCCGTAATAGCCTGACCAGCCCAAGTAAGATGCTCCAGAGGAACGCCTTGCTTGACTTGACAATCCGGTATAACAAGGATTCTCATTCTTCGGATTCAACCTCAAGAGAATAGACAGTTGGCTTGTGAACACCACCATTGTTAATCTCTGGATTCTGTTCAAGCAGTTCAAGAAAGATATTTCTATCTAATTCTCGCCCAGGGGCTGGGGAAACATTGTGGTCAAAGATAGGAAAAGGAACAGCATAAAAGACTCTGCTTTTAATGTCATAACCATAATGAGATTCAAGCGTCTTGATTACGTCCTCAAGTACCTCAATCCAAGTAGGACCGGAGTACGCATTACGCATTTGTACATACTTATCTGCAAAGTCTTCCAGATCAGAATTATCTTGGTCGATGCTAAAACTAACAACGGTGTCTTTTTTAATCATGCTTTTCTCCTGTTGAATCTGATGAAAATAGTCTTCAAGTTCCATTAAGTACCTCCTCAAGCGAAGGGAAATGTTCAAAGATTATATCTCGACATTGTTCCGCTACATCACGATGCTCCTTCTGTGTTGCCTTATCGCAACGAATGTCAATATAATGAATCCAGCTACGCAGGGTTCCATTCATGTACAGTTTAGAGCCTGTAAGACCTTCTGGCAGAAGTGCTCGTGCGACCTCTTTAGCGATCCCTTTATTGAGAGCAGCCTCGTACAGAAACTCAGCCTCCTTGGTCAGTCTCTGCTGCACTCCGTCCCACCAAGTGGCTAGGTAACGATCATTCTCGTTGCCATAGATGTCTAGGGCTAGACTGTTCTGGCGATTAACCATGTCCTGCTTACGGCACTCACGAGTCTCAAAAGCCTCTGCCGTAGCATAACGCTGGCTGAACTCTTGGAAGCTGAAGCTCCGGTGTCTCAGGATTTGACGAGCAATGTCTCTGGTGGTTTCAATCTCCATGCAGACATTGACCATCTCAAATGGACTCCAGTGCTTGTTCTTAACCAAGTACTTGAGAAGTTTTGAAGCCGTCTGAGGGTTGTTCTGGTTCGCTGGATTGCTTACCCTCGCCATGTACGCTATCTTCTCCTCCGCTTGTGGTGTCACCCACACTAAGTTCACCTGGGTCATATTTTATTCCTTCCTCAACTGCGGCTTTTAAAGCCTGCATAATACCGTACAACAATAAACTTTGTCTTTCTTCGCTTGTTAAGTCAAAAGAAAAGTCTGCTGAACCGTCTTCATTTTCACGTATTAGGTGTACTTGCATTTCTGAAGTTCCTTACAAAATAATCAGCATCAACGACCACAAGAGGCTTACACTGATTCTGTTTAATGAATACCACAGGCTCATAAGTTCCGTGTGAGCAGGCTTGGTTGTAAAAGTCATACACGGCGATACGAGCATAACTCTTGCACTCAAGTTGCCAAGGATATATCTTACGAGCCGCAGGAGAGAGCATTACGTCCTCCCCACCAGCACCCATAGAGGTAGACTTAATATCGTCTAATTCAAGCTCTGGAGCGTGTTCTAGAAGCCTTGCTGCTGCCCACTTCTGTAGGTTCCGTCCTTTAGCTTTGGCACTAGAAGTCTTCATGCCTTAGTCCTCTCATACTGATGCAACAAAGACCCAAAAGCATCAGTGTATTCCTCATCATGGTTGGTCTTACCCATCGTAAACAGAATTGCATGAACTAACTCGTGACAGAAGGTCTGCTGAGTCATTTGCTCATTCATTCCTGCTTTGATTCTGATTTCTTGACTACTGGGGTCACAGATTCCGTAATCGCTAAGTCCCTCAACGTGCCTGACTGTCCAGTCGAATCCTGCGAGGGTAAAGGAGGAAGCCACAACTGGTCTGGATGGCGTCTTAACCATAACAGTACACCGTTTTCGGTAACTCGCTCAATATTACCATCATACGCTTTAACACAAGCATCATAATGTTCCCTTTCTGTTTTACAGTCTTGTAAGATCTTCTCAGCCTTGACAGGGCCAATGCCTTTGATGCCGATGATATTGTCTGTTCGATCTCCGGTCAGAATCTGAGTGTAGAAACTACGGATTCCTTCCTCTTCCGTGACATAGTACTTTTCCTTCTTAACGAAGTTATAGTGCCAGCCTTTGACCTGATCGAAATCTTTATCAATCGAGACTATCCAGCATTTGTCTTGCTCTTTCGTGGCTTCGATGGCGATGGCATCATCGGCTTCTTGTCCTTCGACGAGTTCTGCTCCGAGTCGCTGGAGGTAGTCTCTGAGTCCATCGTAGTGCTTTGGCTTTTGGAAGTCTTTTCGGTTTCCTTTGTATGGGGCTGTTGTCGCCACCATTTGTCGAAAATTCCCTTTGCCGGTGAGATAGGCTTTATAGTCATCGCAGTTTAGTTCCGTATAAACTATTTCAAAGATGAGTTCTTTAGCTCTTGCAAAACAGATTTCCTCTGTCTCCTCTTCTGACGCAAACGCTACCCGATAAACGATAACGTCTGCGTCAATAAGAGCTAGCTTGGGAAGCTCAGATGAGATCATCGTCTTCTTTAGCGTCTGGGACATAGGTACGAACCTCAGTCACAGTCAAGAAGGTTTTCTCAGAGTTTCCCACGATGCTGGGTGACATACCGAATTTAGCACTCATCTTGTGCTTGTATGCACTCACGAGAGCTTCGCACTTGGAACCATTACCGATAGCATCAACTGCCACGGGATTGCCCTCTTTGTCCAAGGGCTTGAACAAGAACTTGCTCTTGATAACAATGTAGTTACCTTGGGAGTCCTTGTGTTTCACACGGATACCAAGGCCAGCAAGCTTAGCCACATCATCGTCAGGGATGTTACCGATCACGCATTCATAGCGGTCGTTGTCAGCGTTAAAAGCTTTATTGAACTCAGCCATCCATTTAGACCAGAACAGCTCTCCAGAGATTTTAACGGGTTTAAGATCACTCATTTTTCAATTCCTTTGAAAGTTAATAAAACGTCTGTCTTTCCAGACTGTCAGTTAAGAGTCCTAACTTGGTTAAGTTGGAACTCGTGCTCTTCTATGTATTCTATCGCAGTTAATAGAATCATGTAAATTTGATCCATTTCAATGTTGCGTGTATGCGACACCATGAAACTCTCACCCTTAATGTCAATCACGATTCTAGCATCGTAATCAGTGGGTAGCTCGCCAGTTGGCTCCATATTTGTATTCTCCGTCCAAAGGACAACGTAGTTTATAAAACAGACCAGCCTCAATGATGGATTGCTTTGCAGCCTCTCCAGTCACTTCAGCCAACTGAGCAGGAACCTCAAACTGCCATTCATCGTGAACATTAGCGACCATCTTCACAGGCCACTTGTTGAGCTTTATTTTATCATTAAAAATCACCAGTGCCTTCTTCATCACAATAGCCCCTGCACCTTGTAGGAGACTGTTAAGAGCTGCGTGTTCAGATCGTACCCAGATCCTACGTCCATCTAGTCCAGGTACGTAACCTTTGGCAGAGAATCCTGCAACCCTGGAAAGTAGTTGTCCAAGAGCCGGGGTTTGCTTGAGGAACTTGTCCTTGAGAGCAGCTCCATCTCTTGCACTGCCTCCAACGATAGAGCCAATCTTTGAATCTCCTGCGCCATAGAGGAACGCATAGATAAAAGTTTTAGCAAGGTCCCGTGTAGCAAGTCCCGCTGCTCGTTGGTTAACTGTGTGAACATCTGTTCCATCTTTAGATGATCCTTCAGTGACAGTTCGTACATAATCTTCATCCTTCATATAATGAGCAAGCATACGTAACTCAAGGCCGCTAGCGTCACAACCAACCAATACATTACCATTTTCTACCGTCCAACATTGTCTACATTCAGGGCCATACAAGCTACCAGCGTTAGGGATCTGAGCCATGTTAGGCTTAGAGTGAGTCATACGTCCTGTCACAGCCCCGTTGGTGATAACCTTGCCGTGTACTCGTCCGTCTGGTCCCATAGCTTCTAACCAAGATTCTATCTGAGCAATCCTCTTCTGCAAGAGAAAATAGTCTGCAATTATTTGCCCTTCGGGGAACAAAACTCCCCTTAAAGTGTCCTCATCTACCAAAGGTTGTCCTGTTGGGGTCAACTTCTTAGGCTTCCATCCAAGCTCAATCAGCTTTTCTCCGATTTGCTTTCGTGATCCAGGATTGAAGGTAATGATCTCGTCCTTGAGTCGCTTTCCTGTCTTTTCTGAGACTCGCTCAAAGGTGACTGGAGGCCATCTCTCCTGCATTTGCTCATATATTCCAGCCAGTTTTGTCTTGAGGTCAGTAAGTAAACAGGTTGCATGGATTGTGTCCAGTTTAAATCCGTTACGCTCTTGTTGAGCAATGATTGCTGCCACTTGGTGCTCTAGTTCCAGCGACTCAGAAGAGAATCCCTTTTTCTCCAGCGAAAGTGTCAGAAACTCATACGTTTTTTCCAAAACGTCAACATCTCGGATGCAGTAGTGCTCAAGCAGCCCATCAATGGGTTTATCAAAACATTCACCAGGATACTCCTCTCGTCTGTTCATCATCCAAGACCACACAGCAGGGTAGTCAATCTTTTGAGTACCGCTCTGCTTTCCGTAGCTTTCCAAGCTGTGTCCGTTCTCTCTCGTTGGCTCTAAGAGCCTGCTTGCTACTAATGTGTCGTATGTCTTCTTCAATCCGATCTTCGTATTCCATAACCTGTTCAAGTGAAAGAAGTCGAATCCGATCCCATTGTGAGCTATCAGGAGTGTAGCCTTGCTTAGATAGTCGTTTAGGCCATTTGGATTTTTCCATACTTTAACTTCTCCGGTTTCAAGGTGTTTTGTGACGAGTAAATGGATCGTACTGTGTAACAGGTTCGTCTCGATGTCCAACGCTATTTTCATGGCTTGCTTTCAGTTCCTCGTACTGGTGGATCAGCGTCTGATACTTGGATTGTAACTCATAATACTTGCCTTCCAGGTCGATTAACCTTCCAACTAATGTGTCAATGTCCATCATTTTAAGTTCATCCATAGCCCCACTTGGGCAAAAGCGTAACCAACCCAGATCATACCATTAGGTAGATCCCCTTTGAGCCACTGGAGAGTGCCTACGATAGCGTAACCCACACCTGTAGCTCCTACGATTATGTGTTCAATCATAGTTCAATCCTAATTCCTTAGCATTTTCTGCCTTCTTATTCAATGCTTCGTTAGCAAGATACTTCTGAGCATCCTCTACGATCTTTTCTACATCCTTCTTACCGAAGATAGTGTCCCATTTACGTGCATATTCCTCCTCCGCAAGGATAAAAGGATTAACTGCTTTTTCCTGTGTCATAGATCCTCCAGTTTAACTTCAAACATTCTACCAGTATCCACATCATAACGCAGATCACAGGCAGGCCCAGTGAGACCACTGTAGCGGTTCTTCGCCACTGCTACCTTGGTGGTATGCCTCTCAGTAGCGTCTGCACTCATGGAGTTACGCTCCAGGGTAATCACAGCGTCTGAGAGCTGTGCAATAGCTCCCGAGCCTCGCAGTTGACTCAAAGACACTGCCTGCCCATCCTCATGGCCTTGGTTGCCGTTAGGACGCTTCAGGTGCGACACAACAATCAAAGTAATATTAAGTTCCTGCACAAGTGTACGCAGGCGAGTCATCATTACATCAATGGCCTTGCGCTCGTCTCCGTTATCTTGACCAGAAATGATGATAGATAAATGATCGAGAAATACAATCCGACAATCACAAGCCTTTGCCATGTACCGGATGCGATTAATAATGTTGTCAGCAGAAGTGCTACCGAAATGGTCAAAAAGATAAATACGATCAGTCCCAAGAGTATGCTGGAAAGCATCATGTAACTCCTCTGTTGATACTTTGGTGTCGGGCAGGTGCAGGAGCTTGTTAGCTCTCAAGCTCATAATGCTCCTGGCAGTCTTCCTCACAGATTCCTCCAAAAACATACCGCCGATGTTCCACTTCGTGGTGTTCAGAATATGGTAGAGGATCTCTCGCAAGAATTGACTTTTACCCAACCCAGAGCCTGCGGTGACTGTAACGAGTTCAGCAGGTCGGAACCCATACAGCAGAGAGTTCAGCCCCTTGAAGGGGTACAGAGCCTCCGCAGGTTGCTCTGGTTTGCTTACTTCATCCCAGAGTGACGAGGCAGCAACAATTCCGTCAGGGACATACGTCTCAGCCTTCCACCAAGAATCGACAAAAGACTTCGTTTCACCAGATTTAAGATAATCACAGGCATCCTTACAATCTTGAATATGTTTAACAATCTTGGCCTTAACACCGAACAGTTCAGCAACCTCCTCTGCTGCTTTCTTCCCAGGTTCATCAGAATCAAAGCAGATCACCACGCTGTCAAAGGAGTCCAACCACTCAAAGTTAGCTTTACAGTCCTTCAAGGCACTCTGAGCACCATTCTTGATAGACACCACAGGCCACTTGCTACCCAGCATCTGGAAGGCCGCTAGTGCGTCCAGTTCACCCTCCACCAGCGTGACGTACTTGCCACCCTTGTGGAACAGGGATTGACCGAATAGGGTAGATTTACCCCAATGTCCCTCCACCGAGAAGGTCTTATTAGCCACTGTACGCACCTTGGAGGCCACATAAGCACCAGTCTCATCAGCATACGGATAAATATGCTTCTGACCTGTCTGAGTGACTTTGTAATGCTCGCAGGTGTCCCTGGTGATCCCTCTATCGGGGATCGGTTTAACTTCGCCTTCAGTTTTCATTTCTGGCTTCGGTTTAGATTGATAACTAGCAACTGCTTCTTCTAAGGATTCTATCACCCCACAGGAAAAGCAGTAGGTGTGCCCATCTGAGTAGAGAGCATTAGCATCAGAGGATCCGCAGTGTTCACAGGCGATGTGCCTGACGAATTCTGAGGTGGTATCGTGGATCACTGGTTTTTACTCCTTAATTTGGCTTCTATGGCTTTGACAAGGGACTTTAAGTCGCCGCCATCCCAATCAATTTCATCCTCATCCGTCAGCCCAACCCATTCACGCTGTGGTTGTGCGTCCAGCGTATTGCTGGACTTAATTGAATCCAATGGATTCAATGGGGTGGTGTAGAGGGGAATGTCCTCGTAGCCTTCTGTTCGCTGGTGGCCGTCACGACCAGAGTCTGCTGGACGTTTCAAAGAAACAGACCAGTTCGGCCAATCACAATAAGGCTTGCAACGCCACATCCACGCCACCGGCTGATCGAAAGTTTCTTTCGATTCAGTTGAGCTTTGCTCAACGTCCTGCTTCTCTTCTTCTGCTATGGCTTTACAAAACCTGTTATAAGCGTTTTCAGCCCCTTTAGGCAGAGTGTGCCCCTTGAGTGCCACAATCAGTTCAATTGCTTCTTGCCTCATTGCGGCTCCCTATGCACGATCACAGAAGCCCCTGTTTCAGGGTCTGTATAGTTAGTTTCAGGCCCACACCAGCAAGTAGACCCATCTGTGATGTGCTCTTGCTTCTCTTCCTCAGTCGGTGGTTCGCCTACATCAGCAACCCAAGCATCTGGCTTTTGAGAAAAGCAAAGACATGCCTCAAACTCAGGATCATCCTTTGTGATTTCAAGAAAGTCCCATTCAGGACAATAATGACGCTTCTCTGCCTCTGCGATGGCTTGGCGTAGAACGTCTTCAAGTTGAAATATAGGGTTGTGTGCAAACGAAATTGCTTCTCGCGTTGCTTTGTTTACGCGGTTGGCAAACGTAGGAACTTTCCACCACAATGACTTAAATTCCTGAACGTATTCCAGCGCCTGTTTCATTGCTTCTATGCTCATGTCGTTTTTCCTAAGGTTTTGCGACACATTGTTGCATCATGTCGCTGGTGGAAACATTCATTTAAAACCCCTCATCTGAGCCTTTATTTCCTGTAGGGCTATCTCAGCCCCTACCCCATAGTTTTCATGCGATCCTAGGGTGCTTTTAATCGATTCTAGGAGCATTCTGTTGCTCACCGCTTCCTCGGCACATTTGAGCAGGAAAGATTCCTCTGGCAACGTGTATTCCATGATGACTTTCATAAGTACTCCAGTGTCACTTAAGTGACAGTTTAATGATGGTTAAGACAAAAACAAAGAAAGACAACAACATTAGATGTCTTCCTCTAATTTATTGCTTTTAGCTTCTTCTCTTTGAATCTTCATGTTCCCAACGTCTGCAAGGACGTTATCCATCCCGTATTTGTCAAAAATATCGACAATATCATTAATCGTTGACCAATACCATGATTCTTCAATCAATTGCATCAATTCATCAGTGCTTTCGTTTTCCATGGTTACCCCTTTATCTTTAAAGTTAATATAAGACAATAAACATTAATGATTTATTAATCATTGATGTCTTCTATGCTTCTAAGTACTCTATAGTTATTATATAGTACGTCTTCTGTCCCTTCGGTGCTCAGATGGTCATCAAAGTCCCCACCAGTGGCAAGGTCTTTACGTTCAGCCACCGGCAGGTTAGTGTCAATGGATGCAAAACAAGGATTGCATAGGTCAAAGTAAATCCTGGTATGTCTTATCCTCCTAGTTGATTCAAAATCAGTTAAAACCTCATTACAGCATTGACAACGCATCATTGTTCTCCTGTTGCTTTGGCGATGGCGGCGCGGGCGTTGATCACACAGTTGTACTCAGCGCCTTCCGTCTTTGGCGCGTATGTGTGGAATGCCTTGACCATGGTTTGCAGAGCCTCCAACAATTCAGGCGCGGCGGCGATCAGGCGAGCATCCTCCTCGGTCAGCGTGTTCTTAGAACAGCATCCGCACCCTGTTTCAAAGATAGGGCTTTCGTACTCTTCATCAGTATAAACCCCTTGGTCTTTGTATCCAAACCATGGCCCTGGTGTGTGTTTACTCATGTTAAAATCCTCGATTTAAGACGTTTTTAGGCTAAGTGGCTACCCACCCCTTACCTACCTTAAAATAATCGCTCCTGGGCCCGTTTAAGGGCTTTTAGGGCTATTCTAGTGGTCGATCTGGCATGACAATCAGGGATTTAGTGATTTTCTTGCGATTATAGTCCTCCCTGAAGCACACAAACTCATCTGTCCCCAATTTAGCAACATAGGCGTCTGAGTGCCGGGTGGAATAACATCGGGATTGTGCTCCCTGGTGTTCCACGTCATTGTAATACGTGCTCAGACGATAACCAATGACCCCGGACAAGGCCACAGCAGCAATTGACCCCAAAAGCCAGATTATACGCTCAGTATTGCTCATTTTTCTCCCTTTCGATGTGCTTATAGTAGGCATCCATGGCCTTCTCTGTCACCATTGTGTCCATTATTGGCATAATGTCAACATCTCCCAGGTAGACAGCCTCAATATAAGGGTCTGCCCATTCGTATTCACTATTCGACTTTGAATCGTACCGCCAATGGTACTCAAAAGCTATTGTCACGTCCACAGGTGTGCTCATATTCGGTGGTGTCCATTCAAAAATATAGGTGTTTAATACGTTCATGCTTGCACCTCTTTAGCCATTAAACGATTAAGACAATCACACAATTCATCCAGGCTATAAGATTGAAACACAATCCCACCCCCATAAGATTTATTATGGTATTTGCGTCCACCGGCTTTATTGGCAAGCTTACAGGCCATGGCGTAACGCTCTGACAGCCCGTATCCAATACCCTTGTCAGACCCGTGTACGTCAAGGGACAGAAAATGGCACACATAACGAGGGTTTCCGTTTACGTCATTACGCACACGTTCAAAAGCATTACTATCGATTGTTTTCATGATTGCATATCCTTTGCAAGTTGAATTTAAGACAGGGACAGGTTTACATTGGAAAAATTATGTGTTGCATCCTCCCAGGGCTCTACAAATGCACAGGTTGCACCTGATTTGCTATTGTATCGTGTGGTGTCCCCGTAATCGTTGACCTTGTGAAACCCAAGGCCAGAATCACGATTGATACGGACAATGGCACCCCTAATCGTTGAAGCTTTGACCTTGTGTCGTGTGACCCAAGAATAGTTAGCCTCGCCTCCGAATGTATCGGTGATTTCAACGAAAAGAATGAGTGTTTCATGGTATCAATCCTTGATAAGTGAGTGATGCAACATCGCACCCCAAAGCCCCACACGTGAGGCTATCGGTTGAAATGTTTACTGGTCTAAAGTCTTTAGAGGCCACAATGCGCCATTAGACATTTCGACATAGTGTGTGCCATGCACAAACCCTATGCGACACATTCTAGCCTTGATCGCTCGTGCATAGGCATAGGATCGCTTGTGGTCTGAGTCGCTCAGGTACAGACTCGGGTCTGTGGCATGGTTATAAGCAGAGCACAGGCCAATAATGGTCGTCCCTGCTTTCCACATAGACCCGTTGGATTTGTAGACAACAAACTGTTTCATGCTTCCCTCACTTGGTTAAAACGTCAAAATACGCCAGAGCAGCCATTGTCAGGCAGAGGCCGATTGCGATTGCTAGTATGTAGTCCAGGATTGATGATTTCATGTGCGTGTTTTTGTAAAAAATTAAACTGACAACGACAAGCCGGAAATGCGATAGCACTGCCCGCTGGGCAATTCAATGTCAACGACACCAAACGGATGCACGTCAATGATTTTTCCCTCAACCATGCGACCAAATAAAGATGTCTTAATGGTCTGGCCGATATGGCGCTTTTGACGGTTTGCGGCCACCGTGGCAAAAGTTTTCGCTTGAGTTTGTGATGTGTATTTCATGGTGACCTCAAAGGTTAGACATTACAGTTGTGAATTTTACATCGACAGAATCAATGAGGCGTGTCCAGTAGGACAACTCATCGAACACTCGGTCAAAGTTGGCAGACGACAACCCGATAGGTGTCTGCTCGCCTCCGATCATCAGGGAACCTGTGACAGTGAATTCTATAGGATCGAGAGTGTCCCGATCCAGGGTTGTGCAGAATGTGAGTGTGTTCATGGTGCTGATCCTTTGCAAGTTAATGTCCGTTGCGGACGTTATTTATATTGCACGTACCATGCCAACCCGCTTTTATTGAACCTTTAGGTTTATGTTTTAGATTTTAGTTAATACTTTATTGTCACAGTTTATAATCTGCAATACTTTTGATGTATAAATTTACTGTGCTTTTATGGTGCATTTTATGGCACGCTTCTTGCCCTATGCACCATTATAGGACAATGCACAAGGTTAGTGCACCATTATTGTGCTAGATACTTTAGATGTTAACTATCTTGACTGGATTGTTAGGGTAAACCCCTAGTACCCTTTAGAAGCACCTTCACCGACCCTCACCTGCACCCAATTGAGAATGATTCTCATTTACTATTGACCCACTGGTCAGTAACCTTATTGAGAATCCATTATCATTAGCGTTAGTGAGCACTTACTAGCACTCTGGTGACGTGAGTGCTAACTAACTTAGTTACTGACTAGTGAGTCATTAGTGGCCAGGTGAGTGAGTGCTTACATAGGGGGGAGGGTCTTCTCTGGAGTGTTTACTTTTGCGGGAGCCCCTAAAGCACACAAAAAAGAGTATACAAAAGTAACCAAATAGTACATTTAATTGGGGACAGATGAAGATAACGTAAGTTATTGAAAGATAAAGACAAATAGACACAGAAGACATAATTTAACATAATATTGTAAAAGGAGACTATGAAGCGGCAGACGTGCACCCTTAATGGGGACTATAAAGTGAAGCCTTAATCAGTAAAAAGACAATAAATCTTAAACTTTTGTCATAAAAAGCTTGACAAGTGCATAAAAGTATGCTAAAGTATCTTTAGAGTATACTTAAAAGCATTAAAGTATACTTAAATGTACTCTAATACGTTAAAGTATACATTAATGTTAAATATTAATTATTTATCTATACATTAATGTATACATTAAAGTATAAGGGCACTGTAAGAATTTTTGTCTTAACATCTCCTTGAAGGGTAAAGATGGAAACGGAACCAAAGAAACGTGGTCGTGGAAGACCCAAGAAGGGTGAGATTGTCGCCCTTAAGAAAAAGAATACTGGTGTCATAGGTCGTCCCAAGGGTGATACGGCTATCATCAATGAGTACAAACTCAGGATGCTGAATTCACCCAAGAGCGCAAAGGTGCTTGAAGCTATCTATGATGCTGCCTTGGATAACGAACATAAGAATCAAGCTGCTGCCTGGAAGTTGATTGTCGATAGGATTGTTCCTGTCTCAGCTTTTGAGGCTTCAAAGCAGGGCGGTAGTACCCCAAGCATCAGTATCAACATTTCTGGTCTCCAAAGCCCTTCTGTTGGCCTTGATGAGCCTATTGAGATGGTAGAAGATGTCACGGATGTGGAAATAAAAGATTATGACCAGTCTTAATTTCCAACTCCTGAAGTGGCAACAGGAAGTATTTGGGTCTAAGAAACGATTCAAGGTGGTTGCAGCAGGTCGTCGATGCGGTAAGTCCAGGTTGTCTGCTGTTACCTTGTTGATTGAGGGTTTGAATTGTCCTGACGGTTCAGCGGTGATGTATATCGCTCCTACGCTGGGACAGGCTAGGTCGATTATCTGGGACTTGCTCCACGAGCTGGGTAGGCCGGTGATTAAGTCCAGTCACGTGAACAACCTTGAGATCACGTTGGTAAACGGACGAAAGATTCTCATCCGTGGGGCTGATAATCCTGATTCCTTGCGTGGTATGTCTCTGACTTATGTGGTCTTGGACGAGTGTGCATTCGTTAAGCAAGATGTTTGGGAAAAGATTATCCGAGCTTCTTTGTCTGACAAAAAAGGTAGAGCCTTGTTTATATCCACTCCTTCTGGGAGGAACTGGTTCTACGATGTGTTTAAGTTAGGGCAGGAAGAGGATGAGGAGTGGAAGAGCTGGCACTTTACCACCAAGGACAATGAAACCATTGATCCGAAGGAGATTGAGGCTGCTCAGAAGACTCTCAGTTCTTTTGCCTTTAAGCAGGAATACCTGAGTTCCTTCGATACCGCAGGAGCTGACGTATTCAAGGAAGAGTGGTTCAAGGAAGCAAAGGAGCCTCAGTTTGGGGCTTACTATGTTGCTGTGGACTTGGCTGGGTTTGAGGATGTAGCCAAGAATGCTGGAGCAGCCAAGAAGAAACTTGATGAGACTGCTATTGCTATTGTTAAGTTATTGGATAACGGTGATTGGTGGGTTCATAGCATTGAGCATGGTAGATGGGACATTAGACAGACTGCTGTCAATATTCTAAAAGCTATCAGAGACTTTCAACCGAGTGCTATCGGTATTGAGCGAGGAGCATTGAAGAATGCAGTGCTTCCTTATCTTAACGACTTGATGAGAAAGAACAATATCTATGCCCATATACACGATCTTACTCACGGAAACAAAAAGAAAGTGGATCGAGTTATCTGGTCACTGCAAGGACGCATGGAGCACGGTCGAGTTAGCTTCAATGAGAATGAAGATTGGACTGAGTTTAGGGATCAACTCGTCATGTTCCCTACCAATGGTGTGCATGATGACTTAGTGGATGCACTGAGTTATGTGGACCAACTAGCTGTAGCCAACTATAACGCTGACTACGAAGAAGATGAGTTTGAGATTCTTGACCCGATAGCAGGATATTAAGATGATTAAAAAAGGAAAAGAAGAGTTTGAAGGTTATAACAAACCTAAACGCACTCCAGGACACCCTACTAAATCTCATGCTGTATTAGCTAAAGATGGAGATGAAGTTAAATTGATTCGTTTTGGTCAGCAAGGTGTTCAAGGTTCTCCTGACGGTACTGCCCGTAACGAGGCTTTCAAAGCTCGTCATGCCAAGAATATTGCCAAAGGTAAGATGAGTGCTGCTTACTGGGCTAACAAAGTTAAATGGTAAGGAAACACAATGGAAGAAAATGAATACGAAGGTTACGAGGAACCAACCGAAGAAGAAAACGGTCTGGTAGATTTCGTTATCGAGCATACCAACCGTTGGCGTGATTATCGAGATACTAACTTCCTGGCTGACTGGGACGAATACGAGCGTATCTTCCGTGGTCGTTGGAATGCTCTTGATAAGACCAAAGAGACTGAGCGTAGTCGCCTAGTGTCTCCTGCTACGCAGCAGGCCATTGAGACCAGACACGCTGAGATTATGGAAGCTATTTTTGGTCAAGGTGAGTTCTTTGACATCAAAGACGACATCATGGATGTGAATGGTAATCCGTTGGATGTTGAAGACATTAAAGCAAAACTGAATGAAGATTTTAAACAAGACAAGATTATCAAAGCTGTTGATGCTATTGAGCTCATGGCTGAGATCTACGGAACTGGTATTGGTGAGATTCTTGTCAAGGAAGTGACGGCTTTCCGTCCAGCTACTAAGCCTATCCCTGGAGTAGCAGGTACAGCAGCTATCGGTGTTGAGGAATATAGCCGCATCAGTGTGCCTTTGAAGCCAGTGAATCCTCGTAACTTCCTGATTGACCCCAATGCGGACAGCATCGAAGATGCGCTGGGTGTTGCCATTGAGAAGTATGTCTCTTTGCACAAGATCGTGCAAGGGATGGAGAATGGAACCTATAAAAAAGTTGATATTGGGTCTGATTATGGTACGCAAGAACTAGAACCTACTCAAGATGAGACTCAGTACCAAGATGATAAGGTTAAATTGTTGACTTATTATGGTCTGGTTCCTAAAGAATATCTTGAAGGTGAAAAAGAAGGCGAATACGTTGAGTTGTTCCCTGAAGGTTCCCAGGCTGAAGATTATGCTAACTTGGTGGAAGCCATTGTGGTTATCGCCAATGATGGAATCTTGCTGAAAGCTGAAGCATCTCCATACATGATGAAGGATCGTCCTGTGGTAGCGTATCAAGACGATACGGTTCCTGGTCGTTTCTGGGGTCGTGGTACGGCTGAGAAGGCTTACAATATGCAAAAAGCCATCGACAGCCAGTATCGTTCCATGCTGGACTCTATGGCCCTTACCACCGCCCCTATGGTGGCTATGGACGCTACCCGACTGCCTCGTGGTGCTAAGTTTGAGGTTCGTCCCGGTAAGGCAATCCTGACCAACGGCGCACCGTCAGAGATCCTGATGCCGTTCAACTTTGGGCGCACGGATGGAACCAACGCTGCTGCTGCTCAGAACTTTGAGCGTATGCTGCTTCAGGCCACGGGAACTGTGGACGCATCTGGTATGCCCACCAATGTTCCTCGTGATGCTGGCGCTAGTGGCATGAGCATGGTGTTGGCTGGAATTATCAAGAAGTACAAGCGTACCTTGAGTAACTTCCAGGAAGACTTCCTGATTCCGTTCATCAAGAAAGCTGCTTTCCGCTATATGCAGTTTGCCCCTGAGCGTTATCCGTCTGTGGATATGGAATTCATTCCTACTGGTGTGTTGGGAATTATGGCCCGTGAATACGAGCAACAACAGTTTATTGGGTTGTTGCAAACCCTTGGCCCTGACACTCCAGTGCTCCCGATCATCCTCAAAGGTATTCTGGCTAACAGTTCCTTGTCCAACCGTGGTGAACTCATGCAGGCTTTGGACAAAATGAGTCAACCTAATCCTCAGGCTCAGCAAGTTGCCATGCAACAACAGCAGCTCCAACAAGCGTTGGTGCAGGCTCAGGTGCAAGAAGTATCTGCCAAGGCTGCTAAGGAGCAGGCAGAGGCTCAGAAAGCCCTGATTGAGGCTCAGATGATCCCTGAAAAGCATCGAGTTGACATCATTCAGGCTGCTGCAACGAACATTGACAAGAGCAGTGACTTCGATAAACGCCTGAAATTGGCTGATGTGATGCTAAAAGAGAAGCAAGTTAACCTAAAAGCGGCTGATATTGCCTCAAATGAGCGTATTGCAACCCTACAAATGATGAATAAACGTCAAAAAGCATAAAAATGCTTGACAAAGTACTACATTTTGGTGTAGTATTCGTTATTATTAACTAAAAGGTTCTCCAAATGGACAAAGAACTACAAGTTTACTATGAAGAGATGTTTTCGATGATGGCTACCAAAGGGTGGTCATTATTGATGGAAGATTTCCAAGCATTGAAGACTAGTTTAAACGATTTATCTACTGTCACGGACACACAAGATCTTTATTTCCGTAAAGGACAGTTAGATATTCTTAATCTGGTTCTCCAGCGCAAGGAGATATGTGAGAAAGCCTTTGAGGAGCTTCAACATGAAGAGAATGTTTGAGTTCTGCTGTGAGGATTATCACGTAACCGAGGCTTATGTGGAAGATAGTGTCCGAGTAAGGGCTTGCCCAATCTGCTCACAAGATGCTAAACGCATAATCTCAACACCCATGTTTAAGTTAGAGGGGATTACAGGTCAATTCCCAACAGCTTATGACGCATGGGAGCGTAAACGGGCTGAGAAATTAGCTATTGAACGCAAACATAACGGAACGGAAAACATTTAGTCGTTCCATTTTATAAGAATCCTAGAACCGTTAATTCGGCAGGAAAGGTAAGTATGGCATTGATTGACGAAGAAATTGAGAAGCCGAGTGAAATCGAGGCTGAAGAGCAAAAGCAGATCCAACAGGAGGTAACTCCTGAACCTGTAGTCCAACAGATTCCTGAGAAATACTCAGGCAAGAGTCTAGAGGATATTGTGAAGATGCACCAAGAGGCTGAAAAGCTGATTGGAAGGCAGGCACAAGAGGTTGGTGAGATGCGAAAGCTCGCAGACCAGCTTATTCAGCAGAACCTCAATAAAGAGCAACCAGTTGCTAAACAAGAAACAGAGATTGACTTCTTTGAAGATCCGAAAACAGCGGTTCAAAAAGCAGTTGAGACTCATCCAGACATTATCGCTGCTCGTGAAGCTGCACAACAGTTCAAGAAGATGCAGACTCAACAGATGCTTCAACAAAAGCATCCTGATTTTGCAGAGGTGGTAGGAGATGGTGAGTTCCAGGAGTGGGTTAAAGCCTCTCCAATCCGATTGAATATGTTTGCTATGGCAGACAGTCAATTTGATTTTCAAGCTGCCGATGAATTGTTGAGCACTTTTAAGCAGATCCGTGGTGTAAAAGCCAAAGAAACTGCTGATGCAGGCCAAAAGATTCTTAAACAAAATCTAAGGGCTGCTTCCGTTGATACGGGAGGCACTGGAGAATCTTCAGCCAAAGTCTATCGCCGTGCTGACCTAATCCGGCTAAAAATGACTGATCCTGACCGCTATGAACAGCTTCAGCCTGAAATTATGAAGGCATACGCTGAGGGCAGGGTTAAATAACCAAACCTTTAGGAGTTTTATAAAATGGCAAATACTTTTTCCGGCGCAAATGCCGTAACCACCACCAGCGCAGCGAATTTTATTCCTGAAGTATGGAGTGATGAGATTGTTGCTTCGTACAAGAAGAACCTGGTTATGGCTAACCTGGTTAAGAAGATGAACTTCAAGGGCAAGAAAGGTGACACCGTTCACATTCCTAGCCCTGTGCGTGGTTCTGCTTCTGCCAAGTCTGCTGCTAACACCGTTACGCTGATTGCTGAGAGCGATAGCGACATCGCCGTGTCGATCAACAACCACTACGAATACTCTCGTTTGATCGAGGACATCGTGGAAGCTCAAGCTCTGTCGAGCCTGCGTGGTTTCTACACGGAAGATGCTGGCTACGCCCTGGCTAAGCAAGTTGACACCAGCCTGATCCAGTTGGGCCGTGGCGCTAACGGTTCCAACGCTGCTAACCAGCAGTACTCTGGCGGTCTGATCGGTTCTACCGGCGCTGCTTACACCTACAGCTCGTCTAACGCTGCTGCTATCGCTGACGCTGGTATCCGTAAGGCTATCCAAGTGCTGGACGATAACGATGTGCCGATGGACGGTCGTTCGTTGGTGGTTCCTCCGGTTGCTCGTAACTCTATGTTGGGTATCGCTCGTTTCACCGAGCAAGCCTTCAAGGGCACTGGTTCTACCCTGATGAACGGTGAGTTTGGCGACATCTATGGCGTGAAAGTGTTCGTTTCTACGAACTGCGACACCACTGCTGCTACGACCCCTGACAAAGTTGCTCTGCTGTTCCAGCGTGACTTCTCTGTCCTGGTTGAGCAACTGGGTATCCGTTCGCAGACGCAGTACAAGCAGGAATTCCTGGGTACTCTGTTCACCGCTGATACGCTGTATGGCGTGGCTGAGCTGCGTGACAAGAACTGCGTTCCGCTGATCGTTCTGGCTTAATAACTATAAAAACTTAAGCTTGCACCCCTAAGGCTCCATCTCAAAAGGATGGAGTCCTTTTTAAAGAGCCCTACGGGGCTTTTCAGAAAGGAAACACAATGGCTACATTTAAGATGATTAATAACGATGATCCCAACCGTTACGCTGTAGTGACACAAGATGGGGACATTAAGAGTTTCCGTGATAATCCTGAATGGGAAGAAGTTGTTGAAGTTGTAGAAGAGCCGAAGAAGAAATCAAAATCTAAAGAAGAGCAATAATGGCTTATTCTGATACAGATCGACAAGCAGCGCAAGCATTCCAAGACTGGTTGAACTCAGGCAACCAGTGGATGTGGGATTTAGCAAAATCAAACCCACTAGGGTATAAAGACGAATGGGATTGGTTTTTTGCTGCACAGCCTCAGTTGGCCCCATACCGCGACGCCATAATGAACTATCAGAAGGTTCTTGCCGAACCTGCTGCGCCAACGCCTGCACCAACTCCAGAGCCAACTCAGACTCAAACTCAGACACAAGCTCCTGCTAATAGCGATCCTAATATCGGCAAGGTATACCAACGAATCCAAGATATTCCAGAAGGATATGAGTGGAGAGGATCTGGTCTAGGTACTCCTATGACCAACCTGGCTGATATAGTAGCAGCAATAGAGGCAGCAAATAGAGGAGAACAAACTGATTATCAAAAACAGTTTACGTATCAAATTGTTGGTAAAAAGCCTGAAGGTGTTCTAGCTCAGGAAAGCCCTGGCATATATACGTTTGTAAAAGACGGTAAAGAATATGTTTATGCCCCCAAGGAGTTTGTCAATTATGGCGCTGTAGGCGCAGAACAAGGAGACCTCGGAAAAACGCTAAATATAAATTCTTTAATCAAGTCAAAAGACCTGCTGGATAAAGCCACTAAAACCAACATTGATCCCAAACAATTTCAGGCTGATTTCACAAATGCTGGCATTAAAGACCCGTATCAAGGGTACGTGTGGCGTAAACAAGATTATATAGATGGGATTTACGCACAAACTGGGGGCAAGCCCACTGACTATAACTACAACCCTGACGGTGCGCTTAGCCTCGGGAATAGAAATATTTATCCTGACCAATATGGTACGTACCAAGGCCAGGACGAAAATGGAAACTATATCTACAAAAAAGGCAAAAACACAACTGTTTTTGATCCTAAAACAGCCACGGGCACTATTTATTGGCCTGGAGATGATGGCGGGCTTGGCGGGTTTTTACCCTTCGTAGCCCTGCTTGGTTTGGCATTCGGTATCCCTGCCGGGCTTGAGCTGCTAGCTGGTGAGGCGGCTGGGGCGGGTGCATTGGGCGCGGGTTTTGGAGAACTTAGCGCGGCTGAACTTGCTTCTTATGGAGTAACCGCAGAAACCCTTGGCCTCGGTGCGGCTGGGGGCACATCGTTGGCTAATGCAGGATGGGATCCAAACTGGTTAGCTTCTGCTGGGCAGGGTGCTGGAGATATTGCCGCTGATCGGGCTTTAGGAAGTATTCTTGCTGACGGCGGGTTTGGCGAGCTTTCAGCAAGTGAGTTGGCTAATTTAGGTTATGATGCTTCTTGGGCTGATGCTTTAGGTTCTACTGGTTTAGAGGCTTGGGACGGCTATCAACCACCATCAAACTGGGAAACTGCTGATATGTCTCCGGTAGAGACAGCACCGCAGCCTACCACCACGCCTGAAGTACCTCAAACACCTACGACTCAACCTTCTACAACCCCTGTTGAAACCGCTCCTAATCTTGAGGGTGGCGACCTTGGAATGACTGAGGCTGAGTGGCAAGACCAGTTCTATAAAGATATTGGCATTGAGCCTTCTTCATTGTCTGATCTTCCTCCCGCTACTCAAGCAGAGATTGATGCGATCTTAAATCAAGGACCGAATGTTAGTTTGTCTGACTTGAATAAAGTTCGTCAGGCTGTTAATTTGTCTAAGTTGCTACAAGGAGCAGGTCTTTTAGGCGGTGGAGCGTTGGCTGCAAATGCTGTTGGCGGTCTTCTTGGAGGATTGACTGGAGGAACAGGAACTACTCCTGGTATTAAACCACCTACTCCATTTACTGGAACCTATAGCGGCTCTGCTAACTATAGTCCTGAGTATTATCAACAGATACAGCAAAATTACAATCGACTGTTCCCTACTGCTCCGGCTGATGTAGCAACCCCATTGCAGTCTTGGTATCAGACTAAGTTTGTTCCTGAGACAAACGTATCTAACAAATTATTTGGAGTCTAAATGGCAATCTATCGTGGACCTGGAGGCTCAGGAGATGCTACAGATGATGCTTCCAATGCGGCAGAACTGGTAATCCAGAAGGCTGCTGAAGCTGCCTCGTCTGCAAGTGCAGCGTCTTCATCTGCAAGTGCTGCCAGTTCTTCTGCGGCTTCTGCTGCCATTAGTGCTGCCAGTGCATCTGCAAGTGCTGCTCAGGCTGCTGGCTTTGTTCCCAGTGTTACAGGGAATGCTGGAAAGTATTTGACCACAGATGGATCAATTACATCCTGGTCTACAGTTGATGCTCTTCCGTCACAGACAGGCAACAACGGTAAATATCTAACCACCAACGGATCTGCTGCTTCGTGGGTAACTGTTGATGTTGGAGTAACCTCTGTTGCATTGACAGCACCAACTGGTTTGACAGTTTCTGGAAGTCCTGTAACGTCTACTGGAACCTTGGCGCTATCGTATACTGCTGGGTATTCTATTCCTACGGATACGAAGCAGACTAACTGGGATACTGCCTACGGCTGGGGCAATCACGCAAGTGCTGGTTATTTAACCACGGCAGTGGCTGCAAGCACGTATGCTCCTTTGACGGGCACTGGTGCTTCAGGTACTTGGGGTATTTCAATCACTGGTAATGCTGCTACGGTTACTAACGGCCTGTATTCTACTGTATCTTACTCTAATCCTACATGGTTGACCTCCATTTCAGGGTCAATTGTTAGCGGTAACATCAGTGGAAACGCTGCTAACGTAACTGGTACGGTTGCGATTGCTAATGGCGGTACAGGACAAGCTACTCAACAAGCAGCTATTAATGCGTTAACAGGAACTCAGTCTTCTGGAAAGTATTTAAGGTCAGACGGAACCAATTCTAGTTTGTCAACTATTCAAGCAGCAGACGTTCCTACACTGAATCAGAATACAACAGGTACGGCAGCTAATATTACTGCAACGACCAACTCAACATTGACAACCCTGAGTGCTTTGAGTCTCCCAGGTTCTCAGGTGAGTGGAAATATCAGCGGTAATGCAGCTAATGTGACTGGAACAGTCGCTATTGCTAACGGTGGATCTGGTCAGACCACGGCTCAAGCAGCCATGAATGCTTTTGCCGGTGCAGTCACTAGCGGGTCTTATCTGCGTGGTAACGGAACTAACGTAGTGATGGCAACCATCCAGGCTGCTGATGTGCCTACGTTGAACCAGAACACAACAGGAACTGCTGGTGGCTTGACTGGTACGCCTAACATTACAGTTGGAACTGTTAATGGAACAACGATTACAGCATCCACTCAGTTCAGTGGCCCTGGAACGGGATTAACAGGTACTGCAACCAGCTTGTCTATTGGAGGCAATGCAGCAACTGTCACTAACGGGGTTTATACAACAGGTACTTATTCTGATCCAACCTGGCTGACTACGTTAGCTGGTTCTAAGATTACAGGCACAATTAACGGTGGCACATATTAAAGGAAAACTATGGCTTCTACTATCGTAACTAAAAACTCCAGCACTGCTGCCGCAGTTCCTCTCACTGGAGACTTGACTCAAGGCGAGTTGGCGGTTAACGTCACTGACAAGCGACTGTTTACTAAAAACAGCGGTGGAACTGTTGTTGAGTTGGGAATTAACCCTACTGAATTGACAGTTAAAACCACTCTGAAGCTGTCAGGATCAAGTTCTGGTTATGTGGCTTTGCAAGGGGCTGCTGCTGCCGGTTCTACAACCTACACGCTTCCCTCTGCTGACGGTACTAGCGGTCAAGCATTGACCACTAATGGAACGGGTACGCTTTCTTGGGCCACGATTTCAACGGCTGCGGCAACGCCAACTGTTTTGGGTACTGTCTACGGAAAGATGACTGCTTCTGGCGCATCTCCATACTTGACTGCTCTTGGGTATAACGCCGGTGTAAGTACAACTGGAGCAAGTGTTACCGCTGTTGGTACTCAAGCACTTTATTCCAATACGACTGCCGCTAACAATACGGCAGTTGGTTATCAGGCTGCTTTTTCGGAAACTAATGGTAACTACAACACTGCCGTTGGAACACAGGCTCTTTATTCACAAAATGGTGTTGTTCAAAACGTAGCTGTTGGATACCAAGCTGGATATAGTCAGTCTACCGGAACGGGAACTGAAGGAAACTCGGTATTTGTTGGATATAAAGCTGGATTCGGAGTTACCACAGGTTATCGTATCGTAGCAATTGGTGCAGCTGCTGGATACTCAGGGACTGCGTTAACAACCGGAAATTCATGTACTTATGTCGGTTATGGCGCTCAAGCATCAGGAGCAGCTGTAAGCGGAGAATTGGTCTTATGTACTGTTAGTGCCGTTGGAAAAGGAACCAATACAGGTTTTATTTCTGCCAATGGTAGCGGTATTTACCAAGGAGGAAATTCTTCTACATGGTTGACCACTTCTGATCGCCGTTTGAAAAAGAACATTGTTGATAACAATGTTGGTCTTGAAAAATTGTTGCAAATTCAGGTGCGTAATTTTGAATATCGTTTACCTGAAGAAGTTGATCCTGAACTCAAACCAACAGATGCTGTTGAGAAAAAAGGAATGCAACTTGGAGTTATTGCTCAAGAATTTCAACAGGTTTTGCCTGATTGCGTAAGACAAGAAAGCACAGGTGTTTTGGCTGTTGATGTTGATAATCTAACGTGGTACACCATTAATGCCATCAAGGAATTGAAGGCTGAATTAGACGCAGCTAAAGCTGAGATTGCACTTTTGAAAGGAAACTGAAATGGCAACGACTTACACATGGACTGTTAATCAAATGTTTACGGTTCAACAGCCTGATCCAAACTATGTGGTAAATGTTTTGTGGACTTTGACGGGAGTTGACGGTCAATATTTTGCTTCAATCCAAGGAAGTTCACAGTTTAACAGCAATCAGTCAAGCACATTCATTCCTTACAACCAATTGACGCAAGACATTGTGATTGGTTGGGTTCAAAACCAACTTGGGCCGCAGGGAATTGCTAACTTTGAAGCCAACGTGCAGGGACAGATCAACAGCATGATTACCCCGCCTGTTAGCCCTCAAAATAGTCCTCTTCCTTGGGCTTAACTAGACATTTTGTGTATTTTATGGTATGCTCTTTGTTTTAACTTAAAGGAGTTTCCATGAACATTACACTCAATCTGGATATTAATGAAGTTCAAGGTATTTTGAAGGTTTTGGGAGATCTTCCCACTAGCTCAGGTGCTTATCCTCTGGCAATGAAGATCAAAGAACAAACTGAAGCACAGCTTCCTAAAGAAGAAAAACCAAAAGAGGAATAAATGGACGAAGTTAGCCACAAAGAGATCTACGATAGGCTGGTTCAGGTTGAACAGAAAGTAGACACCATTGATGCAAATACCAAGAGTATGGTAAGCGCCTTCAATGCTGCCTCCGGTGCTTTTGCTGTACTTGAGTGGCTGGCTAAGGCTGTTAAACCTATTCTCATCGTTGGAGCCTTCTTTGGGGCTATTTACGCAGCAATCTCACACAAGGTGTCCCCATGAAAGAAGGACTTTTACAAGGTAAAGTCTGTCCTGTAGCAACTCAGGATATTGCTGTAAACCTTAAAAACCGTAATAACGCTTTCAAGAAGTTTGGTTATGGTCCTCCCGATCCTTCGTTGCCTAACGAAGTGTTCTGGATGAAGAAAGCCAAGATGTATAACGCTCAGTCAAAAGACGTTAAAAAGATGCGTTGTGGTAACTGTGCTGCTTTTATTCAAACCCCTGCGATGCTTGAGTGTATTAAGTCAGGTATTGAGAGCAACATGGAGAATCCCAAAGAGCTGGCTTATGAAGACCAGTTTATGGAAGCAGCTAATCTTGGATTCTGCGAATTGTTTCATTTCCTCTGTGCTGGTTCCCGCACCTGTGATGCGTGGAAAGCTGGCGGTCCAATCACCAAGGAGTAATTATGGCTACTAAAATGTCTAAAGGTCAAAAGAAAATCGGTAAAGTTATGCACGAATACAAGGCTGGTGAACTCCATAGTGGTAGTAAATCTGGTCCTATGGTGAAATCCCGTCGTCAGGCTGTTGCAATCGCCCTTTCTGAGGCAGGTCTTTCTAAAGGTAAGAAGAAGAAATGAGATCAATTACAGCAGGTAATAACCTTACTGCTGCAACCCCTACAGTTATTTATACGGTTCCAACTGGCTATTATGCTAAGTGGAACCTTCTGTATGCTCTAAACGGTACTGGTTCTTCAAAGCATTTGACTGTTACATGGCGTGATGCAAGCGCAAGTGCTGATATTAACATTCTATACCAATATGTTGTCAGTTCTAAAGACTTCTTTAAACTTGACGGAGGTGCATATATGGTACTTGAAGAAGGTGATTATATAACTGTAACTTCTGAAGCTGGAAGCACTTATACCACCATTGCTACGTTTGAGCAGATTAAGAAAGAAGGAATTTAAATGTCCACGTACCTTGATTTGGTTAACAATGTGCTTACACGGCTACGTGAACCTACGGTTACGTCTGTGCAAGACACTACCTATTCTAAGTTGATTGGTGTCTATATCAATGATGCCAAAAGAGAAGTAGAGGATGCTTACGACTGGAACTCTCTAACGGATACTTTGACAGCAACAACGACTGATAGTCTTTTTAACTATGTTTTAACTGGATCAGGTACACGCTTTAGGGTTATTGACGTTTTAAATGATACCAATAACTTTCAGATGAAGTATGCAGCTACGACCTGGATGGATAGACAGTTCTTGTTGGTTGATACTGGTCATGCTGCTCCTAGTTATTACAACTTTAACGGTGTGGACTCCAATGGAGACACCCAGGTTGATGTCTTCCCTATCCCTGACGGTGTTTATACCCTACGTTTTAACTTGATTATTCCTCAAGCAGATCTCGTTAATGACACAGATCGTATCTTGGTTGCTAGTCATTTGGTAAGTATGCTGGCCTACGCTAAAGCTATTGCAGAGCGTGGTGAAGATTCAGGTATTCTTTCGTCAGAAGCCTATCAAATGTACAGACTTGCTCTGGCTGATGCTGTGGCTATTGAACGTAACCGCTATCTTGAAGAAGTTGTCTGGGTGAATCCGTAATGGCTGAGAATTTACTTACCTCCAGTATTGCTGCCCCCGGCTTCATGGGGGTAAATACTCAAGATTCCTCAGTGTCTCTTGAGTCTGGATATGCCACCGTTGCATCCAACTGTATCATTGATAAGTTTGGTCGTATCGGTGCTCGTAAGGGTTGGCTTCCTAAGCATTCATCTAATGCTGACTTAGGCTCCGCAGATATTAAGGCGATTGGCGAATTAATCGCCGCAGATGGTACATCGTATATCATTGCAGCTGGAAATAACAAGATATTTAAACTGAATGGATCAACACTTACCAAACTTACCTATGGTGGTGGCGGGGTTGCTCCTACGATTTCAAATGATAAGTGGCAGATGGCTCCTTTGAATGGAGTCTTGTTCCTGTATCAATCAGGACATGACCCGCTGGTGTTTGATCCTACGGTGTCTACAACGACTTTTAGGCGTGTTTCTGAGAAGACGGGCTACCTGGGTACGGTACAGCAGGCTAACTGCGTTGTAAGCGCCTATGGACGCACCTGGAGTGCTAATACAGCCACAGATAAGAATACGGTTCAGTTCTCTGACCTGCTTTCAGGCCATGTATTGAATACAGGTTCCTCTGGTTCACTGAATGTGGCTCAAGTGTGGCCTTCCGGTGCTGATGAGATTCAAGGACTGGCTGCCCATAACAATTATTTGTATATCTTTGGTCGTAGACAGATTCTAATCTATCAGGGCGCAAATGATCCAACTAATATGTCTTTGGCTGATACTGTTAGCGGTATCGGTTGCTGTTCTCGTGACTCTATTAAAGTTACTGGAGATGATATTATATTCTTGAGTGACTCTGGTGTTAGGTCGATGAAGCGAGTGGTACAAGAAAGATCTGCACCCTTGCGTGATATGAGCATGAACGTGCGTGATGATCTGGTCAAGGCACTGGCTTCAGAAGATTTGTCAGATATTAAAGCTGTCTATTCTGATAGTAACGCTTTTTACTTGCTTGTTCTGCCTGTTAACCATATCTCCTACTGCTTTGATATGAGAACAACTCTGCAAAACGGAGCAGCAAGAACGACTACTTGGACTTTAGCTCCTTCTGCTTTGTTTGCTAACCGTGCTAAAGAACTTCTGATCGGTACTGCTGGTTATGTAGGATCATACACAGGTAACCTGGATAATACTTCTACGTATCCTATGAGTTATTACACCAACTATTTTGATCTAGGTTCTCCTACTGCAATTAAAGTATTGAAGAAGATTAGTTTTTCTATGGTTGGAGGTAGCGGGGCTGCTGTTGTGCTTAAGTATGGTTTTGACTATAGCAACAACTACAGCTCAGAGTTCCTGCAACTGGGATCTTACACGATTGCTGAATATGGTATTGCTCAGTACAACATTGATGAGTATAGCGTTGGTGTTGTGTTTGACAACAAGAAAGTTCAGGTCGGAGGAGCCGGTAACGTGATTCAGTTAGGTGTTGAAACTAACATTAATAACTTTGATCTTTCAATTCAAAAACTAGACATATTCTGTAAAGCAGGAAGGACTCGATAATGAGTAACTATGTAAAGAGTACAAACTTTGCTGCAAAAGACAGCCTTGCATCAGGGAATCCTGCAAAGCTTGTTAAAGGCACTGAGCTTAATACTGAGTTTGACAATATCGCATCAGCAGTGTCTTCTAAAGCTGACGCATCCAATTCAACACTAACAGGAAGTGCTACGGCTGTTAATCTTACAGTTTCTGGAACATTTACTGCCACCGTAGACGGAGGGACTTACTAATGGCTACTACTACGACTGACACCAGTGGTCTTCTTAGCGGAGGCATTAATGCCCTCGGTACGTATCTGGCTGCTCAATATGGTGCTAACCAGCAGAATGCACTAGCTAACCAGCTTCTGGCTTCTGGTCAGCAGGCTGCTCAAGCGGCTCAATTCCGTCCTGTAGGTGTTACCTCTCGTTTTGGTACGAGCGGGTTCACTTACGACGATCAAGGCAGGCTAGTAGGAGCCGGTTATCAGGTTGCTCCTGATGTAGCTGCCATGCGTGAGCGCCTGATGGGTCAAGCAGGTGCAAATCTAGCCCAAGCAGGCGGTGCAGCTCAGCAGATTGCCCCTGTTGGAGCAGCAGCTCAGGGTTTGTTTAATCTAGGTCAAGGATACCTTGCAGAGTCTCCGCAAGCGGCTGCTCAGCGAGTTATGCAACAACAGCAGGCTTTATTGCAACCTGGTCGTGAACAGCAACTAGCGCAACTAACCAATCAACAATTCCAACAGGGTCGTCTTGGTTTGGGTGTTGGTGGAACCTCTGGTGCAGGCGGTAGCGTGGCTATGGGCGCTACTAACCCGCAGATGCAGGCTTACTACAATGCCCTGGCCCAGCAAGACGCTCAGTTGGCTGCTCAGGCAATGCAACAAGGTCAACAACAGACCACCTTCGGTGCTGGTTTGTTCTCCACTGGTGCTAACCTACTGGGTCAAGTTCCTGCTTATCAAGTGGCTGCTTTGGCTCCGTATACCCAGTATATGGCAGGGGCGGCACAAGCTGAAGCCTTGGGTCAGAATCCGTTTGATGTTGCAACGGCTCTGGGTGCTAAACAATCCAGCGCAGGCGCTAATGTGGCACAGATCCTAAATCAAGCCGCTCAAAACGCTAATATTCGTCAACAACAAGGTGCTACGATGCAACAACAAGCCCTCAGTGGAGGTATTGCTGGCTTGTCTGATCCTGTGGCTAAGTTGATTGGCTCCTTGACGGGTCTTAGTTCCTTGAGTCCTCTTGCTCAACAAGGTTATAATCAAGCAGTTGATTATGCTACGACTGCCGATCAAGGCTGGCTCGACTTTTAAGGAGTAACAATGGCTACAGCAGATATTTCTGGACTCTTTGGTGGTACGCTAACCCCTGAAGAGCAACAACGACAACTAACTGAGGCTCGTGCAACTCAGTTTGCACAGTTGGCTCCTTCTCAGCAACTTGCTTTTATGGGCTACAAGGCCGGTGCAGGTCTTGGTCAAGGTCTGGCACAGGCCGCAGGCGTGGATATTCAAGATCCTATGATTAAACGAGCCACCATGATGCGTCAATTGGCTCAAGGAATTGATGTATCTTCTCCAGAAGGTTTGCAACAATACGCTATTCGTTTACAACAAGCAGGTTTTAACGCTGAAGCCGCTCAACTTGGGCAACAGATATTAGCAGCTCGTAAAACACAATCCGAGATTACTCGTAATGAGCGTGAACGTAGAGCCGCTGATCCTCTTCAACAACTTATTAGAAGCGGAAAGTATACTACCGATAGTATTGAAAAATACGATCAATCAGGTAAAATTTCAGATTTGGAACTAGTTAATCCAGAAGATAAAACAGCTTTACAAGAAACTGAAGAAGGTGTTTTCCTTATTAATAAAAAGACAGGTGAAAAGATTTCACGTGTTGGATCTCCTGTCAAGCGTGGAACAAACGTAAGTGTGGGGCTTTCAACCGTTGATAAAGAAAGTAATTTGCGTAAAGATTTTACTGGAGAGACAAAAGACATTACACAGGCTGTTTCAACTGCTGGGCGTATTGAAAAACTGCTGAACATGGGTTCTTTGGGTGAAACGATTGCTCAAAAGCAATTTGCTAAGCTTGCAGGCGATAATAATATTTCTAATCGAGATGTTGAAGCACTAGCTAACTTTGGTGATCTTGGTCAGCGTTTGGCAGGCACTCTTAGCCGTTTCTTTGAAGGGACATACTCTGAGTCACAACGTCAAGAAGCTCTTAAGCTGGTTAAAGAACTTAAAGCGGCAGGATTAAGTCAATATTCTCAAAAACAGTCTCAGTATCGTGATCGTGCTAAGGCTGAGAATCTTCCTGCCGCAACAATTGAGTTTATTGCGCCTAATTTACCGGCAGAAGTTAAACCAGCCACATCCCTTCCGCCTGAAGGTACTAAACTCAGGAACAAGAAAACTGGTAAAATAGAGATTGTGCGAGGCGGTAAACTCGTTCCTTTTACGGAGTAATTAATGGCTGATCAATACAATCCGGACGATA
>Ga0208542_1000071_pt1 | contig 37121 bp, 49 predicted proteins | sample DEB08_DNA_3_FD_185495 | JGI IMG/M metagenome (GOLD analysis project Ga0208542, IMG submission 185495) | Aqueous microbial communities from the Delaware River and Bay under freshwater to marine salinity gradient to study organic matter... | ecosystem: Environmental > Aquatic > Marine > Coastal ... | reverse complement strand
TCGCCCCCTTCTGCGGTCCCGCGCATGGGAACGGGGGGCCACAACCCACCACATAGAGGCGATAGAGACGGGGGAAGGATACCTGGGCACCCATGGCAGGCTAGCGGTACAGGCTCTACTACAGGCCACTACAGGCTAGCCCCCGACGCCAGCCGGAATGCCCTCTACACGCACGGGAAGGGCCCCAGAAGGCCCACGGGCGCGCTACCCTTGGCATGTATACGCCTGAGCCGCCCTCGCAAGCCGTAGGCCCTATTACGCCCCTCTTTGCCGGTAGCTGACACCGGAACGCCCGTTCCGCCAAAGCCCCGAACAAAACCCGAAGGGGGGAGGCCCGAAGAAAACCCGAAGAAAACCCGAACAGGGCCCGAAAGCCGGGAGCCCCCCCTGAAATAGAAAGGGGGTGCGTCGTGCCGGGCTAGCCCACACACCAAAAAAGGGACACACATAGAAAGAGGCACGCACAGAGAGAGAGGTGGCGCGCCCAATAGGCTAAACCCAAGCAATTGCGCCATGTTTGACTATACCACCCACCCCCCCTTCATTTAGTGTAGCGAATGTGCGCCCCAATTTTTAAAAATTAGAACGGTTTAAAAGTTGGCTTGGTGTTTTCCCGGTGGGGCGATGTCATTTTGGTGAGTGTTTGTGCGGTGTTTTCTAGACGGGAGAAATTAGAACAATGCAGCTAGAGGAAATGGTGGGGCGTCTAAGGCGCGAGCCGGTGTTGTTTGTGAGGGCGTTATTGGGGGAGGATCCTGATGGCTGGCAATGTGAGGTAATGCAAGCGGTAGCGGACGGTGAGACGCAGATCACGATTCGGTCTGGGCGTCAGGTGGGGAAGACGACGGTGTTGGCGTGGTTGTCGATGTGGTTTTTGATGGTGCATCGGGATGCTAGGGTGTTGGTGACTGCGCCCAGTAGTGGGCAGTTGGAGGATGCGTACATTCCCGAGTTCAAGAAGTGGGTGAACACGTTGCCGCCAGAGTTGCGTGATTGTTGGACGATCAAGGCGGAGCGTTTCGAGTTCAAGTTTGATCCTCGCCAGCCGTTTGAGAACTTTATTACGATCAAGACGGCGCGTAAGGACAGTCCTGAGTCGATGCAGGGGATGAATGCGCCAAACGTTTTGGTGTTGGTGGATGAGGCTGCGGCGGTGGATGATGCGTTGTTTGAGTCGTTGAGTGGGTCATTGGCGGGTAATCGTGGTAAAACGTGCTTGTTTTTGACGGGTAACCCGAACCGCACAAGTGGTTTCTTTTACGAGTCGCATACGGTTGAGGCGGAATCGTGGAAGACGTTCCATGTGAGCAGCGAACAATGTTCGCGAGTGAGCGAATCATGGATTGGGCGCATGAAGCGCAAGTATGGTGATGATTCGGACCCGTACCGCATCCACGTTTTGGGTGAATTTCCTCGCGGTGAGTCGAACACGGTGATTCCGGTGTCGTTGGTTGAGGCTGCGATTGGGCGTGATGTGGATGAGATTGCGGATTCGCCTGTTGTGTGGGGGTTGGATGTTGCGCGGTTTGGTTCGGACTCGTCTGCGTTGGCAAAAAGGAAAGGAAATGTCTTGCTGGGCAACATTCAAACGTGGCGCTCGTTGGACACGATGCAGCTTGCGGGTCTGGTTGAGGCGGAATACGAGGCTGCGCTGGGTCCGTACCGTCCTAGCGAGATTTTGGTCGATGTTATTGGCGTGGGCGCTGGTGTTGTGGATCGTCTTCGTAGCCTTGGTCTACCTGTGCGTGGCATCAATGTATCTGAATCGCCTTCGCTCAAGGGACAGCATTTGAATCTGCGGTCTGAGTTGTGGTACAACATGAAGGCGTGGCTGGAACAGCGCGATGTGCGGCTACCGAACGACAAGGAGTTGATGGAGGAGTTGGTTTCGGTGCGCTTTGAGTACACGGATCGCGGCAAGATCAAGCTGGAGAGCAAGCAGGGCATGAAAAAGAGGGGTGCCGACTCCCCGGATCGCGCAGATGCGTTGGCGCTCACGTTTGCTTCGACGGCTGCTCGCCTGAGTGGTAGCGAAAAGTTTGATTGGCGCAAGCCCGTAAGGCGCTTGATCCCAAGATTGGTTTAACATATATTCCGCTTGTCGCGTTGTGCATCTCCTCCACAACGCCCCTAGCGCGGCGATCCCACCCCCTTCTCCCGCGCTGTGCCCCGTTGGCCGCTCCCCCCGGCTGGCGGGGCCTTTTTTATCATTGACCCTAGATTTAGTCAAGCCTAATATTTGAGGGTGTGTAACCACGAATAATGGGGCATAATGGCTTCTATCATTGATGAGATTGAGGATGCATCTGGTGTAGGAATGGAACCAGCGGAGCTTAATGAGCTAGTTAGGTCCTACATTGACGATGCGGTCAACTACGCTGATTCGCAGTTAGCGAGTCACCGTAGAGAGGCTACCCGCTACTATCGTGGCGATAAGTTTGGCAATGAAGAAGAAGGTCGCTCTCAGGTAGTGATGACTACCCTTCGCGACACCGTGCAACAGGCGATGCCGTCGCTGATGCGCGTGTTTGCGGGTTCTGAGCGCGTGGTGGAGTATGTGCCACGAACGGAGGAAGACGTTCCGGCGGCAGAGCAAGCCACAGATTACGCTAATTACGTCCTGATGCAGGACAACCCCGGCTATCGCATCCTTTGGAGTGCCTTTAAGGACGCTTTGACAAAGAAGGTTGGTATTGTCAAGGCGTTTTTTGACGATTCGGTAATTGTAACCACCCATCAGTTTACAAAACTGAACATTCTGGCCGTTCAGTCGCTGCAACAGGACCCGAATTTGGAGATTGTTGCGCTAGACGGCGATGAAATGGGCGTGGAATTCGATGTTGAGGTGCGTAGGCGCACTCCTAACAACAAAATCTGTGTTGAAGTGCTGCCCCCGGAGGAGTTTCTAATCTCTAGGGACGCTAGGGGGCTGGATGACGCCCAGTTTGTGGCGCATCGGTGCATGAAGACCCCCTCCCAGTTGATTGCGATGGGGTACGAGCCGGAAATGGTGCGCTCCCACATCACGAAAGCCGACGATCTTACGTGGAACAATGAGCGCCATGAGCGCAACCGTTTTGAGATCAGAGATTCGGGCGGATCGCGTGAGCGGGAGCGTGTTCTTTACATCGAATCGTATGTCTATGCTGACTACGATGGTGACGGCATTGACGAGCTTCGTCGCGTCTGCTGCATTGGCGATGCCCACGAAGTGGTGGCGAACGATCCGTGGGATATCCGTCCGTTTGCGGACTTCCATGTTGACCCGGAGCCGCACACCTTTGTTGGCCACGATCTAGCGGATCGCACCAAAGACCTTCAGCGCATCAACTCTGAAATCATGCGGAGTATGCTGGACTCGCTGGCGCAGTCCGTCAACCCTCGCATGGGTGTCGTGGACGGCCACGTAAACCTTGAAGACGCACTAAACAACGAAACCGGCGGGATTATCCGCATGGATGCTCCCGGAATGGTAATGCCCTACACCCAGCCGTTCGTTGGGCGTGAGGCGATGCCGGTTCTAGATATGTTTGACCGCATCAAGGAGCAGCGCACCGGGATCTCTGCCCAGTCGTCTGGACTTGACGCTGGTGCGCTCCAGAGCATGACCGCCTCAGCCGTAGCCGCGATTGAGCGTGGTTCCAAGTTGACCCTTGAGGTCATGGCCCGTAACCTCGCTGAAACCGGCATGAGGCGGCTGATGCGCGTTCTACTGCACCTGATTATTCAGCATCAGGACATGGAGCGCATGGTTCGGCTGCGTGGAACGTGGGTGCCCGTAGACCCCCGCCTTTGGGACGCCCAGATGGACGTTAGCATCAATGTGGCGCTGGGCAGCGGCTTGGAGGACCAGAAGCTGATGGTTCTGCGCGAGACGCTACAGGCACAGGTTGCTGCCATGCAGATGCTTGGACCTAGCAACCCGCTTGTAACGCTGGGGCAGATTCGGCACACGCAAGCAAGGATTATGGAGCTTAGTGGCTTCCGTGATGTGTCTAACTTCTGGAACCCTGTCCCGCCTGACTTCCAGTTGCCGCCCAACGACGAGCCGTCTGCGGAAGAGCTACTGGCACAGGCGCAGCGTGAAATGATTGTGGCAGAGATCCAAATGAAACGCGAGGATCTCGCTTTGAGGGCTCAGATTGAGGCGCTCAAGGATGACCGTGAGCGAGACAAGACCGCCCTTGAGTTTGCGCTAAGAGCGGCTGAACTCAATGTCGATTGGGAGAAGCTGGAGATTGACAAGGCAAGAAAGGCCACTAGTGCTTAGTCACGAACATTGTGAACGCGCAAGAGAACTATTAGATAACGAATTCTTTGAATATATTTGCGAAGAAGTATTCAAAGAGATTTCTATGGAATGGAGTGCCGCTACATCGTCGGCGGAAAGAGACGATTTATGGTGCGAACAACGATTGATTCGCCGCCTAAAGTCCCGGCTAACTTCTGCCGCTAATAGCGATGCTATTCGGCAAAGAGCCATGGATAAACTAAACAGGAGAGGTTAATAATTATGCCAATCGACAACCCTAACGGGATCGTAGCGGCAACCCAGCGCGAAAGCGCGTCCATCTTTGGTCAGGTCCCCGTCGTTGGCGACACTAGGGAGCGCCCCAAGGTGGCTGAACCGGCTTTGGAGCCGGAACCCGCAGAAGATCCGCAGTTTGCGGAAGGTGCGGTAGAGTTGGAAGAGCACGGCCAAGTAGAGTATGAATCAGACGATTCTGACACCTCAGAAACTTTCCTTGTAACGGTTCAGGGTGAGGAAATTGAGGTTACGCTGAACGAACTGCTTCATGGTTACAGCCGGGACGCCGACTACAGACGCAAGACACAGGCAGTTGCCGAGCAGCGCAAGCAGTTGGAGGAGCGGTCAGCCCAGTTTGAAGCCGAACGGCGACAGAACTTGGAGATGGCACAGGCTCTCCACGCAAGGCTGCAAGAGGTAGAGTCCTATCTTGCATCTGGCTATCAGGAGCCAAATTGGGCTGAACTAAGTCGCCAGCTTAGTCCGCAGGAGTACAATCAGGCACGGGCTGTTTTTGAGCAGCAGCAGAAGCAACTGCAAGCTATTCACGCACAGCGCGGTGAGATTGAGCGGATTCAGATGGTAGAAATGGAGCGGCAGTTGCAGTTGGCTAAGGCCAAACTTCCTGAGTTGATCCCCGATTGGGGTAACGAAGAAGTCGCAGGGCGTGAGGCGAAGGCGGTCTATCAGTTCGCGCTGGATGTTGGGTTCTCACAGGAAGCTCTCGAAAACCTGTATGACCCGCTGGCGGTAAAAGTCCTGAGAGATGCGTGGCGCTACAACGAACTGCAAAAGCAGAAGCCGAATCTAGTTCAGCGAAAAGGTCCAAAGACCGCCAAGGCTGGCTCTGGTATGCAAACCAAGACCAAACGTGAGCAGCAAGCCGAAAAGGCCCTAAGGGGGCCGGTCAAGGCTAAGGATGCTGCCGACTTCTTCGGAAACATTAAGCCACTAGGAGCTAGACGGTAATGGCATACACTAACTTGCATGAAACCTATGACATGAGTGGAGGGGTTGAGGATGTCATGGATGCGGTCTACAACGTAGACCCCACCGAAACCCCCTTTATGTCAAACGTTGGGCGGGGCACCGTCCACAACACCCTGTTTGAGATCCCGGTTGACGAGCTTACCGCTGCCAGCGGGACGCCTCGCGCTGAGGGTTTCTTCATTGGTGACAGCACCACCGCTGTTAACGATGTGACCGTGGTGCAGAACTACGTTCAGATCAACGCAAAGGACTACCGTGTGTCCGGCACCTCCCGTGCCGCGCAGTGGTATGGCCGTGATGACACCCTTGGGTATCAGCGAGCCAAGGCGATCAAGGAGCTTAAGCGGGACATGGAAACCGCGCTTCTTGACAACAACTCTGCCGCTGCCGGTGCCTCTGGTACCGCCCGTGAAACCGCTGGTCTCCCTGCGTGGATCAAGACCAACGTTGATATGTCGGCCACCAACGGGGCTTCCCCGGTGTGGACCACCCTTGTCAACGACGAGCGGTCTGACGGTGTGCAGCGAGCCTTCACCGAAACCATCCTCAAGTCTGTTGTCAAGCAGGTTTGGGACAGCGGCGGGGATCCCTCCCTGCTGATGGTCGGTTCTTTCAACAAGCAGGCTGTGTCGGCTTTTGCTGGTATTGCCGATCAGCGTGTGAGCGTTTCTCTGGGTGGACAGGTGCCGATCATCGGTGCGGCTGATTTCTATCAGTCGGACTTCGGCGTTCTGGCCGTGATCCCGAACCGCTTCCAGCGTGCCCGTGATGCGTTCGTGATCGATCCTGAGTACGCTGAGGTGCAGTTCCTCCGTCCGGTTGAGTTCCATGAACTTGCCAAGGTTGGTGACGGTGATGGTGAGTTCGTGCTTGCTGAGTTCGGACTTGCTGTGAAGAACGAGAAGGCTCACGGTATCGCCGCTGACCTTACCACCTCGTAACCTAAACCCGGAGGGGGTCGGGGTTAGCCCCGGCCCCCAACGGCTTTCTCCAAGGAGGGGAGATGCCAGACCCAAGGAAGCAATCGGTCGCGCAAGGAGTGAACTTTGGTATCACCGCCCCCGGTACGTTGCCACGTGACGTACAGGAGTTTCTCGCGTTCAGGGAGCGATGGATCGCGGAGCAAATGCGCGGTCTGTATTCCGAGTACCCAGCTTCACCCGGCTTTGAGTGGCCCGGAACTATCGAAAGCGCCGGGATGGTAAGCCGTTTGCGTAAAATGGGTTACGAGGACGACGATTCTATGTCGTACCCGGACCGCATGGTGGGTCAGCTTCGCCAATACATGAACCAACAGTATGCGCAGCAGGAACCACGCAGCGAAGGAATCTTCCGCCGCTTGCTTGGAATTGGTTAATGCCGATTCGCAAGGGGAAGCCCGGTGGCCGGTTGCTGTGGAACGATGACGCCCGTGGCGTGACGGCGTGGTGGCATTGGGACAAACAGCTTGGTAAGGGTATTATTGAAGAGGTTTGGGACACCGATCATATTGTTGAGCGCAACAAGGCGCTGCTGGCGTCTGAGTTTGAGCGCGAACACATTGAGAGCCCGGACCTCAAATACCTTGGTTCCGTGCCGTTTCCAATCCTGATGGACTGGGTGCAAAAGGGCAAACTGGGACCCGACTTTATGACCGTAAAGGACCAAAAGTGGATCAAGCAAAAGCTCAACGACCCGCAGTACAGAAAGCTCAGGGCAACATCAAAGCGCGTGTAGCTATCTGTGTACCGGCTGGTGATGAAGTAAAAACCGGTTTTGCCCACGACCTTGCTATTGCAATGGCAAGCTTTGTCGCAAACATGGGCGACTCAACAAACGGGTTGCAGCTTCGCGTAAAAAGGGACTCCCTTCTTTGCCGTAGTCGCGAAAACATTGTTGAAGAAGCTTTGCTGGACCCAGAGGTTACGCATTTGCTGTGGATTGACAGCGATATGCGCTTCCCTCCCGATGTCATTGAACGTCTCCTGAGCCACGACCTACCCATTGTGGGAGCGAATTGCAGCTTCCGGGTGCGGCCCTTGAAGCCGACGGCTGTGGCATATGCGGCAGAGGACGGAAGTACGCCACACAAGCGCGTATTCCCGTCTGCGGACAAGCATGGCGTTGAGCGCGTCGATGGGATGGGCTTGGCGCTGGTGATGGTCAAGCGAGAGGTTTATGAATCACTACAGCGTCCATGGCACAGCACTCCTTGGCTACAACGGCCAGACGGTTCAATGGGGATGCTGGGAGAGGATGCCTACTTCTACGGAAACTGCAAGCATCACGACATCCCCGTACACATCGACCACGACCTCTCTTGGGAAGTGTCGCACCTTGGGGAACACGCCTACGGAATGCAGGACATCTTGGACGAGAGAGATGCGCTGCGCCGACAACTAGAGGGCTTTAACATTGTCTCTGAGTAATTATCCAGATCTCCGAGAGTCAATTCAAGATTGGACTCAACGCGAAGACATCGGCCAAAATACCGACGCTTTTATTGCTTTGGTAGAAGCGGACCTGAATCGCCGCCTTCGTGTCAAGGATATGTTGACGAGGGACACTTTCGCGGCCAGTTCCCAGTATACCGCTTTGCCTTCGGACTATTTGGAGATGGATCGCCTGACGATCACCTCCACGACACCGGACAAAGAGCTTCGGTTCCTAACACCGCAGATGATGTCAAGCTTGCGGAAAGAACACTCTGAGTCTGGTGAGCCGATCTATTACAGCGTGGTAGAGGACAACGTTGAACTGCTTCCATCTCCAGCCGAATCATACACGCTGGAGCGGCTGTATTTTGCGCGTGTGGCCGCGCTAACCGCCACGAACACGACAAACTGGATCATTACCAACCATCCAGACATCTATCTACATGGTTGCTTGCACCACGCCTACGCATGGGCGATGGACGAGAGCCGTTCGCAGTTCCACAAGGCGTTGTATGAAGATGCTGTGGAGAAGGTCCGCACAACTGACCGCAACGCGAGGGCCGGTCAGCGCCCCGTAATGCGAGCCAAGGCATTCGGAGGATAACATGGCGAACCCCACGACAAACTTGAACATCACGCTGCCACAGGTTGGCGGCTCCTCCAACACTTGGGGGACAATTCTAAACGATGCGTTTCAGTCGCTTGACGATGTGTTTGCGGCTGGCGCTGCCGTGTCGCTCAACATTGACGGCGGCACAATTGACAATGTTGCAATTGGTGGCACCACGGCATCTACCGCTTCGTTTACCAGCGTCACCATCGGGTCTTCTGCTGCGTCTGCTGGTGCAGTTCGCATGGCTAACGCCGCTGCCGTTGCTTTCCGCAATGCGGGTGGCACCGCAGACATTGACGCCCTTTCCGTAGACGGAAGCAACGTCGTCAAGCTTGGTGTCGATACGGATGCCGCTTCTGTGCAGATCGGTGGTGCCGCTGTACCGCTAACGGTGCTTGGTAGCGCAACGTTGAGCAAAAACTTGGTTCATTCTGATTCTACGGCGACGGTCGGCTTTTATGGGGCAACCCCAGTAGCACAGCAGCAGTCTACGGACGCCGTAATATCACTTAGCGGGACCTACGCGACGGATTATACCGACATCGAAAACGCCATTATTGAGCTTCGCGTTATTCTGCTAAACCTTGGCCTACTGAAGAACTAATGCCATACGCCCCGCTAGATATCCCACCCGGCCTGTTCCGTAACGGGACGGAGTACCAGTCTCGCGGACGGTGGTATGATGCGTCTCTGGTGCGCTGGGAAAACGGAGAAATGAAACCCGTGGGCGGATGGCAACAAAGGGGGGCCACAACGCTCGCGGGATACGCCAGAGGTATCCTGACATGGAGAGGGTCGTCCTTGGGCATTTGGACGGCCATCGGTCTTGTTGGCGTCGGGGATACGAAGCTTTACGTGGTTGGAGTGGATAACGTATTTACGGATATTACGCCAACCGGCATTGTCGGGCAGGATCAGGCGATAGCCGCTGGTGGCTACGGGTGGCTTAATTACGACGAGGGGACGTATGGCACGGTCAGGGACGCATCGTCTTCGGTAGGCTTTGCCGCAACGTGGTCGCTTGACCATTGGGGCCAGTACCTTGTCGCTTGCCTTCCGGGCGACGGAAAGATCTATGAGTGGCAGTTAGATAACGCCACCCCTGCCGCTGTTGTCGCTAACGCACCCACGGACTGCACGGGGGTTGTCGTGACGCAGGAGCGGTTCCTGATGGCGCTTGGTGCGGACGGCGATGGCCGCAAGCTTGCGTGGTGCGATCAGGAGAACAACACGCTATGGACTCCCGCATCGACGAATCAGGCGGGATCCTTCCGGTTTGAGTCCGGTGGCCCGATCATGCAAGCCGTAAAGACGAGGGGACAGACCCTAATCTTTACCACCACGGATGTATTTGCCGCCACCTATATTGGAGCGCCACTTGTCTACTCATTTGAGCGGGTGGGTTCTTCTAATGGAATTGTGTCCCGCCGTGCCGCAGCGGCTGCTGATTCCTTTGTGGCTTGGATGGGTCCTCGCGGATTTTGGGTTTTCGACGGATTCGTAAAACAGATCCCCTGCGATGTTGAAGATTTTGTGTTTGGCGACTTCAACGAAGAAAACCAATCCAAGGTTTTTGCGTGGGTGAACTCGCAGTATAACGAGATCTGGTGGCACTACCCGTCTGCCGGATCCGCCGAACCAGACCGCTACGTTACGTGGAATTACGCCGAAAACCATTGGTCGTGTGGTGCGATGCCCGCCTACACCGCCTGTGACCGTGGCGTAATCCGTTACCCGCTGATGGTCCACTCAGACGGCAAGCTTTACGAACACGAAATAACGGGTGTCGCCCACGGAACCCTCACCCCGTATGCAACTAGCGGCCCAATTGAGATTAACGCTGGCAACACAGCTTACGTCACTAAGTTGATCCCAGACGAGAAGACGCAGGGCGACCTTGAGGTGGAGGTACTCACCCGGAGGTTCCCCAACGGCACTCAGCAGATCTACGGCCCCTACCAGATGCGCGAACCGACAAGCATCCGGCTGAACGCACGACAGATGTCGCTCAAGGTCACACAGGTGCGTACCAGCGACTGGCGGTGGGGGACGCCACGGGTTGAATTTAAGGCCGGTGGTGAGCGATGAAGCTGCCGAACGTACAGGACCGGACTATCCGTGAGGCGTTTCGCATTATCGAAGCAGAGGACCTTAAGTCCGAAAAAACTGACAGGAATATTGTAATTGGTTCTGGCCGCAGTCTTGTGCTAACTTCGCCAAACGGAACACAATACAAAATTGTTGTTGATAATGCAGGAAATCTTAGTGCTGTAGCCGTTTGAGTCTTGTTGCAAATCTATTTTATTTAAGCAGACTTTAACACAAGGAAAAAAACGTGTATCTTTTTGCTATTGTAATTGCGCTATTTATTATGATGTGTTTTTTGTGGTACCTGTGGAAGTATTTCTCTCACAACACTACGACAAATCAGTCTGGCGGCTCTGCTCACCAGCAAAACGATTTTAGTGAAGAAACGGGAGACAAGGAGACCGGGTGATTGACGCAACTGAGAGACAGGTGGCAAATCGGCTTGAAAGCATCCGGGCCGATCACCGCGAACGCTACGAGTGGGCCGCAAATAGGCTCACCGGCAAGCGTGTCGTAGATGCCGCTTGTGGGGTGGGGTACGGCTCAACAATTCTAGCCAGCGCTGGTTGTCAGGTTCTGGCCTTTGACAAAGACAAGGAAACCATTGAATACGCAAAGCAGAACTGGAACCATAATCCTTGCATCACTTACACCCAAGCTGACCTCTACGAAGTTGAAGGATCGAATGCCGCTGCTGATGCGGTCATTTGCTTTGAAGCACTAGAGCATCTGGTGGACCCGGGAACCGCGCTACGCAACTTTCGCTCTCTGTCTGACAGGCTTATCTGCTCTGTCCCCAACGAGATTGGGTTTCCGTTTCGCGGTTACAAGCACCACCATCGCCATTGGACCCCAGACGACTTTACAAAACTGCTCAACAATAACGGGTGGATTGTGGAAGAGTTCTGGGGCCAAGAGGACGCCACTTCTCCTGTAAAGGGTAATTTGCTGGACGGCAGGACCCTGATCGCCGTTTGCTCACGGGACGATTTGTGGGAAATGTCAGATGACGGCCAGATGACGCCTGAGCAAATCCTTGGTGGTCCCGTGCCGAACTCCGTCGCTATTGTGGCAATGGGTAAGAGCCGGGAGACGTACTTTTACGACACCATCCAGCGGTGGGGTGGCAAGGTTGCCGACGAAGTGTGGGCGATCAACGCTATCGGGGGGCTGATCCAATGGGACCGGCTCTTCCATCAGGATGACATCGCTATTCAGAAGGCCCGTGCGAAGGCTGGGCACGAAGGTGTCGGACATATGCTGGACTGGATGAAGAAGACCACACGGCCCATCTACACTAGCCGCGCATACCCCGACTACCCCGCCACGGTAGAGTACCCGCTAGAGTGGGTCTTGAACCGCTGCGGTACGCTGTACCATACCAGTACCGTCACCTATGCGCTTACGCTGGCAATTGCCTGTGGCGTGAAGGAAATCAAGCTATACGGATGCGATTTCTCCTACCCGAACCTCCACAAGCGCGAGAAGGGCCGCGCCAATCTGGAGTTCTGGCTTGGGGTTGCCGCCAGTCGTGGCATTAAGGTTACGGTACCGGACTCTTCCACGCTACTGGACGCAGATCAGCCGGTGCGCGATAGAGCCTACGGGTACGACACGGAGTGGGTTTCCGTGGATCAGGTAGGAGGACGTTTCAGAGTGTCGCGGGTGGATCGTTTACCGGAGGACATCCCCAGCGCGAGCCAAGTAGAACTCCGGTATAGCCATGTTCCCGAAAAGGAAGCACTCGCCACTCAAGACAAGGAGGATTAGGAAATGGCTGCTGGTAACTGGATTCTTTACACGAAGTTTAAGGAGTACATGGCCGACGGTACCATCGACCTTGATACGCACACCTTCAAGGTTCACTTGGTGAATGGGTACACCCCCGCCCTGACGCACCAGCTTCTTGCGACTGCCGCGATTGCGACGGCCCCGTCCTCCAATGGCGGTGCCACCGACTTCACCCTGACGGGTGTCACATGGGCCGCAACTGGCACTAGCATGAAGTTTGATTCTTCTGCGACGGCCACATGGACCGCTACTGGTGGTACGCTGAACGCTACCCACGCCATCATCTTTGACGACACCTCCACGGGTGTTGCTGATGCGCTGGTTGGGTATTGCGATCTGAACACCTCTACGACTGGACCCGTTGCTGTGACCGCTGGCAACACCCTTTCGATCTCGTTTGCCGCTAACGGGATCTTCCAGTTGAGTGGTGCCACCAGCTAAACGTGGCACTAGCACTATCTAGAACGTGGACCGTTTACACATCTGCGATCCCGCTTCTTCGGAACGGTACGATCAATGTAGAGGGTCACTCGTTCAAGGCTGTGCTGCTGAACGGCAGCTACGATCCGTCCGCTGGGGTAGATAGCCAGCGGACGGACGTAGCCGCTTATGCCATTGGTGTGGACCAGACCGTCTCGCCGCTTACTCTGTCTGGCGACTCTGTGTCCACCACCTCCACCGTATCGTGGGACGGTTCGTATTCCCCACGGTACGTTGCGATCTATGACGATTCTAGCCCGTCTGACTACCTCCTGTGTGTAGCGGACATGGGCGGTGTGCAGGGTCCGTGTTCGTATCGGCTTGATTCTCAAGACCTCTTCTCGCTGTCTGGCATTACGTCTGGCGTAGAGTCTGTGGTCCCGACTACGGCAAGCTTGATTTTTACCGGGTACCAGCCCGGAATTGATACCGGCTCTGGCATAACCGCGCACTTCTCCGATGGTTTCGAGACGGGCAACTTCTCGCATACCGAAAATACGTTCTCATGGGGATTTTCCGACGCAACGGTAGAGACGACGGTCAAGCGCACCGGAAGCTACTCCGCTGAGTTCCTGTACCCCGGCACGGCGAGCGGTAGCTACACGAACACCGAACTCTTCTTTGACGTTACAAATTCGGCGGGCACCGCCCCATCCGAGGTGTGGTTCGAGTGGTATCACTATGTGCCGACGAACTTCACGATGCGGAGCGACGGCTACAACTGGAACAACAAGCTCTTTGCCATCTGGGCAGAGGACTACAGCACCAGTGGCGATGTGCAGATGGTTTTCGAATTCGCCGGGAGCGGAAGCACCACCGAGGTCCGTGCGTTGATGATGACGGGCACGGGGGACGCCGCAAACGTAGCCGCATACAAAACGGGCTCCCCGGTGTTCACGACGGCCATGGCCGGAACGTGGGTGCGTATGCGGATCCACCTCAAGGTGGGAACCGCCGCCGGTAACTTCGACGGCGTGGCGGAACTTTGGCGCGACGAGGAACTGATCTACCGCGCCACGGACCTCGACTGGTACTACACGGGTGGCGCGAACTACTTGCGGCAAGGCTACCTGATGGGTAACGCCAATACCGGCTACGACAACGACACCTATTTCTACATCGACGATTTCAAAGTTTACACCACGGATCCGGGCTGGAATGTCGTGCCGCTTTTTGCCGACAGTTTTGAAACCGGCGACCTGTCCCTGTCCTACAACGGCGTTTCGTGGTCCGCCCCGAACGATACTTCGGTAGTGGCGTCGAACGCACGCACGGGGACGAGCGCCTTGCAATTTTACTTCCAAGGTGTGCCGACGGGCACCGACTGGAGCGCCGAACAGCGGTGGTCGATGCCGCAGACCACCGAGGTCTGGGTCGAGTACTACCTCAAGGTTCCCAGCAACTACGTTCATCGCGACGAGCCCGACACGCAACATCACAAGCTCTGGGCAATATGGGGCTACGACTACGCCTTGTCGGGTCGTCCGAAGGTGGTTGCTGAGTGGTGGCGAACTTCTGACTCCATCTCCTACTGGCGCTTCCTGTACAACCCGTCCGGGTCGGGCACATCCCAGCAGCTTGAGGTCGGCACACAAGCGGTTGGTGTCCCCGCAAACTCGTGGGATATGCCGCTGGGGGATTACTCTCAGGTCCGCATCCACGCTGACATGGGCACCCCCGACGTTGCGAACGGCGTGTATCAAGTCTGGATCAACGGTGTGCAAATCCTGAACCGAAGTGATCTCCTGATGATCGACTCCGTGGACCCATACCAGTACTTCAGCGCCGGGTATCTGATGGGCTACACGAATGGCGGCTACGACAACGACACCTACTTCTATGTTGACGACTTCAAGATCTACACGACCAACCCCAATTGGTAGCAACAAATGGCCGTAACACTTAATCTGCTGACAAGCAACGCGTCAGGCACCAACACCAGCGCCATCACCACGCCGTCGGTGTCGCCTGACTCCGCGCAGATCACGTTTGTTGTTGTGACCTACCTCCTGACAGGAGCGCGGACGAGCGCACCCGTTGTGTCTGGGGTGCGCGGCTCTTGGGCGCTGGTGAGCGAGGCCAAAATGGCTTCCCGCAATCACTGGTCCGGCCTCTACGCGGGCACCGGCTCGTCCGGCACCGGTTCCATAACGATCACGGCGGGCGGGGCTGATGAGTTCGACGCCTACGGCTACACCGTCGTGGATGTGGACGGCATCTCGTCCGCGTCCCCCACGCAGACACCAGTATCCACGACTGCGTTGACCGGGGGCACCGTCTCCGTTGCCTATGGCTCTGCGCCGACGGATGGCAACCTCCTGCTCGCAGTCCTCAGTCAGCACAACAACTCCACCAACATCACGGAAAGATCTGGGTGGACTCCCCTCACTGGCGAGGGTTCAGCGGGCGTCCTCCGCCACGATGTCGATTACCGCCTGACTTCGGACACCGACGCGGGCGGTACGTTCACGGATAATCATTTGATTTTGGCGTTTGAGTTTTCGGCCAGCGGTGGTGGTGGTACGCTGACGGATACATGGATGCTCTACACCTCCGCCCCCGGCTACATTGACGCCAACACAATTCAGTTCGGGCACACGTTCAAGGCGGCGCTGTTGTCGGCCAGCCACACGCTGGACCTAACAAACTCTGTGCGGGCAGATCTTGCGACGGACATTGTTGGGACTGACTCAGCGGTAACGTTGGCAACGTCTGCGGACAGCGGGATGACAAAGGTCAGCATTACGGGTTCCCCGTCGTGGGGCGGCTCCGTGAGTGGTCGCTATCTGGTCATCTACGACGACACCCCCACCTCTCCTGCCGATCCGTTGCTGTGTGTTGTCGATCTGGGATCAGCACAAACCGTAGGAACGGGTTTCACGCTTAGTCTTGCGACTGGCGACGTTTTCCGCCGCTAACCTGACGGGGCGCATAGATGGCAACTGAACGGCTTGCACCTGATGCAATCCTGACGGCAACAAATCTGTCGGGGGCTGTTACGGCGATTCAGGATGATCCTGATTCACCGGACGGCTCTTGGCTAACTGCGCCCGGAAACAACAACAACACGGAAGTTATCGTTTCTTTTGGTAGCCCGTCCGGTGATCTGAACACAGGCGCGGGGTTGCAAGAGTTTCGTGTACTCGTCCGCAAAACCAACCACTCCACGAACCCGTCTTGTACAATTCAGTTGTACGAGAACGGTTCTGCAATAGCAACGCTAGTAAACGGGCAGACGGTATCCTCTACTACCGGGACTGTGCTGTCCGGTACTTGGGACGCATCGTCGCTATCGGCTATCTCCGGTGTCAACGTAGAGTGCCGTGTCACGGGCTCTACCGGTGGTGGTTCTCCCGGCAACCGCGCATCACTTGAAGTTGGCGCAATTGAATGGAATGACAACTACCAAGCTGGCGTAAACTTATCTACCTCCACGGCGACACTTACCGCCACGGGGTATGCGCCTAGCGGTTCCGTTGAGATCAACCCTCCGGGGACCAACACGTTTGCGGAACCAGACTCCGCAACGATAACGGCTACTGGGTATGCGCCCAGCGTCAGCGATGGTGCGGGCGGCGTGTCGCTACTTGCGCTTGCTGCATCTCTGGTCATTACGGCGTTTGCGCCAAGTGTTAGCGCAAGTTCTGGTGAGGTTGTTACGCCGTCTTCGGCTACGCTTACGGCAACTGGTTACGCCCCGACAGCCGCCTCTACCGCAAATGTTTGGCTTGCCGCTGGTGATGCTGCGCTAACGCTTACCGGGTACCAGCCGGACCTTGCCCTTGGGGCGAACGTTGGGCTCACGGCTGGCAACGCAACTCTGACGCTTACGGGTAATGCCCCTAGTGTTGTGGCGAGCGCCAACATTGAGCTTGCAACCTCCTCTGCCTCGCTAACACTTACGGGGTACACTCCGTCCGTCGCGTCTGTCGTTCCGGCTCCGGCGTCAAACGTATTTGCGGAACCGTCAAGCGCATTGCTTACGGCGGTTGGCTACGCACCACAGGTAGCCTTTGATAACAACGTCACGCTGTCCCCGTATGTCGCAGACCTGACGCTATCCGGCTATGTGCCCACGGTAGACATCAGCACCGGCATCGGGTCTTCTGTTATCCTGACCCCGGCGGAAGCTAGCCTGTCGGTTACAGGGTACACGCCGTCTGTTGGTATTGGCGCAAACGTTTCACTTAGCACCGGCAACGCATCTCTGACGCTTACGGCGTATGCGCCCACCGTAAGTGCAACCGCTTCTGTTGGCGTAACACCGTCCACAGCTTCTCTTGCGGTTACGGGTTACGCCCCCACGGCAACGGCAAGCGCAAACGTTTGGTTAACGCCGTCTGCCGCCTCTTTGTCAATTACGGCGTACGGCCCCGTTGTATCATACTCCAGCGGCTATGAGTCGCTGTACCCGGATGCAATCATTTCGCAGACCGGATCAACGGGTGCGTACACGGACATTGACGATGATCCAGACAGCCCAGACGGACTATGGCTGACCACCACGGCGCAGAACGGTACGCTTCGTGTGTCGTTCCCAACGCCGTCCGCAAATCTGCGTACCGGAGCTGGGCTCCAGCAGTTCCGGGTTTATGTGCGGAAGGTGGACAACACCGACACCCCGTCCTCCGGTGGTGGTGATCCTACACTAAAGATCTCCGTTCGTGAGACGGGTGGCGGCTCAGACCTTGCTGCTGGGTCCACCGATATCATCTCCAGCACTACCGGCGTTGTTGCCACGTTTGACTGGAACGCATCAGTACTTGCTAGTATTGATGGATCCGGCGTTGAGTGTTACTGCGTCACAACGGGCGACGGCGTAGGCGAGACTGATGAGCGCCGTGTCCAGATTGGCGCGGTGGAGTGGGTTGCGGCAACCGTTACCACCACGACGGTCCAGCCTTACGGTGGCTCTCTCACCCTGACGGGCTACGCCCCGACGGTAGACGCTTCTACAAGCGCAGCGGTAACGCCATCCACCGCATCCCTGACGGTCACCGGCTACGCACCGTCCGTAACGGCGTCCGCAAATACGGCACTTGCACCATTTGCCGCTGTCCTGTCGCTTCGTGCTGGGCAAAACATCTTCCAACGTTCGGAAGAGTTTACCAACACTTACTGGGGAAAGCGGACCGGCGTTGTCCTGACCGCAAACAGCATTGCGGCACCCGACGGGGTTGTCAGCGCAACCAAACTTGCCACGGACTCAGCGGGTGGCACGGCAGAGCAGACAATCTACCGTTCTCCTCCTGCCACAACGTTTAGCCCCTACACTTTTAGTGTATACGCAAAGGCAGACCAAACCAGTCTTCTCTGCGTTGGGAACACGGGGTACGGTTCTCCTGACGGGTGGACATACTTCGACTTAAGTGCTGGAACCGTTGCACAAGCGGACAGCGAACACACGGCGTCTATCGTTGACGTTGGCAACGGGTGGTATCGCTGCGTCATCTCAACAACGCTTACGACGGACAGTTCTGGGTTCTGGCTGTTTGGACTTGCGTCTGGCGTTGGGACGCCAACCGTCACAAGAGACGGCAACTCGTCTGTTTATGTCTGGGGTGCCCAGCTACAGGATGGGTTGAGCGTTGGTGCGTACAACAAGACCACCACCGCAGCAATCACGTTTATCCCAACTATTGCGGCGACCACCAACGCAGCCGTTACCCCGTCTACGGCAAGCCTTGTTGCCACGGGCTACGCGCCGTCGATTGCGGCCAACGACAGCGTAACCCTTGTACCGTCTAGCGCGGTCCTGACGTTTGCCAGCTACGCCCCGACGCTCCTGCTTGGTGTCAACACCTACGCCTACCCGTCTACGGCCACGCTGTCGCTGGTTTCCGGCCACAACATCCTGCCCTATTCGCAGGAGATCGGTAGCTGGACCAGTCTGGGTACGTCTACCGTCACCGCAGATGCTGCCACCGCACCAGACGGAACCTTTACCGCCGATATCGTCAACTCGCGTGGCGGTGTTTACACTTGGCAAAAGACGCCGTACCAGCAAGTTACGGGTACCCTTGGTGGCGATTACGTCGTCAGCGGGTATTTCAAGTACACAACGGGTGGCGCATGGCCCGCAGCACAGTATGCGTTCCTCGCTTTCTGGGACGGTAATACGGCGTATGCGTGGTCATATTTCGACATACTAAACGGTACATTCCCGTTTGACTGGTTTGGTTCCGGTGGTGGCAGTGTTACTCCTTTTGGCTACGTTTCGGAAGACGACACCACCATTGAGGATGTTGGTGACGGCTGGTACCGCTGCACCCTGCGGGTTAGGCACACCGTTACCTACCCGCTCCCAACTACGGCATACGTAGTAATCGGCGGCGACTCAAACACCAGCGGTTATGGCACCTCTAGCTCTAGTCGCAGCGTTTTGGCTTGGGGTGTTCAGGTTAGCTGTGAGAGCCGTAATACGGGCGGTACCGTCGCTGCGCCGCAGTACATTGCGACGACCTCCTCTATTGTTGACTATAGACCGTCTGTTTCGTCTCAATACATTGTAGCTCCGTCGTCAGCCGAATTGCTATTGGTTGGCGTTGAGCCGTTTATTGTAAACTCTGGTGTTGTAGATTCTATCTCGCCACGCGATGAAAGAAACGCCAACGAGATTGTAACCGCACAGAAAGCCAACCACATTGTAGTAACAAGAACTGCCAACCGCCGACAAGGAACAGTTTAATGTCTAGAGGAAATCGTCAAGCAGAAGACCAGTTCTACGAAAAGCGGCGAGCCGAAACGCGCAACTATACGCTAGACTGGTCGCGGGAACTGGATACGGGTGAAGCGTTGAGCGGAAACCCCACCGTCACCGTTGTAAAAATGACGGGCCAGACCGCCACAGATGCCTCAAGCGAACTAAACATCAGCAACCAAACTACATCTGGCACTAAGTCCGTGTGGACGTTTGGCGCAGCAACGACTGGTGAACAAGACGAGGACGATGTTTACTACGTTATCGTAAAACAATCAACAGACGCATCACATACATTTGAGTCTATTCACCGGCTATATATTTATGAGTTCGGTGATAGTACGGCACCATGATTACAGATAAACGCCTAGCGGACTTACAAAGTGCCTTGACTAAGAGCGGTAGCACTCACGACATTGATGATGTCTTGACCAATGTTATGAGCGGTCACGCCCAACTCTGGGAAACCGACACCGCAACAGTCGTTACACAGATTGTACAGCATCCAAACTATCGCAGTTTTAATGTTTGGTTGGCTGGCGGCGATCTCACGGGTGTCCTAAGCCTTCTAGAGGAAGGCGAGGAATACGCAAAAGCCAACGGCTGTTCGACCATGGAGGTCACAGGCCGACGGGGCTGGAAGCGAATCCTCGCGCCTCACGGTTTCCACGAAGAAGCTGTCGTGCTTCACAAGGAGTTATAATGGGCAAGTCAACCACTTCGCAGACCCTCAAAGCCGACCCGGCGCTTCGTAGCCGTGGTCTAGGAATGTACGATGCTGCTTCTGGGTACGGCGGCAGCGGATCCTCCTACGCCCCCCAGTACGGCGGTTTCTTGGGTAGTGCCGTTGGGAAGCTTGGTTTGGGCGGTGGCGGCTACGGCGGTGGCGTTCCCCCGGTCTCTACGGAACTCACGCAGGACGAGCAGTTGGCCCGTGAGGGGTTCCGCTCCATGTCCGATATGCCCGGATACTTCAGCCAGAACATTGGGGCGTACATGAACCCCTCTACTGGCGAAGTGATTGATTCAACCATCGCGGACCTCAACCGCGCCAGACAGATGGCAAACGTTGACGCTGCCGGGTACGCCACTAGGGCTGGTGCCTTTGGTGGAGATCGCGCTGCCATACTAGAGGCAGAAAACAACCGGAACTACCTTGAATCTGCCGCACGGTCTGCCGCGCAACTGAGGTCAGCCGGGTTCGATCAGGCTAGCCGCAACCTCTATCAGGGACTGGGGCTGCAAACCGGTGCATACGGCAACCTTGCCAGCCTTGGCGCTATGGAGCGGCAGATCCCCATGCAGTATTACGACTTCCTGAGCGGCCTACTGAGCCGTGTACCGGGCAACACCACGGAGACAATGACGGAAAACGGTAGCCTACTTGGTGGGCTTGCCGGTCTAGCCGGTACGCTTGGTGGGGCATACATTGGGAGAAAGCGATGATGAGCCCTAAGTATCCATTCCAAGTTTCTAGGATGGTTGGTGGCGCTCTTCCACGGATCGGTCAGGCCGTACTGCAACAGCAGCCTCAGCCCCAGATCCAGCAGCCCCAGTCGATGGGGGGGCGCATCCAAGGTATTCTTAGCACCCTACTGGGGGCACAGAATAGGTCAGAACTTAGCAAGGGTCTGCTTGACTTTGGCTCCCGCATGATGGCTGCGAGTGCCCCCGGTGGTGCTGGCAGCTTTCTGGGCGCTCTGGGTCAGTCGCTTCCCGCCACCCGTCAGACGCTTGAGGGGCAGCGCGATCAACAGATGATGCTGGACGCGCTCCCGGAGGAGTTCAGGAAGTTCGGACTCGCTGGCGCACAGATGTATATGAATATGCTGGGTACCCAAACACCTATGGGCGGTAGCGTTTATGGTACTGGCGGGTGGTCTACCCCATCCCCACTTCCGCCGGAGTCGCCGGATTACGTTGATCCGGGTAGGTTTTTCCAGCAGTCAATGGCAACGCATGACATTCCGACCATGGAGACATACTTCGGTCTGGACCCAGAAACACAGGCCAGTATATCGAACTTTGCGGTGTTGTTGGAGCAGCGCATGGAGTCCGCAAGGAATGCGGGTACTAATCCAAGACTTGATGCTATTACAAAGCTCGACGCCGACAAGCTTGGCGAACTCCGCTCCGCTGCGCAGGGCGCACAAAATCAGGAGCCAATGCTAGAGGCAATGGAGTATTACGCATCCAACCCGGAGATTTACCAAGGTCAGTTTGCGGATTTCAAGCTTTCTGCGGTTAAGCTGGGTCAGGCGCTTGGTCTGCCGGTTGACGAGAACACGGGACAGGCGGAAGCGTTCAGGCAACTTAGTTCTGAGCTTGCGCTCTACTACCGGAACCCAGAAAGCGGCTTTGGTATGCCCGGTTCGCTGTCTCTGGGAGAACTGGCGTTCCTAGAGGCAATGGTTCCGGGTATCAAAAACACTCAGGCCGGTAACCTTGCCATGGTCCGGTTCTTACGTGCGGTTAATCGCAGAAAGGTGCTCTTGGCTCAGGCGGCACAACGGCACTTTGTAAACGGCGGCTCACTTAACGATACTGGGTGGTATGAAGTTGCGCGACAGATCTCCAGAGAAAACCCAATAATTGATGGGGTTAATTTCGACGAATGGGAGTCTGGTCGTGGAAAAGCACCAGATTGGGCAGAGGCGGCGGTGAACGACACCTCTTCAATTCGCGAATAATGGACCCCGAACTTCAAAAACAGCGCGGTATTGTAAGCACAATGAAGGCACAGGGGCGCAGCTACGACGCCATTGTGCAGTATCTACGCACACAGGGGTACGAGTCCGTGGATGCGTGGAATGAGGCGGTTGACAGGGCCGACGCAGCGGTGGCACAACCTGAGCGTCAGCCCCCACAGCGCCAACCGGGCATGACTGGAATGGCGGCGTTCGGCGCGGACCCGAACTACTTCAATGCGCTTTCCGGTGCAACGAGGGACGTTGTTCGTGAGATGGCCCAGCCCGTCACGCTTGGATACGCAGACGAGTTGGAAGCAAGGGCAAGGGGTATTCCGTATGAGCAGATTGCCGCAGAACGTGCCGCTGTCCCGACGCCAGTCCGGGTAGCAGCGCAAGCGCCCGGAATGGTTTTGGCGGGCTTGGGAAGTGGTGCGCTTACACGGGCTGCTATTCCCGCTGCCGCTTCTGGACTGCGAAGCACCGCTACCGCGCTGGGTTTGGCTGGTGCGGAGGGGTACCTTTACGGCACGGGCGCGGCAGATCCCGGTCAGCGGATGGAGGGTGGCAAGACCGGCGGGTTGACGGCTTTGGCCTTTGGTACACCGTTGGTTGGCCTTGGGCACCTTGGACAATACATCGGTAAGCAACGGGATATCGCAAAGGGTCTCATTGACGCCCCGGATTTTCTTGCCAACGAAGTTGGTATTACGCCAACGATGTTTGCGCCAGAGGCGGGGATGACCCTTGCGGAGACTATGGGTCCTCGTTTTGGCGGCTCGCTTCTCAGATCGGCTACGTCGGGCATTGATAATCCTCAACGGCTTAAAGATGTTGAGAGCTTTCTTGTAAACCGCCAGAGAGGCGTCCCAGCTAGGCTGGGGCAAGCTGCGGACGTCCTGCTACCGGGTACTAGTGCCGGGAACAGGACTGGCCCTGCTCAGGCAATGTACAAAACGCTGGATCCGCAGGAAGTGCCGGAAAACGTACTGGACGCCCTCATGGGCGTGGAGAGGTTGACCGAAACCTCTGGGATCGGCACCGGCATGGCGTCAAGGCATGGCGCAAAGCTTGGCGGCTATCAGCTACCAAACAGGGCGGTAGAGATTGGCCGTGATACCGGCGGCGTTTGGCAGCAGCCACGGTCTGCGACATGGGAACAGGCCATGGAGACGCAAAGAGGTATTAAAGAGATGACGCCACCATTGCCGCTGCAAAAGGCCAACACGGCTCTTCGTGAGGCAATGATTGAGGCGTCTCCGGTATATGCAGAAGCGAACGAACTGTACCGCATTGGCAAGACCGTGGAACTTGTTGACAATGCGATCAATAAGGGCAACGCCGGTAAGGTGATTTCTGCGCTTCGTGCGCCACAGATTAGTCAAAGGATTGCGGCTGACTTTGGTGAGGAAGCTGCGGCTGGCTTTGCAAAGCTCTTGAATGACGGAGAGACAATCTACGATGTGTCCAAGCGCGGACTACAGGGCGTAGAAACTGCCGGTGGTGCCATGACTGGTCGCGTGTACGACCAGATGAAGGGACTGTTCACGCAGGGGCTGACGGCAGTTGCGTACGCGCTCAACAAGATGTTTGGTGCGTCTGCGCGGACGATGATTCAGGCCAACCTCAGCGGTAGTGCTGGTGGGCGACGGCTGGCCAATGAGTTGATTGACATCCTCAACATGGAGTCTACTGCTGCTCAAGGTCTTCTAAGAGAGGCCAGCGAAATACCCGGAAAGATTGCAAAGGCCAACGCATTCAGGTCTGGCCTCTTGGCTAGTGTTGGTGGGCAACTTGGATCTAAGGGACTTCTTGGAGGGCGGTAACCGCCAAAGGCAATGGTCTTGAGACTACCAACCAAAGAGGGTGCAGAAGTTCACTTGGAGCTTCCAAGTGGTTTTGTTGCTGGTGTAATTGGGCTGCTAGGCATTCTTGTCTCGTTTATGTCATGGACAGCCATTGAAGTTGTTCATAACTCGCGCACAATTATAAACCACGACACTAGACTAAATTACATTGAGGAAAGCCGGTTCACGGAATCTGATTTCCGCAACCAGTCTACTTCTTTTGTTAGTATTCGTGAATACGAAGCGCTATCGCAACGATTGGATAGGATAGAAGATAAACTTGACCGCGCATTGAGGTAACGCCGTGCCCGATCAATCACCTCTTTTCCACAAGCCGTGGGGCTGGCCGGAAATGCTAGTCATCCTTGTGTCGCTTGTGTTGGTTGATTTCTTTACGGAGAGGCCTCTGCTGCCGTTTTTTTCCGGCTATATTGACGCAGTAAGAGATCTTGTTCTAACGCTAATCTCACGTTAGGCAGACTAAGTGAACCATACTTGGTGGGTATCCAACCCGGGACCCGATAAGCCGTGGTGGACCCGTGGTAGCACGGCCCCCGTTGTGCCAGCGAGAGACCGTGATCGGGTGATTCCGCGCACCCCCGTGGCTGAGGCTATGTACTCCGGTGACCCATCCCGGTTGCTTGATCTCGCCAAGAGCGCCGCTGGGCTGGCCGTGGATTTTTCCCCGCTTGGTGACGCGAAAGCTCTCCTGTGGGACGCGCCCAGAGAGTTTGTTAGCGGACATCCGGGCATGGGCTTGCTTGCGCTTGCGTCTGCCGTCCCCGGCATCCCCGGACTGCCACGGATTATCCGCGCTAACCCTTCATCTGTGCCTCGTCTTTCGTCTGAGACGTTTAGGGGCGTGACCGGAAACAAGGATCACATAACAATGGTGGAGAGGGGCACAATTCCCACGGATGCGCTTGCTGATCTGCGTGGAGCCAAAGGTGAGGTGCGTGGTGCCCACAGAAACAGGCTTGGCGCAGACTGGGACAGTTTCAAGGCAGACATATCAGATCGCGGAATACAGGAGCCGTTGTTTGTCACCGTTGATTATGACGGGTCTCCACTAATTGCGGAGGGGAACCACAGGCTTGATGCCGCGCTAGAACTTGGACTTGCGGAGGTCCCGGTGGAGATTAGGTATTTTGGCAATGCTCAAAATCGCGGCACCGTGTTCGACAGGTTCCTAGAATACGGTCGGCGCTAACCCCTCCTGAGATACTTCAGGTAGTCCGCTTCTTCGTGGACATCGCGTGAGCCGCGCAGCTTGCGCTCTCCGGGCCACAGGATCACCGTGGGGCAAGTGGGCGTAGACTGCCCGTACCCGTAGCGTCTGCTGTAGCCGCTCGTCACCTGATACGAGCCGGGGCGCAGAGCGATCCGCTCCATGCCGTTATGCTCAAACTCCTCGTAGGCCCACTTATGCTTGTGGCAGAGAACCCCGACATCGAAGTCGTGGTCATCAAACCGCAGCATCTGCTTGACGGAGTGCGTCTCGTTGATCGTGGAGTTGAAGCGGTACTGGTGGCGGATCTTGATGACGTAGGGCTGAACGTGCCCAGCGGAGTTCTCTAGCTCCACCGTCAGGACAAAGTAGTCGGGCGCAAACCAGATGCGGTTGCGCTTCATTAACTGCGACACGGCGTCGTGCCCCGTGGTGTCCTGCGTCCAGTCGTCGTGGTTGCCGCTGATGGCCCCCACTACCTTATGCCCGAACATCCCCAAGTAGTGGTCGTACATCTTCCACTCATTGCCGGGGCGCGACTCAGAGTTAACCATGGCTGACTGGTGCTTGATGTGGTTGTCCACACCGTCGCCACCCAGAATAGCATACAGTCCCGGGGTGTCGCGGATAAGCTCCGCATCCTGCCGCATCCGGTCTAGAAGGACGGGGCCACCCTGCGAGATGTGCTGGTCAGCTAGGAAGCTGATGCCGATGGGGTGGTCAGTCTTGAAACGGATCGTAGCAAAGTGTCTTGCTTGATGCCACTCAGCCATGGCGCGGGTCTGGACCTCAGCCCTCTTCCACATTGCCTCGACTGAGAGTGCTGGCGGCTTCTCCGCATACTCTAGGGTGATTCCGGGTTCGTGTTCACCGGCCAGCGCACGTTCTACGCGCTCCGGCACCGTGTACCCCTTCTCAGCCCTATCCATTGCGTCTCGCACTAGCGTTACCGATGTCCGTGCTTTGGCAATTGATGAAAAAGCTCTCTTGGGGAACCCTTCAGCAGCGGAATGTTTTTGCCACACCTCCTGATTTGTGTGGCCCATCGTCCAGAGACGGGCGCAGAAACTTGCTTCCTGTTCTGTCCAAGGTGCCCCACCGGCCATATGTTTACCCCCCAATAGCTTGCTTAATAGCTTTGCGGATCATTCCTTCTCTTCTTGTTCTGGATTCACTCCGTACTCAGCCGGAAGATCGCCGTCGTGATTCGCCCCGCAGAACCCGCAGAAGTCTTGATGTGAGTCGTTTACAAAGTTGCACACCTCGCACCGCCACGTTGTCTGGTCATCGTCGTGGGCGATATACCATCCGGGCTCGTCTGCGTCTTCCCGTGTCCTGTAAAATCGGTATCTCATGGTATTTACGCGACAGTCGTCAGTTACGTTCAACACCCTTGCTACCGCTTTATAATTATCCATAGTTCACACAATTTTAGTCAATTTGTGTGATTACTAGCGTAAACTCGTCAATGTCCTTGTTTGCGTTCATAAATTTGCCAAGCGCGGCCTTGGAGTGGATCACGGCGGTCTGGCCGCTGATCTTGCTGCGTTCGTGGCCGGGGGCGATACACCCCTCAAGTTCTCTTGCGCGGTTGGCGGCGTGGATCAGGAGCCTGTCCCGGCCCTCCACCAAGATCTCAAACGCCTCGTAGTCGCCACGGTGGTACCAGTCGCGGACGCAACGGTATTCGCCGGAAGCAATAAGGGTGGCGGGGTTTTCAATAGTCTCAAAGACTAGACCCCCGCCACCCTCAAGCTTTCCCAGCACCCCGTCGTCCAAGAACGTGTCCCGGTGTAGGTGCCAGACGTTTGCCATCACGCCCCCGATACTTTGGTATCAAAGCCAAACGGGTTAATTGAATCCCTGATTTCCTTAAACCCGTCGCTCTGGCTCAGAACTGCTTCATAAGATTTGTCAAGTTTGTGCCGTAGAACCTGATCCATCATGTACTCCATATCAGCTTGCCGCTCCTGAAACGACTCAAACACATCCACGGCATCGTCTATGTTCACCTCGTTCTCTAGGTCCCTACCCGCTGCAAGCGCAACACAAATGCAGCGCACAAACGTTGAGATAAGCTCCTCGTCGTTGTCCCACCCTCCGTTTGAATCGTCGTACCGCTGCATGGCCCAGTCTACCCACTCTACTTGCATGGTGCTGAGTTTCATTTTAGAACCCCCCGAGTTGTGAGATTGTGTAGCCGATTGCTACCCCACCTACGGCGTACAGGGCTTTCTCCAAGAACCCCGTCTGCGCCCTCTCCACGGCTGCTGCTGCTGCCACCCTTGCCGACAGCGCCTGTTCAAGCGCGGAGATCTGCTGGTCCTTAGCTAGGATCTGGACTGCCTGTGCGGTGATGATGTCGTCCTGACTTTCTATCACCTGTATAAACTGATCGATCTTCTGCTCGTTTAACAGCCGTTCCATCTCAATGTCCACCCGCAGAGAGTCTACGACAGATTCGTAGCCTTCTGGGAGGGTATTAGCGAGTAGGTCAACGGTGGCGTCCGTGGCGTCCATTACAGCCGCTTCCCGTGCTTCGATCTCAGCCACCACCTCTTCGGCTTGCATCACAATGAAATCGGCTTCGGCGGCGATGGAGTCTGCCCTCTCGTCCGCTTCTCTAGCCGCCGCCCTGAAGGCATCTGCGACGGATGTCAATGAGTCCGCTCGTTGGATGTACACCCTAGCTTCCCCTTCGGCTCGTAGCCTTGCGTCACGCTGGTGAATGTATAGCAGCCCCCCGCTGATGGCAAGCAGCCACCCAACTAGCTGCCAGTTACGGATTAGGATTGACATGGTACTCCGGGGTGAAGGGGAGCATTGCGGTGTTCGGTGCCTTGTCCATGATTGTCAGGGCGTGGCCCCATGCGGCTGGCGACAGCGCACTATCCTGATACAGCAAGGCGTACTTCGCGAACTGCTGCTTGCGCCCCTCTGGCGTGGCGTAGGCTAGATGCAACAGAGAGTAGCGGTCCTCCATCACCTGAAGCGGCTGTATCTTCGCGCTGTCTGGGATGTGCCCTGAGTGCCACGCCTTTTTGGGGAGCTTGTGGCTGTTGGGTCCCGGATTGCGTACAGCCCATATACGTGGCCTTGTGTGTGCGTCCCACCACACATCGTCCCGGTACTCCCACTCACCCCACATATCGTAATACTTGAATGCAAAGGAGTTTGAGTTCTCCTCAAACGCTTCCTTCGGGTTAGATGCCGGATACATATCGGCATCCAACCACAGCAGGATGTCGTGCTTGGATTGCGTTGCGATGTCCCAGAGAAACTGGCGGATGTCGTGTTCCGCACCCATCATGGGCGCTGAGTGGTTGTCGTACACCCGGCACTTCTGTGCAATCATGTACTCCCGTGAGCCGTCCGTCGAACGGTCATCCACAACAAGGATGTCGTCCGCAAACTCTTGCCAGATTGGAACGACTTGTTGCAGGTATCTGCCCATTTCGTTTCGACAGAGCGTACAAACCAGAATGCTCATTCTTTAATGCCAAATCTTTTTTGAAACCAAGTGTACCGGGAGCCACGCCATCACAAGCAACCCAACAACCCAGTTGATTTGTAGCATCACCTGTAGCGCCAGCCATACGCCGACGGTCCACCTGATTGCAGGGACCGGGATCATCCAAACGTGTTCGCTGTAGGTGTTGCCCCACTTATTCGACATCGCCGCGCTACCCTCCAGTAGCACAAAGGCAGACGCAAGCAGGAATGTTAGGATTGAGTTAGCAAGGAATGCGTTCGCGAGCACGGCGGCTGAGAACACGATCCACGCTTTGGTTATAGCTGGCATTACCACACCCTCTCTGAGTGGCGGGGAGTGTCCCCTCCCTGCGGTGGCTGTGTTAGTGGCATCATGCGCTTCTTTTGCCCACCGCACTCGCAGGAACGGTCACCCCCAAAGTCCATGGGCTCAAAGACATCCCTCTCCACGGTTTTGCAGTCGGGGCAAATGAGGTCGTATCTAGGCATTGATCGATGGGTATTTAAGTTCGCTGATCTTGATCACGCTGCGCTTTGGAATGGTTGTCACGGATCGGTTGAATCGGTGTCCATCCGACACAAGCTCCTCTCCGGCCACCGTAATGTAGTCCTTGGTGGACTCCAGCACGAACCCTACCGTGCAAGCGTTGTAAACTGGTGGGCTTTCATCGTCTAGGCTGAAGGATGCGTCCTCCCAGAACACCATGACCAGCATCTTAATCCACCTCAAGTTTGTGCCGCTTTGAGTACGGGTAGAACCACCCCAACCACGTTGCTGCGTCTACACTTGCGGACAGGTACGTCACAATTTTGCGGTTGATTGCGTCCTTGTCAACGTTTTTCTTCGACTCTGCTTCCGCCATCAACACCCTGAAACGGTCCACGTTGCCCTTGGTTAGCGCCTTTTTTGCGGACGATTCTAAGAACTTCACGGTCCTGTCTGGGTCACCAAAATGGTCAATGGCGATCTGTTCCGGCGTCCTACCATTGAAGCCACCCTTGTGGCGCTCTAGGTGAATGCAGACATCCTTGTGAGCCCTGACCATCTCCCACAGAATTTCAACGTTCAGGCCGCGCTTTTCCGCTGCAAACTCCACCGGACACCCGTCAGGCTTCTTCGCCAGCATCTCATCGTGGTGCTTCCGCAGACAACTGGACGGGCGAAGCTGGCGTGACTTCTCGTCCACGCACTTGTCGCACCGCTTGTTGTCACCCGTAAACTTGGCCTTCGGTGCCGCCTCGTAACAGCGGCTACAGGCTCTTACCTTCTTGGTGCCCTTGCGTGGCATTATCCCCCCTCCAGTTCTTGCTTTCTGGCACGCAGGATGGTTTCCCGGCGCAGCATCTCCGCATCGTTCGCCAACTGTGCAGCCTCAGACGACAGTCTGCGGTAGGCCGCAAGATCCTCAGCGTCCAATGCAGTCTTCGCCCGTCTCTCCAAGGACTCCGCTCGAATGCGGTCAGCAAAATAGCGGACGGCATCTTGCATCGGTGACACCCCACTCCCCCCAATCATTTCGAGTCCCTCCTCCGGGGGAAGTTGTACTCCTCGTCCTGCATCATCTGGCGGTAGGTGTTCTTGGCGAAGTCCACCTCCACGGGAACCCCGAACTTGTCCGGCCCGATCCGGCTCTTCCCCAGCATCAGCCAGTAGCGTAGGATGTGGTTCCGCTGCTCGTCCCACTCCAGCCGTGTGTGGTCAAGCATCAGGATGATGCTGGCGTTGCTCTCCATGGACGTACCACCCCACAGGTCGTGGATGGATGGGGTCTGGAAGTAGTTTTCGGACGCAGACCGCTTTAGCTGAGAAAGGCCGACCACCGTCACCCGGTTGGAGAACGCCCACTCACGCAACGTCTCGCTCACAATCTCCACCCGGTCCAGCATATCGCGGACACGATCCATCTTGACCAACTGGAGGTGATCGACCACGAAGAACGTGCAGCCGTTATGCCGCCCGTCCTCCAGCGAATCCATCACGTTGTCCAACTGTGAGCGCCCAACCAACGAGCAGAGATTCAGGGTGGCACCAGACGCCGCCCTCTTCTGTCCCACGGCGGTCATAAGGCGGTCCCCGTGGCCCTCCGTCCATTGCGACGGGAGCCAGTCGTTGTACTCCAGCCCCCCAATCCCCTGCATCTGGGCGATCAGCAACTCGTCTTGCGGCATCTCCATGGAAATCAGTTCCGCTGACTCCCCAGCGGCCACGGCGTTCTTCATCAGCCACAGCCCGAAGCGTGTCTTACCCGCAGAGCTTGCACCGCCAATGATGACGTAGCTCCCACGGGGGATCCCCTTCCGGTCCCCCCACAGTCGGAACGCCTTGTCGATGTCCGGCAGTCCGGTTGGCACGGTGTGGACGGGTTGCCGCATCCGCACATCGACAATCGCCGCCGCCTTCTCCGTGTATACCTCAATCCGTTCCGTTGTCATCCTGTTCCCCCGATCCGAAGTTCTTCCTCGCTTGTGCGGCCAGCCGCTCCCGCTCCTCGTCCGACAACACCCGCTTCTTCCGGTGCTGGATGGCCTTCACAGCATACTCAAGCGCCTCGTCGTTGTCCACCCCGAACACGAACACGCCCTCCACATCTCCGTCTTGCGTGATGCGACAGCCCGGAGGGAGCCGCTTCTTGACCCAAGACCAACGCTGGTCAACGTCCCCGATCTGGCGGTATTGCGGGAGAAACACGCACCCCAACTCCCCCTCACCGTACACCCAGATGTGGCCCCTGCGGCCAGCCGCAATCGGCTCCAGATCCTCCCCCCGGGTAATTCGTAGACCCTTGGCCCTCAAAACCTTCACGGATGATGCCGCCCTAGCCATGATACCTCCCCGTGTCTCCTCGTCGCTCGAAAGGCCCCTAGACCCCCCTTTTTCTCGACGTTTTAATCGTTGTGGGTGAATGTCCGATACGCCGAATTCCCCCCGCCGCCACGATTCACGGTGTTGTTGCGACTGGGGAAGGGATTCTGGAACTCGTAGGCTCTAATCAGCCAGTTGTGGAACGTTCGCGGCCAGTCTCGCTTCTTTTTCCCGCTTGCCACGAAGTAGTTCGTGAACTTCTCCGCTTCCAGCCGGAGGTTCAGGCCAAACTCTTCGGCGCGGTGGGCGTGGATGGCGTCTGGCTCCCAGTCGTCGGGAATCGTGGTCGCTGACTTCCGCCGGTGGAGTTGCGACTGGGGGGGCTCTAGGGGGTTGTTTTTAGGTAGTTTAGTTATATAGCTAGTCTCTTCTATATTTGTGCTCAAATTTTCAGCAGCTAAAAGTGCCCCGTTTTTGCCGTCTCCGTCACCATCGTTGTCAATAGCATCTGAGGTGCTCAATTTACCGCTACCCAAAATCTGGGTGTCGGTGGATATTGTCACCCCGTTCGGGTGTGGGTTGAACGACCAAACGTAGGCGAATTTACTGGACTTTTCGTCCTTTCGGATGGTCAGGTATCCAGCCTCAGAAAGCTCTGCCAAGTATTTTTGAATTGTATTTCTTGACAGTTTCCGGGCGGAAGCGACACCGCTGACGCTGTAGTCCCAGCCCTCCGGTCTGGTGAAGAGCCAGATGAAGAGCCAGAGCGCCATGTCGCTGCACTTGGTGTCGTTGATGACGGCCAGCGGGACCATCTTCCAAGCGTGAATCTCGCTGAGATCTTCGCGCCTACCGTTGAGTTCTTTAGGCATGGAGGTACCTGTCGTCCACGCGCCTGACGTAGCCGCGCTGCCTGAGAGTGTTAAGCGCGGTATTCAGATCGTTCGGGCGGTCTGCACAAACGACCTTTATGTCTTCGAACGTAGCCCCCCCTGTGTCGTGGTGTCGCAGAATGAGTAGATATGCAGCTTTGGCGGCCAGCGTCAGTTCGGCGTCCTGAAGGACTTCATCAATCTTCATTGTTGTATCCCGCCATCCTTAGCCCAAGGCGGATCATGTCTGGCGTCCGCATCGCGGGGCTGTACAGGTGAATGATGCGTGGGCTGGAAACAGCGATCTGCTTCAGCCCGTGAACTTCGGCGCAGAGCGCAAACGTCCGGTCCTCTCCCTGCCACATCTGCCCCATGGGGAGCGAAGTGATCCGGGGGTGGTATCGACAGAGTTCAGCGGCTCGCTTCGACAGCATGGTGCAAGCCCCGCCACCGTGTACGATCATGGTTTCGCGGTTGTTGAGGCGGGTCATTAGCTCCGGGTCACGGAAGCCGTAGGGATGCTCGTCCCACACCTGTGGCAGCGGGGGGCTACCATTCTGCCACACCGTCCAGAATACACCGTAGGCAATGTCTGCGCGGTGGTACTGCATCTGCTGCTCTAGGGTAGCCGCCGTGTCCGTAGAGAGTAGAAGGTCGTCGTCCACGAAGAGAAGCTTGTCGTAGTCGGACTCAGCGAAACGGTCCAAGAACCGTTGCCGGGACGCAGCCACCCTCTCAATGGCATCGTGTCGCCAAATGTGCGTGTCGTGAATGTCTCCCGGCGTGTACCCCTTATCCACCTCGTAGCTCAGGTCGATCTCCACCCGCTCTTGGGCGTGGATGCACTTGCTCCACACCTCAAAAAGTTCGCCCTTGGCTTCCCTGACCGGCCCACCGGCTAGGATTGTTGGCTGTCGCATAGCGCCCCCAGTAAGTCTGATAATTTGAGTGTACAGAGGATCTCCCCCCTGTTTTTCTTGTGTACAACAATCGGCGTTAGCTCCCCCGCATTCTTGCTGGCTTGCTCAAATGCGCTGCGTAGGTCTAGACGCTCTTGCGCCTTGCATTCTACCGCAAACGGGAAGTGCCGTCTAGCGGCTGGCGACAGCTTGATGTCTGCGCCATTCTCCCCCATGATCGCGGATCGCACATCGTCAGGCTCAAGGCCGGGGAATGCGTCTGCAATCATCTTTGCCACCGCCTGTTGCAAGCGTCTCCCCTTAGCCTTGGCCGAAGCTGGCTTCACAGGCGCTCCCCCCAGTTGTCGGGGTTGTCGAACGGGTCTTGCGTGGGTTCAAGTGCTGTCAGGGTTGTGAGGTTCGCCACGGCGAGATTGTTGATGATGTCTGCGGCGGTCCTCAGTTGGTCCTGCGTCTTGGCTTGCGTCAGTTTCTTGCCAAGCGCATATCCGGCCCAAGCGCCAAGCGCAAAGATCACAGCGTAGTTCATGGCTGCTCCGGGCAGATGTAGAATACGAGCGTGGAGTCTTGCGGTGCCCACGAATGGATGTCCCCAGTCAGCATACGGCACTCAGCCACCGGGGAGCGCACATGAGTAACCGGATCCTTGGGTGCCACAAGCACCGCAACCACCAGCATGATTGCCGACGCCCCCACGGTGACGGTTGCCACCAGCGCACCGCTACTCATCGTTGGTGCGCCCCTCAAGTCTATCCAGTTCGCGCTCCAGATACCGGAGATTTACGCGCAGCGTCAGGATCTCACTCCGCAGTTCTGCGGCTCTCCTCCCATTGCTTGGCGTACATGGTCGCGGCTGCACGTAGCCGTACTCCGAAATGCGATTCATAGTCATGTTGCCCTCTCTGGTGGATGTAATTGTGGCACTCCCTGCACAGGGGCACCATGTCGTCAGCGCTCCCCCCGGCCCCACGACTGCGAACGTGGTGGGCATCTGTAGCCTTTTTGCCGCAGACGCAGGGCCGGGACTTGAGCCAGTCAAGCCGCTCCTGAGAGCCGAACTGCCTCTCCCATAACTTCTTTTTCCGTTTTGGGTTAGACTTGCGGAGCGGCTTGCTGCGCTTCATCAGCGGTGGTGCTGGATGAAAAGAGAAATCGCGATGGTGCGATCATTTTCGGTCATGGGTCTACCCAAGTGCTCCGCGAATCCGTCCACGACGCCCCCAGCGATAATCGCGCAGCGGAGCATCAAGTCTTGATCTGCTTGCAGCGGCGTCCCGCTCGCCTGTGCGACGGTGGGCTGCGACACGATACGTCTAGCCGCCTCATTGACCGGAGCGAGGTCAAGCTCTCTCACCGCAGCCTGTACCGTCTCAGCCGGGAACACCAGCCCCTCCTCATCTTCAAGCGTCAGCGCGGGGTGTTCGCCCACAAACGTGGCGGTGGCGAGAACCCACCCGCCCTTGGTCGCCTTGATCTGAGACTCCATTGTCGGCCACCATTCCTCGCTGGGGGGCGCATCCTTCCCCGGCTTGAACATATACTCGCCACTCGTATCCCCGTGGACCTCAAACCCCGCGAACGGCCCGTACTGCCCGTCCCCCGTCTTGCCCCAGCGGACCAAGAGTGGAGCGTCCTTCGTGTGGTACCAAAAGTTCTTGAAAGAAATATTCTTGATGCGCTGTCCGTTAGAGCCCGTGAAAGTTACCATGGTTTGCCCCCTTGCTGAGTTGGTTGATGGTTTCGGGTAGTGCAAGCTCGTACACTTTGGGGAGCGGCGTTTTGCGCTCTACGTACAGCCATTGCCGTGTGTGCCCCCATGCGGCTGCGAGTTGTGCGCCGCTAATCCCCCAAGCTGCGGCGGCTTCGATTGCTTCTCGTTTTGTCACAGTCAAGTCTCCGTTAGTCGTCAAACCGTTCTGCGGCCAGTTCGCCCAGCCGCTCCACCCACCGCTCTTCGTCGATGAATCCATTGAGCGAGCAGGGACAACCGTCCCAGTCAATCACACCCTCCTCCCAAGAGAACAGAACGTCGATCCGTGCCTCGCAAGAAGGGCAATCAACCGCAATCTCTCTCTCCTCGTCGCGTCTCATCTTACTTCGCCTCTCTAGTGTGGATCAGGATCCTCAGTTGCGTGATTGCCTCAACCGCCTCGTTGATGCCCCCGTGGAGTCCGGGTACATGAGCCCACAGCGAAGCGTCTGCCGCCTCGCACAGGAGCTTGCGAGCGTCCCAGAGGCGCTGGAGCGCGATGTCACGGCTCTCGTCCCGCTTGTCGGCAAAATAGTCCAGCACTTCGTGGCCGTTCATGGGACCTCCCGTTGGTGATAAAATTTACAAGAAAGCGCCGTTACACGCTACCATTCTACAGGCACCCTCTCCCGGTGTCAACACATTTGTCAGCCTATTTTCCATGCGCGGGAACATTGTTACAGTTTAGGCACACCTAAACAACGGAGGTCGCATGGCTGGGGGCAGAAAAATCTACGAGGCACGTATCGCACAGCTAGATGACATGGGGGTAGAGGAGGTATTCCGGCTGTATCTTGAGCATGGCACTGTCAAGGCGCTTGTGTCGTCGCTGTGGGAGCCAGCGCACGAAGGTCAGCAAGTTGGTGTGTCTGCGCTGTACGGTTGGCTGGATCGCAACCCGGCTGCGAAAGATGCGTGGCGAAGGCTGCGGAAGATGCGCGGGGATATGGATGCAGACGAGGCTGTGCATATCGCAATGAATGCGACGCAGGAAGACTGGCAAGCCAAGAAGCTACAGGTGGAGACCCTAAAATGGAGAGCAGGGGTCAATAATCGGGAGGACTACGGCACCGGCGTGGATGCCGTCGTCTCGACGCTGGGTCAGGCGATTCTCCGGGCGATCACGGCAGCGGAGCAGCAGGAGCGTCTACCGGTACCCGCAACTGACGCAGAATACGAGATTGAGGAATAGGGGGGGGCGTTTGCACAGAGAATAGGTTCCGATTGCGCAGAGAACCGTGTGCGAGCGAACCCCCAGTTTCAGGGCAAAAAAAATCACCCCTTCGGAAGCTTCAGCCCTGAAATGTTGCGTCTGCAATAGTTGACGCTGCAACTATTTTCTCTTCGCCCATCGCGCAGCATACACGCAGCATCGCCCGGGCAACCCGAACAAAAACCGAAACCCGCCCCGCGCGGGTTCGCAGCGTATCAGCAGGGTGGATCGCGCGGGTAAACCGAACAAAACCCGAAAGGGGGGCGGGGCTTGACTGCGTTGCGCCGACGCAACACCGAAGCATTTCCCGAAGGAAACCCGAAATAGCCCTAAAAAGCCCGTAAAGGGCACTAGGAAGCACGACAACTCCTTAGGGCCACCGCCATACGGGCTGGGTCATCCTCGCAAGTTCCCCTTATTTCATGCGGGTTCCGAGCGGTTTTCCACATAGGTGGCACAATCCCTGCTGGGGTTCGCCAATTTCGCAGCTTATGCGCAGCAATCCGGGGGGCTACCCCCACGGTATCGGGATTGGGGGGGAGTGTCCACGCAATGATTTGGAATTAGGTAAGCCTAAATTGTAACAGTATTGTAACAGCGTGGGGCTTTCGGGGTTTATTCGGTATTGACAAGAAAAAATTCACAATAATTTGGAGCACGTTCACCACACCTCTCGAAAGGAGACCCAAATGAGCAACGCCACCC